>JAESFU010000353.1_pt1 | contig 31199 bp, 31 predicted proteins | sample 9269461 | NCBI WGS metagenome assembly JAESFU01 (sample SAMN14502556, study PRJNA617107) | algae metagenome | isolation source: Stenomitos rutilans HA7619-LM2 and co-occurring heterotrophs from cave walls | place: USA: Waikapalae cave, Hawaii | collected 2009-07-28
CGCACCCAGCGCCGCGTAGCCGTTTAAAACACCCATTGCCGCGGGGTGGAGCAGCCCGGTAGCTCGTCAGGCTCATAACCTGAAGGTCGTCAGTTCAAATCTGGCCCCCGCAACCAAATCGACCGAAAACCCCGTCTCCCCAAGAGACGGGGTTTTTGCGTTCTGCGAGCACAACGCAAGAACCCACGCAAAATCGCTGTGAAGCTCGTTTGGTTGGCTTCCAGAAATCGAGCGATCAGAACCGTTGCTCGGGTCAGTAGCTTCTGACTGCGCTTTTGGGGCGCGCCAGGAGCGGACATCGAGAGCCTGCCTGCAAGGCACATTCGGGATCATGTGAGACGGGTGCGCTTGATGAAGTCGGCTCTAAACCTTGTGGGTTGATCTGGAGCGGGCTCCTCACCGGCGGCTTGCTCGTATCAATCACAACGTCAACGCCTCGCGCAGCGGTATCATGAACTCGCGCGCGAGCTGCGACAGTTCCTCGTGCAGCGGATGCAGGATGGCGATCTCATAGGAGATCGCCGGCCGGAACGGCCGGCGCACGACATCGGCCGTGAAGGGAGCGCTGACCACGGGATCGACAATCCCGACGCCGACCCCGGCGGCGACGAGTTCGCAGGCCGAGGAGAAGAACTCCGTCTCGGCGACGACATTCCAGCGCGCGCCATATTCGGAGAAGGCAGCGGCGAGCTTCTGGTAGACCGGATCGCCGCGGAACAGGGTGATGAAGGGTACGCCGTCGAGATCGGCCGGGGTGATCTCCTCGCGCTCCGCCAGGGAATGGCCGAGCGGCAGCATGCACTGGCACTGATAGCTGAATACCTCCATCTGCGCGGTCGGGTAGTCGAGCGGCAGTTCGGCGATGGCGAAGTCGAAGGTCCGCGTCGACATCAGCTCCTTCACGCTCTGCGAGGCCCGCGTGATGATCTTCATCTGCAATCCGGGGCGCTCGGCGGCGAAGACGGAGAGCAGCCGCGGCAACAGCGCGATCGAGATGCTGGGATAGGCGGTGATGGCGAGATGGCCGCGCTTGCCGGCCCGGATTTCGGCCGCGACCCGCGCCGTATTCTCGACGGCCTCGAGTGCCCGGCTCGCCTCGGCATAGATCAGATGCGCTTCCGGCGTCGGCTGCAGCCGCGTGCCGCGGCGCACGAACAGCGGCACACCAAAATCGTGCTCCAGCGCCGCGATCATCGTACTGACGCCGGGCTGGGAGATCCCGAGCAATTCGGCGACGCGCGTCATCGTGCCGTGGATCATCAGGGCGCGAAAGCATTCGAGCTGGCGCAGGCGCATGCCGCTTCATACGATTCTCTGATAATGAGGCCAAATCAAATTATTGGATTTGCATAGTGATTGCGCGCTTCCTTGCCGGCATAGCGAATGAGCCAGCGAGGAGATCGCCATGAACAAGCAGGTCGGAGCGCTCCAGCCCGCACTCGAACTGATCCCGGCCCGCAGCGGCGTCGCCGCAAGGATCAAGCGCGGCCAGAGCGTCCGGGTCGTCAATACCCATGGCAAGCAGGTGGTCGACACCTGGGCCTTCAGCGCCGCCGATGTCGATGAGCACCTGTCGATGGAGCACAGCCGGGCCGCGATCTTGAAGCTGATGCCGGCGGTCGGTGACACGTTGGTGAGCAGTCGCCGCAACCCGATGCTGACGGTCGTCGAGGACACCACCCCCGGCATCCACGACATGCTGATCGCCGCCTGCGACGAGCATCGCTACCGCCAGCTCGGTGCCCACGGTCATCACGACAGCTGCACCGACAACCTCAAGGCCGCCCTCGCAGCCCTTGGCATCGCCGTGCCGCTGACGCCGAGCCCGCTCAACCTGTTCATGAACGTGCCGGTGCGGGCCGACGGCAGTCTCGCCTTCGAGGCGCCGGTCAGCGAGCCCGGCCAGCACATCGCCCTGCGCGCCGAGATGGACCTGATCGTCGTCTTCTCGGCCTGCCCGCAGGACATGGTGCCGGTCAACGCCATGCATCCGACCGACGCGCACTACCAGATCGCCTGATCGGAGGCTCGACCATGCGCAAGCTGCCCTCGCTCAACGCCGTGCGCGCCTTCGAGGCGACGGCACGCCATCTCAGCTTCACCCAGGCGGCCAACGAGCTTTGCGTCACGGTGACGGCAGTGAGCCATCAGGTCCGCCATCTCGAAGCCGTGCTCGGCCTGAAGCTGTTCGAGCGCCAGGCGCGGACGCTCGCGCTGACCGCTGCCGGCGAGACGCTGTTCCCGCTGCTGCGCGACGGTTTCGACCGGCTTGCCGATGCCTTCGCCCTGCTCGACGATTCACGTTCGGCCGACGCCGTCACCGTCTCGACTACGCGTGCCTTTGCCGAGCGCTGGCTGATGCCGCGCCTGCCGGCCTTTCATGCGGCACACCCGGCGATCACGGTCCATATCGACGCCTCCGAGGAGGTGATGGACCTGCGCGCCGAGGGCATCGACCTCGCCATCCGCTATGGCGCGGTGCCCGCCGACCAACGGCAGAGCGTGCTGCTGGAGGATCGCTATATCGCAGTCGCCTCCGCCGCTCTCTGCCCGGCCGGTCGCGGCACGGGCATTGCCGACATGCTCGGCCGCCCGCTGATCGGCTATCGCTGGAAGAACCGGACACTCGAGGCGCCGGACTGGCCGGCCTGGCTGGCGCAGGCATTGCCGGGAACGGTGCCGGATTTCCGCCAGTCCTGGTTCAGCGAGGAGACTTTGGCCTTGCACGCAGCCGATCGCGGGCTCGGTCCGCTCCTGTGCAGCGATGTGCTGGTCGACGACGCGCTGCGCGACGGCAGCCTGATGCGCCTCGATGGCGGCAGCCTGCCGGGCTTCGCCTTCCGGCTGATCGAGGGCGCGACGCCGCGCAAGCGCTCGACCGTGCTGTTCCGCGACTGGCTGCGCGCCGAGGCTACCGCGTTCCGCCAGCGCGAAGCATCCGAACTCATCCTGTCACGGGCTGCGTGAAATAGGGGAGTTCCTCGGTCCGGACCTGGTATTCGCCGGCCGCGACCAGCCGCTCGACATGAGCGACGATCTCCTCCAGCGGCGCGAACCAGACCTTGCGCGTCGCCAGCACCTGTTCGAGCCAGCGCTCGACCACGGCCCAGCGCGCCAGCCGCCCGGTCAGGAACGGGTGCCAGATCCCCATCCAGAAGCCGCCGGCCTCGTACTGCGCCTCGAATTCGGCGAAGGAGGCGGCGAGCCCCTGCTCGGGCGGCTGCACCGGCATCATGTAACCGATCTCGGCATAATGGGCGAAGGGCGGCCAGTCGTCCGAGCCCCAATGCGGCGGCACCTCGTAGAGGTATTTGCCGCCCGAACGCATCCGATAGGGGATGTCGTCGGCCATCAGCGAGGAATCGTAGGAAAAGCCGTGCTCGATCAGGAGATCGATCGTCGCCTGCGTCGCATTGTAGACGGGCGCGCGATAGCCGCGCGGCGTGCGGCCGGTCATGCGCCGGTGGATGGCGAGCGCCTTCTCGAAAGCGCGGCGCTCAGCCTCCGGCGAGATTTCGGTCGGGTCCTCATGCAGATAGCCGTGATGGCCGATCTCGTGGCCGCCCGTCAGGATCGCCTCGACCGCATCGGGATAGCGCTCCATCGTCCAGCCCGGAATGAAGAAGGATTGCTTCAATCCGAGCCGGCGATAGGTCTCGAGGATGCGCGGAACGCCGACGGTCGGCCCGTAGCGCCCCATGGTGATGGGATAGAGCCGGTTCCAGCTGTCTTTCGGCCTGGTGATATGGATCAGGCTGTCGGCATCGACGTCGAAGGTGATGGCGCAGGCGCAGCGCGCGCCATTTGGCCACGGGATCGGATTCTGGATCAAGATCTTCTGTCTCCCTACGCCTACGCCGCCTCGGCGCGGCGGCCGGCGATGAGCTCTTCGACCAGCCCCGGCACCGCAGCATGCGCCTCGGCGACCGAGCGCTTGTGCCGGGCGTCGCCGAACTCCTGATAGTCGATCGCGATCGTATGGATCGACTCGACGCCGAGATAGTGCGAGCAGGTCCGGATATGCGGGTCGAGCTGGTTCATGTCGGCGCGCACCCCGCCCGGCCCGAAGCCGAACTCGCCGCGCGAACTCAGCACCACCAGTATCTTGCCGCTGAGGATCGGTTCCAGCGGGAAGTCGCCGCGCGCCAGGTCGAAGCTGAAGGTCTTGCCGATGCGGATGATCTTGTCGAACCAGGACTTGAGCTGCGCCGGCATGCCGTAATTGTACATCGGCGTGCCCATCACGATGACGTCCGCCGCAGCAAGCTCGGCGATCATCTCGTCGGACAGAGCAAGCTCCACCTTATGCTGCGGCGTGCGGGCTTCCTCGGGCGTGAAGGCGGCCGCAACCCAGGCCTCGTTGAGGAAGGGTGGCGGATCACGCCCGACATCGCGGGCGATCACGTTCGCATCGGGCTCGCGCGCCAGCCAGGCCTCGACGAAGGCTCTGGACAAGGCACGGCTGAGTGAGCGATCGCCGCGGGCGCTGGAGTCGAGATGAAGAAGCGTCGTCATGGCAGGTCCTCGTTGAGGCGGCGGGTCACCAGGCTCGCCGGTTGCAACGAAGATGGGTTGCCTCCCGTGGTCGCACCAACGAGTTTTTCTTCAGGACTCTGAAGAGATTTTCATCACGCTTCCCGGCGCCGCTAACCGCTTGTCGAAGCGCTGTTTTATGGCTTTTCCGGCCGTTCCGAGAATCTCTCAAGCCAGGTTGAGCAAATCTCACTTTCCGAGGCCGGGGCGGGCTGCTGCCATCGTGCGGGTTGGGCCGAAAACGATCCGAGGGGAGCCCAATCCTCATTCCAGCACGGGAGATCAGCATGACCCTGACCAGGCGAGACATGGCCGCGGCGCTCGCGGCGAGCGTTGGCCTCGCAGCGCTGCCGCGATCGGCGAGCGCAGCCGGCGGGCCGCTCAAGGTGGCGATCGCATTGCCGGGGAGCATCGCCGATGGCGGCTGGAGCCAGTCGGCCTTTGAGGTGCTGGCGCAGGCTCGCACCGAGCTGCAGGCCGAGACCGCCTATAGCGAGAAGGTGCATCAGCCGCAGCAGGTCGAAGTGCTCTCCGACTATGCCAGACGCGGCTACAATCTGGTGATCGGCCATGGCGGCGAATTCCAGGATGCGGTCGACCGCGTCGCCGGGCGCTTCCCCAAGACGAGTTTCCTCGTCACCAACGGCCTGCGCACCTCGGCCAATGTCGCGACGGCAGATTTCCACTTCTCGCAGCCGGCCTATCTGCTCGGCTTCCTGGCCGCCCGCATGAGCAAGACCGGCAAGGTCGGCATCATCGCGGCGCAGAAATTCAAGTTCACCAATGACAGCGTCGCCGGCTTCGAGGCCGGCTTCCGCGCCGCCCGCAGCGACGGCCAGGTCGTCACCACCTGGACCGGCGACTGGGACGATGTCGCCAAGGGCAAGGAAGCCGCGGTCAACCAGCTCGCCCAGGGCGTCGACATCGTCTGGCCGACCATGGACAGCGCCACCGCCGGCAGCCTGCAGGCGGTGCGCGAGAAGGGCGCGATGGCGTTCGGGATCTACTACGACGCCATCTCCAAATGGCCGGACATCATGTTGCAATCGGCCATTCTCGACGTGCGCGGCCTACTCTTCGCCATGCTGAACAAGGCCAAGGCCGAGGGGCTTTCCGGCAAGAACTACAAGTTCGACATCACCATGCCGGAGGCCGTCCGCCTCGGCAGCTTCGGCCCGAAGGTTTCGCCCGAGACCGTCGCCGAGATCACGGCGCTGGTCGAGCGGATGAAGTCCGGCCAGCTCGCCGTCCAGCCCGTCTGAACGAAAAACCAGCCTGAGGCCGGGCGCGCCGCAAGAGCGCGCCGGCCAGCGAGGGAGGATCGCATGTCAGTGTCCGAGCACGACTATCTCGTCGTCGACGGCGTCTCGAAGGCGTTCAGACGCTTCCGGGCGCTGGACGGCGTCGAGCTGAAAGTCGCCAAGGCCAGTATCCATGCCGTGCTCGGCGAGAACGGTGCCGGCAAGACCAGTTTGATGAACGTGCTCTACGGTCTCTACCGGCCGGATGAGGGCGAGATCCGCATCGCCGGGCAGCCGATCACGCTGCACTCCCCCGCCGATGCGATCCGCCATCGCATCGGCATGATCCACCAGCATTTCCACCTCGCCGAGGCGCTCACCGTCACCGAGAACATCGTCCTCGGCCTCGGGAGACCGCTGGAGCGGCTGCGGCTGGCCGAGCATGCCGGGCGCATCGCCGAGATGAGCCGTCAGATCGGCTTCGAAGTCGATCCTGCCGCCGAAATCTGGCGCCTGCCGATGGGGATGCGCCAGCGCGTCGAGATCCTGAAGGCGCTCTATCGTGGCGCTGACATTCTCGTCCTGGACGAGCCGACTTCGGTGCTGGCGCCGAGCGAGATCGACGGCTTCCTCGCCAGCCTCCGGCGCCTGCGCGAAGACGGCACCACTATCCTCTTCGTCACCCATAAGCTCGAGGAGGTGATGGCGGTCGCCGACGACGCCTCGGTGATGCGCGCCGGCAAGGTCATCGCGCGGCGGCGTATCGCGGAGACCTCGCCGCGGGAGCTGTCGCATCTGATGATCGGACGCGAGCTCTCGGTCGAGCCTGCCACCCGCGGCAGCAGCCCGGGCGCGGAGCGCCTGGTGCTGCGTGATCTCGTCGCCGACAATGATCGCGGAGCAAGAGCGCTCGACAAGCTCTCGCTCAACGTCCGCGCCAGCGAAGTGCTGGGTCTCGTCGGCATCGACGGCAACGGCCAGCGCGAGCTCGCCGAGGCGATCACCGGGCTGCGGCCACTCATCTCCGGTAGCATCGAAGCCGACGGCCGCGATCTTCGCCCGCTCGATGCCCGCGCCCGCCAGCGCGAGGCCAGGATCGGCTTCGTGCCGGAGGACCGCCACGGCACCGGCCTCGTGCTGGACCACTCGGTCGAGACCAATCTCGTGCTGCGCTCCTTCGATCTGCCGCCCGTCTCGCGGCACGGCCTGCTCGACCGCACGGCGATCGCGGCAACCGGAAAGCGGCTGGCGGCGGAATACGACATCCGCCTGCGCTCGCCGCGGCAAGCCGCGCGCGACCTCTCCGGCGGCAACCAGCAGAAGATCATCCTGGCGCGCGAGATCGAAGCCGCGCCACGCATCCTCGTCATCGCCCAGGCGACCAAGGGGCTCGATCTCGGCGCCATCGCCTTCGTCCAACGCCAGATCCTGGCGCAGCGCGAGAAAGGCGTCGCCATCCTCTATATCTCGACCGAACTGGAGCACGTCATGGAGGTCGCCGACCGCATCTGCGTGATCTGCACCGGTCGCATCACCGGCGAACTGACGCCGCAGGAGGTCAGTGCCGAGCGTATCGGCCTGCTAATGGCCGGCATCGCTATGGAGCGCGCGGCATGAGCACGATCCTCGACATCGCCATCCGCTTGCGCAGCCTCTGGGCGACCCTGCTCGCTTTACTGCTCGGCGCCGTATTGATCGGGCTCGCCGGACACGATCCGCTCACCGCCTATGCCGTGCTCTTCCGCGAGGGCTTCGCCGACTATTGGGGCTTTGCCAACACTTTGGTGAAGACGAGTCCGATCGTGCTCGCAGCGCTCGCAGTCTGCCTCCCTTACCGCGCCGGCCTCTACAATATCGGTGGGGAAGGCCAGATCTATATCGGCGGCCTCTGCGCCACGCTGACAGGGCTCGCCCTGTCCGATTGCTCGCCCTGGCTCGGCATTCCGCTCGTGCTGGCGAGCGCCGTTATCGGTGGCGCGGCCTGGGCCGCGCTCGCCGGCGCGCTGAAGGCGTATCGCGGCGTCAACGAGGTCATCGTCACCCTGCTACTCAACTTCATCGCCATCCATATCGTCAGCTATGCGGTGAGCGGCCCGCTGCTGGCGGAAGGCGCGCCCTATCCGTTCTCGGAGCAACTTCCCGCGAACCTGCATCTGCCGATGCTGCTGCCGCAGACGGACGCCCATCTCGGCGCGCTGTTCGGCCTCGTGCTCGCTGCTTGTCTGCACGTCCATTTCACGCGCACCAGCCATGGCCTCGCGCTCGACGTGATCGGCCGCAACCCACAGGCCGCGCGCTATGCCGGCATCGCGGTCGAGCGCCAGATCGTCGTCGCCATGGCGCTCGGCGGCGGCCTTGCCGGTCTCGCCGGCGGGCTTGAGATCGTCGGATTGAAATACCGGCTCTTCCATCTGTTCAGCGCCGGCTACGGCTTCGACGGCATCGTCGTCGCCTTCATGGCCGGCGCCCAGCCGCTGCTTGTGCCGATCGCCGGGTTGCTGATCGCGGCGCTGAAGGCTGGTTCCGGCAGCATGCAGCGTGCCATCGGGCTCGACGGCAGCATCGTCGAGGCGATCCTCGGCCTGGTGGTGATGACCGTTGCCGCGGGCTTGGCCTGGAAGCCTTCGCCGGCATCGTTGCTCGCTTTCCTCCGTTCGAAGCCGGCAGCGGCTGAGCCGATCACTCTCGACACGCGGAAGGCGACGCCATGACCGATCTTGCTTTCGACGCCGCCTTCTTCGCCGCCTTGCTGGCAGCTTCCGTCCGCTTGGCCATGCCGATCGCCTTCGCCGCGCTGGGAGGCGTCATCGCCGAGCGCAGCGGCGTCTACAATATCGCGCTGGAAGGGCTGATCCTGACCGGTGCGCTCGCCGCGGCAGCCGGCGCTCACGCGACCGGCATGCCGCTGATCGGCCTCGTCGCCGGCATCGGCGCGGGCGCGGTCGGCGGCCTCCTCGTCGCGCTGCTGACCGTGACCTTCCGGGTCAACCAGCTCGTCGCCGGCATCGCGGTCAACATTTTCTGCGCTGGGCTGACGGCCTTCCTCGCGCGTGCCGTCTTCGGTCTGACCACCAGCACGCAGGTGCCGGGCTTCCCGGCGCTCGACCTCGGACCGCTGCCGGACCTGCCGGTCCTGGGACCTGCCCTGTTCGCGCATGACGCTCTGACCTATGCCTTCGTCGGGCTCTGCCTGCTCGTCACTGCGCTGCTGTTCCTGACGCCCTGGGGCCTGGCTCTGCGCGCGACCGGCGAGAACCCGCGCGCCGCCGACAGCGCCGGCTTGCCGATTATCCGCATCCGCTATCTGGCGCTGATGCTCTCCGGCATGCTGGCGGCGCTCGGCGGCTGTCACCTCGTGCTGGCGCAGGTCCATATCTTCTCGGACGGGATGAGCGCCGGAAAGGGTTTCCTCGCGCTCGCCGCGATCATCCTCGGCCGCTGGCACCCGGCGGGCGTCGCAGTTGCCGCGCTGTTCTTCGGACTCTGCGACGCGCTGCAGTTCCGTCTGCAATTCGCCATTCCGGGCGTGCCCTATCAGATCTTCCAGATCCTGCCTTACCTCGTCTCGATCGCGGCCCTTGCTTGGACGGTCGGCCGCTCGCGCCAGCCGGCGGCGGCGGGCCTGATCTATGTCCGTGAGCAGCGATAGGGAGCTGACGGACCCCTATTCGCGGTTGGCGACCAGCCGGCGTTCGTCGGCGCGGATGATCAGGCGCGGCGGCGGGCAAGTCGAGCGCGTCTGCTGCGCCGGAGGCCGGAAGGCCGACCTGACCGCGCACGCGGCTGGTCTGGCCTCGCACAGACACCTCCGAACAGGACGCTACGCAGGGTGTGATCAGCCTTTCCTGACATGATCTGACAGGGGTCGTAATAAAGCATGCTCGGCTGGAATCCTTTGCAACCGGTCGGGCGGGCGATGTGCCGGATGCAACCATGAATGACCGAAAGGGTGATCGAGGGTTCCATAGCTTTAGTGCTATCATCTTCGGGGGGATAAGCGGGAATTAGAGCGGATTTGTTTCAAATTTACCGAGTTTGACGGCTCCTAGGAGGTCGCTGGTGAATAGCCTTATTCGTCGCCAAACTTTGCATGAAGAATTGTCCGCAGAAATACGGCAGATGATCCTGTCGTCAGAGCTCACCCCCGGTGACAAGGTCTTCGAGCCTGAGCTGTGCGAGCGCTTCCAGGTCTCACGCACGCCGCTGCGCGAGGCGCTCAAAGTGCTGGCCGCAGAGGGGCTCGTCCAGTTGCTGCCGAACCGCGGCGCGCGCATCGCCCTGATCACGCGCGAGGAGGCGATGCAGATTTTCCCGATCATCGGCGGCCTGGAGGCTCTCGCCGGCGAACTGGCCTGTCAGGAGCTGGAGGATCGCGAGATCGCCCGGATCCAGGAACTCCACGAGGTGATGGTCGACCACTACCGCCGGCAGGAGGATGAGGCCTACATCACCCTCAACCGCACGATCCATGAGGCCTTCATCGACGGCGCCCGCAATCCACGACTCGCCGATGTCTATCGGCGCGAGCATGGCCGGCTCTCGACATTGCGCTATTTCGCGCCGAAGTCGCCGAGCCAATGGGGCGAGGCGGTGGAAGAGCACGAGCAGATGATGTCTGCCCTGCATCGGCGCGATGGGCGGCGTTTCGCCGAGATCGCGCGAGACCATATGCGCCACAAGGCAGATGTCGTCCTGCAGACGATCGATGCGCTGCAGTCGCGCAGTCGTGCGGCCTGACGCAGCGCGAGCGTTCTCAGGAACCGTCGGGCGGGCCGCCGCGGAAGACGCGAACTTTCGCCGCCGCGTCCGCAGGCGTTGCCGCAGCGCGGTTCGATGCAGCTGCATCGTTGCCGCCCTTGAGCTGGCTCAGTGCCTCCCGCACGTGATGTCGGTAGGCCGGAGGTCCGGACACCGCTATCACGCCGCGCGCTCCGCCGGAGCGCAGTGGGAAGCGTGAATCTGCAACGCCGAGGCGCCGCAGCATCTGGTCGAGTTGCGCAGGACTGGTGCCATTGAGCGCGACCAGTTCAGTCTGGAGCGCGGACTGCGCATCGACATGCAGCGTCGTGCCATCGAAGTACCAGATCAGGCCGTGCGCCTGCGCCAGACGTTCGAGATACCCTTTGGCATCGCCGCTCGCCGGCATGGCGCGCAGCCGTCCCTTCACATCGTCACCCAATTTGACCGGAACGCGCAGATTGCGCCCGAACTCGGCCAAGGCGCTGCGCAGGTCCTGATCGATCGCGACATAGTGGTAGGGCTTTTGCTGCCAATCGCCGTCGGCCGCCCTGATCGGGACCACGCCGATCGCAAGGCACAGCAGCCCTGAGCCGATCAGGCGTGCGGCCCGAGACAACGTCCTTCTGCAGACGATAGCTGCTTGCCCGACCACGAGCTGCTCCTGCCCCGATCAATGATGACTAGCCTTATTGCTCTGCGAGCAGCGATGTCAAAGCTTATTGAGTCGATTTAACTTGCACTCAGCCCGCGATTAATAATGAATTATGCATTCAACATAATAAATCCGTATATTTGAACTTTCGAAATTGATTCCAAAAACCCAAATGCCATCCAATCTTCTCAATCAGTCTTGTATATATTGTCGGAATAGCCTTGTATTGCCGCGGTAGCGTCGACTCGAAATCGAAAGCTCGTGATCATCCCTCACGCAGCTGCTTCGGGAGCAAACCATGACTACGGCATCGCTGGCGCCGCGGCAGGGGCGCGAACTGGCCTCAGCCGCTGCGCCGAACATCGGACTGGCCATCGAAGAAGGGCTTCACGAGGGGGCCCGGCTGAAGCTGGTGTCGGGCAGCTATCGTGTCGGATCGGCTTCGGATTGCGACATCATCCTGCATGATGACGGCGTCGCCGGTCAGCACGCGGTCCTGCGCGTCGTCGACGGCGAGCTTCGGCTTGAAGCCGTTGGCGGCGCCATTGCGCTCGATCCCGAGCGACGGCGCATGCTTCCTGCCGGCAGCGGCGTCAAGCCGACCTTGCCAGCGACTGTCTGGATCGGGCGGGCGCGACTGACATTGACCGGTCGCTCCGCAGCCAGACGCATCGGAATCAACGCCGCGATCGCGGGCTCGGGTCTCGTTGTCCTGGTGGGGATCATCGCCGCTTATGCGATGACTTCGCATCCCGCTCCGGCCCGACCGGCGATGGCCAGGGACAATGCCGACGCGACCGTGATCGCACGGATGACCGGAGGCCGAGTCTCGGACGCTGCTGCGCAGCTGCGGCGCACGCTCGCCGCCACAGGCCTGTCCGGCATCGCCGTCACAGCCTCGGGCGAGCGCGTGCTGGCGACCGGTACGATCGAGTCTGGTCAGGCGCAAGCCTGGTCCACCGCCCAGCAGGCCTTCGATGCCGCTCATGGCGGCAGGCTTCAACTGGGTTCCGAGGTTCGCGTCGCGCAACAGGAGGAAGGGCCGAAGATCGCCTTGCAGGCGGTCTGGCTCGGCGAGCAGCCCTATGTCCTGACCGCGGACGGCGGACGGCATCATCAAGGCGCATTCCTCGACAATGGCTGGACGATCCGCTCGATCACCAAGGACGGCGTCACCTTCGTCCGTGGCGAGCGCAATTTCACGCTGACCTTCTAGGAGCAGGAGGCGGCGATGGATGTCCGGAAGGCAGGGTGGCAGCGGCTCGACGATGTTCTCGCGAGCCTGCGCGGTGCGAGCCCGGAGGCTGCGACCCGCGCCCAGCTCAAGGAATTCGAGGCGCTGCTGAAGGCCCGCCAGCGGCGTCAGCAGCGCGCCGGTGGCGCGACGCTGACCGAGGACCTGGCCGAACTGGTGATGCCCCAGATCGCCGACCCCGAAATCTTCCAGAGCGCCCGCTACACGGCGATCCTCGACGAGCTCGTGACCGACGTCCTGCCGGTGATCGAGGACGATGCCGAGGTTCGCGAACTCGTCACGCTCCTGCTGACCGAGGAGCTCGACCGGCACCGGACCTTGCAGCGGCGGTTGCGGGAGCGCGAGCGGCAATGAGCAAGCCCGAGGCCAAGGTCCAGCTGCTGCATGCGCTCGGCTATCTCTATTGCCGGCATGGCCAGGTGAAGCGGGCCCTGGTGCTGCTGCTGCTCGCCGGGCGCCTCGCGCCGCGCGACGAGGGCCTGCTCAAGACGCTGGCTTACGCTTTCATCTGCGATGGCGCCGGCCAGAGCGCCTTGCGCGTGCTCGACCATCTCGACACGCTCGGCGGCGGCGACCGCAAGATCGCGCTGCTGCGCAGCCGGGCCTTGTGGCTCGCGGGCAAGGAGTCCGAGGCGCGCGAATGCTTCCGCGCCTTCGCCGACGAACGGGCGGCCCATGTCGATGCCGGCTGAGCTGCAGCGCGTGCTGCTGGCGTTGTCGCGCCGGAGCGATCTCGTCCTGGCGCTGATCGTCATCGTGGCAGTGCTGATGATGATCATCCCGCTGCCGCCGCTGGCGATCGACATGCTGATCGCGATGAACATCGCCGCGAGCGTGCTGATCACCCTCGTCGCCTTCTACGTCACGCGGCCGGTCGAGCTCTCGGCGCTGCCGGCGATCGTTCTGCTCGCGACCCTGTTCCGCCTGACACTGACGATCAGCACGACGCGGCTGATTCTGCTCGACGCCGATGCCGGCGAGGTGGTCGCGACCTTCGGCAGCTTCGTGATCGGCGGCAATGTCGCGGTCGGCCTGGTGATCTTCCTGGTGATCACGATCTCGCAGTTCGTCGTCATCACCAAGGGCGCCGAGCGCGTCGCCGAGGTTGCAGCACGCTTCAGCCTCGACGCGCTGCCCGGCAAACAGATGGCGATCGACAACGACCTGCGCAACGGCGACATCGATCAGGACGAGGCGCGCCGGCGCCGGCGCGACCTGGAGCGGGAGAGCCAGCTCTACGGCGCGATGGACGGCGCCATGAAGTTCGTCAAGGGCGATGCGATCGCCGGGCTCGTCATCGTCCTCGTCGCGCTGATCGGCGGCCTGACAATCGGCACGGTCCAGCGCGGCATGTCGTTCGGAGACGCTGCCGCGCTCTATTCCGTGCTCACCGTCGGTGACGGCCTCGTCGCCCAGATCCCGGCGCTGCTGATCTCGGTCGCAGCCGGCATGGTGGTGACCCGGGTCGCGTCCGAGACCCAGCGCGACATCGGCTCGGAAATCGGCTCGCAGCTCTGGCGCGAGCCGCGGGCACTCGCGCTCGCGGCTGTGGTCGTCGCCTTCCTTGGCTTCGTTCCTGGCTTCCCGACGCCGGTCTTCCTCGTACTGGCCCTCGGTCTGGCAGCCGGAGCCGTGCTGCGCGCGCGCCAATCCTCGCCGACTCGCGAGGGGGCGTCATCGGCTATCCCGGACTTCGGCACCGCCGACAATCCGCAGGAATCCCCGACACCAGTCACACCGGCGCGGGCGCGCTATCGGGTCTCCGTGCTGCTCGGCGCCGAGCTCGAAAAGGTGATCCCAGTCGATCTGCTCCGCGGCGAGGCCGAGCGCATTCGCAGTGAAATGCAGGCGGAGCTCGGCGTCATCGCGCCGCTGCTCGAGCGCCGTGGCGACAGGAAGCTGTCCGACAACCAGTTCCGCCTCGACTTCGAGGGGGTACCGATCGCGCAAGGCGAGATTCCGGCGAACAGCCTGCTGTTGCAGGATGAGCGGGCCCATCTCTCGATGCTCGCCATCTCCTTCCGCGAAGGCCCGCCGCTGCTTGGCCGCGGACCATCGTCCTGGGTCGATGCCGCCCACGCCCGGGCGCTCGACCAGGCGGGCATCGGCTATCTCGACCCGGCCGGGGTGCTGTCGACCCGGATCGCCGCCGCACTGCGCCGCCATGCCCATTTCTTCGTCGGCATCCAGGAGACCCGCGACCTGCTTCAGCAGGCCGAAGCCGACTATCCCGATCTCGTCGCCGAAGCCGGGGCCGGCGTCAGCCTGCAGCGCACCGCCGATATTTTGCGGCGCCTGGTCGAAGAAGGCGTGGTGATCGCCAATCTGCGGCTCATCCTCGAGGCGCTGGTCGAATGGGGTGGGCGCGAAGCCGACCCCGCCCAGCTTGCCGACTATGCCCGCATCGCACTGCGCCGCCAGCTCTGCCATCGCCATGCCGACGCCAATCGCGTGATCCCGGCCTATGTGCTCGATCCTGAGGCCGAGGCCGTGCTGCGCGCCGGGCTGCGCGAGATCGCCGGCAACCGCATCCTGCACCTGTCCGAGGAAACGGCCGGCGCGCTCGTCAGCCAATTGCGCCAAGCCATGGCGGGGCTCGACGACGTCAATCCGGTCGTCTTCACCGCGATCGAGCTGCGCCGCCATCTGCGCGAGCTACTGATGCGCCATGACGTCGACCTGCCGGTGATGTCCTTTCCCGAGCTGGCGCCCGAATTCTTCATCCAGCCGCTGGCTTCGCTCGCGCTCGGCTCCGGGCAAGCAGCAGCTCCGTCCTCCGCGGACGCGACCCGGCTCACCGCCCCGGCGGCATCATCCCTTTCCTGACCAGACATCGCAGACAAGGACAGGCAGAGTGCAACGACGCATGATCCGCAACGGCAAACTCGCGACGCATGTCGGCGCATTGCTCTGCCTGACCGCCTTCGCGCCCCTGCCTTGGTCGAGCGCGATCACAACGGGTCAGGCTGTCGCGAACCAGGTCTCGCCGCTGTCGAATTCGCGGCCGATCGAATTGCCGACCGGGCAAGGCCGCATCATCCGCTTCGATCAGCCAGTCGAGTCCGTCATGTTGGCCGACCCGACCGTCGCCAATGTCCAGGTTGTCGCGCCCGACGTGGTCTACGTCTACGGGCTGAAGAGCGGCTCGACCAATCTGATTGCGCTCGACGAGCAAAAGCGGATGAAGGGCGCTATCCGGCTCGATGTGCTGATGCCGGCGCGTTCGGCCAACCAGGCGAAGAATATCCTGCAGCCGACGTCGACCGTCGACCTGCAGTTCTTCGGCGAGCGGCTGGTGGTCAAGGGAGCGACCCGCTCGGTCGACGAGGCGATCGACGTCGCCAATGTGGCCCGGACCTACTCGCCCCCCGACCAGCCGCCGCTCAACAATGCGACGATCCCGTCATCGCACCAGGTCAACATCCGGGTGCGCTTCGCCGAAATGTCGCGCAAGGACCTGACCGCCTTCGGCATCAACTGGAAGGTGATGGTCGACACCGGCAATTTCTCCTTCGGCGTCGGCAGCTCGGGTGGCAACCTCGCCAGCGGCGGGCGCGGCCTTGGCCTGAACTTCAGCAACAACCGGGTCAATGTCGACGCTCTGATCGAGGCGATGCAGCAGAACGGGCTGCTGACCATCCTCGCCGAACCGAACCTGACCGCGACCACCGGCCAGACGGCGAGTTTCCTCGCCGGCGGCGAAGTGCCAGTGCCGGTGCCGCAGGATCGCGACCGCATCACCGCCGACTACAAGCCCTTCGGCGTCTCGCTCGCGTTCACGCCGACGCTGCTGCAGAACAACCGGATCGGCCTCAGGGTCAGGCCGGAGGTCAGCGCCATCTCGATGGCGGGCGCCGTCCGGCTCGGCGGTTTCGAATTGCCGGCCTTCACCGTTCGTCGCGCCGACACCAATGTCGAAGTCGGCAGCGGCCAGACTTTCGCGATCGCGGGCCTGTTCCAGCGGAATCTGTCGCAGGAGGTCGACAAGTTTCCGTTCCTTGGCGACGTGCCGATCCTCGGCGCACTGTTCACCTCGACGCGCTATCGCCGCGACGAGACCGAGCTCGTCATCCTGATCACCGCCTATCTGGTGAAACCATCCAGCGACCGGCTGTCGGCAACGCCGCTGGATCGACCTGTGCCGGTGGTGCGCCGGCAGCCGGTGGCGACGGCCGCTCCGGTGGCGAAAGGCCCGAAGGCCCCGGCCGGCGCCGGCCTCGTCTTCAAATGAACTGCGGGGAACCATCATGACGACAGGACGATTCCTCGCCCTCGCAGTGGCGGCGCTCGCCGCCGGTTGCGCCAACCCGCCGCCCGACATATCGGCGAACTATCAGGTGCTCTATCTGCCGGCCGAGACGCCGGGAGCTCGGTCGACGGCCATCGTTGCGCCCGAAGCCTGCCTGCAACAGGACCCGACCCGCTATCCCTTCGAGATGGACCCGCATCTGCCGCCGGGTTGCGCCAACGCCTACAATCTGGAGCGCATGGTCGAGCGCAAGGCCGACCTGTTCCAGGGACGCAAGATCGGTCCGGCAGCCGCCGCGCCCGTCGCGCGCGCGGCGCGGCGCTATCTCGATGGCGACGAAACGCCGCTGGGCGGAGCCTTCGATCGCGACGGCCGCCGCAACACCAATCGCGCGCCGGCGCAGGTGACGACGGAGCAGAGGTGAGCGCTGCCGGGCAGCGCGGTTCAACCGGCGAGGATCGTGCCGACGATCCGGGCTCTGGCGCGCATGTCGCCGGCGCTCTCCAGGGTTCGCAGCCGGCGCAGAAATGCTGGACGCTCCGCCGCCGGAAGATTGGCCTCGACCACGCTTTGCGCCTCGTTGCCGGCGCCGGCGAGCGCGAGGACCAGCGCGAGATTCCGTCGATGCGTCGGCTTGGCGCTCTCCGAGCGAGCCACCCCCCTGATCCGGTCGACCGCCTGTTCCTTGCGGCCGGCGAGTGCCTCGGCCAGAGCGAGGTTGGCAGCGATATCGAGGTCATCAGCGGCGCGGCTATGCGATTTCTCGAAGGCAGCGACCGCCTCTGGCGCCTTGCCGGCGAGTGTCAAGGCGATGCCGAGCCGGTTGTAGCCGGCCGCACTGTCGACGACAGGGGCAGCCTTGCTCAAGGACGCAAGGGCGGCGTCGAGCTCGCCGCGCCGCAGCGCTGCCGAGCCGAGCCCGAGTTGCGCCGGGCCATTGTTCGGTTCGCGCTCCAACGCCAGGCGAAAGGCGCGTTCGGCGCCAACGCCATCGCCGGAACGCAGATAGGCTTCCCCGAGACGCACCGCTGCGTCGGCATCGCCGGTCGCCGCCGCGCTTTCATAGACTGCGAGCGCAGTCGCCATCTCGCCGCTCTCCTCCAGCGTCGAAGCAAGGACATGCGCGCCTCGCGGCTGGACCTCGGGCTTCGCCGCCTCGCCCGCCTCCTGCTGCGTCAGCATGCAGGCCGGCAACCAGGCGACGAGAAGCAGCGGCGCGAAGCGGCTTGGTCTGATCGTCATGGTCGGGCACTCCGGGGCCTCGGGGAACGGATCGGCGCCGAAAGGCTCGTTTGATGAACGAGCCCTCCGAAGAAAAATCGCTTCCGGCGAGCGAGAAGAAGCTGCGCGAGGCACGGCGCAAGGGACAGGTGCCGCAGAGCCGCGACCTGATCATCGGCTTCACCTTCATCGCGGCGTTCGTCTACCTGATCCTGGTCAAGGATCGGCTGCTGCTGCAGCTCGACGAACTGGTCGACCTGGTGATCAACCGGGAGAACGAGGCCTTTCCGGTCGTTCTCGAACGCGCCTTGCGTCATGCCGGCGGGATGCTGCTGTATCTGACTGCGCCGCTGGTCGCCGCACTGGTCGCGACCGCCGCCCTGACCGCCATGGCCGGAAGCTTCGGCCCGGTGTTCTCCTTCGAGATCATCAAGCCGAAATTCGAGCATGTGAACCCCGCCAAGGGCCTGAAACGGCTGGTTTCGCTGAAGAGCGTCAGCGAATTCCTCAAGAGCCTGATCAAGCTCGTCGTGCTCGGGGTGGCCTTCGTCCTGATTCTCGGCCTTCAGCTCCAGCCGCTTCTGGAAACGCCGGTCTGCGGCGAGCGCTGCGCCGGCAGCGCCATCGCCGTGCTGCTGCTGCCGCTCTTCCTCGTCGTGGTGCTGGCCTATCTCGTCGTCGGCCTCGCCGATCTGCTGCTGCAGCGCTTCATCTTCCTGCGCGAGATGCGGATGACGCGTTCCGAAATGAAGCGGGAGACGAAGGACACCGAGGGCGATCCGCTGATCCGCAGCGCGAGGAGCCAGCATTATCGCCTGATCGGTCGCTCCGGCGGCCTCGGCCTCGCTCGCGCGACGATGCTGATCGCCTACCACGGCCATGTCGTGGGCCTGCGCTATCAGCGCGGCGAAACGCCCGTGCCGCTCGTCGTCTGCAAGGCGGCGGGGGAGCCAGGCGCAGCCATGGTGCTGGAGGCGCGCGAGCGCGGTATACCGGTCGTCCTGGACGAACTCGCCCGATCGCTGCACAAGCGGCATGCTCAGGGCGACCCGGTCAAGCAGGACCTGTTCCAGCTCGTCGCCGATGCGCTGGTCAAGGCCGGCGTGCTCTAGGCCGAGACGTTTCATCGCCGGCGCGGCGCGAGCTGATGCAGGAACGGTTCGGCATCGAACAGCCGGCTGATGTCCTGCCGCATATACTCGATCATGAAGGCCGAGTAGATCAGCAGCAGCACCGAGAAGACCAGGCTCTTGGCCGAAAGCGAAAGCTCGAAGATGCTGAGCTGCGGGGCGGTGCGGGCCAGCAGCGCCATGGCGAGATCGGTGAAGAGTAGCGCGATCACGATCGGCGCCGCAAGGCGCAGCGCAAAGCGCATCACTTCGTCGAGCAGCTTCAGCAGCAATTCGCCAGCGCCGGGATCGAAGATCGGCCCGAGGCTCGCCACCGGCCAGATCCGGTAGCTGGCGTAGAGGCCCTTGACCATCAGGTCGAAGCCGCCGGCCGCGAAGAACAGCATCAGCAGGCTGATGGCGAAGAAGGTCGCGGTGATGCTCGATTCGGCGATCGCCGAAGGGTCGAGCAAGGCGGCGGCGGTCGAGCCGCGCTGGAGATCGAGCAGGTCGCCGGCGAGTTCCGCAGCCCAGATAGGCACGCCGAACAGCAGGCCGATCGCGATGCCGAGCACCAGTTCCTTGAGCAGGATCGCAGTGACGAGCGCGGGGGACAGCGGCTGGCCGTTCTGCAGCATCTCGGCGAGCACGGGCGTAAGCGGCAAGGTCAATGCCAAGGCGACGCCGCCACGGATGATCCCGGTGAGGCCGAGCCGGGTGAAGGCCGGCGTCACCAGGATCGCGCCGGTGATCCGCGTCATCGCCAGCGCCGTCGCGACCATGACGGGCAGGACCAGCTGGAGCAGGAGATCGCCCGACATCGTCCTCGCTCAGCGCGTGAGAGCCGGGAAATCCTCGAACAGGGCGAGCGCCTGTTCGTAGATCTGCAGCGAGAGCAGCGGGCCGATCAGCAGGAGCAGCAGCAGGAGCACCACGATCAGCTTGATCGCCTGCGGCAGCGACTGGTCCTGGATCTGGGTCAACGCCTGGAGCAGGCCGACGCCAAAACCGATCAGGACGGCCGCGAGCAGCGCCGGTCCCGAGACGATCAGCACGGTCATCAGCGCCGCGTTGATCTTGGTCAGGATCAGCTCGTTGGTCACGGGCGTTCATCCCGGTGGCGGGCGAGATCCATCGCGGCTCAGCCATAGCTCAGGATCAGGCCGTGCATCAGCTTGGTCCAGCCGTCGATACTGACGAAGAGCAGCAGTTTCAGCGGGATCGAGATCAGCGTCGGCGAGACCATCATCATGCCCATCGCCATCAGCACGTTGGCGACGATGAAATCGATGACCAGAAACGGCAGATAGAGCAGGAAGCCGATCTGGAAGGCGCGGGTCAGCTCCGAGCTGACGAAGGCCGGAACGAGCACGATGAGATCATCGGCCTTCAGGGCCGCGGCGGCATTCTCGGGCCAGACCTTCGCGGCTGCCGTCCGGAAGAACTCGCGCTCGCGCTCATGGGTGAAGCGCGAAAGGTGGTCGCGCAACGGCTGGCGCACCGTATCCGCCACTTCGGTGAGACCCTGCACGGAGTTGAGGTCGAGCTGGCGGGCCGAGACCCGGCCGTAAAGGTCGGCCATCAGCGGCGCGGTGACATAGACCGTCAGCACAAGTGCGATCGCATGCAGCACCAGGTTCGGCGGCGACTGCTGGATGCCGAGTGCGTTGCGGATCAGGAACAGGACGACCGAAATCTTGAGGAAGGCGGTCATCGTCACGACGCCGAGCGGGATCAGCCCGATCAGCGCGACGAAGGCAATGATCCCGACGAGATTGGGACTGAGATCAGGCATCGAACAGCCGGGTGATGCGCACGCCGAGCGCCTCGCCGATCCGCACCGGCTCGCCCTGGCCGATTCGGCGTCCGTTGGCGATCAGTGACACCGGCTCGTCCGGGGAGGTCGGGAGCGCGACGATGCTTCCGGCGCCGAGGCCGGCGAGCTCTTTCAGCGTCATCTCGCTACGCCCGAACTCGAAAACGATCCGCACGGGCAGATCATCGAGAGCCGTGGCGCCTCCCTCCGCAGAGCCATCCTCGTCGAGGTTGTCCATGAGCCATTCCCATCGTGATGATCGCGCCGGAGCCGGCGCCGCGTGCAGACGCGCCACCTCGCCGTCGATCCGAGCCGGGGCAGCCAGATGCCGGCCGACCAGAAGACAAGCCTCTCCTGCCGGCAGATGGCGGTCGAACAGCAATGCATCGCCCGGTCTGGCGCGCTGGAGCTCGCCGAGGGTGATCTGGACGTCGGCGTAACGGAGGCTGAGCGGCACGGGGATCGGGTCGAGCCAGCTGGGTGGTAGCGGGCGCTTGGGCAACAAGGCGAAAAGTCGCGCCAGGATGTCGGCCGAGCCGGCGATGCCCGCGGTCTCGACCGGGCCGGCCCCGACCCGGACCGCTATCGGGAACTGCAATGTGTTACTGTCAAGCTTCCCCGTCGGCGCTCGCAATTCGACCGTCCCGCCGAGGCGAGCCTCCAGTTGGGCGACGGACTCGACGAAAGCCGCTTCGATGAGAAGCGCTTTTCGTGCGGCGTCCAGTTCGGCCGCTGCGCCGTCCGATCCGAAGCTGCCGAGCGTGGCCGCGACCAGACGAGGCGGCAGGCGCAGTTCGATCTGGTCACCACCAGCAGCGAGCGTGAACGGGAGGCAATCGCCGTCGTTGGCTGACAGCCCGAGCGCAGCCGCCGTCAGGACGATCTCCCGCTCGCCGAGCGGCAGAGCGACGCGCCAATCCGAGCCGTGGAAGCGGTTGATCGGCGTAAGGTTGGGTGCCGGCACAGATCGGTAGATCAACGAGCGCATGTCGTCTCGCTCGGTTTCAAGACGACTCGCCAGGGGCACATCGGCCTTCATCGAGCAGGCCTCGCGCTGGCAGCTTCGTCCGAAGCGGCGTCGAGGCGCGCCTGCCGCCGTCTCCGTTCCCGCTTCGCCTGCTCGCCACAGGCCTGCTCGAGCCGTAGCCGATCGTGCCGACGCTCGCGATGAACAGTCTGGGCTGCGGCGAGATCGCGTTGTCGCGCCGAAAGCGTCGCGGCAGCGGAAGCGGCGGCGGCCGCAAGATCATCCCGCGCCGCGGCGTCGATCATGGCCCCTTCTCGGAGACGGGCCAGCGCAGCCAGCGAGAATGGCTGCGCGAGCAGGCCTTGATGCTGGGCGCGCTGCCATGACAGCGACCGCTCGTCATGGGCGGCGATGGCTTCGGCGGCGTCACTCGCGGCGGCTTGCGCGCTTGCGGTCGTCGCTCGCTGCCGTGCCGCGCGCTCGCCGGCGCGCTGTTCGCGTTTGCGACGGAGCGCGAGCAGGGTCTGCAGGTCGGCAAGGCTGGTCATGCCAGCACCTCACGCAGCCGCTCGCGTGTCCGTTCCAGCGATTCGGGTTCGCCGGCGCCTTGGCGCAGGAAGCCTAGGATACGGTCGATGCTGGCCAATGCCGCATCCGCCAGGGCGTCCGAGCCGGGCTCGTACTCACCGACGCGCACCAGCAGCTCGATCTCGGCATGGCGCGCCAGCAACTCGCGCAGCCGCTGCGCATCGGCCAGATGCTCCGGCGGTGCGACGGAGCTCATCAGGCGTGAGCGGCTCTTGAGAATGTCGATCGCCGGGAAATGATTCTGCTGGGCAAGCTCGCTCGACAAAACGATATGACCATCGAGCAGCGCCATCACCTCCTCGGCGACGGGATCGATCTCCGCCTCGCCTTCGGTCAGCACGGTGTAGATGCCGGTGATCGAACCGCCTTGCCCCGGGCCGGCGCGCTCGAGCAACCGCGGCAAGGCGGCGAACAGCGAGGGCGGAAAGCCGCGCCGGGTCGGTGGTTCGCCGGCGGCGAGGCCGATTTCGCGCTGGGCTCGCGCAAACCGGGTGATGCTGTCCATCAGCAGCAGCACGTGACGGCCCGTATCGCGGAAATACTCGGCGATAGTGGTCGCGACATGGGCCGCCTTGACGCGTTCCAGCGCCGGCCGGTCAGAGGTCGCGACGACAGCGACGGTCCGGTCCCGCGCCGCCGGCGACAGGCGTCGCTCCAGGGTTTCGCGCACCTCACGGCCGCGCTCGCCGACGAGCGCGAGCACGATCACATCGGCTTCGGTTCCAGCGACGACATCGGCAAGCAGCGAGGACTTGCCGGCGCCGGGGGGACCGAAAATGCCGAGGCGTTGGCCACGCGCGCAGCTGAGCAGGCCGTCGATGGCGCGCAATCCGAGCTGCAGCGGAGCGTCGATGAGATCGCGGGCCAAGGGGGACGGCGGCGGCGCATGAACGGGACGCAGGCCGATGATCGCCCCGGCCGGCCAACCGCCACCGTCCAGCGCTGCCCCGGTCGCGCCGATGGTGCGGCCGAGCAGGCCGGGCCCGACCGGCGCGAGCAGGACTTCGCCCGTCGGCACGACCTCGGTCTCGGCCGACAAGCCATCGAGATCTCCGATCGGCGTCAGGATCGCGCAGCCATCCTGGAGACCGACGACCTCGGCCAATGCGATCACGCCGTTCGCAGGGTCGTGCAACTCGCAGATCTCGCCGAGCCGGACATCGCGCAGCGTCGCGTGGATGGTGACGCCGAGCGCCCGCTGGATCTTGCCACGTTGCGGTCGTGGCCGCGCCTGCTGCAGGCCATGACGCAGTCCCGCCAAGGCCTCATCGAGGCGCACTCGCCCAGCCTGCTGTGCGATCGTCATGCCGGCATCATCCGGCGCGAGAGGCCGCGGCGAAGCGCCTCGATCTGGCTGTCGATGCTTGCATCGACCGTGGCGATGTCGCTCGTCAGTACGCAGCCGTCGCGGGCCATGGCGGGATCGCCGCTGACCTCGAGCGCGATCTCGATTCCACCGGTTCGCACGGCCTCCTGCAACGTCTCGTTCACGGCCCCGACATGATCGGGATGAACGCGGACGGTCAGCGTCCGGCTGCGACGAAAGGCCGAAAGGGCCTTCAGAGCCGCCATCGCGACGATGTCTCGGCGGTCGAACTGGTCGACAACGTCGCGCACCACCGCGAAGGCGAGATCTGCCAGCTCGCTGGACAGCCCGGCGAAATAGGCATCGACATCCGCGATCGCCCGGCCGATTCGTTCCGCGGCGTCAGCCTCGCCACGCGCGCGCCCCGCCGCCTGCGCCTCCGCCAGAATCCGTTCAGCTTCTCTCTTCGCGATAGCTTCGATCTCGCCGGCCGTTTCTCGTGCAGCAGCGAGGAAAGCGAAGCCGTCGCTCCAGGCTGCCGCCGCGTCGGCAGGGACGAGGCCCCGCGGCGGCCGGCGCGGCAAATCGGTTATCGCGCTCACGCCGAGCCGACGCGATGCGCCGCCTCGATGATCGGCCGGCCGATCTCCGGCGTAATGGTCGCGAGCGGCAGCACATCATCGGGCATCTGCAGGCGCAGTCGCGCCGCGATTTCGGGCGGCAGGGTCGCAGCCCAGGCAAGCAGGCAGCTCCAACCTGCCCGGTCGACCTGCTCAACCAGCTCAGCACTCCCCGGGAGCGCCTTGGCCAGTCCCCCGAGATCGCGCTTCGTCAGCGCACGCCCAAGAATGCCCGGGCCAAGCGCCTTGTCGATAGCGCGAACTTCGCTTGCGAGGACGACGCGCGACAGCGCTGCGGCGAAGTAGATGGCTCCGGCCAGACGCAGCAGGCCTTGCTGGGAGATCGACGGCAGCAGCAGGATAGGACGGTCCGCATCGGGAATCGCGTCCTGCTCCAGCGTTGCCGACAAACCGTTCCGCGAGCAGAGCAGGTCGGACAAGCGCCGCTCGAAGCGAGGAAGGGCAAGCAGGCGCCGGCAGGCCTCCGGCGTGACCGCCTTGTCGAAGGCTGCCGCGAGCCGTTCCGGGGTGACATAGGTCGCCGGGCTGGCAGCAAAGCGGCGCCAGGCTAGCGCAGCTTCATCCGGGCGAGCCAAGGAGCCGCTCATCGCTCTCCCGCACTTTCAGCGAGAGGATAAAAGCGACGCCGACGCAGGATCAGCAGGCAGCCGGCAATGAGCGCGCAGCCGCCCGCCGCCCCAATGATCGCTGGCCACGGCAGGCTCGCCTGCGACAAGGCTGAAGCTTGCGGCGGAGCCTGGAGTGCCATTGCGTTGCGCTCGGCCGGAACAACCACCACCGAGACACGATCATAATTCAGGCCCGCGACCCCGTTGGCGATCAGCATCTTGATCGAGGCGAGCTTGTCGTCGATCGCGATCTTCGGATCGTGACGAATGAAGACGGATGCCGAAGAAGGCACCAGGTTCTGTCGGAGCGGATCGTTCTCGGGCAGAACGAGATGGACCCGCGCCGTCAAGACCCCGTCGATCGCCGCGACGGTGCGCGACAGTTCCTGGCTCAGTGCGAAGATCATCCGCGCCCGATCCTGCACCGGCGAGGACACAAGGCCGTCCTTCTTGAAGACGTCGCCCAGGGTCTGGAACTCCTGCCGCGGCAGGCCACTGCGGCTGAGGATCATCACCGCTTCGGCGAAGCGGGCTTCCTCGACCGTCACCGTCAACTTGCCGCCCTTCTGGACGCTGCGACCGGCCGGAATGCCGCTCTGCAGCAGGATCGCCACCATCTCATTGGCCTGCGGCTCGTCGAGATTGGTGTAGAGATCGACCTTGCAGCCGGCCAGCAGCGCAGCCAGGCAAAGAGAGACGAGAATGCGCGCACGCCGGGTCTTCGCCATGGTGGGCACCGATCGGCTTATTGGCCCTTGAGCACGGTGTTGGCGGAGCCTGTCGTCTGCGTCGCACCGCGGACGACGAGCTGCGTCTGCACCGCGAACTCGAAGGAGCGGTTCATCGAGTCGATGACGCGGTCGAGCTGCCGGTCATCCAGCGCGCTGCGCTCGGTCGTGCCTTGCGCTCCAGCCGATGGAGCCTGCTCGCGCGCCGCCTCTCCAGCCCGGCGCAGGAAACCATCCATCCGGCTCGTCAGCTCGGAAGCGAGCTGACCGGGATCGGCCAGAGCGCCGGCCCGCGCAGGCCAGCTCTGCTGTCGCGCCGCGGCCTCCGCCGCATGGTCGAAAGCCGGCCGCTGTTCGGAGCCGGTCTGGATGACCAGAGTAGAGCCGGACAACAAGGTGGTCGGCAGCCCGTTTGCGATCGTCATGTGCGCCTCCGAAGGTCGATTTGCGAGAGCCGGTCTCGATCACCCCTCCTCGTCGGCCATGACCTCGCCGAGCATGTCGGTCATGCGCGGCATCAGCAGCATCGACATGATCTGCGAGCCATATTGGCCGACCATCCGGGCAAGCTCGTCCTGGCTGATCTCGTCCTGCTGGTCGGCCGTGCTGGCATTGCGCTGCTGTGCTGCGGCGATCGCGTCGTCGAAGCCTGCGCCGTTGTTGTCGACCGAACCGCCTGGCAGGGCTGCATTCACCGGTTGCACGCTCATCGCTGCTCTCCTCGGTATCCGCCGAGCGCAAATGGTCGCGCTGTCGGCCGGCAAGTAAGCCGTACGGTAAGAGCGTTGTTCCAGCGATGTCAATGAATATCGCGCTGTAAGATCTCTCTACATCTCGGATAGTGCGTTATGAATAATGCATTCATTGCGCATTAGTAAGTTATTCTGAAATTCAAAGTTCCGGAACAAGAATTTAGTTCCACACGGAATATTTGATTTCGAAACTGATGCATTCATAATCTGGAATAACATCAGAGTTATCGAATTGAATGCTTGACGAATCCTTTATCGACATTAACGTCCGCTTGCCTTGGACGACCCTCGGGTCGCTCGGGCGCCGGAACCGGGGCATGAAAGATCCCGCGCCGGTCCGATCCCAGAGCACGTCAAAAACGGAGTCTGCGATGTCCGGAACCTCTTCCGTCCAGAATACCACCACGCCCGAGAATGCGATCCAGCAGATGGAAGCCGCCTTCAACCGCGCTATCGTGAAATCGGCGGAAATCACTACCAAGACGACCGAGAAGAAGGTCAGCCTCGACGCGGCCAAGCAGCGTCCGAACGCCTGATCGCGCCGTTGCGGCGCCCTGGCGCGGCCAAGCGGCCACCGCCCTCCAAGCCATCACCGCTCGCCGCCGCACAGTGGCGCGCGTCATCTCCGGCTGCGCTCCGGCCTCCCCCGCCATCGACCTGGCGTGTGGGATAGCCGAAGCGCAGCCGGCGTCAGCTTCAGGAGGCCGTCATGAACATGCGAGTGAACAGGCCCGACGGTGGCTTTTCCGTCCAGACCACGAGTGCGCAACCGACCAATCCGCTCGGTTCGCTGCTCAAGACTCTCGCCGACACTGTTCGCAGGGTTCTCCAGGCGCTGGCACCCGTCTTGTCACGGGTCAACTACTCCGCCTCCATGACCAATGCGGCGGGCCGCAATCCCAAGGTCATCTGGGCTGGAAATCTGAAGCCGGGCCAGGCCAACACGCCGCAGGGCCAGGCCCTCATCGCCAAGCAGGAGCGCGTGCTGATCCTGCTCGCACAGCTCCTCGCGAACTCGCTCGCCAACAGCGATCCGGCGAAAGCGAAGGAAAACCAGGTCCTCACCGCCCAGATCAACGCGATCATCCTCAATGACGAAGCGACGGTTGCTGACCAGGAGGCTCATGACCGCGGAGTCGAGGTGACTGCCGCCGAAGAGAAATACGGTCCCGGCAGCGCGGAGAAGCCGCAGCTCGTACCGTCCGGCGGCGGCGACTGGATCCAGTCGAACGGCCAATGGGTGCATCCGGAGGTTGCTCGCGCTCGCGCTGCGCACAGTTCGGCCGAAGCCCGCGCCGTCGAAGCCCGCGCCAAATCCGATGAGGCGACGGCGCAGGTCGACGTCTATGCCGCCGACCCCGAATACCGCTCCGCCGTGGCCGGGGCGAACCGGACGCTGGGCAAGACGCTGGCGCCGGAAGGCCTCACGATCACCATCAAGCCGACCAAACCGCTCGCCCAGGCACAGACAGACCTGAAGAGCGCTCAGGAGGTCGCCGGCAAGGCCACGCAAAGCCGCCAGAAACGCGAGCAGGCGGAATCCGTCCTGCTCGATGCGCTGGAGGACAAGAGCAAGGTACGGGGGCCACGAGGGCCCAACCCTGCAGCCGTAGGCCCGGCGAATAGCTCCGTGAGCAGCAATGTCTCCGAGCGCAGCGCCGACTACGAGGACAAGGACGTCCGGGCCGGCTTCGCCGAGTACGGCCAGCTTTCGGCCGAGGCCGACCTGCTCGACGCCGAAATCGGTGAGTTGGTAGCGCAACAGCTCGTCAATGCGACGGCGCCGGGCACGCCGCAACGTGCTGCTGCCGACCAGACGCTGGAGACCGCCGGCAACCAGCGCAAGGTGGCGCAGGCCAACAGCGATGTCGCGGTCAAGGCCAGCGATCTCGCCGATGCCGAACGAGATCTCGCCGGCGTGCAGCTCCAGGCCGCACCGATCGACGACGCCGCGCTCAACAACTTGCGCACCAAGCAGCCATACCTGTTTCGGCAGGAGGGGTTCGACGATGGGAACGGCGACGCTTCAGGCTCTCTGCTGAGCTACGAGGTCGATGACAGCAAGGGGGATGGGCAGCTCTACGCGACCTTCAGATACGAAAACAAGGAGCTGGTGATCCAGCTGACCTTTACACCCGGCACCCAGAACGTCCGGCGCAGCGGCCACGAACGCGACATCGACAAGGCCTGGAACAATGTCTCCGGCTGTGGGCCCAACGGTCTGCTCAGCGCGCAGGAACGCAAGCAGGCGGCGGAAAAGGCTTACACCTCCAGCACGATCACGCAGATCGACGTCAACATCGCGCTTACGGGCAAGGCTATCCCGGCGCTCGAGACGGCTTTGGATACAGCCCTTGGCGACCATGGGCCGGCGGTACCTGTCGGCGGGCCTGGAGAAGCCGCGCCTTTCGCGGGCTGGGTCAAATCGACGGTGGATGGCGTGGAGGTCTGGGTCCACCCTGAAGTGGCGCTCATCCTGTCCGCCCTCAACACCACGCGCGACCTCGACAAGAACCTGCAGATCCAGCGCCAGCACGCGGTCGCCTGGCATGACTTCGCGGTCTTCACCGCCACGCAGCCGACCAAGCTGCTCAATGAGGACTCGAGCCAGTATCAGAGCTATCTGCAGGCGGCCTATTACCGTGACCGGCAGGTGCAGGCCACGCAGCAGATCGAGCTCACCTTCGGCGCGATGGCCCAGCAGGCCCTGCCCGACCGCAAGGCCTTGTTCGGGGCCGAGCATGTGCTGGGAGGCCAGGCGCTCAAATCGACATTGCAACTGGCCGGCGCGGGTCAGGAGGAGGCTGGCAGGATGGCCGGCAAGATCGAGGAGATCGGCGGGGCCCAGGCCACGGTCACCTTCGTGCCGTTCCAGTATATCGACGCCAGCGTCGGCTCGCAGCAGATGCTGTTCGCGATCGTGCGTGGCAGCGATGGTAAGGACCATGTCGTCGACGGCCGCGGTTCCGACTATGTTTTGGAAGGCCGCAAGCCGGAGAACATCAAGTCCTTCATCGAGACCTACCAGAACGACAACGACCTGGCCGATAGCGGCACCATCGTCGTTCCAAAGAACCTCAGCTTCACCGCCAAGAACGACAAGGTCGAGACCGAGGCCCATCAGGCGCACGTCAAGACCTTCGTCGAGAAGTATGTGGACCCGGTCATGACTGGCGTCGCCGCCGGCGCGTCCCTTCTGATGCTGGTTCCCGTCGTCAACGTCGTCGCAGCCCCGGTGGCTTTCGCCGCCGGAACCTATGTCGGCGGCCGGCAGGTGCAGGCGTTCGCGGAGGACATCTACTACGGGCGGGAGATCACACCCGGCCGCCTGATCATGGAGACGTTCTCGGCCGCAGCGACGGTCTTTCCCGCCACGGCCTCGGCCTCGCGCGCGATCGGGCTGAGAAACGCCGGCATGACCAGCATAGCGTCGCTGCGCACCTCGATCGGAGCGACCTACAGCCGAACGCCCTATTACCGCGACGCCGGCGCAATCATGCAGAACGCCAGCGGCGGAGCGATCGGCTTCGCCCGCACGATGGATCTGGCTTCGATTGCAGCGGGCTCACCGCTCCTCGTCGTCTCCGCCTACAACATGATGGCTCACGGCGACGATCCCGGCGCTAACCCGCTGCTCGAGCTGATGAGCTTGGTCTCCGGCGTCTACGGCACCGCATCCGGCCTGCATGCCCATGTCGAACAAGGACGCGCGGCGCCTCAGCCCATAACGCAGAGATCAAGGCATGTAGCGAACGCAACGGTATTCACACATAACGCGCCAGGGACGACCGCCTTGCCAGGCAGTCTTGGGGGGATGGGTAAAGCGCGTGGCGGCGCTCCGCAGAATGTCACGACAGCCGCGCAGCGGGCTGCGGGCGCCGGCGGATCGCCAAAGAATGCTGGCACGACCGGTCACTCGGCTGTGCCTGCTACGAATAGGGTCGATCCCATGGTCGGCGGCGACGGCGCTCCGGGTCCGAAGGCCACGCCTGCAGTCCTGCCGAGCACCGTCGATGCGGCGACGACCGCCAGCCAGATCGTCAACAGCGGCAGCACCACCAATGGCGATACGGGCAACGGCGCCGCCGATCAGCAGGCGCGTCCGGGGCGTACGGTGGAAGACGGGACGGCGCCTGACCTGCACACTGAAACGACGTCGGTCGATCCCGATACGGTCTCCACCGCAGCATCGGCCCTGCCATCGGTCGCCGATGCGGTGGCGGCGAGCCAGATGGCCAATACCGGCAGCGCCACGCATGGCGACAAGGACGGCGGCTCGCAAGAACAGCAGGCGCGCCCGGGGCGACCGGCGGAGGACGGCACCATCCGCGATTTGCGCGCGGGAGACGCCGGCGACAGGACGTTCATGCCGCTCTGGCAGCAGGCTCGGCAGTCGCCGGACCTGCTCGCGCTTCCCGCCGATCGGCGTGCCGAGATGGAGGCCGCCGCCCGGGGCGAGTCTCTTCCGCCGAGCCACAGGCGGGCCGACGACGACGCGTTCATGCCGCTCTGGCAGCAGGCCCGGCAATCGCCGGACCTGCTCGCGCTTCCCGCCGATCGGCGTGCCGAGATGGAAGCCGCCGCCCGGGGCGAGCAGCTGCCGCCGAGCCACAGGCGGGCCGACGACGACGCGTTCATGCCGCTCTGGCAGCAGGCCCGGCAATCGCCGGACCTGCTCGCGCTTCCCGCCGATCGGCGCGCCGAGATGGAGGCCGCCGCCCGGGGCGAGTCTCTTCCGCCGAGCCACAGGCGTGCCGACGACGACGCGTTCATGCCGCTCTGGCAACAGGCCC
>JAESFU010000354.1_pt1 | contig 31139 bp, 25 predicted proteins | sample 9269461 | NCBI WGS metagenome assembly JAESFU01 (sample SAMN14502556, study PRJNA617107) | algae metagenome | isolation source: Stenomitos rutilans HA7619-LM2 and co-occurring heterotrophs from cave walls | place: USA: Waikapalae cave, Hawaii | collected 2009-07-28
AGGCCCAGGCGGCGATGTCCGTGAGGGCCCGCGAGGTGATGGCTTCCTTCTTCGCGATGGTCTTGTCGGTGCTCTTCCAGCGGCCGACAAGGCCTTCGGGCTTCGTGATCGAGACCGGGGGGAAGAGGCCGAAATTGACGTTCATCGGCTGGAAGCTGCGGGCGCCGGAATAGGCCTCGGCTTCGACGTGGCCGGCGGTGATGTGGTTGATCAGCGCGCCCATGGCCGTGGTGCCGGGCGGAATGGCCAGCGTCTCGCCGCGCGCGTCGGCCGCGGCGAGCCGTCCGGCCATGAGGCCCACGGCGGCGCTTTCGACATAGCCCTCGACGCCGGTGACCTGGCCGGCAAAGCGCAGGCGCGGCATGGCCTTGAGCTTCAGATCGGCGCCGAGCACTTTCGGCGAGTTGAGGAAGGTGTTGCGGTGGAGGCCGCCGAGGCGGGCGAACTGGGCGTTCTCGAGGCCGGGGATCAGCCGGAAGATCTCGGTCTGGACGCCGTAGCGCATCTTGGTCTGGAAGCCGACCATGTTCCACAGCGTGCCCAGCGCATTGTCCTGCCGGAGCTGGACGATGGCATGGGCCTTGACCGTGGGGTTGCGCGGATTGGTGAGGCCGACGGGCTTCATCGGTCCCCAGCGCAGGGTGTCTCGACCGCGCTCGGCCATGACTTCGATGGGGAGGCACCCATCGAAATAGGGGACATGCTCCCAGTCCTTGAAGGCGTGGAGGGGGGCCGAGAGCAGGGCATCGACGAAGCGGTTATACTGGGCTTCGTCCATCGGGCAGTTGAGATAGTCGCGCCCATCGCCCATCGGCCCGACCTTGTCGTAGCGCGACTGGGCCCAGACGATATCCATGTCGATCGAGTCCTTGTGGACGATCGGGGCGATGGCATCGAAGAAGGCGAGCGAGTCCTCGCCGGTCAGCTGCTGGATGGCGGCGGCAAGGGCGGGGGACGTCAGCGGCCCGGTGGCGACGACCACATTGTCCCAGTCCTCGGGCGGTAGGCCGGCGATTTCGCCGCGCTCGATCTCGATGTTGGGGTGGTTGTGGATGGCGGCGGTGACGGCATCCGAAAATCCGACGCGATCAACGGCCAGCGCCCCGCCGGCCGGCAGCTTGTGTGCGTCGGCGGCGCGCATGATGAGCGAGCCGCAGCGGCGCATCTCTTCGTGCAGCAGGCCGACCGCATTGTGCTGGTGGTCGTCCGAGCGGAACGAATTGGAGCAGACGAGCTCGGCAAAGTTCTCGGTCTCGTGCGCGTCGGTTTTCTGGACCGGACGCATTTCGTGGAGGACGACATTGGCGCCGGCCTCGGCCGCCTGCCAGGCGGCTTCCGACCCGGCGAGCCCGCCGCCGATGACGTGGATGGGGTTCTTTGACATGGCGCGCCAGATAGCAAGCACGCCCGGCGCGCGCAATGCGGCGTCGCGTGCCCGATTGCGTCGCCCCACCGCGAGCGTATGATCCAGCGGCCGGCGGGGGCGCCGGCTTATCCGATAGTTTTGACCATACGACTGACCAATCCATTGTTTCGCCCATGGAGGGACGAGCCGTGACCGACAAGTCGCCTGCGGAAGTGACGCTTGGCCTGCGTATTCATGCAATCGTGTTTGCCGTCGGCATTATCGCCGTGATCATCATCAACTACTTCACCGGGCCGCCATGGTGGTTCTGGTGGGTGCTGCTCGGCTGGGGTATCGGCCTGGCTTGCCACTGGTACTTCACCAGGGACATGCGCAAGGGCTGAAGTGCCGGGCCCCAGGGAAGAAATGTCGACGATTACGCTCTGGGGCCGCTTGAGCTCGTGCAATGTGCAGAAGGCGGTGTGGGCGCTCGAGGAACTCGAGCTGCCCTACGAGCATGTGCCGCTCGGCGGCCAGTACGGCGGTACGGATGCGCCCGACTACCGCGAACTCAACCCCAACGGACTCGTGCCGACCCTGCGCGACGGCGACATCGTGGTGTGGGAGAGCCACGCCGTGGTGCGCTATCTCAGCGCCGAATATGGCAGTGGGCTGCTGTTTCCCATGGAGGCGCGCGACCGGGCGGCGGCGGACCAGTGGACGGACTGGACGGCGACGACCTTCCAGCCAGCCTGGATCGGGCTGTTCTGGAACACGGTGCGCACGCCCGTGGCGCAACAGAACCCGGCGGCGATCGCGCGAGCGCTGAAGGCGACCGTGCGGTGCTTTGAGATGCTGGAGAAACGGCTGGCGGACGCGCCCTATCTTGGCGGCCGGAGCTTTGGCTACGCCGATATCGTAGCTGGCGTGTCGCTCTACCGCTGGACGACGATGGCGATCCCGCGGCCGGAGCTGCCGCATGTGGCGGCCTGGCACGAGCGCCTGTCCGAACGCGCCGCGTTCAGGAAGGCCGTGAACGTGAACTATGACGAACTGGTGGCGCGGCTGGCGTTCTAGAGCCGGGCCCAGAAAAGGCTGAACGCCCGCTTCGGTTGGGAAGCGAGCGTTCTAAAGTGCCGAGGCGATGCCGTAGACGGTGCGCGAACCGTTAGATGGTGCGCGCATGGTCGCGAGCGATACGCGTGATGTCGGTGCGGGTGATACCCAGGTCGCTCAGCTGGCGGTTGTCGAGAGCGGCGAGCTCACGGACGGTCTGCTGGTAAGCGGCCCACTTCTTCAGCGTGGTACGAATGCCCATTTGATAGTCTCCTTTCGTTTGCAGCCTACAAATAAGTCTGTTCGGGTCGGACGAGCAGAGGGAAATGTCTCAGAACCGTTATGCGTTCTTTGCATGTCATTGCCGAGAGGTGTTCATCTTCGATTCAGCAAGGCGGCCACACCGTGGCGGTGTCGAGGCGGAAGCGGCCCTGGCATGGTTAGCACCGCGTAAACGGCTCAGCGGTCGAACAGGCCGCGCGTCATCTGGCGGAAGTCGCTGCCGGAAAGCCCCAGCGGATCGCGGGTCGATGGCCCCTGCGTCTCGCGGAGGCCCTGCTTGAGGTCGACCAGGCGCTTGGAGCGCCAAACGGCACGTACAAACATGGCGTCACCCCTTCGCGGTCACGACGAAAGTAGAATGGGGTGATTTGCGCCGCTCCGCATCGGAGCAAAACTCACTGCCGGCATGCGCCATGCGCATGGCAATTTCATTCTCTTGTCATGATTGGGAGTGGAGGGCAGCACGCTGGCCATGTGGTAGAGGCATGCGTGCGTGGCTAGCGGCAATATTGCAGATGCCGAGCCATACGCGATTGTCATCCCTGCGAAGGCAGGGATCCATTTCTCCGCTGGCGCGGACTGTGAGCTGGACCCCTGCCTTCGCAGGGGTGACAGCCGGTGAATGTGGAGAGGGCGGGGCCTGCGTACTCGCTTGCCCGCCTAGCCGCCTGCGTTTTACCCGATCGTGCGTTCCAGCAGCGACAGCCAGTTGCCGTGGGCGAGCTTTTCGAGCAGCGGGCGGTCGTAGCCGCTCTTTTCCAGCGCCTCGAACAGGCGCGGCAGACCGGAGGCATCGCCGATGGCGGCGGGGACGAGGGCGCCGTCGAAGTCCGAGCCCATGCCGACGCGGGTTTCGCCCAGCGCTTCGATGAGCGCGTCGATGTGGCGGACCATCAGCTCGAGCTCGGTATCGGCGCGCATGACGCCATCGGGACGCAAGAAGCCGGTGGCGAAGTTGAGGCCGACCATGCCGTTGCTGTCGCGGATGGCCTTGAGCTGGTCGGCCGTGAGGTTGCGTGGACTCGGGGTCAGGGCGTGGACATTTGAATGGGTGGCGACGAGTGGCGCGGTCGAGGTCTCGGCAACGTCCCAGAAGCCTTTCTCGGTGATGTGCGAGAGATCGACGAGGATGCCCTTGGCATTGCAGGCGCGGACGAGGCGCTTGCCGGTTGCCGTCAGGCCGGGGCCGATATCGGGCGAACTCGGGAAGCGGAAGGGCACGCCGTGCCCGAAGATATTGGTGCGGCTCCAGACCGGGCCGATCGAGCGGAGGCCGGCGGTATAGAGCACGTCGAGGAAGTAGAGGTCCTCGTCGATCGCTTCGGCGCCTTCGATATGGAGCACGGCGGCGATCGAGTTGCGGGCCATGGCGGCGCGCACATCGGCGGCCGAGCGGCAGACGCTGACCGCGCCGTTCGAGGCGGCTTCGAGCCGGAGCAGCAGCCCGATCTGGTGCACGGTCATCCGCCGCGCTTCATCCATCGGCAGTTCGGGCGGCAGCGGGGTGTTCGACATGTCGCGCGCCTGCGTGAAGTCGATGCGCTCGTTGGGCGAGGGGCAGAACACTGCGAACATGCCTCCGGCGAACCCGCCGGCCCGCGCCTTGGGCAGATCGATATGGCCCGGCCCACCGCCTTCGAGGAACCGCGCCACGGGATCGGGCGAGGTGTCCTTCATCAGGCGGAGCAGGGCGTCGTTATGGCCGTCGAAGACGGGAAGGGGCGTGGGCACGGGAAAAGTCCGGTTGGAGTCGAAGGTGACGGAGGTAAGCGCGCGTGGCGGCGGCAGTGCAAGCCCTATTCGCCCGGCCGCTTCACCATGGCGGGCGGGACGCCGAACTGGGACTTGAAGGCGCGGCTGAAGGCGGCGTCGGAATCGTAGCCGATGCGGCGGGCGACGTCGGAGACGCGGGTGTCGGCGCCCTTGAGCATTTCGTTGGCGAGGAGCAGGCGCCAGCGCGTCTGGTAGTGCAGTGGGGCGGCGCCGATCAGGGTGGTGAAGCGGTCGGCAAAGCTCGAGCGCGACATGCCGGCTATGCCGGCGAGCTCGGCGACGGTGCGGCGGCGGAACGGCTCGTCGTGAATGGCCTTGAGGGCACGGCTGATGCGTGGGTCGGCCAGCGCCCCCAACCAGCCGCGATTCTCGGGTGGGGCGGTGCGGACCCAGACGCGCATCGCGCGGATCACCAGCACGTCGATGAGGCGCGAAATCATCAGTGCCGCGCCCGGATGCGGCTCCTTGGCCTCCGAGAGGAGGAAATAGGCGATGCCTTCGAGCCAGCCGGCATCTTCGGTGCGCAGCGATTTCGGGATGTGGATCACCGAGGGCAGCACCGCGAGCATCGAGGGCATGTTGTCGCCTTCGAAGCGGAAGGCGCCGGTGACGAGGCGGGTCGGCGCGCCGCCACCGCCCAGCGCGATGGCGAGGCTGTCATAGCGCACCTGCTCGGCCAGCACTTCGCGCATCGGCACGGGCACAGCGCCCGGGTTGCCGACGACGTGGCCGCGGCCGCGCGGCAGCACCAGCAGGTCGCCGGCCTCGGCATGGACGACGCGCCCGTCATCGGCCTCGATCCGCGCCTCGCCCTCCGACACGACATGGAAATAGGCCGGGCCGGGATCGAAGCGCAGCGCCCATGGGGCGGTGAGATCGGCGGAATAGATGAGCTCGCCACGCAGCCGGATGAGCGTCAGCACCTGGGACAACAGGTCGACGCGCGACGCCATCATCGGAAATGGAGTGTCGGCAGCGGCGTCGGATTCCAGGGCATGAAGTCTGGAGGCGCGATCATGGCTGTTCATGCGGCGATCTCCTATTTCAACACCGTCACCGGCGAGGAAGTTCAACAAATCCAGGCCGAGACGCAAGATCCAGATTACCGAGCCGGCGTCAAGCCAGCGGCAAAAGGACTTTGCCGATCGTCCAGCCTCGCCCTGAAACATGGAGATGAAAATGAAGACCGCACTTTCCGCCCTCGTGCTCGGCGCTCTCGCGCTGGGTGTTGCAAACCCCGCTATCGCCCAGGAGGCAAACATGGAAGCCAAGAATATCGTTCTCGTGCATGGCGCTTTCGCCGATGAAACCAGCTGGGACAAGGTTGCCCGGATCCTGTCGGACAAGGGCTACAACGTCACCCAGGTGAAGAACCCGCTGTCTTCCCTGGCCGACGACGTCGCCGCCACCAAGGCGGTGCTCGATGCCCAGGATGGCCCGACCGTGCTCGTCGGCCATTCGTGGGGCGGTGTCGTGATCGGCGAAGCCGGCAACGAAGATAACGTCAAGGCGCTGGTCTATGTCTCGGCCTTTGCCCCGGATAAGGGCGAGTCGCTGACGAAGCTCCTCGAAGGCGGCCAGCCCAGCGAAGGCGTGAAGACCATCCGCCCGACGCCCGAAGGTGGCCTGATCCTCGACCCGGCGACCTTCCCGCAGTTCTTCGCCGGTGACGTCCCGGTGGCGGAAGCCGAAGTGATGGCCCAGCACCAGCTGCCCTCGAACCCGGCCAATTTCGACGCCATCGCCGAAGTCGCCGCCTGGCACGACAAGCCGAACTTCTACGTCGTGACCACCGAAGACCTGATGATCGCGGCCGACGCCCAGCGCTTCTTTGCCGGCCGGATCGGTGCCGAGATCACCGAACTCGCCGCCAGCCACTCGGGCCTCGTTTCGCAGCCCGAAGCGGTCGCCGCGGTGATCGAGAGCGCCGCCCGTTGATCGGCGGCAACAAAGCACCGGCGGCCTGACGCTGCCGGTGCTTCCCCAAATCTCAGGAGATGAAGATGAACGCGACCAAGACCACCTGCGACGGCAAGCTCGGCTTTCGCATCCACGCCGCGACCTTCGTGCCGGTCATTGCGCTGCTGTTCGTGATCAACACGCTGATCGGCGGCTACGTCTGGGCCATCTGGCCGCTGCTGAGCTGGGGAACAGGCCTGCTGGCTCACTGGTGGTTCGTGCTCGGGCCGGGGGCAAAGCCGACAGCATGAGCTTTCAGAGACCTGAACTGCATAAGGTCCTCGCGGCAGCCGCCAGCGGGGACCTTGCGTTTCTGGTCGGCGCATTTGATTTGCCCGGTCAGGGCCAATTTGCGACAAATGCGGCCGTGGATGCAGACTGAACGGCGCTCTTCGCACGGCGATGGGCGCTCCAGGCGTTTTTCGTTGCCCCGGGAGCACGCGAGCGGTGAACCGCCGCGTGCTCCATAGGCTCGGTCTGCGCTGTGGATGCAGAAAACGGCCGAGGAGGGAGATGTCCGCCATTCTCCGATTCACCGCACCTCGTAATTCTTACAGCCGATGCCGCATGCCCGCTTTGCGCGCTGGGCGGGACAACGCCGAATGGCGGTGGGCAGAATCGGTGCGGGCCCAGCGGACATGACGTCCCGCCCGGCGGACTTCCTGGATGTGCCCGGCCGGATGAGTGCGCTGATCCGCAGCTTTCCTTGGGCGGGGACGCCACTCGGGCCAATCGCCGACTGGCCGGTGAATCTGCAGGTCGCCGTTGGCATCCTGCTCCATTCGCGCTTTCCGATGGTGCTGTGGTGGGGCGAGGACAGCATCGAGTTCTTCAATGACGCCTATGCCGATGCCTTCGGAACGACGCCGTTGCACGGCGTCCTGGGCCAGCCGGCCCGTCAGCGCCGGCGCGAGACCTGGAGCGTGCTCGGGCCGATGATCGGCTCGGTGATGAGCGGGCAGGGGACGCTCTACTCCGAGGACCAGTTCGTGCCGATCATGCGGCAGAACCGGCTCGAGGATGCGTACTGGACCTACAGCATCTGCCCGGTCGGCGGCGACGGCCACATTGCCGGCGCGCTTGCCATCATCACCGACGTGACCCAGCAGCACCATGACATCGAACGCTCGCGAAAGCTCTCGGAGGGGCTGCTGCAGCTGTTCAAGGCCGGGCCCGACTTCGTCGCCGTGCTGCGCGGGCCCGACCACGTCTACCAGTTCGTCAACGACCACTACAAAGCCCTGCTCGGCGACCGCGACTTCATCGGCAAGCCGGTACGCGAGGCCGTACCCGAGGTGGCTGACCAGGGCTTTTTCGAGTTGCTCGACAAGGTGTTCCGCACCGGCGAGACGTTCTCGACCGCCGCCATTCCCATGCGCTACCACCCGGCACCGGGCGCGCCGCTGGTCGATGTGATGCTGCGCCTCACCTACCAGGCGCTGGTCGGCCCTGATGGCAGGATCTTCGGCATCTATGTCGAGGGCCACCCGCTGCAGCAGGGAAGGGCCGCCCGGGCCGCCGAGCGGGCGCGCGAAGCGATCATGGACGCCGAACTTTCCGAGCGGGAAACCGAGGTACTGCGCTGGACCGCCGCCGGCAAGACCGCAGCAGAAATCGCAGTGATCCTCGATATCTCAGGGCGGACAGTGGAGTTTCACATCAACTCGGCTGCCCGCAAGCTCGATACGGTGAACCGGGTGCAGACAGTGGTCGAAGCGATAAAGAAAAAGCTGATCTGAAAAGCAGAAGGGCGGCCCGTGGGACCGCCCTTCGCGTGCTGGGTGACTGCCGCTTACTGCGCGCAGATGCCTGCGTCTTCGAGCGTGCAGAGGTCGAGGCCGGTGAACTTCGGATCTTCGACGGTTTCGCCGTTGATCAGGCTGATCAGGATATCCGGAGCCTCGTTGCCCATCTGGTACGGCCGCTGGCCGATCTGGAAGTGGCTGCGGCCTTCGCGGAAGGCCTGGGCCTGCGGCGGCAGCGTGTCGCCGGCGATGATCACCAGTTCCTTGCTGTCGAGCTTGGCCTTCACCAGGTCCGTGTTCTGCGCGTAGGCCTGCGGGCCGAACTGGGCCCAGCCGCCGACGAGGATGAACGCGTCGAGGTCAGGATTGGCGGTGAACACGTCGGCCATCTGCTGGTTGGCCGTCGGGATATCGTCGTTGGTGTAGGTCGGGCAGCCTTCGATTTCGGTCCAGCCGTTGGTGTCCGAAAGACGCTCGGTGCCCTTGGCGCCGGCGACCGTGTCGCGGAAGCCCGCGGCGCGTTCGTTGATGTTGGCGGCAGCGACGTTACCGAGCTGCAGGCACACGGTGCCGCCCTCGGGCTTGAGCTTCAGTAGCTCCGTCGCCATGCCGACGCCCATGTCGTAGTTATTGGTGCCGAAATAGGTCTTGCGCAGCGAAGCATCGGCCGGCAGCAGGTCGGCATCGACCGTGATGATCGGCATGGTAGGCGCCGCGGCGCGCAGCATGTTGGCCATTGCCGGAGCGTTCGACGGCGAGATCGCGATGCCGGCGACGCCGCGGCTGATCAGATCCTGCACGATCTGTACTTCGCCCGCTTCGTCCGAGCTCAGGGCCGGGCCGGTATAGAGGCATTCGTACTCGCTGTCGGCATGGGCGGCATTCCAGTCGGCGCAGCCCTGGCCCATCACCGTGAAGAACGGGTTGTCGAGGCCCTTCACCACCACGGCCAGGATCTTCTTGTCCTGCGCCACGGCGCTGCCCGCCAGAGCGACCGCTACGGCCGCGCCCGCGAGCACGATCATTGACTTGTGCATTCGAGTTCCTCCCTCGTGTGATCGGCCGGCTCCCACCGGCCGCCTCGCCGGGTACCGGCCGGCCACGGGTCCCTCAACCCGCTGGCGGCCAGTTGGCCCGTCGATCCCTCAGGCGCACGGCATCGGCTCCGGTCTTGCTGCCGGTCGCCAGTCCCAGTACGCAAAGCAAATCGATTGCGTCGACTGTTGCGACGACGCTCTCTCCCTCTCGGCCGGATAGTAGTTTTGGTCGTGCGCAGTAGTCAATCCGGTTGATGCACGTACCGCAACTGTCGATTGCAAGTTGTATGACAGCTGGGAAACACCAGAGTTTCCTAGGCGCTCGACACTATTTGACATCATCTATCGGCAGTCGCCGATGGAATTTTCGTGTCGATTGACGTGTGACGGACTCTGGCCCATAGATTTGCCGCGACATCTGGCGGGAGCGGAGGGGCTCCCGGCCTTGGGAGGGGCTTGGATGGCGGTTCTGGAACTGGCGGGAATCGCCAAGCACTATGGCGCGATCACCGCGCTCACCGACATTTCGCTGACGCTCAATGCAGGCGAAGTGGTAGGGCTCGTCGGCGACAATGGCGCCGGCAAATCGACGCTGGTGAAGATCATCGCGGGCAATTTCCATCCATCCGAGGGGACGATCAGCCTCGATGGCCAGCCGGTGCAATTGCACGGGCCCAAGGACGCGCGGTCCAAGGGCATCGAGATCGTCTACCAGGACCTGGCGCTGGCCGATAACCTGACGGCGGCGGCCAATATCTTCCTGGGCCGCGAGCTCACCAACATCGCGAAAACCCCGCAGCAGGCCGAACTGCCCGTACACAAGCGCCGACGCGGCCTGCAATGGCTGATGCCGGAGGTTCTCGACTATCGCGGCATGTACAAGCGCGCCGGCGAGCTGTTCGCCGAGCTGAAATCGGAAACCCGTCCGCGCGACGTGGTGCGCAAGATGTCGGGCGGGCAGCGCCAGGCCGTGGCGATTGCGCGGACCCGGCTCTCCAACCCGAAGATCGTGCTGATGGACGAGCCGACGGCCGCCATTTCGGTGCGCCAGGTGGCCGAGGTGCTGAACCTCATCCGCCGGCTCAAGGAGCAGGGCATCGCGGTGGTGCTGATCAGCCACCGTATCCCCGACGTGTTCGCCGTATGCGACCGGCTGGTGGTGCTGCGCCGCGGCCGCAAGGTGGCCGACAAGCGGGTCGCCGATTCCTCGCCTGAGGAAGTGACGGGCCTGATCACCGGCGCTTTGCAGAGCGCCTGAGGGAGGACGAGATGACCACCGATACCTCGCTCAAGGACGCCATCGAGCAGCGCACGCATGGCAACTGGTTCAGCGCTATCGTCAGCCAGCAGACCTTCTGGATCGTGGTGGCCGTGATTGCCGCGATCGTCGCGATGTCGATGCTGACGACGACCTTCGCGACGCCAAACAACCTGTTCAACGTGACGCGCAACTTCTCGCTCGTCGCCATCGTCGGGCTGGGCATGACCGCGGTGATCATCTCCGGCGGCATCGACCTCTCGGTCGGTGCGACAGTGCTGATCTCGGCCATGGTGACCACGGTCATCATGCATGCGGGCCTGCCGATCACACTGGCGATCCCGGCGGCGCTCGGCGCCTCGCTGCTGGTCGGGCTGATCAACGGCACGCTAATCGCTGTGGCGGGCATGCCGGCCTTCGTCGTGACGCTCGGCATGATGTCGATCGCCCGCTCGATCGGCATGGTGATGTCGAACAATGCGCTGATCTACGAGTTCGGTCCGGACCAGGCGATCCTGTTCTCGATCGGCGGCGGGTCGCTGACCATTCCCGGCCTGCCGCCGATTCCCAATCCGGTGATCGTCATGCTGGTGCTGGCGGCGATCACCAGCTTTGCGCTGCGATCGACGCGCTGGGGCCGCCATCTCTACGCCATCGGCGGCAACGAACGGGCGGCCGTACTCACCGGCGTGCCGGTGAAGGCGATCAAGATCTCCGTCTATATGTTCGTCGCCTTCTGCGCGGGTCTCACCGGCTTTTTGATGACCGGCTGGCTCGGCTCAGTCACCACCGGCCTCGGCACCGGGCTCGAACTGACCGTGATCGCCGCGGCGGTGATCGGCGGCGCCAACCTTGCCGGCGGCAGTGGCACGGCGCTCGGAGCCATCATCGGCGCACTGCTCATCGAGATCATCCGCAACTCACTGACGCTCTTGGGTATCTCGACCTTCTGGCAGGGCACGTTCGTCGGCACGTTCATCATTCTGGCCGTGGCCGTGGAACTGCTGCGCAACCGAGAAATCGGCGACTGACGGACCGACGGTGCGCTGCTAGGTTCCCCCCTCGGCTTGAGGGGGGAAAGCATGCCGACTGGATTTTCGAGTGAGCGGCTGAGCCATCTCGATCGCGTGCTGCGCGAGGACTATGTCGCGAGCGGCGAGTTACCCAATGCGATGATCGAGATCTGGCGCGGCAGCGAGCGCGTCCATACCGGCATGTCTGGCTGGATGGATGTGGAGCGCGGCACGCCGATCCGCGAGGACGCGATCTTCCGCATCTATTCCATGACCAAGCCGATCACCGGCGTCGCGCTGCTGATGCTGATGGAAGAGGGGCTGATCGACCTCGACGACGACGTGTCGCGCTTCATTCCGGCCTTCGGCAGTCTCGGGGTCTACGAAGCGGGAGGACGCGGCGCCTACCGCACGCGGGCACCGGAACGGCCGATGCGGATCGTCGACCTCGTTACCCACACCTCCGGGCTCACCTATGAGTGGATGAATGCCTCGCCGGTCGATGTCGCCTATCTCGAGGCCGACATCAACCGGCGCGACCTGCCGGGCGGGCTCGAGGCGGTGGCGGCGGCGCTGGGCAAGATCCCGCTCGAGTTCGCGCCGGGCACGCACTGGAACTATTCGATGTCGATGGATGTGCTGGCGCGCATCGTCGAGGTGGTGTCCGGCCAGCGCTACAGCGAGTTCCTGCGCACAAGACTTTTCGAGCCTCTGGGCATGGTCGACACGGCGTATTTCTGCCCGCCCCAAAAGCTCGACCGGCTGACGACGGCCTACGAGTTCCGTGACGGCAAGGTGGTGCGCGACGAGCGCCGGACGAAACTCTACACCATGGCGCCGAGTTTCGAGGAGGGCGGGGCAGGGCTCATTTCGACGTTGGGCGACTATATGCGCTTCTGCCGCATGCTGCTCGGCGGCGGGGCCCTCGACGGCGTGCGGGTGTTGAGCCCGAAATCGGTGTCGCTGTTCTCGACCAACATGCTGCCGGGCGGCAGAACGCTAGGCGAAATGTACATGCCCGGCCGTGGCATGCAGATGCGCACCGAGAATGACGGCTTCTCGATCTGCTGTGCGGTGACTCTCGATCCGGGCCAGAAGCACGCGCTCGGCAGCCGAGGCGACTTCCATTGGTCGGGCGCGCAGATGACCCAGTTCTGGGTCGACCCGGCCGAGGAGCTCGCGGTGGTGTTCATGACCCAGGTCGCGGCCTCACCGCACCACTTCCGGATCCCGCGCGTGCTGCGCAGCCTCGTCTATGGCGCGATGACCGAGCGCCGGGCCGGCTAGGGCCAGAGCAGGGCCTTCTTCCAGCCGTTGCCGGCTCGGGTGTAGCGCAGCCGGATATGGCAGCGGGAGGTTTGTCCCTGCCAGAACTCGACCTCCACTGGATCGACCGCATAGAGCGACCAGCTTTGCGAGGTGAGATCGGGGCAGAGCTCGACCATGGCGTTGGCGCGCTGGTGCGCCTCCGCCAGCTCGGCGACATCGGTCAGTTCCTGGCTCTGCCTGCCGATCAGTGCGATGGCGCGGGCCGAGGGCGAGCGGGCGCGGAAATCGGCGGCACCGGCTTCGTCCGAGGCACGCTCGGCAATGCCACGGATGCGCACCTGCCGGCCGAGGCGCGGCCAGTAGAAGGTGAGCGCGACGCGTGGCTGCAGCGCGAGCTGCCGGCCCTTGGGGCCGTTGGCGTCGCTGGCGAAGTGCCAGTGCTCGTCGAGGTCCTTGAGGATCAGCGTGCGCGCATCGGGAAAGCCGGACTGGTCGACGGTCGAGAGCGTCATCGCGTGCGGTTCGCGAATGCCGGCATCGATGGCAAAGCCGAGCCAGTCGGCAAACAGCGCTTGTGGGGTCTCCGGGGCGGCTGCCGTGGGGAAGGGCCAGAGCGGGCCGGCAAGGGTCGGGAGCCGGCGCAGGCGGGCGCGGAGGCTGGTGATTTCGGGTTCGGCGATCATGGTTCGCGCTCCGGCCGGCTGACGATGAGGCGCAGCGAGCCCTCGAAATGCGACTGGGTCCGCAGGTGGCCGTAGCGCCTGTCCCAGCTGCCATTGGCAAGGTCGCGGCGGAGGGCGGCTTCGAAGCGCGGGCCGACGGCGGGATCGACGAAGCTCCAGGCCGAGTTAGCGAGGCGCGCGCCCGGATCGAGCAGGCGCTCGGGACGGCCGTAATAGGCCTCGCCAAAACCGTCGACGCAGTTGAGCGGGATCGGGACCGGCACGATCTTCGTCGCGCCGCCGAGGCCTTCGGTGATGGCCGTCATGGCCGGGTAGCGCCGGGCTTCGACGGCGATGGCCTCGGGCGCGTAGTCGTTGAGCCAGAAGCGATCGAGCGCGTCGGGATCGCAGCTGAGGATGACGACCGGCCCCCGCGTGACGCGGCGCATCTCGGCGAGGCCGCGCGCCAGATCGTGCCACTGGTGCACGGTGAAGGTGGCCATGGCGGCATCGAAGCTCTGGTCCGCGAAGGGAAGCGTCTCGGCGGTAGCGTCGATGGCCGCCGACAGATGCCCGGGCCGCTGGGCGCGCATCGAGGCGGAGGGCTCAACCGCGGTGACCTGGCGATCGGTCGGCTCGTACGATCCGGCACCGGCGCCGACATTGAGCACGCTGCGCGCATTGCCGAGCGCGGCGAGGATGAAGGCGGCGATATCGGCATCCGGCTGGCGGTAGCCGGTGTAGCTCTGGCCGATCACGCCGTAGTTGGCATCGCCGGCGCTGCCGTCATTGTGGCGCAAGGACATCGACTTCCCTCTTGTGCGGTAGAGCTACATGGTCGCGCTCCGATGAGCGCCAGAAACACCATGTGAAGCGCGTCGAAAAGCGATATGTTCGAACACTCATTGTTCGGAAAAATCACATGGCGCGACGCCTGCCATCACTCAATGCCCTGCGCGCCTTCGAAGCGGCTGGTCGGCTCGGCCGGATGACGCTGGCGGCCGAGGAACTGCATGTGACGCACAGCGCCATCAGCCGGCAGGTGCAGCATCTCGAGGACCTGCTGGGCGTCGCGCTGTTCGAGGGGCCGAAGAACCGGCTGCAACTGACCGAAGCCGGTTCGCGCCTGCTGGCGAGCCTCGTCGCCTCTTTCGATCAGATCGACATGGCGGTGCGTTCGGTCGCCGATACCGAGGCGGGTGCGCTCGATGTGTCGTGCCCGGGAACATTCACGATGCGCTGGCTGATCCCGCGGCTGTATCGGTTTCGCGCCGCGCATCCGGATATCGATGTGCGGCTGACGGCATCGAGCCGGCCGGCCGATGGTGTCGATGTGGCGATCGTTGCCGGGAGCGGGCCGTGGCCGGATGAGGCACAGGTGATCGAGCTTTTCGCCGAACAGACCGGGCCAGTGATGGCGCCGGCCGTCGCCGAGGGGCTCGACACGGGGCTTGGCAAGGTGACGCTGCTGCATACGCGCACCCGCCGGCATGCCTGGCGGCAGTGGAGCGCCGTCTCGGGCGTGCCGGTGGACGACACGCGCGGGCCGGAATTCGAGCACTTCTATTTCATGCTCGAAGCCGCTTCGTCCGGGCTCGGCGCATGCACGGCGCCATGGCCGCTGGTGGCGGACGATATCCGCACCGGCCGGCTCGTCGCGCCCTTCGGCTTTGCGGCGAGCGGCCAGCACTATGTGGCGCTGCGGCGGACGAGGCAGCACCGCCGTTCCGCCGTGTTCTGCGCCTGGCTCGCCGAAGAGGCGAAGGCCTTCGCCCAGCCGGGTTAAGCGGCCGGCACGAGCCCGCGATCCTCGAGCAGCGGACCGACTTCCGGGTCGCGGCCGCGGAACAGGCGATAGGCTTCGGCGAAGTCGCGCTTGCCGCCGGCCGAGTAGATGAATTCGTGCAGGCGCTTGGCTGTCGCCGGATCGAAGGGATCGCCGGCTTCCTTGAACGCCTTGAAGCCGTCGGCGTCGAGCACCTCGCTCCACAGATAACTGTAGTAGCCGGCGGCGTAGCCATCGCCCGAGAACAGGTGGAGGAAGTGCGTCGAGGCATGGCGCAACGCGATCTCGCGCGGCATGGCGATGCTCGCGAGCACCGACTTTTCGAACTCGGCAACGGTGCCGGTCATCGGCTGGGAATGATAGTCCATGTCGAGGATGGCCGAGGAGACGAACTCGACCGTCGCAAAGCCGCTATTGGCGGTGCGGGCGGCGCGCATGCGCTCGAGCAGCTCGGCCGGGATCGGCGCGCCGGTCTGGTAGTGGCTGAAGCGGGCAAGCACCGGCTCTTCCTCGAGCCAGTGCTCATAGATCTGGCTCGGCAGCTCGACGAAATCGCGCACGACATTGGTGCCGGAAATGCGCGGATAGGTGACATCGGAGAGGAGGCCGTGGAGGCCATGGCCCATCTCGTGGAATACCGTGCGCGCTTCGTCGAGCGAGAGCAGGGCCGGCTGGCCTTCCGGCGGCTTCACGAAATTGCAGGTGTTGACGATGAACGGGATTTGCGCGCCGTCGAGCTTGGACTGCTCGCGGAACGAGGTCATCCAGGCGCCCGACCTCTTGCCCGGCCGGGCGAAGAAATCGCCGTAGAAGAGGCCGATTACGTTGCCGTCGCGGCTGACTTCCCAGACGCGCACATCGGGGTGATAGCCAACAATATCGGCGCGCGGCGTGAAGGTGAGGCCAAAGAGCTTTTCGGCGACGAAGAAGCCGGCCTCGACTACCTTTTCGAGCTGCAGGTACGGCTTCAGCTCATTCTCGTCGAAATCGTAGCGGGCGAGGCGCAGCTTTTCGGCATAATAGCGCCAGTCCCAGGCTTCGAGCGGTTCTGCCTGGCCTTCGGCCTTGGCCAATTCCTGCAGCGCATCGCGATCGAGCTCCGCCTTGGCGCGGCCGCCGGCCCAGACCTGCTCGAGCAGGCCCCGGGCAGCGGCAGGGGTGCCGGCCATCGAGTCGGCCAGCTTGAACTCGGCGTAGCTGGCGTAGCCGAGGAGCTTTGCCTGCTCGGCGCGCAGGGCGACGATCTCCTCGATGACCCTGGAATTGTCGTTCTTGTTGCCATTGGCGCCACGCATCACAAAGGCCCGCCAGACCTTTTCGCGCACGCCGCGATCGCTGGCGAAGTGCAGCACCGGCTCTACGCTGGAGCGCGACGGGGTGACGGCGAAGGGCGCGTTGAGCTTGCGGTCGCGCGCCGTTTCGGCGGCGGCGGCGCGGGCGAACTCGGGCAGGCCCGCGACTTCGGCTTCGGTCAGCGCGAACACCGTCTCTTGCTCGTCGCCTAGGACGTTCTGGCCGAACTGGGTGGCGAGGGTGGCGAGCCTTTCGACGATATCGGCGAAGCGGACACGCTCGTCGGCGGTGAGATTTGCACCCGAGCGGACAAAATCGAGGTGGTAGCGTTCGAGCACGCGGAGCGATTCCGGATCGAGGCCGAGTGCGTCCCGGCGTTGGTAGAGCACATCGATGCGGGCGAAGAGCTTTGGATCGAGGTAGATGGCGTTGTAGTGCCGCGCGACGAGCACGGCGACGTCGCGCTCAACTGCCTGGAGTTCCTCGTTGGTGGCCGCCGACGAGAGCTGGCCGAAAACCATCTGCACGCGGTTGAGAAGCTTTCCTGACCGCTCCATGGCGGCGATGGTGTTCTCGAAATTCGGCGTCGCCGGGTTCTCGCCGATCGCGGTGACCTCGGCCCGGTGCTGCTTCAGCGCTTCATCGAAAGCGGGCCGAAAGTCGCCGGTTGCGATCAGATCGAACGGCGGCGCCTCGTAGGGCGTGGTCCAGGCGGAAAAGAACGGGTTGGTCACGGAGAACTCCTTGCGTCGGGGCGCAAGGTGGAGCGCGGCCGGCGTTTGGGCAAGGGCGCGCAAGCCGAAAAAGAAAGACCCCCGCTGGGGCGGGGGTCCTGCAGTCCCTTGGAGGCAGGACTAGAACTTGAAGTTGAGGCCGCCCTTGACGACGTGGATGCCCGCATCCCCATCGGGGATCACGTCAATGTCGCCGTGGATGCCGTCATTGATGGTGTAGGGATCGGCCGCATCACCGCTCAGGCCGACATAGTTGTATTCCGCGAACAGCGAGATGGTGTCGGTTAGGGCAATGTCGGCGCCGGCACCGATTACGAAGCCAACCTTGGTATCGCTATCGCTGGAGTAGTCCCAGGCGCCGATGTCGGAGGCGTAGCCGACTTCGGTGGTGATGCCCGCAACGGCAAGGCCGCCTACAACGTAGGGCACGAACTGGCCCGCGTCATAGCCGAGCTTGCCGGTGAAGGTCGCGAGCCAGTCGACGCTCGGCGACACGACGCCATCATAATGAGTGCCGCCCGTATCCTCGAAGTCGGGGCTGGACGTGTCGCCATTGTCGAACTCTTCCAGGTCGCCGCCGAGGCCGATCGAAACAGCGCCCTGAAGCCCGAAAACGATCTCGCCAGCATCCCAGTTGTAGCCGATCTGCCCGCCGAGGATGCCGGTCGAACCAGACTGTGTGTCGTCATACGGCGCGAGCGGATAGATGCCGCCACCATATTCGAAATCGTATGAGGTCTCGGCCGAGGCCGCACCGCCGTGCAAGCCCATGTAGAAGCCGGTCCAATCGCCATCGGGTGCGGCGACGACATCAGCGACGTCTTCGATGATCAGGTCGGCGGCGAGCGTCGGGCTGCTGAGCAGCGCGAGGCCGACGACGGCGAAAAATCCCTTACTAAGCATGCGAACCCCCAGAACTTTGGTGGCCGCACCTTGTCGAGGCATCGCGGGATCGTCTGTAGCTCCGGCGCAACAGGGCGATATGAGACCCCTAGCCGCCCTGCAATGCCCCGAATTGCCCCGCAGAAAACCCAGTAACTGCAGGGGTTTGGGGCCGCATGACGCGGGACTGCGAGGCTGCAGCCCCGCATCGCCCCGCGGCTGCTATTCGGCCGCCGATCGCTGCGGGCGTCTCTCCATCACTTCCTTGAGGAAGCGTCCGGTGTGGCTCCGCTTGTTTGCGGCAATGTCCTCGGGCGTGCCGACGCCGACCACCTCGCCGCCGCCATCGCCGCCTTCCGGACCCATGTCGATGACCCAGTCGGCGGTCTTGATGACTTCGAGATTGTGCTCGATCACCACCACCGTGTTGCCGCTGTCGACAAGCTCATGCAGCACTTCCAGGAGCTTGGCGATGTCGTGGAAGTGGAGCCCGGTCGTCGGCTCGTCCAGCATGTAGAGCGTGCGGCCGGTGGCGCGCTTGCTCAGCTCCTTCGACAGCTTCACGCGCTGCGCCTCGCCGCCCGACAGCGTCGTCGCCGGCTGTCCAACCTTGACGTAGCCGAGACCAACCCTCTGGAGGGTGAGGAACTTCTCGCGGATCGAGGGCACGGCGGCGAAGAAATCGACCGCCTCGTCAATGGTCATGTCGAGCACGTCGGCAATCGACTTGCCCTTGAACTGCACTTCGAGGGTCTCGCGATTGTAGCGATGGCCCTTGCACACTTCGCAGGTCACATAGACATCGGGCAAAAAGTGCATCTCGATCTTGATGACACCGTCGCCTTCGCACTTCTCGCAGCGGCCGCCCTTCACGTTGAACGAGAAGCGGCCCGGGCCGTAGCCGCGCGCCTTGGCTTCCGGCAGGCCGGCGAACCATTCGCGCATCGGCCCGAAGGCACCGGTATAGGTCGCCGGGTTTGAGCGCGGGGTGCGGCCGATCGGCGACTGGTCGATGTCGATCACCTTGTCGAGATGCTCGAGCCCGGTCAGCTCCTTGTGCGGGGCGGGGATGACGCGTGCACCGTTCAGGCGCCGGGCGATGCCCTGGTACATGGTGTCGATCATCAGCGTCGACTTGCCGCCGCCGGAGACGCCGGTAATGGCGACGAAATTGCCCAGCGGCACGTCGACCGACACGTCCTTGAGGTTATTACCGGTGGCGCCGCCGACATGCAGTTGCTTCGACTTCTTCTGCTTGCGCCGTTCGAGCGGAAGCGGGATGGCGAGCTCGCCGGTGAGATACTTGCCGGTGATCGAGTTCGGGTTCGCCATCACCTGCGCCGGCGTGCCCTCGGCGACGATATGGCCGCCGTGGACGCCGGCGCCGGGGCCGATATCGACCACGTAGTCGGCGGTGAGGATGGCGTCCTCGTCATGTTCGACGACGATCACCGTGTTGCCGATGTCGCGCAGCCGGCGCAGGGTTTCGAGCAGACGCTCGTTGTCGCGCTGGTGAAGGCCGATCGAGGGTTCGTCGAGCACATAGAGCACGCCGGTGAGGCCGGAGCCGATCTGCGACGCGAGCCGGATGCGCTGGCTTTCGCCGCCGGACAGCGAGCCGGAATTGCGGGCGAGCGTCAGGTAGTCGAGCCCGACATCGTTGAGGAAGCCGAGCCGCTCGCGGATCTCCTTGAAGATGCGCTCGCCGATCTGGTTCTGCTGCTCGCTGAGCTTGGCGGGTAGGGCGTTGAACCACTCCGCCGCGGCGCGGATCGACTTCTCCGACACCTGCCCGACATGGAGGCCATCGATCTTGACCGCCAGCGCCTCGGGCTTGAGGCGATAGCCGGTGCAGGCGACACAGGGCGCCTGCGACATGTAGCGCTCGATCTCCTCGCGCATGCCGGCGCTCTCGGTCTCCTTGTAGCGGCGCTCGAGATTGCCGATCACGCCCTCGAAGGGCTTGGTCGACTTATAGGTGCGCAAGCCATCGTCATAGACGAAGGTGATGGCGGTCGAGCCGGTGCCGTAGAGCACGGCGTGCTGGACCTCGAACGGCAGCTCATCCCAGGCGGTGCCGGTCGAAGCGCCATAGTGCTTCACCACCGCCTGCAGGGTCTGCTGGTAGTAGGGTGCGCTGGTTTTCGACCATGGCAGGATTGCCCCGTCGCGCAGCGAAAGGCTGCCATCGGGGACGATCAGGTTCGGGTCGATCTTCTGCTCGGTGCCCAGGCCATCGCAGACCGGGCAGGCGCCGAACGGGTTGTTGAACGAGAACAGCCGCGGCTCGATCTCGGGGATGGTGAAGCCCGAAATCGGATCGGCGAATTTCTCGGAGAAGATCAGCCGCTTGGGCTCGCCCTTGTCATCCACTTCGTCTGCAAACTCGGCGAACGCGATCCCGTCGGCGAGCTTCAGCGCCGTCTCGAAGCTTTCGGCGAGGCGCGAGGCGATATCGGGACCGACAACGACTCTGTCCACAACGACTTCGATGTCGTGCTTGATCTTCTTGTCGAGGTTGGGCGCGTCCTCGATGTCGTGGAACTCGCCGTCGATCTTCACGCGCTGAAAGCCCTTGCGCATGAGGTCGTTGAGCTCACGCTTGTACTCGCCCTTGCGGCCGCGCGCGATCGGCGCGAGCAGGTAGAGGCGCGTCTCCTCGGGCAGCGCCATGACCTTGTCGACCATCTGGCTGACGGTCTGGCTCTCGATGGGGAGGCCGGTGACCGGCGAGTACGGGATGCCGACGCGCGCGAACAAGAGGCGCAGATAGTCGTAGATCTCGGTGACCGTGCCGACGGTCGAGCGCGGATTGCGCGAGGTGGTCTTCTGCTCGATCGAGATGGCCGGCGAGAGCCCGTCGATCTGCTCGACATCGGGCTTCTGCATCATCTCAAGGAACTGGCGCGCATAGGCCGAGAGGGACTCGACATAGCGGCGCTGGCCCTCGGCATAAATGGTGTCAAAGGCGAGCGAGGACTTTCCGGAGCCGGACAGGCCGGTCATTACGATCAGGCTGTCGCGGGGCAGCCTCAGGTCGACATTCTTGAGGTTGTGCTCCTTGGCGCCGCGGATGACGATGTCACGGTTCGGGTTGCGCTTGTCGGCCATTAAACGGGTTCCACCTACGAGGCGCGCGACCATAATGCCGCTTTGCGCCAGATCGTGTCAGGGTTTCCAAAAAGAGGGGTCGGCGCTCATTTCGGGATTGGAGGCCGGACTTGCAAGCTAACCAAAGGCCGAGGCCCCTGTCACCACCCGCACGCCCGATCTGCGATCAACTGATCGAGAACATAAGCGGAACAGAGAGGATTCGGTCAAGCCGCGATTTCTTGTCGACGCCCTTGACCAACCGGGGCCGGAGTGAACATATAGAGAACACGCCGGCGAGCCGAAGCTGTGGCAAAAGCTGCATTTGAGCGGGCAGGGCAGGCGAGAGAGCGGTAGGATACGCGCCACGATTTTCGTCCTGGTGCGTTTCCGGGAAAGATTTGGAAGGAAAGTGCCATGGCTGGCAGCGTGAACAAGGTGATCCTCGTAGGCAATCTCGGCAACGACCCCGAGGTGCGGAACCTGCCCAATGGCGGCAAAGTGGTGAACCTTTCCGTCGCGACCTCGGACCAGTGGCGCGACAAGAATACCGGCGAGCGCAAGGAGCGCACCGAGTGGCACCGCGTGGTGATCTTCTCGGAAGGCCTGGTGCGTGTCGCCGAGCAGTATCTGCGCAAGGGCGCCAAAGTCTACATCGAAGGCGCGCTGCAGACCCGCAAGTGGCAGGACCAGTCCGGACAGGACAAGTATTCCACCGAGATCGTGCTGCAGGGCTTCAACTCGACCCTGACCATGCTCGATGGCCGTGGTGAAGGCGGCGGCGACAGTGCCGGCGGTGGCTTCTCCGGCCCGCGCGAAAACTCGTTCGGCGGCAATGGCGGCGGTCGTCCCGAGCGCCGCCCGAGCGCCGCGCCGGCCTTCGAGTCCGGCTCGATGGACGACGACATCCCGTTCTGATCGACTAAACTATCCCGCCAGCCGCACGCGTGTGCGCCGGCTGGCGATAGCCTGGTTCCGGCCATGCGCCTTGGCGTCGTAGAGCGCGAGGTCCGCGGCCGTGACCAGCCAGGTTCCGTCATGCAGCGCATCGGTCTCGCTGCCGTCGATGGCGGCAGTGCCGATGCTGACGGTCACGACCTTCCAGGGCGAATTGCGCGCGTGCGGAATGGCGAGCGCCTCGACCTGTCGCGTGATATCGGCGGCGATCCCTGCGGCGGACGCCAGGTCCGTGTCCGGAAGCAGCAGCGCCATCTCCTCGCCGCCATAGCGCGCCGCGATGTCTGATGGGCGGCGGGCTGCATGGGCGACGACGCCGGCGATGGCCTTGAGGCAGGTGTCGCCCGCGAGGTGGCCATTGTCGTCGTTGAAGCGCTTGAAGCGATCCGCATCGATCATCAGCAGCGATAGCGGAGCGCCGGACCGTCGGGCCCGCGCCACTTCGCGCGCCAGCGCCGTATCGAAGGCGCGCCGGTTGGCGAGCCCCGTGAGCCCGTCACGCATCGCCATGCGCTCGAGTTGCAGTTCCAGCGTCTTGCGCTCGCTGATGTCGCGCGTGACGCCCACCACCGACAGCCGGTCGGACCCGTCGCTGACGACCCGCAGCGAGGTCTCGAGCCACAGCTCGGTTCCATCCTTGCGCTTGCGCCGATAGGTGACGGTCTCCTGCTCCGAGACGCCGCGCCGCAGCCGGTCGGTAGCGATATCGACGGCCGGCCGGTCCTCGGGATTGACGACATCGAAGGCGCTCTGGCCGAGCATTTCCTCGGGCGTGTAGCCCAGCATGCGTTCCGAGGCGGGCGAGATGTAGGTGCGGATGCCGTTCTCGTCGAAGCGCAGCACCAGGTCGCTGGCGCTTTCGGCCAGCATGCGGAACTCGGCCTCCCGCTGGGCGAGCACGGAATCGCTCTTCTGGCGGCGCTTGATCTGATCGACCAGCCGCACACCCAGGATTGCCACGACGAGGGTCAGGGCGAGCGTCGCGAGGCCCCGCAGCAGGGCGCCATGTGCCCAGCTGGCCAGTGCCTCGTCGCGCGAGATGGCGACGGTCGTGACCAGCGGATAGTCGCTGCTCCTGTCCCAGCCGCCGATGCGTTCGAGCCCGTCGACGCTGGAGCGGTAGTCGTAATTGCCCGACGCGGTCGCGGCGACCACCTGGAACGGACCATTGACCGACATGTCCCTGCCTACCAGTTCGGGACGATAGGGCTGCCGCGTCAGTAATGTGCCGCTGGTGTTGTAGAGCGTGACGACGCCGTTCTTGCCGGTATCGATCTGGCCGTAGATGCCGGAGAAATAGCGCGTGTCGATACTCGCCACGACAACGCCGGCGAACTTACCGGCGTCATCGTCGATGCGGCGGCTCACCGTGATCTCCATGGCGCCATCGCGCGAGTAGATCGGCAACCCGGCATGCGCGGCATCGCCGGGTATGGCCTGGTGAAAGCGGAAATAGGAGTGCCGGGAACGATCCTCGCCCGGTGGCAGGTTGAGCGCCGTGGTGGCGCGCAGCCGGCCATCGGCGCCGATCAGGTGGATGCCGCGCAGCCGCCCCGACGTCTCGACGGTCTTGCGCATGAAATCCTGCGCCACCGCGATACCGTCGGCGCCGAGGCCGCTCACCGCCAGCTCGTGCGCGACGAGCGTGACCGCCTGTTCGGCGATCTCGTAGGTGTCCTCGGCGTGATGACGGAGCGAACTGGCAAGGTTGCGCGCCTCCGTGCGGGTGCGCTCGATCACCGCATGGTAGCTGGTCCACTCCCGCCAGACATCGACCACGATGATCGCCGCGCACACGAGCGCGACGTAGAGCAGGGCTCTACGGCTCAGCGATCGCGATGGCGTGCCAGTGGTCACCTGCTCCGTCCGGGATCCGAGAACCTCCCCGGACGGTTTGGCATGGGCTCGTTAACACCGGCCCAAGCCACTCATTCGTATCGAAACGCATATGTTCACGAAAAAGAAAAAGGCGGATGGGCTGACATCCGCCTTTTCACGATGCCGATGGGGGCGCCGCTTACTTCGAGAAGGGAACCGAAGCCTTGAGGGACTCGCCGGTGGCGTTGAACACCACGGCGAAATCGACCGCGATCTTCTCGCCCGACCCCGACAGCGTGATTGCCGCGGTGACCGTCAGCTCCTGGCCCTGGTCGTCCTTGTTCTTCTCTTTGAGATTGAAGACGATGTTGTTGCCGCGCTTCTGGCCGATGGCGAGACCGGTGAAGGTGATGTTCGAGGTCATGGCGGCCTCGTAGCGGCGGGCGGCGTCATTGTAGGCCATACTGCCGCTAACCGAAACGCTGGTGCCGGCCATGGAGCAGCGGCCGTTATAGTTGACCTTGTCCTGGTTACCCTCGGTGAGCGAGAGGCGGCAGACGACCGACTCCTTTTCCGCACCGATCAGTTCGCCACGACCGCGCCAGTCGCCGAGATAGGACTTGAGCAGCGCCACATCGGCCGCCGCGGCATAAGCCGGTGCGGCAGCCATCGGGGCGGCGATAAGCAGACCGACGAGCGCCACGAGGCGCGTCAGGGGTCCGTTGAGCTTCATTTCTTGATGCCTCCAAGCGGATGAAAGAATCGCCCCCCGGCGACCAGCAATGCCGGGAGAATGAACACATCTCCAATCAAAGCAAAGCCGAGAGTGCCCACGAACAGCGTGCCGAACAGGGCAACCTGTGGCAGTTCGGAGAACATGACGATGGCGACACCCGAGCAGAGGATCAGCGTTGCCGCGACGATGGCGCCACCGATGCGCTGCATCGTGTGGTGGATCGCATCCATGTGCGAGCGACCATTTTCGCGCCGCTCATGCAGGTAGTGCGACAGGAAGTGCGTCGTGTCATCCACCGCGATACCGAACGCGATGGTCAGCGACAGCACGGTCGTGAGCTGTAGGCCGGCGCCTGAGAAGTAGAGCCAGGCCGTCGTGGCGAGCACCGGGAAGAGGTTCGGGATCGCGGTGGCCGTCGCCACGCGGAACGAACGGAAGGCAAAGGCGATCAGCAGCAGGTTGACCACCACGGAGATCGAGAGGTCGAGCTGCAGGCCGCGCACGATGCTGTCGGTGGCGTAGGTCGTCATCACCCGGAAGCCGCCGACCGTGGCGCCCTCGATGCCGGCCGCCTTGATGTCGTTCTCTATGCCTTCCTTCAGCCGCTCGAGCTCGTCGGAGGCAATGATCGTGGGCATGAAGCCGGTGACCAGCGCGTGCATGCCGTCATCGGTGACGAAGCGGCTGCGCAGCGATCCAACGGCGTTGAACACTTCCTCGCGGGTGAAGCCGCTCTCGGTGTAGTGCTTGAAGGCCGCCGCGGAGACGACCTTGTTCACGCCCAGGTGCTTCTCGACGATCTCGTGCACGCGGGTGACGGTGGCGAAATCCTCGTCGCCGACATCGGCCATGCCCTGCTTAAGCGGGACGCTGACATAGAGCGGGGCCACGCCGCCGACGCCCTGGTCGATCTGCTCGGCAGCGGTGAGGGCGGTCGAGCCCTTGGCCATGAAGTCTTCGAACGAGAAGCGCGGCTGGATAATCGAGTAGGGGACGAAGAGCAGGATCGTGCCGACGATGGCCAGCAGCGCCAGCGGGCGGCCGAACTTGGTGGCCACGAACCATGACAGCGGGATCGGCGCGTTGACCGCGAGGCTCGGCGGCTTGGGGAGCTTGAGCCCCAACCGGATGGCGAGCTTCAGCAGCAGCGGCAGGAACGTCATCAGGCAGACGAAATTGATGATCGAGGCGAGGCTTCCGGCCCAGGAGAATTCCTGCACGCCTTGTCCAGGGGTGAGCGCCAGCGACATGAACGACACCAGCGTCGTGAGCATGGCAAGGGCCGAGGCCGGGCCGACCACGCGCACCGTCTCGTCCACCGCCTTGTAGGGATCCATGCCGTCGCGCCAGTAGGCGAGCCAGTTGAAGATGAAGAACAGGCTCTCGGCGAAGGCGATCACGATGACGATGGTCGTGACGATGATGGTGAGGAACGAGAACGAGCCGAACAGCGCAATGATCGAGCCCATGACCCAGAGCACGGCGATGAACGGCGTCGAGGCAACCAGCAGGGCGCCCCAGAACGAGCGCAGCGAGAGCAGCGCGATCAGCGCGCCGAGCCCAAAGCCCCAGACAGTGAATTTGACCTGGTCGTCGACGGCGGCGGTGAGCATCTCGCCGGTCCAGATCGGCGGGCCGGTGAGTTCGACCTGCACGTCGGGCGACTGGTAGTCGCTGACGAGCGTACGGAGATCCTGGATCATCGCCTTCTGCCCGGCGCCACGCGTCATCTCGGGGTTCGGGAAGACGATGATGACGACGCCGCTGAGATCGGGATTGATCAGGTTCCGCATCATCGGATCCTGATTGTAGAGGTCGGTCAGCGCCTTGGAGACCTCCTCGGGCGACTGCATGCCTTCGGGCACAGCCGGCAGGGTGGTGCCGTTCGGACCGGGCACGCGCAGCGTGAAGGCCGACATCGTGCCGTTGATATATTCGGAGTTGGAGAGGTCCAGCGCCATCGTGCGGATGGTCTCGATCGTCTCCGGGCTGGTCAGCGTCGGTGAGTTGACCAGCAGGTAAATGTCGTTCTCGAAGGTGCCGAACGTGGTCGATAGATGCTCGTAGGCATCGTACTCGCGGCCGGAATCGGCAAACACGCGAAGCATGTCGCCATCGACGCTGATGCGCGGCATCTGGGCCGCGCAGAACACCGTCATGGCGATGACGAAGGCGCCAAGAACGAACGGGAAGCGCAGAGTAAGCTGGCCGAGTTTTTCCAACCCGAAGCCAATCGAACGCTCGTGCCCGAAGGCCCAGGTCCAGATCCGGGTCAGCACGTTATTCTTCGACAATAGAATCTTCCCCTAGACGTCGCGCCCCGCGTCAGGCGCGGATTACTAAGGGCTGCGGGCCGACGCGTCCAGCCGTTTGAGCCGCGCGGCATGGCGCGATTATGTTCTTTGATGGCTTTTCGGCCCAAAGTTGCCGCAAACGCACGCCATTTTGATCACTTCTCGGCCCGGCGCTCGCCAATGCCGTGGACATCCCGCGCTTTGGCCCGCCTGCGTTGGTTTTCGCGGCAGGAATCGCCTAAAGCTCTCGCCTTAGTCTCAAACAACCCAAATCGGCCCCGTGGCAGACAATAACGAAGACGAGACCGGCGCCCCGTCGCCGTCCGATATCGCCCCGATTTCGCTGACCGAAGAGATGCGCAAGTCCTATCTCGATTACGCCATGAGCGTGATCGTGAGCCGCGCGCTTCCCGACGTGCGCGACGGGCTGAAGCCGGTGCACCGGCGCATCCTCTATTCCATGTACGAGCAGGGCTACACCTGGAACCGGTCGTACCGGAAATCGGCCCGCGTGGTCGGCGACGTGATCGGTAAGTACCACCCGCATTCGAACGATGCCGTGTACTACTCGCTCGTCCGCATGGCGCAGGAATTCTCGCTGCGCGTGACGCTGATCGACGGGCAGGGCAATTTCGGCTCGGTCGACGGCGATCCGCCGGCGGCCATGCGCTATACCGAAGTGCGCATGGAGAAGGTGACCGACAGCCTGCTCGATGACCTCGACAAGGACACGGTCGACTTCAAGGACAACTACGACGCGTCCGAGCGCGAGCCGACCGTGCTGCCGGCCGGGTTCCCGAACCTCTTGGTCAACGGCGGCGAGGGCATTGCCGTCGGCATGGCCAGCAAGATCCCCACCCACAACCTGGGTGAGGTGATCGAAGCGCTGCTGATGCTGATGGAGAACCCCGAGGCGCTGACCGAGGACCTGATGACGGTGCTGCCAGGCCCGGATTTCCCGACCGCCGGCATTATTCTCGGCCGAGCCGGCATCCGCCAGGCCTACGAAACCGGCCGCGGTTCCATCATGCTGCGCGGCAGGTCGAGCGTCGAGGAGATGCGCGGCCAGCGCGAGGCGATCATCGTCACCGAGATCCCGTATCAGGTGAACAAGTCGCTGATGATCGAAAAGATCGCCGAACTGGTGCGTGAGAAGCGCATCGAGGGCATCTCCGACGTCCGTGATGAGTCCGATCGCCAGGGCATGCGCGTCGTCATCGAGCTGAAGCGCGATGCCGTCCCGGATGTGGTGCTGAACCAGCTCTACCGCTTCACCCCGCTGCAGAGCTCGTTCGGCTGCAACTTCGTCGCCCTCAATGGCGGCAAGCCTGAACTGATGAACCTCAAGCAGATGCTGCAGGCCTTCATCGAGTTCCGCGAAGTGGTGGTGACGCGCCGCACGCGCTTCCTGCTCAACAAGGCCCGTGACCGCGCCCATACCCTGGTCGGCCTTGCCGTTGCGGTCGCCAATATCGACGAGGTGATCCACACGATCCGGACTTCGCCCGATTCCGGCGTTGCCCGCGAGCGACTGATGGAGCGCGACTGGCCGGCCCGTGATGTCGCGCCGCTGATCGCCTTGATCGACGATCCGCGCCACAAGATCAACGAGGACGGCACGTTCAAGCTGAGCGACGACCAGGCTCGCGCAATCCTCGCGCTGACCCTCAGCCGCCTCACCGCGCTCGGCGTCACCGAAATCGGCGACGAACTGAACGGGCTGGGTACCGACATTGCCGGGTATCTCGATATCCTGCGCTCACGCGAGCGGGTGATGGCGATCGTCCGTGACGAACTCACGGCGATCAAGGACCAGTTCAACTCGCCGCGCCTCACGACCATCGACGATGCGGCCGGAGACTTCGAGGACGAGGATCTCATCGCCCGCGAAGAGATGGTCGTGACCGTCACCCACGGCGGTTACATCAAGCGCGTGCCGCTCTCGGCCTATCGGGCCCAGCGCCGCGGCGGCAAGGGCCGCTCCGGCATGGCGACCCGCGACGAGGACTTCGTCACTCGCCTGTTCGTCGCCTCGACCCACGCGCCGGTGCTGTTCTTCTCCTCGCTCGGCCAGGTCTACAAGCTCAAGGTCTGGCGCCTCCCGGTCGCCGAGCCGCAGGGCCGCGGCCGTGCGCTGATCAATATGCTGCCGCTGGACGAGGGCGAACGCATCACCTCGGTGGTGCCGCTGCCCGAGGACGAGCAGGAATGGTCGAGCCACGACGTGATGTTCGCCACCAATACCGGCGGCATCCGGCGCAACAGCCTCTCCGACTGCGTGCCGCGCACAACGCTGGGCAAGCGCGTCATGGAGTTCGATGGGCCGAACCAGTCGATCATCGGCGTCGAACTCAGCCAGGAAACCGATGACGTGCTGCTGACCACCGCGCTCGGCCAGGCCGTACGCTTCCAGACCTCGGATATCCGTGTGTTCGGCGGCAATGGCTCGACCGGCACTTCGACCGGCGTGCGTGGTATTTCGCTCGGCACCGGTGACAGCGTCATCTCGATGTCGATCCTGCGCCATGTCGATGCGACGCCGGCCGAACGCGAGGCCTATCTCAAGCAGTCGGGCGCCATCCGTCGCGCCGCGACCGGCGAAGAGGCCGAAGCCGAGACCGAGGTCGATACCGGCGAGGAAGCGGAGGAGGGCGCAACCGGCGAGGCGGCGTCGATCACCGAGGCCCGCTACATCGAAATGGGCGCGGCCGAGCAGTTCGTCTTGACCATCACCGAGTTCGGTTTCGGCAAGCGCTCCTCGAGCTACGAGTTCCGTATCTCGAACCGCGGCGGCAAGGGCATCAAGGCGACCGACCAGACCAAGACCGCCGAGATCGGCCAGCTGGTTGCTGCCTTCCCGGTGGAGGATGCCGACCAGATCATGCTGATCTCGGATGGCGCCCAGTTGATCCGTGTGCCCGTCAACGGCATCCGCTACACCTCCCGCTCCTCCAAGGGCGTGCGGGTCTTCCGCACCGCCGAGGGCGAGAAGGTGGTGGCGGTGGAACGCCTGAGCGAACCGGAGGGCGACGAGCCCGAGGCAGAAACGGACGCGGCCGACCTGCCCACGCCGGACGGCGAGTGATTGACGAAGGCGGTCGGCTATCGGGGGCTGCTGGCATTGCCGGCACCCCGCCGGCTCGCCTTCGCCAGTATTCCGGCTGACTTCGCAGATTGGCTCGACTATGCCGCTGTCATCGCGTTGCTGGTTTACGTGAACGGCGAGGGCCCGCTGGTTCTCGCCGGTCTCGCCGTGGCACTTGGCCTGCCCTACGTCGTGGTCGGTCCCGTGGTCGCCCTCTGGGTCGATCATACGCCGCTGCGGCGCGTGCTCGTACTCGCCAATCTCGGTCGCGCGGCCATGACGCTGGCGCTGGTGCTTGCCGGCAACTCGCTGCTCGTCCTGGTGCTGGTATTCCTGCGCGGCTGCGTTGACAGTGCCTTTACACCGGCACGCCAGGCCGCGATTCAGGCGACTACTCCGGCGGAGCTGCTAGGGAGCGCCAATGGTCTCCACCAGGCCATCAACCAGATGAGCAAGATTGCCGGCCCGGCGCTTGGCGGGGTGCTGCTGGGCATTGCGCCGGTCCAGGGGATTTTCGCACTCAACGCCGTCCTCTCGGTGCTCGCCGCACTGATCATCTGGCGCGTGCCGCTGCCCGCCCGACCCTCCGGGGAAGGCGCCGCGCTGGAGACGCTGTGGAGCCGGCTGACGGCCGGCATCGGCGAGTACGGTCGGAGCCGCGTGTTGCTGCTGGCACTGATATTCTCGGCCTGCGCCTACTTCGCTTTCTTTCTCTACGACACCCTGATCGTCCTGCTCGGCCAGGGCTTCGGACTGAGCGCCAGCGATTTCGGGCTCTCGATTGCCGCCTCGGGAATTGGCGGGCTCGTCGGTGCCTTGCTGGCGGGCCGCGTTGCCGTCGCCCGACCACTCACCAGCATGGCGGTCGCGGCGCTGGTGAACGGCGTGGGTTCGGCTGCAATCGCCTTTGCCGCCATGGCCGGCATCATGCTGCCGGCCTGGGGCTTCTTCGCCGCGATGGCCCTGCTCGGCGGCGCGTCCGGCTTCATGATGGTGCCCTATCGCACCGTCCTTCAGCGCACCGCACCGCCCGACAGGATCGCCCGCGTCTTCTCCGCCGGCGAG
>JAESFU010000355.1_pt1 | contig 31115 bp, 24 predicted proteins | sample 9269461 | NCBI WGS metagenome assembly JAESFU01 (sample SAMN14502556, study PRJNA617107) | algae metagenome | isolation source: Stenomitos rutilans HA7619-LM2 and co-occurring heterotrophs from cave walls | place: USA: Waikapalae cave, Hawaii | collected 2009-07-28
TGCGTCAGCCACTCTCGACTCACGACTATTGACTGATTTAATACAACACCCAGGTGTCTTTGCCGCCCCCGCCCTGCGAGGAATTAACCACTAACGAGCCTTTTCGCAGGGCTACGCGGGTCAGGCCACCCGGAATGACATTTACACCGTCGCCGTAGAGAATGTAGGGGCGGAGGTCCACATGGCGACCTTCGGCATGGTCGCCTACGATGCACGGCACCCGCGAGAGAGAAATGGTTGGCTGAGCAATGTAGTTACGAGGGTTTTCCTGGATTTTCTGCCGAAATAGTTCATGTTCTTCGGGCGTAGCTTTGGGGCCAATCAGCATACCATAACCACCAGCTTCGTTAGCTTCTTTTACCACCAACTGGGCAATATTGTCGAGTACGTACTGGCAGTCTTCTTCTTCCCGGCAGATGTATGTTCGCACATTTGGGATGATGGCCTCTTCGCCCAGATAATACTGGATAATACGCGGCACATAAGCGTAAATTACCTTATCGTCGGCCACGCCAGTGCCGGGCGCATTGGCTAATGCCACACGGCCTCGTTTATAGACCTCAAAAATACCCGGTACGCCAATCATCGAATCGGGATTAAAGGCTTTGGGGTCTAAGAACGTGTCGTCTATACGCCGGTAAATCACATCAACGATCTGGAATCCTTTGGTCGTCCGCATCTTCACATACCCACCCGATACAACCAGATCGCGGGCTTCAACTAATTCAACACCCATTTGCTGAGCCAGATACGAATGCTCAAAATAAGCCGAGTTATAAATACCGGGCGTTAATACTACTACAGTTGGGTTCGGCCGGTCGGCTATGAACTGCAGCATCTGAAGCAGTCGTGTGGGGTAATCTGATACAGGCCGAACGCCCGTTTGAGCCAGCACTTCCGGGAAGGTTTGTTTATTGAGTTCCCGATTTTCGAGCATATACGACACCCCCGACGGGCAGCGCAGGTTATCTTCCAGTACCATCATCGTTCCATCGTCGCCCCGAATCAGGTCGGTGCCGGTAATGTGACACCAGATGCCTTTGGGCGGGTGAACACCGAGGCAGGGTGTCAGAAATGACTTGCTCGACTCAATCAGGTCGCGGGGAACGACGCCATCGTTCAGGATGCGTTGTTCATTATAGACGTCCTCCAGAAACATATTGAGCGCTTTAATCCGCTGAATCAACCCGGCTTCGAGTCGGTTCCATTCGGTTGATTCAATCACGCGCGGAATGATGTCGATGGGCATAATGCGCTCAGTACCTTCGCCTTCCGAATACACGTTGAAGGTGATCCCCATGCTCATCAGCGCGCGCTCTGCCGCATGTTGCCGTCCAATGAGGTCCTCGCGGGTGAGTTGTTCAACTCGTTGCTGAAAAGGTGCGTAGCCAGCCCGGACCTGCATTTCGCCAGCGAACATCTCGTCGAAAAAATTTTCAGTCTGGTAGTCGCTGAATGAGAAATTGGCGCTGGACTGGCTCTGTGACTGAGTCATACCTTTGCTTGTCTGCGACTGCGATTGGCGGGAATTCTGCTTTTTCATAGAACAATATATTGCAGGGGGGCTAAATTGCCAAATATGATTATCGAGGGTGGTAGAATATGCAAATAAAACACCGTTAGTTCAAAAAGTAAGTAATAAAGTGAATACTGGTGGTTTTTGTCGATAACCTCTGCCTGATTATCCCCCACAAAAGGCATCGCAGTGAGACAATTAAGAAGCTTTTTGAATTAGTTGAAAGTATTACTGATGACCGAAATTACCACCCCCAACCGAGCGTCGGCCCGGCCCCTCCTAAAACAGGAGGGGGGTTGGTAGAATATTTACAATTTCACCCCAAACCGTTCGCCTAACTCCTCTAAGCTTTTGATGACGGGTTCCAGCACCGGAATGCCGTTGGCTAAACGGTCGGCTTCCGTTTCGCGTTCAGGATCACCGGGAATCAATACCCGCTGACCGTCAACGGCTTCAGCCTGCCGAAAGCGTTGAATCCAGGTATCCATGTGGGTTTTGAATTCGTTGGCGGGCCGGAACGCGTCGATCCGCATGGCCCCGAAAAAATGGCCCGTACCCGCGCCTACGCCTTCGTTTGCCTGCATGAATCCGGCTGTAGCGAAAGGAGGAACCCAGGGGCCATAATTCGCGCCCGACAATACCCCGGAGAAAATATCGACAATAGCGCCCAGTCCGTAGCCTTTATGCGAACCGTGTTCGCGGTCGGTGCCGAGCGGAAGCAGGGCGCCCCCGTTCCGAATGGCGTTGGCATCGGTCGTGGGTTGACCAATGGCATCCTGCGCCCAGCCGATGGGTATATCCTGCCCTTTGCGTTGCAGAATTTCCAGTTTGCCATAGGCAACGGCAGTGGAGGCAAAATCGGCCAGAAAGGTTGGCTCCGTCGCTGCTGGAATCGCCACGGCAATGGGATTGGTTCCCAAGAGTTTATCGAGCGAAAAGGTGGGGGCTACTAATGGGGCCGCGTGGGTCATAGCCTGCCCAATCATATCGTGTTCGGTGGCTAGCAGAGCATGATAGCCTGCAATACCAAAGTGGTTCGAGTTTCGCACGGCCACCCATCCCGTGCCAGCCGTTCGGGCTTTATCAATAGCCACCTGCATGGCCCAGGGACCTACCACTAAGCCTAAACCCCGGTCGCCATCCACTACGGCGGTTGACGGTGTTTCATGAACGACACGAATGTGGGGCGTAGGATTGATTCGCCCGTGGTCATACAGGCGCACATAGCCAGGCAAACGGGCCACCCCGTGCGAATCGACCCCGCGCAGGTCGGCGCTAACGAGCACATCGGCGGCTAATCGGGCATCGGGTTCAGCGCAGCCGATGGCTGTAAAAATCTGTTCGGTGAATGTTCGGAGTTGGTTGGCAGTAATCATGGCTGCAAATTAGCCACGAGTTAGCGAATGGGTTAAATTTTTCTAAAAAATGGGCCATTAACCTGATTTTTCCGGTTATTACCAACAAATTATCAACAAGTCCATGACCCTGCGCTCAATTGACCGGTTTATCGCCGTTATCTATTTGTCCTTCTTCTGTAATCTCGTTTTGGCCCAGCCGCAGGATACGCTAACCACCGAGCAACTCCTTCAACGCAAAGGAACGGCTTATTCGGCCTTGCTGCGACCTTCCCGCTATCTGGCTCTTGATGTTAACCATACGCTGGGCGGGTTTCGGCGGTACCGCTACTTTATTGGCGATGAACTGCATTTTAAAGCACGCGGAGAAAAATACCGCGAAGAACTGTATGACGTGACCGACAGTACGTTCAGCGTGCTGATGGCCAATGAAGTAATGAACAGAGATGAACCCGTTGTGTTCCGGCTCAATGAGGTAGAACGAATTTACCTGCATCGACGCATTCCGTTCGTTACCGCAGCCGGAACGCTCCTGCCTATTGCCGGAGGAATTTATTTGCTGGCTGACGTGGTAAACAACCGGGGTCTTTATAGCAATACACTGCCCGTAGTGGGCACGTTAGTACTAAGCGGCATTCTGTTTCACATCGTCAGCAATCCGCATATTCGTATCAATAAAAATCATCGGCTGAAAGTATTACGAACCTACTGAGTGGATGGTTAATGAAAAATGAGTAAGAACGGTTTAGCGATGAATATTTCATTTAGACGTATTCATTCTGTGTAGATGTGACACATATACGAAGGTATTTGGTTTTATAAAAACCGTTATACATTTGTCTTATGCCAACTTCCATAGCCAACCTTCAAGCCGACTGGTATCAACACTATGGGGTCTATACAGACGCCTATCAGTCGGGTCGTTCGTCGTTTGTACCCAATTTGTTACCGCAAACAGCCGTACAGTTTTCGGTCTATCAAACATTGGATGTTCTGCACAAGCGGCTGGGTAACGAAATGCTGCGCCGGGCGTTGAACCCGGATGAAACCATCGAAAGTCCGGCCCGGATGCATGCCGATGGTTCCTGGCTGAAGCGCAGCAATATGGTAGGTATTAACGTTCGGACGCTGGGGTCGTTCTGGAAGATTATTAATTACATGCTGACCTTGCCTGCCAGCCACGACAGTATTCATCTGCTGCCCATCTGGGAGCCGGGCGTAGTGGGGAGTCTGTACGGCATGGTAAGCTGGCAAATCAACCCGGAGTTTTTTGATGTCGATCTGGCTCGCTATGTGCCAGCACTCAACACCGTTGAAAAACAGCTTAAATCTGTTACAAACCTGCTTCACGCTATGGGGCGTACGGTGGGCATGGACGTTATTCCGCATACGGATCGGTTTTCGGAAATGGTGCTGGCTTGCCCCAGTTTGTTTGAATGGGTTTTGCGCGATGTGAAAGCAGGGAAGCCCACAAAGCTGGCCGATCATTCCAGCTTTGTATTCCGGTATGTAGAGGAAGCCATCTGGCAGTTTCTGAAATTTCATGGCGCTGCCGATGGCACACCACTTACATTTGGCAAAGAGCGATTTTTCTCAACAGAACTGGCTGTTTTAACCGACGATCATCGCTTTCGGATTTTATTTGGCTATGCCCACGATTATACCGGGCGGCTAAATCGTCGGCTGGCGCTTATCCGGCACTTAGTCTCTCTGGGATTTGAAACGTTACCGATGACGATGGCCCCTCCCTATCGCGGCCTGCACATCAATCCAAATGATTTTGTCGTGGATGATTCCGGCCAAACCTGGTACGAATATGCGTTCGATAAGCCCGAAGCCATGTCGCGGGTGTTTGGACCATTAGCCCGCTATCGGTTCTATGAATCGAAAGACAACAACCGCACGTGGGAACTTGATTTTGACCAGCCTAACCTACCCGCCTGGGACTATATCAGCCGAAAAGTCTACGACTGCCAGCGAGTCTATAATTTCGATTTCATGCGGGGCGACATGGCCCATGTACAAATGCGTCCCGAGGGTGTTCCAGCCCAGCCAGACGAGTATTATGACCCGCTGCGAGCCATCAAAAAATACGTGCAGGGCAATGGGGTGCCGTATTATGCCTTTTTCGCTGAAACCTTTCTGGCTCCGCCCGATACGATGGGCTATGGAAGCGAACCCGACCATCTCGAAGCCATTGAAGCCGATTCGACATTGGGCGATTTGCAGTCGATGGTGGTAGGTTCGCCAGAGTTTAAACGACAGTTTGGCATCTATTATCAGTATCTGAAAACGCGCCGGTTTGCCCCGAATTTTACGGTGATAACGGCCGATAAAGACGACCCCCGTTTTGATGAGTTTTACCGAACCGGCAATATCTCCCGGTATTTCACGGCCCTGTTTCTAACCGATATGCCCAGTTACGTTGGATTGGGTTTTGAGATGCGAAATCTGCATCTGGAGCGTGGAGCCAATGAAGAATATAGTAAACTGTACGTATTCTGGATTGAAGACGAACGTCAAACCGACAAGGTGACCCATGGGCCATTTGAGTGGGGGCAAAACGCCGATCAGTTCGTCGCCATCCTTCGCATCCGGCAGTTTGCCGAAATCATCTGGCCAGACATTGTGGGCAAAGAAACCCGCTGGTTAGTAGGTCCAAATGAGTCGGCTAAAACCGATTACATTGCCTGGACACACGCCGGACCCTCTGGCCAATCTAGACCGGGCTACATATTTGCGGCCAGCATGAGCGGTGCTCTGCCCAAAAGACTACCCAACCAGCCTACGGGCGAGGTGGTGTTTGAGGAGGAGGGATGTCGGGTTTGGCAAGTAGCAGAATTCTAAGCAATTGCCACATTATTTAGTTACGTGTACCTTTGCCCCCATGAATCGCAACCTGAAAGATGGCCTGAACTTCGCGTCTAAACTGACACCCAAACGGGTTGCCAACGCGCTTAGGATATTGTCCAGCTATTATGTTGCCAAACAAACAGGCCGTCCCGTTCATCGTGGGTTGCCTATGTCGGTATCGTTTGAGCCAACTACCTCCTGCAACCTGCGCTGCCCCGAATGCCCCAGTGGGCTGCGGTCGTTTACGCGCCCGACCGGAATGCTTGGCGAGGACCTCTACAAACGCACCATCGACGAACTTCACGAAACCTTGCTATACCTGATCTTTTACTTTCAGGGAGAGCCTTACCTGCATCCGCAATTTCTGGACTTGGTGCGTTACGCTACAGACCGTAATATCTACACCGCCACCAGCACCAACGCCCATTACCTGACCGATGCCAATGCCCGCAAAACCGTAGAGTCGGGGCTGGATCGGCTCATTATTTCCATTGATGGCACCACGCAGGAAGTTTATGAGCAATACCGGGTAGGGGGGAAGCTCGAAAAAGTGCTCGAAGGCACAAAGAATATTCTGCGCTGGAAAAAGGAATTAAAATCCCGCACTCCCCATGTGGTGTTCCAGTTTTTAGTGGTGAAACCCAACGAACACCAGATTGCCGAAGTTAAACAACTGGCCCGCGAACTGGGCGTTGATGAAGTTGGGCTGAAAACCGCCCAGATTTACGACTACGAACACGGTTCCGACCTGATTCCCTCGCTCGATCAATACAGCCGGTATGCTCCGCAACCCGACGGAACCTATGCCATCAAAAACGGTTTTGGCGACCATTGCTGGAAAATGTGGCACTCCTGCGTGATTACCTGGGATGGGTTGGTCGTGCCCTGCTGCTTCGATAAAGACGCTCATCATCGGCTCGGCGATTTGCAAACCCAATCCTTTGCCGACCTGTGGCATGGACCGGCCTACCACGACTTTCGCCAAACTCTGCTCCGTTCCCGCTCCGAAATCGAGATGTGCCGAAACTGTACGGAGGGCACAACCGTATGGGCCTGAAACAATTAGTGAATGAGTCAATGATCGAATGCGTGAATAGGTTTGTGCGTCAACTATTCACGCATTCGATCATTGACTCATTCACAATTGATTTTTGTGAAACATTCCGTGGAACAGTGCTTGGATTCGTGGAAACTATCTGGCATCTTTGGGTCTGCAACGCACAGACCCATGGGTAAAGTCATTGCTATCGCCAACCAAAAAGGGGGCGTCGGTAAAACTACAACAACTATCAACCTGGCCGCCAGTTTGGCCGCCCTCGAATTTCAGACGCTCATTGTTGATGCTGACCCGCAGGCGAATTCCACGTCGGGGTTGGGTTACAATCCGAAAGAAATCGAAAACAGCATTTACGAATGTATGGTCGAGGGCGTTCGCCCGCACGATGCCATTATTCAGACGGATTTCCCGAACCTGGATTTGCTGCCGTCGCACATCGATCTCGTTGGGGCTGAAATCGAGATGATTAACCTCCAGAATCGGGAGGACAAGATGAAGAATACGCTCGATGGCCTGCGCGATGAATACGACTTCATCATCATCGACTGTTCGCCGTCACTCGGTTTAATTACGATCAACAGCCTCACCGCTGCCGATTCGGTCATTATTCCGGTTCAGTGCGAATACTTTGCGCTTGAGGGATTAGGCAAATTGCTCAATACTATCAAGATTATACAGTCGCGGCTGAATACACACCTGACTATCGAAGGCATTTTACTGACGATGTATGATCTGCGTGTTCGGTTGTCGAATCAGGTAGTGGGTGAAGTAACGAGCCATTTTCAGCAAATGGTGTTTAGCACCATCATTCCGCGCAATATTCGGCTGAGTGAATCGCCCAGTTTTGGGGTGCCCGCGCTGGCGCAGGATGCCGATAGCAAAGGGGCCGTCAGTTACCTGAATCTGGCCCGCGAGATTTTGATTAAAAATGGCATGATGCCGCAGGAGGCTTAAAATATGTATGTGTATAATGTATGATGTATAGAGGCTCCGACATACTTAATATACCATACATCATACATCCTATATCATACATCTTTACGTATGGAAAACGCAAACGCCAAAGCGCCGAGTAAAAAGATGATAGGATTGGGCCGTGGCTTGGGTGCCTTGCTGCACGATAGCGAATCGGTCAATCGCCAATCGAAACCGTCGCCGTATGAAACCATCAGCACCATGACCGAAATTGGTCTGTCGCTGATTGAAACAAACCCGTTTCAGCCCCGGACGCGCTTTGACGAAGAAGCGCTTCAGGAACTGGCCGACTCCATCCGAACGCAGGGTATTATTCAGCCCATTACCGTTCGGCAGTTGGGTAAAGACCGCTATCAGCTTATTGCGGGCGAACGCCGTTTGCAGGCCTCCAAAATTGCCGGACTGACGCACATTCCGGCTTATGTTCGCACGGCCAACGACCAGCAAATGCTGGAAATGGCCCTGATTGAGAACATTCAGCGCGAAAACCTCAATGCCATAGAAATTGCCCTAAGCTATCAGCGACTCATTACGGAGTGCAGCCTGAAGCAGGAAGAACTGGGCGAACGGGTTGGTAAAAACCGCACAACAGTAAATAACTACATTCGGTTGCTGAAACTGCCGCCAGTTATTCAGGCATCTCTGCGCGATAATAAGATTTCGATGGGCCACGCCCGGGCTATCATCAACATCGAAAACCCGGATGCTCAAATCAAACTATTCACCAAAGCGGTTGATGAAGAGTGGTCGGTTCGGAAAGTGGAAGAAGCCGTTCGGAATCTCTCCGATGATGGGCACGAATTAACGCCCACCCGCCGTATTACCCTACCCAAGCAGGAGATGCGGAGCCTTCAATTTAAGCTATCGTCGTTGTTTGGTACCCGCGTGTCAATCAAAGCCGACGAGAAACACAAAGGCGAGATTAAAATCCCATTTACCTCGCAGGAAGAATTGACCAAGATTCTGGAGGTACTCAACTCCCAAAGTTGACCTCGTAGGCATATCGTGTTAAATTATCTTATTACAGGAAAAGAAAAGAAGGACGTAAGAAAAAAGATCGTTGCCATGACCGCAACCCGTCTTTTTTCTTGCGTCTTTCCTCTTTTCCCGATCAACGTGTTAAATTACCTTAAACGGGAGCTTGACCAATCAAAACAGGCGAAACTTTGGCGTTGTTTACCTATGAATTTCGCAACGCTGCTTATTTCTTGTCTGTTCGCCTGGTCGGCCGTTCCGCTTTTTGCTCAGAAACCGGCCATTGTGCCTGCTCCAACGCCTGCCGCCACCGACTCGACCCAGCAAGTGCGTTCGGCCTCCGACACGATTCCGGCCACTATCCAACGCAATGGACGGTCCGGCGTTCCGGTTAAGGTGGGTAATTCGGTACTGGTAGAAGACGATTCTACGTCGTTAGATAACCCAGATACGGTTCGGATAACGGCCAAACAGGAAGCTCAGATCCATAAAATCATTCCGAAACAGGCCACGATTCGTTCGCTAATTCTGCCCGGCTTAGGCCAGGCTTATAATCGGCAGTACTATAAAATACCCTTTATTTACGCTGGTTTTGGGGTGATGGGTTATTTGTTTATCAAATACAGGGCACTGGCAAAAGAAGCGGAAATAGGATACAGTCGGCTGCTTTATGGCGATCAGATTAGTGATGAACCTTACCTCACACTTGACCCTGGGATGTTTCCCGTTATTATAACTAATCCGATTGCGACACCAAGCATAAAAGTGGATCAGGTGTTGATCGGAGTAGGTCCGTTCACTGATAGAAAAGTGGTGATTACGACTACCGCTACGGCTAAAAATGCCTACGACACTTACCGCCGGTATCGGGATTTAAACCTTCTTTTATCGGCTGCGCTGTGGGCGTTGAATATTGTGGAAGCCAACGTGGCGGCTCACTTAAAAACCTTTGATTTAACTGACGATATTTCTATGCGCGTCGAACCCAATGTGCTGCCTATGCCCGGAACGGGCTTCGTGCCGGGGGTTCGGGTAGCGTTTACGTTTAAATGAACCGTGCGGGCGGTCCCGAATGGATAATGATCCTCTGTCATTATCCATTCGGGACCGCCCGCACGGTTCATTAACCATTATCCATTTATGAACATTCTACTTCTCGGTTACGGCAAAATGGGAAAAACAATCGAACAGATTGCCCTTGACCGTGGCCACCAAATTGTATGTCGTATTGATTTCGACAACCATGCTGATTTAACCAATCTCGAACCCAGCGATGTGGATGTGGTGATTGAGTTTAGCTCACCCGAATCGGCGGCTGAAAACATAACCTACTGTTTAGGCCGGGGCTGGCCCGTTGTGTGTGGCACAACGGGCTGGCTCAGTAAGCGGGCTGATATTGAGAAACTTTGCCAGGAAACGAAAGGCGCTTTTTTCTATGCGTCGAATTACAGTATTGGCGTAAATCTGTTTTTTCGGCTCAATAAAACGCTGGCGAAGTTCATGCGGAACTACCCGTCATACCATGTGTCGATGACCGAAATTCACCATACCGAAAAGAAAGACGCGCCCAGCGGCACAGCCATTACGCTGGCTGAAGGCGTTTTGGAACACTTGCCCAATAAACGCCGTTGGGTGAGCAACGAGGCTGACCAGATACCCACACCAGTGGACCCAGATGCTATTGAAATCCAGTCTCTTCGGGAGGGGGTTGTGCCAGGCACGCATACCGTTCGGTATGATTCGGACGTTGACCGGATCGAGATTACACACACCGCCCATAGTCGGCAGGGATTTGCCTTGGGGGCCGTAGTAGCGGGTGAGTGGCTCGTGGGTCGCGAGGGGATATTTGGAATGGATGATCTGTTAGGAAATGAGGAATGATGAAGGCAGAATGATGAATGGTGAAATAAAACCATTCCATCTTCGTAATTTCGTATGATTTTATTACCCCTCTGATTACTCATTCATAATTTATAATTCATTATTCATCATTCGTTAACGTGTCAGTAACTCAAACGAAGGTCGAAACAAGACCCGTCAAAGCTAAGAAATCGCCCATTCGCGAGTGGTTCGATTCCGTTCTGTTCGCTGTAGTGGCGGCCACACTCATTCGCTGGTTGTTTATGGAAGCGTTCACCATTCCAACGCCTTCGATGGAGAACAGCCTGATGGTAGGCGACTTTCTGTTTGTCAGCAAGTTGCACTATGGCACCCGCACACCCCGCACGCCCTTGCAGGTGCCGTTGACCCACCAGAAAATATGGGGAACCGATATTCCTTCCTACAGCACGGCGATACAGTTGCCCTCGTACCGATTGCCGGGTTTCACCCATGTGAAGAATGGCGATGTGGTGGTGTTCAACGTGCCGCCCAAATACCTGAACGACAATATTGATTATCCAGTTGACCTTAAAACCAACTATATCAAACGTTGCATTGGTATTCCCGGTGATGTGCTGGAAGTGCGGCAACGCGAAGTGATTGTGAACGGAAAGCCCTTTCCAAAACCGCCCCGCTCAGAACAGAAATATTTTATAAAAACAACCGAAGTACTCGACGCCACATTCTTCCGTAAGTACGAGATTGTCAACGATTACCGCGATCCCAGTCAGCCCACCGAAAACTGGAAGCCATTGGAGCAGTATAACGATTCTACCAAAACATCGGCGATGGTGGGCTATATGGTCAATACCACTGAGGATGTGATTGCCAAATTCAAAGGGTTCGATTTTGTGAAAGGTGTCGAACCCATGGCCGAAAAACCGGGCGAAGTTGACCCGCGCGTATATGGCACCCCCACGTTCAAGTGGAACCACGATAACTTTGGCCCGATCACTGTGCCGAAGAAAGGCGTAACGACTCCATTAAATGAGCAGACTATTGCAGTTTATGGGTCGGTGATTCAACTTTATGAGGGTAACGAAAATGTGGAGGTGACACCAACAAGCATTAAAATTGGCGGGCAGGCTATTTCGTCCTACACCTTCAAACAGGATTACTACTTTATGATGGGCGACAACCGCGACAACTCCCTCGATTCGCGGTTCTGGGGTTTCGTGCCTGAAGATCACATCGTTGGCAAAGCCGTTTTTGTCTGGATGTCGCTCGATCCGAACCCGGCTAATGTCTGGAACAAAATTCGCTGGAATCGTCTGTTCCGCACGATTGATTAGGTCAGAACCAGAATTTTAACGGGAAAGATTAGCAAGATTTTAGAATCCTGTAAATCTTATTAATCCCGTTAAAATCCTGGTTCTGACTTCACTGGACTCAAGCCCCCAAATTTGCCAACGCTCGTTGTCACGAATTTGGGGGTTTCTTGTAAGTATAAATAATTTGCGGATTAACCTTTCCGTTCTAAATCAGTGTATTAACCCGCCTTTCATGCATGAACAGTCTGATGAAGTTAGTTCCGAAACTGAGCAGTCTCCATCATGTCTGGTTACTAATCAGTTTGACCTTATTTTTTCAGCAGACTTCCCATCTGACATTTGCTTCCGGTACGCCAACTCATCATGGCAAAAAGCGCGTAGTCGAAAAAAGAACCAAGCATTCTGTTAGCCTGAAGAAGCGGTCCATCAATCTTAAATTGCTGAAGACGAAAGTCGTAAAAACAAAGGCTTCGACAAAAGGGACCACCATGTCGTCAGCATCCGTTCTGGGATTAAAAAACGTAGCTGCGAAAGGTCATCAATTAAAAGGTACGGTTTATTATCTGGCTTCGGGACATGGCGGACCAGACCCGGGAGCCATCGGTCATTATGGAAAGCAGGCCCTGGCCGAAGACGAATATGCCTATGATGTCACCATTCGGCTGGCTCGTGCGCTCATGGAGCAGGGGGCTACCGTATTTATGATTATTAAGGACCCGAATGATGGCATACGAAATGAAAGCGTACTGAAGCTGGATCATGATGAAGTAACGTATCCGAACCAGCGCATTCCGTTAAACCAAACTATGCGGTTGCGGCAATGCACCGATGCCGTCAATACATTACATCGGAAGCGTAAGGAAGCCTATCAGCGTATGGTGACTATTCATGTCGATAGCCGCAGTAAAGGACAAACGATTGACGTATTCTTCTATCATCATGAGCAAAGTAAAGTCGGTAAACGGCTTGCTCAACACATCCACAGAAGCTTCAAATCAGGTTATAAACGTAGTCAGCCAACGCGCAGCTATTTAGGAACGGTATCGGACCGAAGCAGTTTATATGTGGTCAGAAACAGCCATCCACCCACTGTTTTTATTGAATTGGGGAACATCCGCAACGAAAAAGATCAACGGCGCTTTCTGCTGGCCGATAACCGACAGGCATTAGCCAACTGGATTTGCGCGGGTTTACAGGCAGATTATACGTTGCGGTAAAACGACTCGGTTACGGATCACGAATGCCATTACTCCAAGTAATGGCATTCGTGATCCGTAACCGAGTCGTTTTACCACTCAATCGGAGCCAGCCCTTTGCTTTCCAGATACGCATTCGCCTGACTAAAATGCTTGTTACCGAACCAGCCGCCATAATTAGCGGCCATCGGCGAAGGGTGTTTGGCTTTCAGAATCAGGTGTTTTTTGCTATCAATGACAGCTCCTTTCTTTTGGGCATAAGCGCCCCAAAGCATAAAAACCACGTTTTTCTTTTCGTCGGAAATAAGCTTGATTACAGCATCGGTGAAGGTTTCCCAACCTTTTCCCTGATGCGAACCGGCCTGCCCCGCCCGAACTGTAAGCGTAGAATTAAGCAGCATAACCCCCTGCTTCGCCCAGCGTTCGAGATTGCCTGATTTTGGGACGGGTTTGCCGAGGTCGTCCTGAATCTCCTTGAAAATATTAATCAACGACGGGGGCTTCGGAATACCGTCGGCGACGGAAAACGCCAGTCCGTTGGCTTGCCCTTCACCGTGATACGGGTCCTGACCTAAAATAACCACTCGCGCATCATCGAAGCTACAGGTGTTGAAGGCATTGAAAATCAGGCGACCGGGCGGATAAATCCGCTGGGTGCTATACTCATGGCGCAGAAATTCGGCCAGCGTGATAAAGTAGGGTTTATCAAATTCGGATTGAAGCCGGACTTGCCACGATTCGGCAATGGATACGTTCATAAGTAGGGAACTGAATAGGAATGATTTGGCATTATAGGCCTACAACTGACTGGCCGACATTAAAAATTTTTGAGGGCGGTTCTTGCGTAACAAAACTAATCAACTTAATTTTCGTTCTAAGGTTGCAAACGACAGAAATTTTATGGTTTCGTCAGTCACAGAAGGGGTAAAGGTGAGCGTGAAGACGGAGTATCAGTCTGATTATTCCAGTCCCCTTCAGGCACATTATGTGTTCACCTACCGGATCACTATCGAAAACGCCAGCGACTACACTATTCAGCTATTGCGTCGCCATTGGCTGATTTTTGACTCAAACGGCACTGTTCGTGAAGTTGAAGGTGAGGGCGTGGTTGGTCTTCAGCCCGTGCTCGAACCAGGCGAAGTGCATGAATACGTCTCGGGCTGTAACCTGCGGTCCAGCATCGGAAAGATGGCCGGTACCTACCTCATTGAACGAATCATCGACGGTAAGCAATTCCGCGTCCGAATTCCTGAATTCACGATGGTGGTGCCGTATAAACTTAATTAGAATGTATGATGTAAGATATATGATATAAGATGTTTATCGACTCACATATATCTTACATCATACATCATATATATTTTGATTTCCGCTTACCTCCGTTATCTGAGTCGCGCCCGCGACGAACATTCGCTGCATTCGCCTTTCCTGTTTGCATTATATACCCAGATTATCCAGGCAAAAGGCGGTGAAAAAACACAATTGGCACCCGTCCAGTCGTTAAGACGGGAACTTCGCCGAAGCCGCCAGCTCATCACCATTGCCGACTATGGGGCAGGCTCCAAAGTGAATCCATCCCGGCAGCGCATGATTGGCGATATTGCACGAAACTCGCAGAAGTCATCCCGATTTGGGCGCTTATTATTTCGACTTATTCAGCGCTTTGAAGCCAGAACTATTGTTGATTTAGGTACCTCGCTGGGGCTGACAACAGCCTGTTTAGCCGAAGCCACCAAGCCCTATGATGGAAAGGTCTTAACGTTTGAGGGATGCCCTGAAACGGCCACTGTTGCCCGCCAGAATTTCGAGCGGCTGGGTATTCAGAACGTGGAAGTTGTGGTTGGGAATATTGACGAAACGCTGGCTCCACAACTTAACGGGCTTGATTCAGTCGATTTCGTTTTTTTTGATGCCAACCACCGCTACGAGCCGACGGTTCGTTACTTCGAGACGTGTTTACCCCATAGCCATAACGATACGGTGTTCGTCTTCGATGATATTCACTGGTCGGATGAGATGGAGCAGGCCTGGGCATACATTAAAAATCACACTGCCGTGACCGTAACGGTCGATTTGTTCTGGGTGGGGCTGGTTTTCGTTCGCCGTGAGCAACCAAAGCAGGATTTTGTCCTGCGGTTTTAACAATAAAATGCGGAAATAGCGTTACCTTTCCATAGGCTTTTTAGCCGCCAAATGCCATATGAACTTCCTGACTTATACCCGGTTATGTCTTATCGTCGGCGCTTCGGCTGTGTTGCTGAATATGGTGTCCTGTACGAAGAACGCGACCGACTCGCCCACACCGACCGAGACATCTTCGTTTGACCTGATTCAGCAAAAAATCCTGACACCTTCCTGCGCCACGTCGGGTTGCCATTTGTCGGATAAAGATGCTACTTACTTTCAGCACGGGCTGGTCCTGGCCGAAGGCGTAGCGTACCAGAACTTAGTGAATATTGCTCCTAAAAACAGCGCAGCGCTCGCTGATGGGTTAAAGCGTGTTAAACCCTTTGCTTCATTAGAGAGTCTGCTCTATCATAAGCTGAATATTTCGGCGGGTCATCATTCAGGTAAACAATATGGCAACCCGATGCCGCTGGGCGGGGCCATATTGCCCGATGGGCAGATTGAGTTCGTTCGGCGATGGATTGAGGCTGGTGCGCCTAAAACGGGCAATGTAGCCGATGCCACCCTATTGAATGATAAAACCGTAACGCCCAGCACCTTCGAGTCGTTGCCAGTGCCCGCAGCCGGAACGGGCTTCCAGATGGCTATTTCGGTGTTCGATATACAGCCCAATTTTGAACGGGAACTATTTACCCGCAAGCTGGTTGGCAACACACAGGATATATATGTGAATCGGTACGAGACCAAAATGCGGTCTGGAAGCCACCACTTTGTGGCCTACGATTTTCGGAATAAAACGGCCCTGCCTAACCTGAACGACGTTCGCGACCTGCGAAATCCCGACAACTCGCTGAACTTGCTGACGGCCCTCACGATGTCGAATCATGTCTATCTGGCCGGGTCGCAGTCACAGTATCAGGACTATGTTTTCCCGGAAGGCACAGCGCTGCTAATTCCCGCCGGAGCATCGCTCGACCTGAACTCACACTTTGTAAACAAGACGAGTACCGTGATGAAGGGCGAAGCGCAGATTAACCTCTATACGGTCGATAAATCGAAGGTGAAACAGGTGATGCAAACGCTCGATCTGGGTAATACGAACTTGCCCATTCCGGCAAACGGGCGCGTGACGCTTACCAAGTCGTTTACTTTTAACAAGCCCCGTAAAGTCATTGCCCTGACCTCGCACATGCATAAGCTGGGCGAGAAATTCGTCATCAAAATTGTAGGCGGTGCCCGTAACGGCGAAGTTGTTTATACCTCCACCGACTGGGAGCACCCTGACATCATCACCTATAAAACACCCATCGACCTCCAGAAAGGGGAGGGACTGATGTCGGAAATTACGTATAATAACACTACCGGCAAAGCCGTCAACTTTGGTCTGACGAGCGAGGATGAAATGGGCATCATCTTCGGATATTACTACGAAGAGCAGTAAGCGCGGGGACCTTCTAAACTACTATACTACCGCAAAACGATCAGTGAGCTTTCCTCAATCACTGTTGAGCACGTAAGGCCAGCCGATTTCCTTCGCAGTCTTTAATTAAGGCCATGTAGCCTAACTCCGTGGATATCTGTTTTTTCGGTTGCAGAATGAGGCCTCCCAGTATCTCTACCCGGCTCAGTGCCTGTTCTATAGAATCTACATGTACATGAAGCGTTACACCTTGTTCAGATGGATGATACCACTCTCCTTGGCAGAGTGCTCCTGATGCTATACTGTTGGGAAATACGGCCATTGTTAGAGCGCCTAAATCTACCGTCTGTAGGTCAATCTGAAAAATGGCTTCGTAAAACGCTTTTGCTTTATCGAACTGATAAACAGGAATTTCGAACCATTGTATCCAGGTGGGAGCCATCATCTTATAGTTTTTAGTTCAAGGTATAAGATAGTACTATGTAAAACAAACTAATGGTGAAATAATTTACTTATTGAGGATAAAATACATAATCAGCACCGAAGATTAAGTTTACGTACTGGATGTATGGAAACAAAAAGTAGCAGAGCGTTTGAAGCAGGAACAAAACGCTCTGCTACCTATTATTCCGTTCGCAAACTCTTCACTGGGTTCATTAAGGCCGCTTTGATGCTCTGAAAACTTACCGTGACAAACGCAATCATAATGGCCAATAGACCGGCCACGCCAAACACCCACCAGGGAATGTCGATGCGGTAGGCAAAATCCTGTAGCCATTTGTGCATCGCCCACCACGCCAGGGGCGAAGCAATGAGAATGGCAATCAGCACTAATTTAAGAAAATCGCTGGCCAGCAGGAAAACAATGTTTGCAACGGTAGCTCCCAGTACCTTCCGAACACCGATTTCCTTGGTTCGTTGCTGGGCCGCAAATGCCGCCAGACCAAACAGCCCTAAGCAGGAAATCAGAATAGAAATGGCGGTGAAGTAGCTGACAATCTGCGAAGTACGGGCTTCGGCCTGGTAGTTTTTCTGGAAATCTTCGTTCAGAAAGGTGTATTCAAATGGATCGTCGGGGCGCAGGGCTTTCCATTTCTGTTCTAAAAAATCCAGCACCGTCGGCATGTTGGCTCCATTTACATGGGCGATGATGTAATTAAAATCCGGGCGATTGTTCAGCATGAACGCATAGGGTTCAATAACCTGGTGCAGGTTTTCGTAGTGAAAATCTTTCAGAACGCCCACAATCTCGAACTTATGCGTCTTCCCCTGCCAATCGAATTGTAAGTTCTGACCGATGGCTTTGGTCAGCGGAATCTGAAGTTTTCGTAACGTCGCTTCATTGACCACCATCCGGTTGTTGGTATCGCCCGGAAACTGGCGCGAGAATAACCGCCCGGCTCGAAGCTGGAAGCCCATTGTTTGCAGATACTCAAAATCGACATGGTTTGTTTTTACAATCTGGCTCTCCTTCACAGACTGGTCCGGGCGATACAGTCCAAAATCGCTGGGATTGACAATACCGGGGTAATACTGCGTCCCGGAAGCTGCAATGACCTGACTGTTACGCAGGATTTCGTTTCTATACGTCGTATAAATACCCCTGGATTCGCTGCTTCGGAACGGAATCGCAATTTGCTGATCCTGCGTAAAACCCAATGATTTAGTCCGCAAAAAACGCATCTGTTCCTGAATCACAAAGGTCGCCAGCACCAGTCCTACCGATACGACGAACTGAAACACAACGAGTCCTCGTCGAAGCGCCACTGCCGACAGGTTATTCACAAATTTGCCATTTGTGACACCGCCCTTTAACACCTGTGCCGGATTAAACACCGACAGATAAAACGCTGGATAGCTGCCCGCTACGATGCCCGTGAACAAGGCCAGCCCAAAAAAGGACAGGATAATTTTCGGCTCAATCAACTCCGAAAATTGCAATAGCTTATTGGTCAGGTTGTTGAATACCGGTAACAGCAATAAGACTAACAAAAGCGCAATGAAGAAAGCTACCAACGCAAGCACCATCGACTCGCCCAGAAACTGCCCTACTAACGAACCCCGTTCGGCCCCCATCACCTTCCGAATGCCCACCTCAGCCGCCCTTTTTGCCGACCGCGCCGTGGAGAGATTCATGAAGTTGATGCAGGCAATCAGCAACGTAAACAGCGCAATGGATGCCAGAATATAGAGATAAGTTTTGGTTGTAGTAGGCGTAACGATGCTGTTGATCGGGTCATACAGATGGATGGCCGACACCGGAATCAGGAACAGGCTTTTGTCGAAACCCACCGCTTTGAGATCAGCGCGGGCGTATTTTTCAATGAAGGCCGGGAATTTTTGCTCCAACCGACTGGCGTCTGTGCCCGGCCGCAGGCGCAGATAGGTGTAGAACATGTTGTTGCAGCAAAAATCCAGCTTCCCTTCCCGCAAAAAACTCCCTACCCAGCCCGCCGAGAGCGGCAGAAAAAACCGAGCATCAATGTGCGAACGACCACGCTCGTCGCGGTAAACACCCGATACCTTGAAATTTTCACCGCTGCCTGCCGTACCACTAATACGAATAAGTTTATTCAGCGCGGGTTCGTTGCCGAACAACTTCTGCGCTACCTCTTCCGACAGCACCACCGACTTCGGGTCGGCTAAGGCTGTGCGGGGATTGCCTTCGGTAAATTCGTAGGAGAACAGATCGAAGAATGTCGAATCGACCTGATAGCCTTTGGTTTCGTAGAAAGACTGAATGGTTTTGCTACCCTCCCGAACCTGAAACAGCGCCTTGTCGTCGATAAGGTTTACCCACAGGCGGGATACCTGTTCAATCTCCGGGTATTCCTGGTTGAGTGCAACCGCAAATGGGGCCGATGCCGTTGCACTCTGGTCATTGCCGCCCCCGCTTCCTCCACGCCCAATGGAGGTCTTCTGCCCCATCAGGTACAGTTCGCTGGCATGCTGGTGGTGTTTATCGAAAGACAATTCACTACGGATGTATAGCAGCAGCAACATGCAACAGGTCATCCCGACCGATAATCCCAGTATGTTAATGGCGGAAAACGACTTACTTCGGAGCAAATTCCGAACGGCGATTTTGAGATAGTTGGTTAACATGAGGTTGGTTTTTTGTTATCTTTAATTTTCCACTCTGCCAAAAAATACTGTCGATTATGGAAGCAATCATCGAACAAGTATCTGAATACGAACTCCAGCGGGGGAAACCTATGCCCACCCTGAATCATGCCTACGTGCAGAAAAATCTGCTTGTCAGCTTAGACCATCGGTATCGTAAAACACATACCGTTCTGTCGGAACTGAACCTAACCATGCCAACCCGTCCCGACACGGTTCCCGACATTGCCATTTATCCGAAACTGCAAATCGACTTTCTTCATGACATCTCATCCATGACCGAGATGCCGATGACGGTCATTGAAATTGTTTCACCGTCTCAATCCGATGCTGAGATCATTGCTAAATTCGAGCGGTATTTCGACGCGGGCGTTCAATCCTGCTGGTTGGTCATGCCGATCTTCAAAGCGATTTCGGTTTATTCCAGCCTGAACCAATACAAATTCTTTACCGACGATACCACTCTGACAGACTCAACAACAGGTATTGAATTAACCCTGAGCGAAATTTTCATTTAACGCTACTGCAACAATTGCAGCCAGGGTAACTCTATGCTACTCCGTTCGCAAACTCTTTACTGGGTTCATCAAGGCGGCTTTGATACTCTGAAAACTCACGGTGAATAGGGCAATCAGCACGGCTACGACGATGGCGGCAAGAAAATACCACCATTCTAAGTCGATTCGGTAGGCGTATTTTTCGAGCCAGCCGCTCAGAAAATACCAACCCAGCGGGAACGCAATAAACGAAGCCAGCAATACCAGCAGAATAAACTCTTTCGATAACATCCCCACGAGGTTAGGCACTGTAGCACCCAGTACTTTCCGAATCCCAATTTCTTTGGTGCGTTGCTCGGCGGTGAAAGCGGCTAACCCAAACAGCCCTAAACAGGAAATGAAAATAGCTAAGAAGGCAAAGTAGCTGGAAAGCTTGCTGACGGTGTTTTCTGCTTTATAGAGGCTGGCAAATTCCTGATCGGTGAACGAGTATTTGAAGGGGAAATGAGGGTTGAATTTCTTGAAAGCCGTTTCCATGCTCGCAATGGCCTGTTTGGATTGCCCCGGCTGTGTCCGCACCAGCACGGTTCCCCAGTTTCGGGTTGTGTCGTTGCCTCGCTGCAAATGCAGAATCAGGGGTTCAATGGCCTGATGGAGTGAATTGTAATGAAAATCTTTCATCAGGCCGATAATTTTACCTTTTCGATTCCACATGGTTAACTCCTTCCCGACGGGTGATTTATAACCTATTTTTCGGGCTGAGGCTTCGTTGATGATATAATGGCTGGTATCGGTAGAAAAATCTTTGGAGAAATCGCGTCCGTCGAGCAGTTTGATGCCCATCGTTTTGATGTAGTCATACGAAATGGCATTCTGGCTGAACAGAATCAGTTGCGTCGTGTCTTTCCCCGGCCATTTCACACCCTGCGTTGAACTGCCCACTTCGAGCGGGTCCGACTGGGCGCAGGTGACCGACTTGATGCCGGGTTGATGCGCCAACTCCTGCTGGAGCGTTGGGAAATTACGCTGTAAATCGCCCTCCAACGGCATATAGAGCAGGTTCTCGCGGTCATACCCAAGGTTTTTGGTCTGGATAAACTGAATCTGTCGATACACAACCAATGTGCCCAGAATCAGCATGATGGATAAGCCAAATTGCAACACAACTAACCCTTTACGAAAATAAGTCGCGCTTGATTTGAATTTCAAAGACCCTTTCAGAATGACTACCGGATTCAGCGACGACATAAACAAGGCCGGATAACTGCCTGAAATCAGGCCTGTAAGGATAGCCAAACTAACCAGCAACAACAGGAAGGTGGGATTGGAAAAATTGAGCGAGAGGTGCTTTTCGGTTAAGGTGTTGAAGGCGGGCAAAATCAGTAGTACAAGCAGCACTGAAAGCACTAAGGATAGCAAGGTTATCAACATAGATTCGCCCAGAAATTGCCCCATCAGGCTGTTTCGGTAAGCACCCACTACTTTCCTGACGCCCACTTCCTTTGCCCGTTTGACGGAACGCGCCGTAGCTAAATTCATGAAGTTAATGCAGGCAATGGCCAGTATAAAAATGGCTACAATAGAGAAGATTCTGACATACTCGATTCGTCCGCCGTCCTGCACACCCCCTTCCCATTTCGAATAGAGGTACGACTCACCATAGTTTTGCAAAAACAGCTCGACATTGCTGTTCTTGTTTTTGGTTTTAATATAGTTTTTGATCTTGGCATTTACCTTGTCGACGGATGCATTCGGTGCCAGCAGCACATAACAGCGCGGGCCGTTGTTATCCCAGCTTTTCGACCATTGATTTTCTTTCTGCCAGTGGTCGTAACTCAGCAAGAAGTCGAATTTCAGCGAGGAATTTTCTGGAGCATCAGCCAGCACACCCGTCACCAGTACATCGTTTGTATTATCAATCCGAACGGTTTTGCCCATCGGGTTCTGCCCTTTGAAGTATTTGTCGGCTAATTTCTGGGAGATTACCAGCCCGTCGGGGCGTTTGAGTGCCGTTTTGGGATCGCCTTCTTTGAGCGGAAACGAAAACATCGTCAGGAAATCACCCTGTACATACCGCCCCTTTTCTTTCTCAAACGTGTTGCCCACCGTAAACAGGGGCGTATTTTCCCACAGCATCTGGCTGGCTAACTGAATTTCGGGAAAGTCTTTTACAATGTTTTCAGCCAGCACACCGGGCGTAGACGGAAAGGTGTTGATAACGCCTACGTAATGCTGGTTTTCCATAACCCGGTAGAGTCGGCTGTCGTTCTGGTGAAAATGGTCCATCTTGAGTTCGCTCTGTACCCAGATCATAATGAGCAGACTACAGGCCATGCCGAGGGCCAGCCCCAGAATGTTAATGAACGAGAAGGTCTTGTTTTTCCAGAGGTTTCTCCAGGCGATTTTAATGTAGTTGCGAAGCATGAGTGAGGTAATTAATAATGAAAAATGGCTAATGAATAATGTGTCGGCCCATCATTACTCATTAGCCATTTTTCATTCCGAACGAAGTGAGTTAACTGGATTCATTAAAGCGGCCCGAATGGCCTGATAACTGACGGTCAGGAGCGTAATGATGGCCGCTCCTATGCCCGACAGGACAAAAATTCCCCATGAAATCGTGGTTCGGTAATCGTATTGCTGGAGCCAGTCATCCAGAAAATACCAGGCGATGGGTGTCGCAATCAGGAAAGAGATAAATACTAACCGCACGAAATCTTTGGAGAGTAAACCCCACAAACTCAGCACTGATGCCCCCAGCACTTTACGCACGCCAATTTCCTTGATGCGTTGCTCGGCCATAAACGACGCCAGACCGAACAGCCCCAGGCAACTGATGAAAATGGCGAGTACGGCAAATACGCGGGCCAGTTTGCCGACCCGTTCTTCGGCCCGAAATTTGGCATCGTATTCGTCATCGGTAAATTTGAAATCGAACGGGTTTTCAGGATCGTATTTTTTGAAGACTGCTTCTACCTTTTTGAGCGCGTCGTTCACGGACGCATTGGGCATTATCTTAATGTTGATGACATTGGCCCAGTCGTATTTGACCAGAAAAATGGTTGGCTTAATGGGCGTGTAGGGCGACTCCATTACCATATCTTTTACCACACCCACCACCTGCATCGGCTTGTCGTTATACCGAATGGTTTTCCCAACAATATTCTTCAGCCCGGTTAGTTTAACGGCCGCTTCGTTCAGGATAAACGCCGACGTGTCAGTAGAAAACTCTTTCGAAAAATCGCGCCCTTCCAGCACTTTCCAGCTAATCGTTTTCCCGAAATGATGGCTACACGCCACGATGCCAAACAGCGGCAGTGTTTTGGGGTCTTTGCCTTCCCACTCAAATCCAATCTGGTTCGACCAAATGCCCGTTGTCGGGCTGGATGACTGACTCATCTCATAAACCGCACCTGTTTTCAGTAAATCGTCCCGCAACGGATCGTATTTTCCCGAAAGGCCCGGTCCCATGAAAATCTGCAACAGGCCCGAGCGGTCGTAGCCAACGGGTCGGTTTTTGGCGTGCTGAATTTGCTGAAACACAATGATGGTTCCAATAATGAGCGTTATGGAAACCGTAAACTGAAGTACCACCAGCACCTGGCGGGGAATGGCCGCCCATCGTCCTACTTTGAAGGTGCCTTTCAGTACACTAAGCGGGTTGAACGACGACAGATACAATGCCGGATAGCTGCCCGCTAAAAAGCCTGTTAGCAACGCAAATCCAATGAGCATCAGCCAGAAAATTGGATTCGCATAAGGCAGACTTACCTGCTTGCCCGATAACTCATTGAACGACGATAGAGCGATCAGCACAATCAGCAAAGCCACCACTAACGCGAAGAAAACCACCAGCATCGACTCGCTCAGAAACTGCATGATCAACTGCTGCCGAAGCGAACCCACGGCTTTGCGGATACCCACTTCTTTTGCCCGTTTTTCAGAGCGAGCCGTGCTCAGATTCATGAAATTGATGCAGGCCAATAGCAAAACAAACACGCCAATCAAACCGAATAGCCAGACGAACTTAATGCCTCCGCCGATGTTTTTCCCGTCTTTAAAGTCGGAATACAAATGCCACCGACTCATTGGATGCAGGAAATACTCCGGCTTTTCGCTGGCCGCAGCGTGCTTCTTTTCTACATCCCTGATTTTGGCCGAAACCGTTTGCATATCCGCATGGTCAGCGATTTGAGCAAAGCACTGGAAGGAGTGATTTCCCCATTGTTGCAGCGATTCTTTGACCCAACTTTGGTCGGCTAAATAAGCACTCCAGGGGAGATAATAATTTACCTGATAGAAATCGGAATTGAACGGAAGGTCCTGAAAAACGCCCGTCACTTTCGCGTTATTTTTCCCGTCTATTTTAATGATTTTATTGAGTGGATCGGCACTGCCAAACAGCGTTTTGGCGATTGATTCCGACAGAAGAATAGACCGGGGCTCTTTGAGGGCTGTGGCATACGTGCCCTTGAGCATCGTAAGCGAAAGCATCTGGGGCAAAGCTGGCTCGGCATACATGCCCTGTTTATTAACTTTCTTGTCGCCATTGACCAACAGATGCCCGAAATTCCAGGAAGCCAGCGACACGTCTTTAAAATCGGTGGCGTATTTAGTTTTTATTTCCGTCGCCGATGGAAGAGAAATAGCCCGACCACTTCCGGTTTCGCCATTGAATGTCTGATGGATGTAAAGCTGCGCCAGCCGGTCGTAATTCTGGTGAAATTTGTTGAACGAAAGTTCATCGTAAATCCATAGACCAATCAGCATAGCCACCGCCATGCCGACAGCTAACCCAAAAATGTTGATAAACGAGTAGGCTTTGGTCTTGGTAAGATTTCGGAGGGCAATTTTGAGGTAGTTGCGAAGCATGAGGCAGGAAGGAGTCTATGGCCGTGTAACAGCACGAAATCTGGTCAAAGACACACCTGACAAACGGATGTTGCATGGTTTATAGAAGGCAGTTGATAAAAACTAATAAAACAAAAACGCCGGGAAGTCGAAACCTCCCGGCGTTTGTTATCAAATTAAAAGCAGTGATTACCGCGCAATTTCAATATTTACCCGGCGACCTTTAATGGTGTTGCCTTCCATGGCATCGACCACGCGGTTGGCTACATCTTTTGGCACATCCACATAGCTGAACTTGTCAAAGATGTCGATGCTGCCGATGCTGTTGCCTGGAATGTTGGCTTCGCCCGCAATAGCGCCCACAATGTCGCCCGGACGAACATAATCCCGGCGGCCAATGCTCACCATCAGGCGGGTCATGTTGGCTTCGCGCTCACGCGGAGCACGCTTGTCGTCGCGGTCGAAATAAGACTTACGGTCCCCGTCGCGGCCACCCCGGTCGTCGCGCGGTCCGTCGTTACGGTTTCCATAGGCTGGGCGGTCCCGATCCCCAAAGCGCGATGAACCCCGGTCGCGGTCTCCAAAACGACCCCGGTCATCACCACGACGGTCTCCAAAACGACTGCCCCGATCATCACGACCATCGCGGTCGAAACGGCCTCCTCGGTCGCGGTCTCCGAAGCGATCCCGACGGTCCGGTCCGTCGCCACGGTCGCGACGGCGGTCGTCTTCGAGGCCAAGGTTCTGGTCGGCGAATTCGTTCTTCTCCAGTCCCATGCTGCGTTTCACCAAGGCAGCAACAACCTGTTCAGTCGAGAAGCCTGTGTGGTGCAGTTGAGTCAGCAAATCGTCGTATAAGTTCAGGTCATTACTTTCCTGAATCGTTTGCTGCAATTGCTCAATGAATCGTGCCTTACGAACACCGACGATGTCTTCAAAGGACGGAATAACGCCTTTTTCAACCCGCACTTTGGTATAGTTCTGGATTTCGCGGAAACGGTATTTCTCATCCCGACCAACCATCGAAAACGCCCGGCCCGATTTACCGGCACGCCCTGTCCGACCAATGCGGTGGACGTAATATTCTTCGTCGAGCGGAATGTCGAAGTTGATAACCGCATCTACATCGTCCACGTCAATACCACGAGCGGCCACGTCCGTAGCAACCAGAATACTGGTCGTGCCGGAGCGAAATTTGCTCATGACATTGTTCCGCTGCGCCTGCCGCAGATCACCGTGCAGACCCTCGGCCTGATAGCCCCGGATTTGCAGGTCTTCGACAATCTCATCGACTTTGCGTTTGGTGTTACAGAAAACCAGCAACAGTTTCAGGTCATACATATCGATCAAACGACACATCACCTCCACTTTTGCTTTGGGTTTCACCTCAAAATAAACCTGCTCAATGTTGGTGTTGGTCAGTTCTTTCTTAACCACTTTCACCAGCACGGGGTCTTGCAGGAATTTTTGGGTAATCTGCATAATCGGCTTCGACATCGTAGCCGAGAACAAGATGGTCTGCCGCTCTTCGGGCATATCTTCCAGAATGCTCTCGATGTCCTCGCGGAAGCCCATATCCAGCATTTCGTCGGCTTCATCAAGAATCATCATCTTCACGTTGTCGAGCTTGAGCGTGTTGCGCTCCATGTGGTCCATGACCCGGCCTGGCGTACCGATAACGATATGCACACCACTCTTGAGCGACCGAATCTGCCGCTCGATGGAGTCGCCACCATAGATGGCTTCGATGCGAACGCCACGCTTATGTTTCGCTAATTTCCGAATCTCGTCGGCTACCTGTAGGGCCAGTTCGCGGGTGGGGCAAAGGATGAGTGTTTGCACCGAACGATCCTGAACATCAATCAGTTCGAGGGCAGGGATACCAAACGCGGCTGTTTTACCGGTTCCGGTCTGGGCCTGTCCAATCACATCCCGACCAGCCAGAATGGGCGGAATAGCCTCAGCCTGAATGGGCGATGGGCTGACAAAACCCATGTCGGTTACGGCCTGAAGCAGTTCCGGCGAAATGTCTAAATCAGAAAATAGCTTCTGGTTCGGGTCAGCTTTAGAAGCTGTTTCAACCACTGGCTTGCTGGCTTCTTCGGTTGTTTCGACAACGGGCTCATCCGCTACGATAATGACCTTATCGGCGATGCCTTCGGCCACTGTTTCGATGGATGAATCAGCAATTGCGGTTTCGGCGACTGGCTCGGCTTTGGCCGCTTTCTTTTTGGGAACCTTCGCCGTTTTGGTTTCGGGAACGTCGGGTTGGTTAGCGCTTACGGCTGCTGCGCTGGCTGCCATCTCTAAGGCTACTTGTTCAATGTCCAGCAGATCAGTCTGATCTACGGATTTTTCTTTTTTCGTTTTCATTTACTTAGAAATTGTGTGATAAACCTCCAAGCGAAGACGAGTGTGTGCCAGTGAACGGCGCGATACTGCGAGAATTGCCCAACGAACGAAGCTGCCCAAACGACCCAATAAGGACCACAACTACCCCAGCCTACCAAAAGGGGGAAGACAACGAATCAGTGTGCCGACGCACGGCTTTCTGATTATGACCGATTGACGATTAGCCCACGCGCAAATGCTTCACTCATGAAGCGTCCACCCAGAAACCCATCTGTACATCCGTACTATGGCTCTGTCAGACCTAACTCAGCGTGTAAAAAAGGAGAGTAACAGAGACGCGACGGATGTCGCTTGTAAAATCTGGTGCAAAAGTAAGAAGAAATTGCCGAAAAAGCAATTAAGGGCTTGTTAATATTGTATTTATTTTAGGAGTTGTACGTGATGCCGAAGCTCCGGCTTCGGGCGAAAAAGTTTACAATGTAAATTTATCGTTCTCTATTCCCGAAACCGAAGCTTCGGCGTTATCCTTATGAATCCATCAATTGGCAAATATATTATTCTATTTGGCACAGCCATTGTGCTTGTAGGCCTGATTGTTTATTTCTTCGGCGATAAACTAAGCTGGCTGGGCCGGCTGCCGGGCGATATTCGGGTGGAAGGAAAAAACGGGGGCGGGTTCTATTTCCCGGTTGTTACCTGCATCGTCATTAGCATCGTGCTAAACCTGCTTATCGTTCTGGCCCGTCGCTTTTTCGGGTCTTAACGCTTGTCGATTTAGCGGGTTGGGGCTGATTATCCTCGCTATACGTCAGCTTGTTCAGGTAAAACACTTCGCGTTGATTGGCGTAGTTTTTCGTGGGAGCAATCTTCTGAAAACCACAGGCCAGAAAATGGTTGCCGTACCAGGCCATCAGGTTATCCTGCGCCGAAAACGTTATTTTCTCGTTTTCGGCGTTGGTCTGAAGCTTAAACTTTTCCGTTTCTTTCAGAACTTTATTTCCCTGAATCACTTCCGTCGTTATCTCGCCATCGTTCGGGTAGGCCAGCACCATGCGGTCGCCCTGATGCGACACCTGTACCATTTCGGTCAGGTCGGTACTTAGCAGTTCTTTAATAGGAAAACAGTTGTCCCACAGGAGTTTGCCCTGTTTGTCGAAGCCGCAGATAAAGGCGTGGGTGTAGCGGAAACCCTCGTAGCGGTCGGAGTTACGCAGATAGCCACCATAAGCCAGCATACTGCCCCGGTATTGCGGATAATATACCTCGGCCACTAATGTAAGTCCATCGGGCGTGGGTTTCAGGTCATGCACCAGTAGGCGATAGTGAAACTTATAATCTTTGCCCTCCTCTTTCTTCTTCTGGGCCTTCGCCAGCAGCTTCTGTTGCCGATTAGGTTTGAGGTAATTGAAGAAATTCTGAAGCTGCGAAAACTCAATGTACTGAATAGGACTGACTGTTGCCTCCGTCCGGGTATTGCCCGACGTATTATCGGGGTTTTCGTGGTGAATACGGGTTACATAAATGCCCTGTGAATAAGGCGTGCAGTCAGTTGAGTAGTTGCCTACCAACACTGACTCGTGTTCGTTAACGGGTAATAACTTACCGGAAATCAGGCTATTGGCTTCTCCGTCGAAATCAAGTGTTCGTAGCAATTTACTATCGTAATTGTAAGTCCTGATCGAAAATTTGCAGTGACGCTTGAGCGAATGAACCAGCACATTCACTTCCTGGCGAGTCTCATCAATCTCTAAGCTATTCAGTTCGATGCGATTAGCATATAAACCCGGCAATACTTTCGTCGTGTGATCGAAAAACGAGAACGCCATCACCACCGGACGACCGTGGTGGTAACCACCCACATAAGCCTGACTGCCCATCACCTTAAATAGCTGGACGTCGAACTGGTCAATCAGATTACCCTCAAACGTTTCTGTGCTACCATCGTCGAGATGAAGGCGTAAAAACTGATAATGATCGGTGTCGTACTCCCGAAAGAGATGATACACATATTGCTCAGCCTCGTAGGTCAATATAGGTTTGTACTTAATATCCTGCTTAAACTCCGTCTGCCAGATTCGCTTGAGGTTAACGTCGTATTTCTGGAAATTAAGCTTAATGGGCGTGTTGTCCACGAAGCTCCCCGTTCGGATGGTCATGAGCACTCCTCGATCCGCCAAAGGCGTTACGTCGAACGCTTCGGCCTCGTTGGGGTCAGACGCAATCTCGACCCGCACCGATTGCGCCAACTGCGCCCACAGGGGCTGGCTGGCGATGGTCAGCAGCAAACAAATGATATGTAGACTACGAATCATGTAAACGAATGTACGCGATTGGCCTAACGTTTCAGAATTCCTTTATCCTATCTGAAAATACACAGCAAAAATCATACTGTAAATAGCGCAATGACAAACCTTATCGTATGCACCTTATTGCCACCGTTTTTTAAGGTACTCTTTCATAAACACATTAATATCCCACTGGCTCGCTACGGGCTGATTGGTGTACGGCAGGGTGGGTAGATAGCCCGGTGCCGGCCCAAATTCGCAGGTGACGGTGAGCATGGGCGCATTGGCGGTCAGTAGGCGGGCGCGAATGGCATCCCACCATTTGGCATGACTTTCGAGGGCATCTTTCCACTCGGGTGCGCGGGGGTCCGTCACTTGTGGCGCTTCCGGCTGACCCACCCGGCAATGAATATGATCGCTCACGGCAATAGCCCGCTTTACGTTGTCGGCCTGGTCGGACAGGTACGACTCGGCTACGTTGACCCAGTGCGAGTAATCTGCCGTTAGGCGAAGGTCGGGGAGTTTGAGCAGGTAATATTGAATGGCAGGTGCGCTGTAGGAAAATCGACCCCGGTGCGTTTCGTGCAGAATACGAACGCCGGTTTGTTGCTGAACTGTTGCCGCCGTTTGAATCAACTCGGCGTTTTGCTCAAAGGTAAAGTAGTCATGACCCGTGTGAGCATTGATAAACAGCGGCTTGTGCGACGCAATATCGAGCAGGTCGTCGTGGTATTTTTTCTTGTGTTCGCTAAAATTGCTGCCGCCACCAAACGCCATCAGAACGATTTCAAGGCCATTATCGCGCATGACCTGTACGGCTTCTTTGCGCTTATCGGGTCCGGCGGCAACTTCCATGCCATCGTATCCGGCGGCTTTCACGCGTTTGGCAGCTTCTGCATACGGCAGGCTTTCCATGCCCCACATCGGGCAGAAGAAGAGGGTTTTCAAGAGGAGAGAAGGTTTAGTTTTCGGCCAAAATTCGCACAAAAAAAGTGCTGGAAAAATAACTGTCTGTTTTTTAAGCAACCCATAGTTCGGCTGCGTCAATTACTTTCCAGTTATTATCCTTTCGTTCCAGGAAAACAATATAGCCTACACCAGCACGTCCGTCGCTAATTTTTGAATAATAACATACTGCTTTTGTTTGATCGGCCGAATAAACTACTTTGGAGAAATTGATGATGCCGCCAAAGTCCTCATAATCTTTTCGTAATGCATAGAAGCCGCGATTTAATTGATTCTCTTTATTGAAATAATAAGGCAATTATATACTTGACGACCCCAACTCAGATAAGGTCACGAAAAAGCCCCTTCGGTAGCGTTGGGGCTTTTTACTCGCGGTCGTCTTTGCGTTCTTCCTGATGCTGTTCTTCTTCCTGCT
>JAESFU010000356.1_pt1 | contig 30885 bp, 30 predicted proteins | sample 9269461 | NCBI WGS metagenome assembly JAESFU01 (sample SAMN14502556, study PRJNA617107) | algae metagenome | isolation source: Stenomitos rutilans HA7619-LM2 and co-occurring heterotrophs from cave walls | place: USA: Waikapalae cave, Hawaii | collected 2009-07-28
TGCCTCTGGCGTGGTGGACCCACTCTGACCCATCTCGAACTCAGGTGTGAAACGCTACTGCGGCAAAGATAGTTGAGGGGTTGCCCTCCGCAAAAATAGCACGGTGCCAGGTTAATTAATCCAGCATAGAGGGGACGTACTCAGATCTGAGTACGTCCCCTCTATGTTTCAGAGTATATAAGAAGAGAAGAACAGTTTTATAATTGAAGAAGTGGCATGTGAGAACTAAGGCCACTTGCGCAGATTAGGGAAGACATTTAGAGCATTACATGTGAATTTGCCCGCATTTATCTGGTTATGGAAAGCCGCAGCTTGGTCGATGGGATTTGCGATCGCGGCGTACTTGCTGCTAGCTGTTTCTGGCTTATATATTTTTACTCAGCGCCAGCACTATCAAACGCGTCCTAGTTGGCTACTTTTTTTGCACCTTGGGGTAGGGATTATACTCACAGCTCTAGTGTTGCTTCTTTTAGGGATTGGTATTGTTGGCACCTTGGGTCATTTTGGCAGTTTGGGACACTCATGGCATTTGCTTGCAGGATTGAGTGTGGTGAGCCTAGTATTTCTTTCTGTTTGGAGTGCTGTGCAAATTAGCTTAATGCAACCTTGGGCGCGATCGCTTCATATCAGCACTAATTTTGTTCTGCTTGTTGTATTTCTGTGGGTTTCACTGACAGGATGGGAGGCTGTTCAAAAGTATTTGCCCTGAGCGTTTGTTCTGAGCTATCCATAAAAGTGCGGGCTATGAGCAGTTCAACTTGATTGAGCTCGCGACATTTACCCATTGCATCTACTGAAGGCTTTATTTATGGCATCTGGCGTTATTGTTATTGAGCATCCACTAATCCAGCACAAACTTACCCTCATGCGACGTGCTGAAACTAGTACTGCTAAGTTTCGTTCGCTTATGACAGAGATTAGTATGCTTCTAGCTTATGAGGTAACACGTGACTTGCCACTTAAGTATGAAGCAATCAAAACGCCGATTTGTGAGATGAATGCGCCTGTGCTGGCTCCTGACAAAAAGCTTGTTATTGTCTCAATTATGCGTGCAGGTCAGGGCATTTTGGATGGTATGCTGCAACTCATGCCGTCTGCAAGAGTCGGGCATATTGGTTTGTATCGAGAACCGACGACTTTGGAGCCGGTGGAGTATTACTTTAAGGTGCCGCACGATATTGAGGAGCGTGACATGCTAGTAGTAGACCCTATGGTCGCTACAGGTAATTCAGCCGCGGCTGCGGTTCAACGGCTGAAGGAGACTAACCCACGATCGCTGAAGTTGGTGTGTTTACTAGCTGCACCTGAAGGTATCAAAAATTTTCATGAACAGCACCCAGATGTTCCGATCTTTACGGCTGCAATCGATGAGAATTTGGATGAACATGGCTACATCGTTCCTGGGTTGGGCGATGCTGGTGATCGCTTATTTGGAACAAAGTGAGTGCTACTTGCGTAGAAATTGCTTTAATGTTGGTTGCCCTCTTCAAGACCAAAGCTAATTGCTGCTGTTCTATGCTTGATGCCTAAGTACGGTTACGTCGTTTATAAAGGCGAAGGAGACACCTAGTCGCCCTCCTTTTGTCAGGTAATGTAGTATTTGCTGTGTACTATTTGGGTGAATTAACTTAAGTCTGGCTATGGATAGTTATTTGCTGAAAAGGGCCGTCGTACAACAAATTAATCCAGAAAATTTCCTTCCCTTTGGTCAGATGATTGCTGCTTTAGATGACCATACACCTTTTAGTGAAAAGGACGCTCAATTGCAGATCCATAAAGGTATTCCTCGCTTTTATATTATGCGATTGTATCAGCGAGGCCGTAAATTTCATCACATCACTCGCCATCACTTTTGTACTCAGTGTCTAGGTTCTTTGGAAGGAAAGGATTGGTTGATGGGAGTGGCACCACCAAGCCTAGCAAAGTTTCCGGCTTGGAAAGACATTGTAGTGTTTCGTATCCCTGGAAATTGCTTTATTAAGCTTGCGGTTGGTACATGGCATGCAGGGCCTTTTTTCGACCATGATTGCGTAGATTTTTACAATCTTGAATTGAGTGATACTAACCTAGTTGATCACGACACCTGCAACCTTTTGGAGCAGCACGGCGTTGCGTTTGAGATCGTTTCATGATCCTTGGCTAACGAAGTTGTCAATCACGGTTACTTTGTTGGTCTAAAGAGCCGTAGACGGACGTGCTAGAAACGTAATTCTGTAATTGTTCAGGTACCTTCAAGCTACATGATTCAGGTGTACGGGTGGGGACATCGGCTACGACTGAATCATGTTGACGCCATAAAAATGAAAAACGCGTACTCGCTGAAATTGAATACACGTTTTTCTGGGTTATGACTAGTAGTTTAAGTGCTTGCAGTGGAGATGTTTAAATTAGAGTGTACTAGCCATCTTAGGAAACCCAGGATAGCTAAACCTAGCGGCTTCATACTAGTTAGGGCGCTAAAGACCCAGTTGGTTTCCGCGCTTGTACTGTAGATAGGCCGCGACAAAAAGACCAGCAAGAGTAATCGGGATTAGTCCAAGTACAATGCCTGACAAAAGTGGTTCTACCAAGTTCAATCTCCTTTTAAGTCGGCTACGCTGATATAGGCAGCCAATTCTACTTATACATAGTACAAGGTTCAGTGGCTGAGCGCAGCATACTTGACAAGATTGGCTACTGGAAGCCTTTACCTTTCTTCATACCTTTTGCCTGCTCTAAACGCGTTACCTATAGTGTGGACGTCAGCGAAGAAGCGGTATTTCTTTACTGCTCCAAGGTATGAGAGAATTGCGAAGTTATCTAAAGAGGCTTTAAAGTAGAGAAGTTATCGAATTAATTGCTTGCACCTGAATGCTTTTTGTTCTACGCACTTTTTAAGAACTTTTGGATAACCAGCTTCTCAATCAAGAAAGTTTGATTCAAAGGGTTGCTCTGATCATCCTAGCAGTCCTTGTTGCGGTCCTTGTTGCGATCGTTAGCATCTATCAGTTAAGTGCCTCTTCGCCCTATGTGCGTGATGTGATTGAGCGCGAAGGAGATGCTATACAAGGTCACGCCATTTTTCTGATGAATTGCGCTGGTTGTCACGGGACACAGGCTGATGGCCGAGTTGGGCCAAGCCTGATTGATGTCTCAAGCCGGAAGTCGAAAGTGAACATCATTCAACAGGTTATCAGTGGAAAAACTCCACCAATGCCTCAGTTTCAGCCCAGTCCTCAAGAAATGGCGGACTTGCTAAGCTACCTGACAAGCCTTTAGTCTGTTTATAGGCAAGGCTTAGCTTTGATTTAAACTGGGAGTCTTGATGGTAGGCGCTAGACAGCCGTTAATGACTGGCTAGCTGGTGGATGTCTGTAAGCCCCCTAGCATGATCAACAGCATCACGGTAAAGTCAGTAGAAAGTAATTTTGCCCTTTGGTGCGGTAATCTTACCGTAAGCTGTGGATGCAATGTTGGGTGAACTCCTCGGTGCACGCTACAAAGTTATTAATGTTTTGGGAGCAGGGGGATTTGGTAATACCTATATTGCCGAAGATACTCAGCGTCCTGGTAACCCGCGTTGTGTGCTGAAACATCTCACGTTTTCTAGCCCAAGAGCCTCGGTACTTCAGCAAGTGAGGCGGCTTTTTCAGGCGGAAGCAGCAACTTTAGAGCGATTAGGCAGGCACGACCAGATTCCACAATTGCTTGCTTACTTTGAAGAGGATCAAGAATTTTACCTGGTTCAAGAATTTATTGATGGGCACCCTCTTAGTGATGAATTGACTCAGGGTGTTCACTTCTCTGAGAGTCAGGTGGTTGCTTTACTAGACGATCTATTGGGCGTTCTGGAGTTTGTGCATAATCAAGGTGTGATTCATCGGGATATTAAGCCCGAAAATCTCATTCGCCGCGATCGTGATAGTAAATTGGTGCTGATTGACTTTGGAGCGGTAAAAACGCTAAGCAATACGATCGCGGAGGCAACGGGCGAAACTAATTTGAGCCTCCCGATTTATACCTCTGGCTATGCGGCTAGCGAACAGTGTTTGGGTAGGCCCCAGTTCAGCAGCGACTTGTATTCTTTGGGGATGGTTGCCATTCAAACGCTTACAGGAATGCGTCCATCTCAACTCCCGCAGGACTTTAATACGTCTGAACTTGTTTGGCGAGACCAGGTACAGGTAGATGAATCGTTAGCAACTTTTTTGGACAAAATGATTTGCTATCACTACATTCATCGGTATCAATCGGCTTTAGAGGCAAGACAAGCACTGCATCAGGTTGTGTTAGATAGTACGCCTGCAAGCCCCCAGTCTGCCCCTATCCCAAGGAGGCTCTCGGCCAATGCGCTCACCATAACACCGCCGCTTCAAACTCAGTTTCAAGCCGATCGCCATGAGCGACTCCCGGAACGCTACCGCTTTAAGGGAAGGCATGTTGTGATGGTTACTGGTGGCACAATTGTCGCTGCGTTTGCACTAATCGCACTGATACGCAGTTTCTCTCCTACTGCCCTAGTATCCCTCTCACCGTCTACGCCTTCAACAAAAGCAGGGCAACTTTTGGCGAGTGATCGCATCAGTGTAGGCGAAAAGCTCTTGAGCCGATGGCAGGCTGATCCTAAGAAGCAAGAAGGTGTGGAGCAGATTGCTGCTGGTGCATACGGGAAAGCTATCGCTACTTTAGAGTCAGCTCGCCGGAGCAACGAGGGCGATCCCGAAACCTTGATTTACCTCAATAACGCACGCATTGGTACTGAAAAAGCTTACACGATCGCCGTGGCGGTCCCGCTAGGCGATACTTTTGGTTCGGCGCTCGAAATTTTAAGAGGGGTTGCAAAGGCGCAGGACGATTTGAACCAGGCAGGCGGTATTAACGGTACGCGCTTAAAGGTCGTGATTGCCAATGACGATAACAAGCGTGATACGGCTCAACAGTTGGCAACAATACTGGCGAACCAACCAGAAATTTTAGGCGTGGTTGGACATGGCATTAGCGATACAACCCTATCTGCCGCTGCTATTTACCAGGCAAAGCAACTGGTGATGGTTTCACCCCTTAGCTCAGCGGTGCAACTGTCTAATTTTGGGCAGTATATTTTCCGCACGATGCCCAGCGATCGCCTAACGGCGAAGGCGTTGACTAACTATATGCTCAATGGCTTGAAGAAACGCAAAGTTGTCGTGTTCTTTAACGCGGCCAGTGCTTACAGTATGTCACTCAAAACTGAGTTCAAAAATGCGCTGTTCTACAACGGCGTAGAACTGATGAGCGAGTTTGATTTTTCTCGTCCCGATTTTGATGCCGCTGATAGTGTTGAGACGGCGATCGCCAAGGGTGCTGAAGTGATTATGTTGGCACCTGATAGTGAGGTTTCGGATCGGGCGATTCAGGTTTTGCAGTTGAATCGGCGGCGGCTTAAAGTCATTGGAGGAGACAGCATCTCGACGGTTAAACTGCTCAAAGTTGCCGGTAAAGACGCTGTCGGTATGACTGTTGCCGTGCCTGCTGATTTAGCTCGACGTCCGTTTCAACAACAGTCCAAGCAGCTTTGGGGGCAAAATGCTTCCGTGACTTGGCGTACAGCCCTAGCGTATGATGCCACTCAAGCCCTCATTGCAGCGTTGCGCAGCAACCCAAGCCGTGCTGGCATGCAAAGAGTGCTTGCTCAGCCTGCCTTTGTAGCGCCTGGCGCAGCAGAATCGGTGCGCTTTTTGTCGTCAGGCGATCGACAGAGCAATGTCCGCCTGATGGTAGTGGCCCCAACTACTGTCGGCAAGCGAACCAAATATGAGTTTAAGCCCCTGTTAAGTCGTTAAACGCTTACAGGAACTCTGAAAGCAGCGCTTTGGAACCTTTGACTTACAACAGGTTTTGGCTTTAGTTTGTAGGGGTAGCTGTACCTGGAGTTGCTACGGGAGGGGTTGACGTCCCTGTGAGTCGCTTTTTCTGAGCTTCTCGAAATGCAGCCGTCGCTGAGTCCAGGTTTTCTTGTTGCTCACCGACAAAATCCTCATTGCTGGTAGAGCCTGCTTGCATTGCCCGATGTATCAGGTCCATAACGCCGCCAGTTTGGTCATTTCCGCGACTAGAAAACGGATCACGAGTTTGCTGATCCTGAAAAATCTGCTGCGGCTGAGCAGGCTGTACCTCTTGTGCCAAAGCTGCCTGAGAAACTCCAATCACTAGACCGATCGCCGCCAGAACGAAAGCGATAGGGTATGGCTTCGCTGTGCGTGCTACTGAATGCTTTGTTCCAACCATAAGGCGACTCTCCATCAAGACAATCCGAACGTTCGCTACGCTCACTCTTTTCTAAGACAGCTATTGTTGCCAGAATGCTCCCCAGATGTTGCCTATTTTAGCATCAACTCAAAAAGCGCCTTCTTAATGGTTGAGGACAGTTCTCATGAAATGTTCAAGCTAGCGTCCGACGCAGCTTGGGTTGAATGAGCAACAGCGCGATCGCATCAAAGGCAAGCAGCAAGAGTAAGGCTGCTCCCAACGTAACCGTTCCCCAAGGAGCTTGCATGACGACACTGTTCAGTGACCAGTCGCTGTGCAGGTAGACATAGCGAATCGGTTCAATCGCATAACTCAGTGGGTTAAGCGTTGCCACCCATTGTAACCAGACAGGCATAAACGACAGCGGTACCAAGGCTGTGCTGGCAAACAGCAGCGGCAAGTTGGTCACAAAAATGACGGCAATAAGTTCGATATGACCCTGTAGTGAGAACGAAAGCCCCAGACTTAAAGCCGTCACGCCCAGTACCAGCAGTAGCACAATCAAGCCAACAAGCCCTAATCCTAGTACATTCGGTAAGCCTGCTCCTAAGAAGGCGCTCATGGCGACGATCGCGCCGGTTTGTATTAAGCTCAGCGTTGTAATAAAAATGGCTGATGCCATCACGATAGAGAAGCGGGATGCTAGAGGAGCGACTAACAGCCGATTCAGGAAACCAAACTCACGATCAAACATGACAGGTAAGCCTGCATTAAGCGCCCCACCAAAGGCGGTAAACACAATGACCCCTGCGCCCAAAAACTGTCCGTAGCTCACATCCGTGCCAAACAAGCCCGGTGGCGCATTTTGAAACAGTGCCCCGAACAATACCAGCCACATAATGGGTTGAATGATGCCTGCGATAAGAGTGGAGGGGCGACGCTGAAGCTGAATAAAAAGACGGCGGGTTAAGGCCCCGGTTTCTTGCATGAAATCGTCAAGCGCTGAAGTGGATGACGCTGTAGCCGCTTGTTTTGATGGAGCGGTGGAAGGCTCTGTCTTGGGGGGTGTAACGGTAGTACTCATGGAAACTCAGGTGGCGTTTAACGCATATTTTGCTTTCGTTCTGCTTTCGTATCGCGATTGCCCGTTGCGGCGATTTCGGCATCCAGCAATGTGCGGCCTGTCGCTGCCAGGTAAACATCATCCAGGCTAGGGCGCGCTTGAGCAATGCCAAAGGTGGGCAATCCGGCTGTTCGCAACGCTTGTTGAATGGTTGCAAGTGCATTGCTTTGAGGCTGCACAACCAGGTTAAGCGAATTTCCTTGCGCGCTGTTGATGATAATTTCTTGAACAGACGGTAAGGAATGGAGCAACTGTTTTGCCTTTTCCGCTTCTTCTATGGGTGAAAATTCACGAATCCGAAGGGTAATGCGATCGCCCCCCACGTTATTCTTCAAATTTGATGGCTTACCAGCAGCAATGACCACACCTTGATCAATAATGGCAACGCGATCGGCTAGTGCATCCACTTCCTCAAGGTAATGGCTAGTCAACAAGAGGGTGGTGCCCTCTGCCCGTAATTGACGCAGAAAGTCCCAAACCACCCGCCGACTTTCAATGTCTAAGCCAGCGGTGGGTTCATCTAACACCAGCACCTGGGGTTGATGCAATAGCCCTGCCGCCAGATCCAAGCGCTTCTTCAACCCACCTGAATAGGTGCCCGTTTTTGTATCTGCGTAGCTTTCTAAATCCAGGAGTTTGAGGACGAGGGCAATTCGTTCTTTGGCGATCGCCTTGGGAAGGTGATAGAGCGCTGCCTGAAGCTGAAGCAGTTCCCGCCCCGTGAGCACTTTATCTAGCGCTACTTCCTGCGCAATATAGCCTAAATGCCGTCGAGCCAAGCGAGGCTGATCAACCACCGAAATACCAGACACTTCTACTCTCCCAGCATCTGGTTCGGTTAACGTGCACAAGCAGCGTAGTGTTGTCGTTTTACCCGCACCGTTTGGCCCAAGAAGACCGAAAATCTCTCCTGCTTCAACTTCCAGTGAAACGTCTTTAACGGCTGCAACCGAGCCGTAGGACTTTTTCAGCTTTTCAATAAAGACCGTAGGAGCCATTGCACTCCTCCAAGCTATACAAATCTCAACACACCTAAATCTTATCGTAGTTAGAGACGTGTGCGTATTTCAGTGGGTAGACTCCTAATAGGCCGCGACGTGTAAGGGATCTGCTAAGAAGTAAAACCCAAAATTGAAGGGTGTAGGAGTGGATGGGTAGATGGGTAGACCAACCGTGGGATATTATTTTCCGGCGAGTCCCTAAGCGTTTAGAGGAGCCAGAACCCAGAAGGTTTAACCCCCGGTTCCTGACTCCTATGCTAAACCTGCTCTAAAGCGGTATTGCAGTATCAATTTGCACGTTACCCCCTCAAGACCCCAACAAACGTTTGTACGTTGTCTGCAACGGCGCTCACAATTTGATGGGTTAGTGGAAGGCTATCTAACCCCATGCCCGCGCAGAGCAGCATGAGATACAGAATGGAATACTTGAAGACCGATCGCGCAACCTGTAGATCTGAGGGACTCTGCGTCAGTTGCCACGCCTTTTGAACGAAAACGCCACCCAGAAGCAGCGCCACACCTGCATACACCGCACCCATGACATGCAAGGGATAAACCAGTAAGAGGGTAACTGGAATGAGCACCAGCGTGTAGTAGAAGATTTGGCGGGCCGTCGGTTCGTTGCCTACGACCACAGGCAGCATGGGCACCCCAACCTTTGCGTAATCTTCCCGAATTAGCACGGCTAAGGCCCAAAAGTGAGGCGGTGTCCAAAGGAAAATAATGGCGAATAGCACCCAGGCAGCCCAACTGAGATCACCTGTCACGGCTGCCCATCCTACCAGTGGCGGAATCGCTCCAGCCGCACCACCAATCACAATGTTGAGGGTGCTATGACGCTTAAGCCAATGGGTATAAATAAGCACGTAGAACACAATGCCAGACATGGCAAGGCATGCGCTTAACAGATTGGCAAAAGCAGTCAGCAGCGTAAATGAAGTGATGGTGAGGGCGATCGCAAAGATCAAAGCATCGCGGGGCTGCACTCGTCCAGATGGTAAGGGGCGATGACGTGTGCGCTCCATGATGTAGTCGATGTCACGATCGTAGAAGCAATTAATCGTATTGGCGGCTCCAGAAGCACAAGCCCCACTCAGCAGGGTGACAAGCAATAGAATGGGGTTGACATCACCCTTGGCTGCAATCCACATGCCGCCTGCCGTTGTAATCAGCAGCAGCAAAATAATGCGGGGTTTTGTGAGTTGATAATAGCTTTGAATGACCTGTAAGGCGTTGTCGTGTTGACGGGGGGGAGTCGTTAAGAGAGTTTCTTGCATTCGCCCTTTCCTAAAGAGACAGACTTAAAAAGACAAAGCAGCGCCGATGGTAAGCCGTATTCGTTCAATTGCGGTCGTCCAAATCGCTGACTAGAAACCGTTGAACTCGTTCACTTAGAGCGCAAGGCAAGCAGTCAGACTGGTTGACCAGTAGCTCGATCGCCTGGAAAGCTGTCCACTGGTGCAGAGGGTGCCGAAGCTGTGGCAATAGACTCCACTGTCACATTGTCACGTAGCCCCAGGACTGTAAACGCAACCAGCGTTCCCAACAGAGCCGCCCCGATCGCCTGATGCAACACGGTGAGCGGTTCGACTTGTAGCCTGAGTTTGAACGTGGCGATGCCTAGAAGAATTTGCAGCAGCACCAGCCCGCTTGCCATGCTAGCTAACTTTCGCAGGGTGGGATGGAGTGCGGGTGTTCGCCATACCAGAACCACCAACGTTAGCGTTGCTATGGTGGGTGGTACTACGCCTGCAATATGACTGTGCATGACTAAACAAAGGCCAGAATCGCTCAGGCATTGATGCAAGGCCCACTGAGATGCGACTAAAGCGCCCAGAATGCTCTGGCAAAAAACCAGCACTGCCGCCGTCAAACCAATCCAGGGCAGCTTACCCGCAGTTCCCATACCTTGATGGGGCATCAGAGCCATGCCGATCGACAGCAGCGTCACGAAAAACAGCAGCGCGGTGCCCAGGTGAGCGGTCACGATGTCAAAGCGAAGGAGTTCTGTTACCGTAAGTCCGCCTAAAAGCCCCTGAACCAGCACCAGCCCTAAAGCAAACGTGGTTGTCCAGGGTGCCCAACGGGGCAATGAGCGACGATACCACCAGGCCATCGCAGCAAGGGCGATCGCAAAAATGCCCATTGATGATGCGGTTAAACGGTGAAACCATTCTAGAAAAACCTGAAAATTCATCTGCTGTCGTGGTACCAACTCGCCGTAACAAAGAGGCCAATCGGGACAGGCAAGCCCTGCGTTCATGACCCGTGTTGCACTGCCTAACGCCATTAGAAACAGAGTTTCTGCTGCCATTGCTAGAGCAAAGCGGCTGACCCGCGATCGGGGAGGAGATTCAACAGTAGATTGATGGACGATAACATCAGCCATCGGCTTAACCCTTAAATCACGAACATTTAGACGGAGCGGAACGAACCCTCAGAGTGACTACTTATGCCAAACCTAGCACTACATTTCTAAGAGCGGGGTTTGTCTTACTCGCTTCCTAATACTTTAATGATGGTGTTGCTTTTGCAGCCTCCCCTTTGGAATTTCTTCGGATTGCACACGTCTAGCAGAGAAGGATCAACAGAGGCTCTCAGGTATCTTCTGCTGATGAAATGCGTTTAGTACCGAGGCTTTAACCCTTGATTGATTTTGTTACTGGTCTCACAGATAACAGAGTAAAAGCTGTAAGTTAGCGGACAATGCTGGAGGTTCTCTAGTTGGGGAACTCTGTTGCCGTGCTTCTTGCCAGCAGCGATCGAACGTTCTAAAGCGATCCTGAAGAAATTCATAAGGATAGTCAACGAATGCTCCGTTTCTGGAAGCACTGCTTTACCTTGTAAGGTAGGACAAACCTATCCAGATGACGCTTTGCTTGCTGAAGCTCGAACTTCTTTAGAGTTTGCTTCTTGTATTGAGTAAGCGTTCTCAGCGATCGACATTGTTTAAACGGATCTGAACTGTGAATATTCCAAGCTCCATTACCACAATGCTGGCTGGCATTCTTCTCACCCTCATTAGCATCTGGGTTGGGCAGAATCATGGCTTGATGCCAGTTGAAGCGTCTGAAGCAGCACCGTTGATCGATGGGCTGTTTAACACGATGATGACGATCGGCACAGGTCTTTTCCTGCTGGTCATCGGCATTATTTTCGTGGCAGCGTTCAAATTTCGTCGTCAACCGGGTGATGAAACGGATGGGTCGCCTGTGCATGGCAACATTCCGTTAGAGATTCTTTGGACGGGGATCCCTGCGGTTATTGTTTTGGGTCTGGCAATCTACAGCTTTGAGGTGTATACCCAAATTGGTGGGCTGAACCCGATGGAGCATTCGGTTGCACACGGGAAGCCAACGCACCAAATGGCAATGTCTGGTAAGAAAGCGATGTCTGGAGCGGCGATCGCGGCTCCCCTGCCGTCTACTGAGTCTGCCATGCCGGGACTGATGGCTGATGCCGCCCCTGAGGTGCAGACGCAAGCTCAGGATGCGATTCCGGGTGGTGTAACCCAACAAGAAGATGGCTCTAAAACATCGGCAACTCCTGGTGTTGGCTCAATGCCTGGAACCCCAAACTCATCGAAGGAGTTTGTCATTCAAGCGAATGGCTTGCAGTATGCCTGGATTTTTACCTATCCAGATAGTGGGATTGTGGCGGGTGAACTACACGTTCCAGTGGGACGCGAAATCTTGCTGAATATCTCTGCAAGTGATGTGCTGCACGCCTTTTGGGTGCCAGAATTTCGGTTGAAGCAGGATGCAGTACCTGGACAACCGACCGAACTGCGCTTTACGCCTAATCGGGTGGGTGAATATCCAGTCATTTGTGCCGAACTCTGTGGCCCTTATCATGGCGCAATGAGAACTAAAGTCATTGCCGAAACTCCGGCTGATTTTGCTAAGTGGGTGGACGAGCAGAAAGTTGCCAGTGCTACTGGATTAGAGCAAACGTTAGCTGTTAATCCTGCTGACAAAACACCGGACGAATTTCTAGCTCCTTACGCCGATCGTCTGGGAATTCAGCCTGAAATGCTTCACCAGCTTCATTCTGAGGCTGGGCCTTTAAAGACTGCTTCTGCTAGCGAGCGATCGTCCTGACTCGTTAGCCCTTGCCTGCAAGGGCATTCTTGTCAAATAGTAAGCGATGAGCCGATCGCAATGGATTTACTCTTATGACCCAAGCACAGCTACAAGAGACTGCCAACCTTCCCGCTCATGGTTCTGAACCAAGCGGCAACAACTGGCGGACGTACTTTAGCTTCAGTACCGACCATAAAGTCATCGGCATTCAATACCTGGTGACAACGTTCATTTTTTACCTGATTGGTGGCGCGCTAGCGACAGCCGTTCGCACAGAGCTGGCTACGCCTGAAGTGGACTTCGTGAGTCGTGAGGTGTACAACAGCTTGTTCACGGTTCACGCGACGGTTATGATCTTTCTATGGATTGTGCCTGGAACAACCGGAGGCTTTGGCAACTACCTGGTGCCGCTGCTGATTGGAGCACGCGATATGGCATTCCCTAAGCTCAATGCCCTCGCGTTTTGGATGATTCCCCCGGCAGGAATTTTGTTGCTAAGCAGCTTTTTTGTGGGTGCTCCTGGTGCTGGCTGGACTTCTTACCCGCCGCTGAGCCTGGTCATGGATCAGACGGGTGAAGCGATCTGGATTCTTAGTGTCTTATTGCTGGGTACGTCGTCCATTCTGGCAGCTATCAATTTCATTGCGACGATCTTTAAGATGCGCGTAGCGGGGATGGGCTTTAACCAGATGCCGCTGTTTTGTTGGGCGATGCTAGCTACGTCAACATTGGCGCTGATTGCGACACCTGTCCTGGCTGGGGCATTAATTCTGTTGGCGTTTGACCTGCTGTTGGGTACGGCGTTTTTTAATCCAACGGGTGGCGGCAATCCGATCGTCTACCAGCATATGTTCTGGTTCTACTCTCACCCAGCGGTCTACATTATGATCTTGCCTGTGTTTGGCATGATCTCAGAAATTTTGCCTGTTCATGCGCGGAAGCCGATTTTTGGGTACAAGGCGATCGCTTACTCCAGTTTGGCGATTTGCTTTCTGGGCTTGATTGTCTGGGCACACCACATGTTTACCAGCGGTACGCCTCCCTGGCTGCGAATGTTCTTCATGATCACCACGATGGTCATTGCCGTGCCAACGGGGATCAAGGTCTTTAGCTGGCTGGCAACGATTTGGGGCGGGAAGATTCAGTTCAACAGCGCCATGCTATTTGCCCTTGGCTTTTTGTCCATGTTTGTCATTGGCGGCATTAGTGGCGTTATGGTTGCAGCCGTTCCGTTTGATATTCACGTTCACGATACATACTTCATCGTGGCGCACATTCATTACGTGCTGTTTGGCGGTAGTGTGTTTGGTCTGTATGCTGGGTTCTACCACTGGTTCCCCAAAATGACCGGACGGATGTTAAACGAAACCTGGGGACAGGTGCATTTCTGGCTGAATTTGATTGGCTTCAACCTGGCGTTTCTGCCGATGCACAAGTTAGGGTTGGAAGGTATGAATCGCCGGATTGCTGAGTATGAACCTCGTTTCGCGTTTCTCAACCTGATTTGCTCGATCGGGGCTTATATTCTGGCAGTCTCGACGATCCCCTTTATCGTTAACGCGATCTGGAGTTGGATGTACGGCCCCAAGGCAGGAGATAACCCTTGGAAAGGGCTGACGCTAGAATGGATGACCAGTTCGCCGCCGCCTGTTGAAAACTTTGATGCCGATCCAGTCCTGGCAACGGGGCCTTACGACTATGGCTTTGGCGATCGTGCGACTCCCGTTGATGTGCCGTTTTCCGATTCGAGAGATCCAGCCTTGGCTGCGGGGCCTAACTCTGCGTTACGGGCTGACCCTGATCCAGCGGTCGCTGTACACCCGGACGATCGCGAGAATGATTAGCTCTTAGACCGTAAGGAACTGAAGTGCTCTTGGCTAAAAACTAAAAACCAACAACTTCTATCATGACAGGCTCCACTCTTGACTCAACGAAAACGATCCTTAATCATCATCATACCGAGGTCGTCGCTCATCATACTGAGCATCACGACTATCGACTCTTCGGCATCACGATCTTTCTGATTGCAGAAGCGATGATTTTTCTGGGGCTGTTTACAGCCTATTTGACCTTCCGGGCGGTAGCTCCTACTTGGCCGCCTGAAGGAACGCCAAGACTAGAGCTGCTTTTACCAGGAATCAACACCATCATTTTGATTTCTAGTAGCTTCGTGATTCATAACGCAGATACGGCCATTAAAAAGAATGACGTAAAAGGGTTGCAGAAGTGGTTTGCGATCACGGCTGCAATGGGAGCCATTTTCTTAGTGGGTCAGCTCTATGAGTACTTCCATCTAGAGTTTGGCCTGAAGACAAATCTATTTGCCAGTACCTTTTATGTGCTCACTGGCTTTCACGGCTTACACGTTGCCTTTGGGTTGATTCTAATTCTGGCAGTGCTCTGGCGATCGATGAAGAAGGGGCACTACAGCAATGAAAAACACTTTGGTGTGGAAGCGGCTGAAATCTACTGGCACTTCGTGGACGTTGTCTGGATTTTCCTCTTTTTGTTGCTCTACATTCTTTGAGCGATCGACATTTTTGACTTAAACACGTTAAGACAGCAGCTCAGTAGAAAGTAAAAAAGGGGACGGTTCAACGGTCCCCTTTTTTAAGGCAAAAATGAATGCTAGAAGCGGCAAATGTTTACTTAATAGACACTTTAGCGCCAGCTTCTTCCAGTTGCTTTTTAGCGTCTTCCGCATCACCCTTAGCAACGGCTTCTTTAACCGCTTTAGGTGCTGCTTCCACAAGGTCTTTTGCCTCTTTCAGCCCCAAACCTGTCAGCGTCCGCACGACCTTCAGAATCGAGATCTTCTTGTCGGCCGGAACGTCTTCCAGCACCACATTAAACTCAGTCTGCTCTTCGGCTTCTTCTGCTGGAGCTGCTGTTGCACCAGGAGCCGCCATCATCATACCGCCGACAGGAGCCGCCGCGCTAACGCCAAAGGCTTCTTCGATTTGCTTCACTAGCTCAGACGCTTCCAATAACGTCAGTGTCTTCAGCTTATCCAAAATTTCATCTGTTGTTGCAGACATGTTTAATCTCCTGAATTGTTAGTTGTTAGTCAGTGGGTTTTGGTTCTTAGAAGGAAGCTCTAAAAACTAAAAGCTTAAAAACTCCATTAAGCTGCTTCTTTGTCTTTATCAGCAACGGCTTGAATGGCACGTGCTAAGGATGATGGTACCTGGTTGATGCCAACAGCCAACTTGCTTGCTACACCGTTGATTGCGCCAGCAATTTGCGCGATGAGCTGTTCTTTCGATGGTAGGTCGGCGATCGCTTTGACATCTGCTTCCGTCAACGCCCGTCCTTCCATCACGCCACCGCGAAGTTCAGTCTTCTTGGTTGCCTTCTGAAAGTCCTGGTAGGCTTTTAAGGCTCCGCCTACATCATCTTTAATCAGCAAAAAAGCTGATGAATCTGATAGCAAGCTTGTCATCGGTTCCCAAGTTGCATCCCCTTCAACGGCAATGCGCATGAGAGTATTTTTGGTAACCTTACAAGTCGCCCCGGTTGGCAGTAACCGTTTCCGTAGATCGGTAATTTCTGCCACCGTTAGCCCTTGATAGTTGATCACAACTGCCAATTGAGACGAACTCAATGTTTCTTTAAGTTCGGCGACGATCGCCTTTTTATCCTCTAACGTTCTACCCATCTCTTTCACCTCCTTTTATGGGGCATTGTGTCAGTCAACGCTTTCTACGCCTTTACATCCCTTACTCTTCAAAAGCAAAGCCAGATCAAAAAACCCCGGGCAGAGACCGGGGTTACGTCGTAGATCTTTCATGCCGTGTTAAATCAACACGGGTTGAAGAGCATACAAAACGAAAACCTCGGCAGAAAATTAAGCTTTGGGCACCTGCTGTCTCTGGCTTTGCTATTTAGTTGTTGTCAATGTTATCTGGTTAGCAACCCTGGTTATTACAGCAACTTTGAAAGGCAATAGGTTTAAAGATCGTCAGCCTACAGTCTAACAGCTAAGAGTGCAAAACGTTAGGCTGCTTCACCCAGTTTCAAGTCTCTTAAACTGCTGATATCCACTTCAATGGATGGCCCCATTGTGGATGCAACATAGACCGATCGCCAATACCGACCTTTTGCGCCCGAAGGACGGTTGCGATCGATGGTTTCTTGCAGCGCTTTGAGATTAACCAGCAAATCTTCGGCTGAAAACGCTGCTTTCCCAAACATCACGTGAACGATACCTGTCTTATCGGCACGAAATTCCAGCTTACCCGCTTTGAATTCGGCGATCGCTTGAGGCAAATCAAAGGTAACCGTACCGCCTTTGGGCGATGGCATCAAACCGCGAGGACCAAGCAGCTTACCCAGCTTTGCCACCTGGGGCATCATGTCTGGCGTTGCAATCAGCAGATCAAAATCAAGCACGCCTTTTTGAATTTCGGCAATCAACTCTTCTGAACCCGCCAAATCTGCGCCTGCATTGGTTGCTTCGGTTACTTTTTCACCACGAGCAATCACGGCAACTCGCACCGTCTGCCCCGTACCTTTAGGAAGAGCCACTGTAGTTCGCAACTGCTGGTCTGTGTATTTTGGATCGATCCCCAAACGAATATGCGCTTCTGCTGATTCAGCAAATTTTGCGGTTGCTGTCTCTTTCAGTAGACTCAATGCCTCTAGAGGATCATAAGCCCGATCCTCGACCTTCCCTTGTAGTTCTTGTAGTCTTCGAGATACTTTTGCCATTAATCGTCTCCTGGGGTGCTAACGAAGCGTTGCCTCTCCCCCGCTATGGGTTTGTCGGTTGAAATCGTTCAGTGAATCAAAACTGTCAACTTAGCCAGCCGCCGCTGAGAATAGCGTTGAGCGCTGTCTCAAGGTGCATGAACGCTACTCTTTGACCGTTACACCCATGTTGCGGGCAGTGCCCTCAACAATTCGCATCGCGGCTTCAATATCGTTTGCATTAAGGTCAGGTAGTTTTGCTTGAGCAATCTCCTGGAGCTGAGACCGAGTAATCGACCCAACTTTCTTGCGGTTAGCTTCACCGGAGCCGCGCTCAATGCCCGCTGCCTTAGCAATCAGTTTTGAAGCAGGTGGAGTTTTAAGGATGAACGTGAAACTGCGGTCTTCGTAAACTGAAATCTCGACCGGAACCACCATTCCTGCCTGATCTGAGGTGCGAGCGTTATATTCCTTGCAGAACATCATGATGTTGACCCCATGCTGACCAAGCGCGGGACCAATGGGGGGCGCTGGGTTTGCTTTTCCAGCAGTAATTGCCAACTTAATGACCGCAACAACTTTCTTTGCCATTGACTCTACTAACTCTCTTTCTGAATCTGATTAAACTCCAACTCGACTGGCGTGTCGCGTCCAAAAATTGACAGCAGCGCTTTAAGCTTGCTGCGCTCAGGACTGACCTCAATCACTTCACCTTCAAAGTCCTTGAATGGTCCCGAAAGTACCAAGATTTTATCTCCGGGAGCCATATCAATCTTAACAACGGGCTCTTGCTCTTGTGCCTGCTTAAAGATGCGCTCAACTTCAGCATTGCCCAACGGCAGTGGTTTGACGTGCCCTCGCCCTCGTCCGTACCGCCGCTTTTGCTCTGCGCCAACAAAGTTAATGACATTAGGCGTATTTTTGACGACCTGCCAGGTATCGTCGTCCATCAACATGTTTACCAGTACATAACCAGGAAACACTTTCTCGTCTGTGCTCTGGCGGCTACCGTCTTTACGAAGTTTAATGGCTGGAGTCTGAGGAATCTCAATCTGAAAAATACGGTTGGCAACATCCAATGTCTCAATGCGCTGCTCCAAGTTTGCCTTGACGCGCTTTTCGCACCCTGAAGCAACCTGAACAGCGTACCATCGACCATCCTTTGCAGAGGCTTCTTCTGAGGCATCTTCTGCGTTACTGGTTGCTAGATCATGTTGAAATTCGTCTGCTGCAAAAGTCATCCAAACACCTGCTTGGCTCCCCAAGCGAAGAAATTATCAACGAGATAAATCAAAGTTGCAGAAAGGATCACCATCAAAATGACTGCTATGGATTCGCTAATCAGTTGCTGACGACTTGGCCAGACAACTTTATCAAGCTCATCCTTGGTTTCTTGCAAAAAAGCTGAAACGGCAAATCCAGGCTTTGCGTCTTGTACTTCAATCTCTTCCTTTTTTGCCACGGCTCCTTGATCTCCCTTTCAATGCAGCTTGAACCTTTTCTCCTCGCCTCACTTACACCCTTACCTGCCCTTAGATGCGTTGCCAGGAGAGGGGTGATTGTTGGATGAGCGCGCCCTGGAGGACTTGAACCCCCGACATCAGGTTTTGGAGACCTGCGTTCTACCAACTGAACTAAGAGCGCTCGTACTCATCCATCAGCCTATCATCCCTAGTTTATCAGTTCGCTAGCCCGTTAGCCTGGTCATTTGCTGAGGGCTATTAATGGCTGAACCGATCGCTGGTTAGCACCTAACAGTCGCTTCAACAATCAATGCAAGGCGTTTACTGAAGGGGGCGATCGAACCGCTGCTTAAGGCGAGTGGCTTTACCAATGCGATCGCGTAGAAAGTAGAGCTTGGCACGACGTACTTTGGCTCGACGCAGCACTTTGATGCTTTCAATGCGCGGTGAGTGAATAAGGAATACTCGCTCAACCCCAACACCCTGAAACGTTTTGCGAACTGTAATGTTTTGATTGATTCCCGCTCCGTGGCGAGCGATGATGACACCCTCGTAAGGCTGTGTCCGTTCCTTCCCACCTTCTTGAATGATGACACCGACTTTAACCGTGTCACCAATGTAGAGAGTTGGCAAGTTTGATTTCATTTGCTCCGCTTCGATCGAGCGGATAATGTCTTGGGCATGCATAGGTGTTTTGAGAACTCACAGCGCAAAAACTCACAGTCTATAACTATAGACCATAGAAAGCCTCTAAGTCCACGTTTTTTAAGGAATTTGCGGCGATATAGACCTGAGTTGGTTTTAATAGAAAGTTGTCAGAGTTCGTTATACGTGGTGCTGCTTGGTAGAAGATGCTTTGCTGCCAAAGGGAGCAGACTTGACGCGTTGCGCGGAATCTTTTGAATGCCCCCAGAGAGGATTGAATTTTTAGCTGCATTTGTTGGAAAGTATCAAGGTCAGACGAAGTGGTCTGCCTGCCCAGCGTCTACTTGGTGATGTCTGCCTGGAATTTTACTGCTGAGAGGATAGTGATTTGATGACAGTTGACGCTATTTCCCTGTCTTTATCATCTGCTCAGGTGTGGCGGTGGGTCATGCCGTCTCATCTGGCAATGCATGTCCCGGATGGATTCCTTAGTTTGCCCGTTAGTTTAGTCACCTGGATTGTGGCGATCGCGTTGATTGCCGTGTCGTTAAAGCGGGTGGAATCGGAATATAAGGAGCGGACAGTGCCGTTGATGGGCGTTTGTGCGGCCTTTATTTTTGCCGCACAGATGATCAATTTTCCGATCCCTGGCGGTACGTCAGGGCACCTGTTAGGCGGTACGCTGGCAGGTGTTTTGCTGGGACCGTGGGCAGGATCACTGGTAATGGCAGTCGTGTTTTTGGTGCAAGGAAGCCTGTTTCAGGATGGCGGTTTGACTGTTCTGGGCGCAAACATTTTTAATATGGGGCTGATTGGTACCTTTGGTGGGTATTACCTGTATCGATCAATCCGCCTTGCTCTGGGGCGTAATTCTTTGAGCAAAACGCTGATTTCGGTTGCAGCGGCTGCCTGGACAAGTGTCGTGGTTGCGTCTATTGTCTGCGCGATCGAGTTGGCGCTCTCTGGAACGGTGCCTTTTGCCGTCGCTTTAGCCGCAATGGCATCCTGGCATGTGCTGATTGGCATTGGTGAAGCTGTTATCTCGGTGACAACCGTTAGCTTCATCTGGCGATCTCGCCCTGATCTTCTCTACGATCCACCCCGGAAAGCGCGATCGTTGGCTTCAGAGCCTCTCATTCCTCGCTAACCTTTCTGTTAAGCATCCACCCAAAAGATTGAGCTTTATCGCTATGAGTAGTCATCTCCAGCAACAGCGTAATCGCGCTTTTGTCATTACTGGTTTAGGCATTGCCCTCCTGATTGCGATTTTCTTATCACCGTTTGCAAGCAAAGATCCAGATGGTTTAGATCGGGTTTCGGAAGACCTTAAGTTTGGCGAAAAAGAACTTCAGGACAAGCCTGCTCACAAACTGCCCTTCTATACCGTTTTTGACGAGTATGCGGTGAGAGGTGTGCCTGAACAAATTGCCACACCACTGGCTGGTCTGGCAGGAACGCTGGTGACCTTTGGGTTGGCCTGGGGAGCGGGTAAACTGCTGGTGCGTAAGCCTGGTCAACCTCCTGAAGATTCTGCTTTGGATGAGTAATAGACCTCCTACGCGAATACTTAAGAGCCCCCTCCCCTCCCCCAAGTTTGGAGGAAGCTAATACTGATTCCCCTCAAATTGGGGGGCTAGGGCGTGCTTTAAAACCCTGGCAAGCCCCCAACCCCCCAATTTGGGGGCTTGCAAACCAGCTTCAAAGTCCCCCAACATTGGGAGCTTAAAGCCTTTTGGGCATACAAGAAAAGGGGCAGAAGCTATCAGCAATGAAACGATTGAAGCTTTAAAACACTGCCTGGGGGGGCGAAATCTGATTCCTGCAGGAAGCCTAATGTTTGAATGAATGTTTGAATGAGTAATTTTCGACTGTAATTTTCGGCTACTAATGCTATTTCACCGGAAGGACGGCATGGATGCTATTACACATTGGTGCCTTTCATCTTGCTGTTGATAGTCAACAAACATCCCCCTGGCACCGCTTAGCGCCTAAGACTCGCGTTCTGTGTACGCTTTTGCTGTTGTTTGCGATCGCGCTCACTCCAAATGGTCGCTGGTGGACGTGGGCCATTTACGCGGTGGGGGTGGGAGCGATCGTCTTGTCTAGTCGTGCCACCTTACCGATTCTGTTTAAGCGGGTGGCGATCGAGTCTGTTTTTATTGGTGTAGTACTGCTAGGTACCCTCTTTCGGGGTGGTGGTGTCGTGCTATGGCACTGGGGATGGCTACAGATCACAACAGAGGGCTTATGGGTTTTGGGTAGTGTGACAATCAAGGCGCTACTCTCACTGTTACTCGCCAATGTTTTGGTGCTAACTACAGCGGTTCCAGAGTTGCTTCACGCGCTGACGGTCTTGCGAGTGCCACCCTTGCTCGTCGCCATCCTGGCTTCAATGTACCGCTATATTGCCGTTTTGGTGGGAGAGTTTCAGTCGATGCAACGAGCCGCCCTTTCTCGCAACCTGATGGGAAGTCAACGCTGGCAAAGACTGGTCGTAGGGAACATGTTTGGGTCACTCTTTATTCGCACACTTGAGCGAGGTGAGCGAGTCCATCAAGCAATGGTGTCACGGGGGTATGAAGGCTTGCCGCCTGTTGCAACTGCGCCAACGGGTCATCGGCGTGATGTTGTGGCGTTGACGTTAACCGCAGTCTTAACGTTGCTCGGACAAGGCATTTACTTGTTTTCAGTTGTTTAATCTGCGGTCTTTATGCATCGCAATCCCCATGCATTACAATCCCCATGCATCATAATCCCATTGATATTCGGCATTTGAACTACTCGTACCCTGACGGTACGCAAGCACTGAAGGAGATCAATCTTTCGATTAAAGCCACTGAACGAGTCGCACTCGTCGGCGCAAATGGGTCCGGTAAATCAACGCTACTGCTGCACTTTAATGGTCTGCTTATCCCCCAAACAGGCTCGATCGTGGTTGGAGAACTGGCGATGGAACCTCAGAATCTGAAAGCGATTCGCAATTTTGTGGGGCTGGTCTTTCAGAATCCAGACGATCAATTGTTTATGCCAACGGTTTGGGAAGACATCATCTTTGGGCCACTTAATCAGGGGATCAAAGGGCATGAACTGGAACATCGGGCCGTTGCCGCCATGAAAGCCGTTTCGTTAGAGCCAGACCAGTATGGGCAGCGGAATGCGAGTAACCTATCGGGTGGTGAGAAGAAGCGAGTGGCGATCGCAGGTGTTTTAGCAATGCAGCCTCAAGTACTCATCCTGGATGAACCCTCCGCTCAACTTGATCCCCGTTGTCGTCGTGAGCTGATACATCTGCTTGATAGCTTACCTTTGACGCAATTAATTGCAACGCACGATTTAGATTTAGCGCTGGAGTTGTGCGATCGTACCGTTGTGCTGAGTCAAGGCCGTATTGTGTTTGATGGAGCAACCGAGCGTATTCTGGGTGACTCCCAACTGTTAGAGCAATACGCTTTGGAACTACCCCTGAGCTATAGCCGTCCCTATTGCCAGCTTGATCACGCGCCAGCAGCATGAAAGGTGTTAAGGCAGAAGGTAAAGGGTAAAAGGTAAAGGGCAAAAGGCAGAAGGCAAAAGAAGTTGTTGGTTTTTAGAAGAAAGCTGATGACTGATCGCTGTTTAACTCAAAACTCAAAACTTCTATGCTGACCGCTGACCGCTGATGGCTCAAAACGAAAAGCAGAGGGCAAAAACTTTTGGTCGAACCATTCAACCTCATAGAGCTGTCACCTCAACGCCACGACGAATGCACTAGATTGAAAGCAGGTAAAGTGATTTTGCTCCGCTTGCTACCCTATTTTTTAGAGAACTGCCTGCACACGTATGCCTCTTTCTAACTTTCTTCGCCGTTACGCGATCCCCAGTCTATTGTTTGGCCTTTGTCTGGGAGGGGTGCTTCTGTCTGAGATGCCTGCCATGAGTCAGGCGGCACCCAGCAGCATCGTGGCTCAGACCAGCCCGGCACCGTCGAGCCAACCCTCTGCCAGTCTGCCTGCGGATGCGCTTTCTGCGACTGCCCGCAAAACAGTTTTAGACAATGGATTGACCGTTCTCACCAAGGAAGTGAACACAGCGCCAGTGGTAACGGTTCAGGTCTGGTATCGAGTGGGGTCGCGCAACGAAACCCCTGGGATCAATGGCATTGCCCACCAGCTAGAACATCTTATGTTCAAAGGAACAAAGGCTCGACCGATTCAGTTTGGACGCTTTTTTAGTGCTCTGGGCAGCGAGTCGAACGCCTTTACCAGCTATGACGAGACGGCTTACTTTGGCACGGTTGAGCAAGACAAGCTGAACGCCCTGCTGGTGTTGGAGGCCGATCGCATGCGAAATTCGCTGATTGGTGACCAGCAGCTTACGAGCGAGAAGCGCGTAGTGATTTCAGAGTTGCAAGGGTATGAGAACAATCCTAGCTACCGCCTAGGGCGATCGGTGATGAAGGCGGCCTTCCCGAATAGTCCTTATGGGCTACCTGTAGGAGGTACTAAAGCTGATGTGCAGCAGTTTACCGTGCAGCAAGTGCGAGATTATTACCGCAAGTTCTATCGGCCGGATAACGCCACATTGGTCATTGTGGGTAATTTTAAGACGGATGAAACGCTGGCAACGGTGAAGGAGACGTTTGGCAAAGTTGCTAAAAGCGCTGATGCACTACCAGACTTCAAGCTGCCTACCCCCGTTACCGCCACGAGCGCCACTAAGACCCCGATCGTTCTTAAAGAACCGGGCAGTGCGGCGCTACTCAATGAAGTCTATCCCCTGCCAGCAGTGAGCCATCCTGATGTACCTGCGCTGCAAGTGATGGACTATATCTTGACTGGAGGGCGCAGCTCGCGGCTCTACCAGGCACTGATAGAATCTGGACTGGCAAGCGATGCCAGCGGTTATGCAGCGAATCTGATTGGCGCTGGTTGGTATGAACTCTCCGTCACGGCTGCCCCCGGAAAGGAACTGTCGCAAATTGATACGGTTCTACAGAAAACGTTGGCTGATCTGCGGGATCAGAGCGTCACTCAAGAAGAATTGGAGCGTGCCAAAGCGCAGCTCAAGGCGTCGATCGCTTTGCGAAATCGGGATATTACCAGTCAAGCACAGCAATTAGGCGATGACCAAACCGTTACAGGTGACTACCAGTTTAGCGATCGCCTTCAGGCTGCCATTGCCACGGTGACACCAGCCGATGTGCAACGGGTGGCAAAAAACTACCTCACGCCAGCAAAGCGGACGGTCGGTTTCTTTGAGCCGACTCAATTGAACGGTAAACCGGGTGCTAGCTCCGGCAACTTCTCGCAGACAGCGGAAAACTTTAGCCCTGGAGCGCCAGTTGACCCGGCAGAAGTGGCGAAGTATTTGCCAAAACTGACTTCTGGTGGTCAAAAAACATCGCAAGCCTTGCCCGAAAAGCTGAACTTAGCGAATGGGCTGAGTGTGTTGCTGTTGCCCGATCGCAGTTCACCAACGGTGACGCTGAGCGGATACATCAGAGCGGGAACTGCGTTTGATAAGGCAGACACCGCAGGACTGGCAAGCTTGACGGCGGCCAACTTAATGAACGGCACCAAAACGAAGGATGCTCTGGCGATCGCCAAAACGCTGGAAAACCGGGGGGCTAGCCTGGGCTTTAGCGCAAATCGAGAAGGGGTCACGATCGGGGGGAATGCTCTGTCCGCAGACCTGCCAATCCTCATTCGCGTGTTGGGTGATGTGGTGCAAAATGCCAGCTTTCCAGAAGACGAACTGGCGCTAAGTCGTCAACGGGCGTTAACCAGTCTAAAGCTGGAACTTGATACCCCCTCTCGATTAGCACGACGCATCTTTCAGCAAACGCTTTATCCAGAAACCCATCCGTTTCATACCTTTCCAACCGAAGCAAGCCTGAAGCAGATTACTCGTGCTGGCGTGATGCAGTTTTACCAGCAGCACTACCACCCAGATGGCACCGTGCTTTCGCTTGTGGGCGATTTTGACTCCGAGCAAGTACGCGCTCTGTTAAATCAAGAGCTTGGCTCCTGGCAAGACCCAGCGCAAGACGTAACGTTGAAGTTTCCGACCGTGCCACTGCCTCAAACGGTGAAGCGAGTCAACCCGGTTTTGCCTGGTAAAACTCAGTCCATTACCTTCATCGGCTACAACGGCATCGATCGCAAAGATCCCCAGTACTACACCGCGCTCGTGATGAACCAGATTTTGGGCGGTGATACCTTATCGAGTCGGTTGGGTACGGAGATCCGCGATCGTCAGGGGCTAACCTATGGCATCTACAGCGGCTTCCAGGCAGGCATTACGTCTGGGCCTTTCCTGATTACAATGCAGACCGCTCCAGAGGATGCCGATAAAGCGATCGCCAGTACGCTGAGCTTAATGAAGCAGCTTCGTGAAACGGGAGTTACTGAAGCCGAAGTAGCAACAGCCAAGCGATCACTCACCAGCATCTACCCAGTCGAACTTGCCGATCCTGAAAGTCTAGCTAGCACTATTCTCATGGATGCGGTGTACGGCTTGGGGACTAACGAAATCCGCGACTACACCAATAAGATCAATGCTGTCACCCAGGTACAGGTCAATCAGGCGATTAAAAATCTGGTGCACCCCGATCGCGTTGTCGTGGTAACAGCAGGCCCCGGACGTGCAGCCGCGACTCCCAAGTAACGGCAGGGCTTGAATGATTCAGCGGCCAGCGATCAACTTTTGTCTGATCACTGACCGTTGATATGAGTCCACGCCTTATTGAGAATTGCTGCGAAGTTTGCTGCTAACCCACCCACCAACCAGCACCTGACAATAGCATGATGCAGTAGTGGTAAATCGACACCATTCAGACCGACAATTTGAGCTACCTTAGAAGAAGTCACGCTGACTGCAATAGCGCTCTTAGCTGCTGATCCGATTAGTTCTGCCTCCCCATTCGGTTGCGATCGCATGAATATTTTTAGTCAACTGTTGAATCAACCTGCTCTACCTTCGCCGGACAAACAGCGTCGCGGCATTGAGCTAAAATCATCCCGTGAAATTGACATCATGCGGCAGGCATCTCGGATTGTTGCCACCGTACTGAAAGAAATTTCAGAACTGGTTGAACCTGGCATGACGACAGCAGATTTAGATGCTCACGCCGAAAAGCGTATTCGTGAAATGGGCGCAAAGCCTAGCTTCAAAGGCTATCACGGCTTTCCCGCTTCGATTTGTTCGTCGCTTAACCACGAAGTTGTGCATGGTATTCCCAGCCGCAAGAAAGTTATTCGTGCTGGAGATGTGCTGAAGGTAGATACAGGCGCTTATTTTGAAGGGTTTCACGGCGATTCTTGTATTACGATCGCCGTTGGCAATGTAACACCTAATGCCGCACGGCTCATTCGTGTTGCGGAAGAAGCACTTTATAAAGGCATTGAACAGGTTAAAGCAGGTGCTCATTTGCTGGATTTGGCAGGCGCGATTGAAGATCACGTCAAGGCCAACGGGTTTGCAGTGGTGGAAGACTTTACCGGACACGGGGTTGGGCGTAATTTGCACGAAGAACCATCCGTTTTCAACTTCCGCACCCACAGCATGCCGAATGTCAAACTCCGAGCAGGCATGACTCTAGCGATCGAACCTATCCTGAATGCTGGTTCACGCTTTACCCGCACCCTCGCCGATCGCTGGACGGCTGTAACCGTTGATAATGCCCTTTCAGCCCAGTTTGAGCATACCGTTCTGGTCACGGAGAATGGGTACGAAATTTTGACCGATCGATCAAAAGTCTAAACCCCAGGCTGAGATGTCGCCGCTTTCACACCCGCAAAGATTGTAAGGCTGAAAATAACCAGGTTAGAACTTACGCATTTGCCCCCAACCCTCAACTCTGTGGGCTTTAATTGGCTCGGTTCCCCCTTTCTTGTGGCTTGCTTCCCGAAGGATATGCCCAAAGGGCTATGAATTGGGGGCTAGGGAGCGAAAAATGACTGCTTTTGCGTAAGCCCTACAGGTATGAAAAGGAATAGACGTCTCGGCTCCTTCTTGAAAAAACCCCTCACTCCTCTCACCTCACTCCTCACTCCTTGCCCCCTCTAACCAGCGCCAGTTAGGACGGTTCCAGTCATACATGCCTTGAATTTCGTATTCAGTCCCGTCTTTAAAGCGAATGATACAGCTAGTCCCCTTATGTTCTGGAACTTCAACTTCTGGAGCTTCAACTTCTGGGACTGCAACAGCGGTTTCGCTTAAAGGCGAGTCAGGAGTATGAGGGTTAGGTTTGATGTTAACGACCGTGCAGGGAAACCATTCTCGGCTACATGGGCCTGTTTCTTGCACCCATTCCCATAAGCCGTTGGTTACTTCAATGTGATCGCCCACTTTCAGCCTCACGAGGTCGTCGCGCTCTAAATTGATGTAGCGTGCGAGATGCCAGGGCGTAATCTGCTCCACCCATTGAAGGCCGTAGCGTTCACGGATGAACTGCACCGCGCCAGAGCTTCTACCGCTCAGCCAATCATTCAGTAACGTCACCTTCCAGGGCTGATTTTGGCGCTCCTGCAAGGTAACAAACGCTAAAAATGTCTGTCGTTCTTCAGCCGACAGTTGCTCTAGAGGATTGCTGGAGTCCGACGCGGCTGTAGAGAAAGCAGTGGTGACTTCGCGATCGCCCTCTTGTTGCTTAACCTCCACCTCAAACGGCACGGCTGCCTGTATCGCCTGGCGCAGGATGTACTTTTGGCAATCGTTGAGGGGATGCAGAGCAGCTTCACATTGGCCGAATACCGCGCTTAAAAGTGCTTCAATCTCAGATGGAGTCATCACGGATGGGAGATTCTAGGCAGAAGGCTAGAAGATACAGGTGTCAGGAGCCAGAATGTTTTTTCGTCGGCACGGCTTCTAGACGGAACGATCGCCGAAAATAATTTCTTATTATGACAAAAGTTTCAAAAAGCGTCCTCAAGCCCATTTGTCTTCAATTCAAGCTAAGCTGGAGAGTGGCTTCTGAGTGTTGCCTCAAAGTTATCTATCCACTGCGTTTTGCTCATCCACAGCTTATGCCGTTCCGAGTTGTTGCGACTGCTCTTGCTACAGGCTTTCTGTGGCTTCTTACGACCTGGAGCACTCCGCCTGCTCTAGCACTGACTCAAATCAGACTCTTTGACCTTGCTTATCACGAATGCCCAGTTGAACGCGCCGATGTGCCGACTACTGGCGAAGTTGCGAGCATCTTCCCAAACTGCTTCATCATTACGGGAAAAACCGAAAATAAATCGGGTAAGCCTGTGGTTAACGCGGATATTTTTGGTCGCATCTACGACGCAAACAACGATTCAGTTATGCAAAATCGGACTCGTCTGGGCGCGATCGACGAGGTGCCTCCCGGCCTTGGTACCTTTGAGCTAAGAATTTCGGTGCCCGCAAGCCAGCCAACCCCGTTGAAGTTGGAACAGTTCAAGGCAGCAGGCTTTACAGGAACGGTACGTCGTTAAACTTGCTTAAAAAGGCTGCTATGCAACTGTATGCAAGCAGCCCTCTAAAATGATTTAGTTGTGCTGCCATGAGATTTAGGGCGGCACTATGCCCTAATGTCAACGACATTGCCGTCTCGCTTTGAGACAGCAACGCTGTTTAGCATTCACTTAATCACTGAGTTGCAATTAAGCGAATGGTTACTTTCGCTCCAACCCTTCTTGCATCTACCGAGTCAAGCGTCTTTACCCGTTGAGCTACATGGGTAATCCTGCCTGCACGCTTACGAGTAATTGCGCCACAGAGGGCAAAATAGCGGATTGCACCACTTGCAAGAGTAAGAGTGCCAGGATGGGAGAAAAGTCAAGACCACCCAGTGGTGGAATAATCGATCGAAACACGTTGAGATACGGGTCAGTCAACTGACTCAAAATCGAGAAAGGTGGATCGAACCAGTTAATATTGGGGAACCAGCTCAACAAAATGCGAATAAACAGTAGAGCTGTGTAGATATTAATGAACGTTACGATTGTTTGAAACAGGAGAGGAATCAGCGAACTCATAGGGTATTGCTTCCTTAAACGGCGAAGTTCATTAGCACCTAGACTAGACTAATCTAACGAATATTAGCGGCTTTCGAGTGTTCTGGTTTGTACCACTTCAATCTAACTGACAGGCTCAGGCATGGCTTTAAGAATCTTTGAGCGTCGATCGCCCCGCTGATTCTGCCCCATTGACTCCTCCAAGCTGCTGGCGAACATCATCAATCGCGTCGTTGAGTTGTGCAATTTTGTCTTCTAAGCTGCGGCGAGAGGCTTCTATATCGGCTTGACCATTTGCAGTCTTGATCGAACGTCGCTTTGGCCTATAGCCCAAGCGAGGATCAGCCTGACTCGCATTTAACAATGGTTCCTCAGACTGCGGGTTGAGGACTCTACTAGCAACCACGGCACCCAGCGTACCGCCGACAATGCTGCCAAAGACGGCACCTAAGAGAAACCCACTTGCAAAATTGTCTTGCTGGCTCATCGCTGATCAAAATCCCACTTGTATCGTTGAAATCAATGGTTGCTCTGCTTTCTCAGTGTATCGCTGCGCTTTCAAACTGCCAAAACAAAGCTATAAGGCTTTAGGTTAACATCTCACGTACCAAACGTGCGATCGCCTGCATCTCCTAGTCCTGGCACGATAAAGCCTTGCTCATTCAGCCCTTCGTCGATCGCGGCAGCATAAATGTTGAGGCTCGGATACGCGGCGCTCAGTTTTTGTAAAGCGGTTGGTGCGACAACAACTGAAATAATACGGACCATCGCCGGATCGACTCCCCGCTGTGTCAATTCTGCCATTGCTGCAAGGCTCGTTCCACCCGTTGCCAACATCGGCTCTGTAATTAAAACACGGGTCTGCGGGGCAAATTTTTCTGGCAGTTTGTTGAGATAGCAGCTTGGCTCCAGGGTTTCTTCATCTCTAACAAAGCCAATATGGTAGATCGATGCCAGCGGCAATAAAGCCTGGGCACCATCCAACAGCGCCAGCCCAGCTCGTAAAATGGGCATCACAACCACTGGAACGGTGGGATCAATAAAGGTTACTGGGCACGGTGCCAAGGGCGTATCAATACTGGTTTCCTGAATGGGCAACCAATCACGAATGGCTTCATAGGTTAACCAGCGGCCAAGTTCAGTCATGGCACTACGAAACAGCGTTGAAGGCGTTGAGACATCGCGGGCGACAGCCAACCAGTGCTGGATGAGCGGATGGGGTGGGACGTAGACGCGCAGTTGAAGAGCCATAACTTTCAGGTCATCAGGATGAGGTAGAAAAGTAGTAAGCCGTGAAGGGCGTAAATCTGACCTATCATACTCTCTTACTACACCTTGATTTGGTTACTTCAGGACTTAACCCGGTGCATTCTGCAAACGGCGATGCATTCTTGTTCTTAGCTATGTTTATTGGCATGGCTCTTTTTAGTGTTTTGCATCGAGTTGACATAAATTCTCAATAAGCTATAGTTGTTTTAGTGTTCTCCTCTCTGAAGGATCGGCAGAGGGATTGGTCGGCAGTTGAAGACCAATCCCTTTTTCTTTGGCAAGTCGTTCAGTGCAGGCACTTATTGACCCGTTGACTTACTTAGGATTATGGATTCAATAAAACCGGAAATCATAGTGATTGCGGCTTAGCAGTGTAGTTCCATTTTGGCAGGTACTCATCAAACACAATCTCCATCGTCTGCTTGAACGCCTCTGTCACTTTTC
>JAESFU010000357.1_pt1 | contig 30789 bp, 26 predicted proteins | sample 9269461 | NCBI WGS metagenome assembly JAESFU01 (sample SAMN14502556, study PRJNA617107) | algae metagenome | isolation source: Stenomitos rutilans HA7619-LM2 and co-occurring heterotrophs from cave walls | place: USA: Waikapalae cave, Hawaii | collected 2009-07-28
CGTAATGTCGCCGACCTGCTGGCTGAGTTTGCCGTCTTGACGGGTGTCACCGATGCAGCAGACGAGCGCTTTCAAGCGTTTGTGGCACGCACCATTCAAGCGGATATCCAGCAGGCGATCGGGCGGCTACGGGCACATCGCCGACCGGAGGAGTCACTTCAGGTGATTCTGCTCAGTGATTTTGAGTTGAACTGCCCAACGCAACAGGTGCAAGCCGCAATGATTACGCTGGAGGCTGCCAGTCGGGAGGAGCGTCTCTTACTGGCAGCCAAGGCGGCTGTAGAGCAGTTGCGCGTCCAAGGCGAGAAGGTGACGCAAACAGCCATTGCAGCCATGATTGGTTATTCGCAGCAGCGGGTGTCGCAGATCTGGAAGTTACTACTTTTGCTACTAGAGACCTCTGATAGCAAAAGTAGTAAACCAGCCAGTATGCCGCTAAGTGCGTCAGAAGCGGAAGTGATCACTGGGGTGAAACAGGTTGTGAGCAACTTGGTTGCAGACTGTGAGGCGGTGCCACTGCTGGAATCGATCAGTGAGGTGTTCTTGGTGTGGTTGGCACCACATCAGCGGCTCCTGCTGTGGCAGGGGCTGTCGCTTGAGGAGCAAATTCGCGTCCTGGCGTCGTTGCTGCTCACCTTACCGAGTGCGCTGCTGCCTGCCTTGGAGCCGGACAGGGGTAAAGCAGTTAGGCGCGCTGCAGAGTGAGGCGGGGCTGGATGCCGCCCACGCAAAGTGTCGTGGTTAATTGCCCCGCGCCAAACTGTGTGAAAACTAGAGTCAGAAATCAAAAAAGCGCCATTAGAAGCGTTTCAACTGTTCAAAGTCGTACACTTATAGCGTCTCTTCCGAGTCTTCACACAGACTGCCGCGCCGCAGAAGGGCAAGGGTGAAACCTGCAATCTACTGTTGCTAATCCGCCCGCTGTGCAACGAGAGAATAGGGGCTTCAGACGATAGCTCAATAGCGATATAGTCCGATTCTAGACCAATCCTTATTTTGAGCAGCCTGTTTGACAGTTACCGCATCGTTAAGATCCCCAACTTTTTTCACTCTCGTCTCGAGCGGGTTGTGCTGCAACTTTGTATCGGTGTTGGAAGCGGATAAAGCATCGCTAAACCTGAGCGGATCACAGATGCTACCCCAAATCAGACGCTATAAACCATCGGCACGATAAAAGCTCAGTAGTGAATGTTGAAGCTGATTTAAATCCAATCTGATCTCTCGGTCGTATCCAGGGGGAGGGCATTGGAGCTCTGCAACGATTTGGTACTCGCAAACGTAATTCCGTAGTTTCTCGAGCCGGCAACGCTCTGGTCGAGACTGCGCTCGTTTGTGATGTCAAATTGGTAGCACCGTTCATGGGCGATTTGGATACCATAACGCACTCAGTTTTAAGGAACGTTTTTATGCACAAGTTAGCGCCAGCAGTCGCTGTCTCCGTTCTTGCGGTCGGACTGTCCGCCGTACAGGCACAGGCTGTAACGTTTAGCCAGGTTGGTGATACGGGGCAGACGCTGGATACGGCTCAAGTGATTCCGGGTGGCACACAGTCTTTAGATGCCATCACTGGAACGCTTTCGAGCCCAAATGTAGTCAATCTATTTCGCCTTGTGCTGGCGGGTGGTCAGACCTTTTCGGCAACCACAATCAATGCTAATACCTTGATCGAGTTGCCAATCGACCAGCAGTTAGGGTCACCTACAGCGCTGCTTCCCGATCCGCAACTCTTTCTGTTTGATGCGGCCGGTCGAGGTGTTTATGGTAACGATGACAGTTTTGGTACGGCTCAAGCCTCACTGCCATCGGGCAGCTTTTCGCCAGTAGCACCAGGTACCTATTTTCTCGCGATCGCCAGCTCTGGCTACAACCCCATCAGTGCGGGCGGCAGCATTTTTGGCAGCCCAGATGCCAGCGGTATTCTTGCCGCCAATGGTTCAGGGTCAGCCGCACCTCTGACTGGGTTTACGGGTGATGGCACCGCAGGCGGCGACTATCAGATCAGCTTTACGGGCGTGACGGCTAATGCGGCTGGTGTACCAGAGCCAAGCGAAATTGTTGGCACCATTGCAGCTGGTCTCTTATGCATTGGCTATCAGGTGAGAAAGTCACTCAAGCGGCGATCGCCTGTTTGATCGCTTTGCAGAAATAGATCTCTTTGCACCGGAGATAGGGGGGATTGGACAAGCGACAGTCGCGCCCTTTAATGGCTCGCTCTGTCTCAAGTCGCCACTCACTAGCATTCGCATTGATGAATCCGCATCTCAACTCTTTTCAGGAACCTACCACTATGTTGTTAAAGCCCCGACCTTCAAAAGCCAAGACGGCAACAGATTCAAACGCGAAACGCTCTCCCTGGCAGCGTTTTTTAGCAGCGGCACCTGTGCGAATGAGCTTGATGGCGCTGGGTGTAGTTGTAACCGCTGGTGTGGTGACGCAGTATGTGCGATCGTCTGACCATGATGATGGCGAAGTGGACACCAAAGGTCGCAACCTGAACCTGACGGATTTGTACGTCTTTCGTGAGAAAGACCAGAATCCGAGTGCAGCAGACAGCGATCTGATTTTCGTCATGAATACCAATCCGCGATCGCTGGCACGTCAGCAGTATTACTTCAGCACTCGCGCCCGCTACGAATTTAAAGTGACGCGTGACGCCGACAAGGATGCCACACCAACCGGGCAAACTGACGTACTATTGCGCTTTGAGTTTGGTGCGCCCGACAACAACAACCAGCAAGAGATCAGACTGACGACCATCCGTGATGGCAGTACGCAAACAGCCGTGGTCGGTAAAACAACGCCCCTTGCGGCTAATCCTGGCGCAGCGCCAATTGTGAATCAAGTTGCTTTAGGAGGTACAAACCTATCTGTATTTGCCGGCTTGCGGGAAGATCCGTTCTTCTTTGATGTTGAGCAGTACTTTCGGGTACGAGCAGGCGCGGCAGGCACCGGACCCGCCGTAGGCTTCCGCTCACCAGCGACCGCGATCGATTTTGCGAAGGGTTATAACGTCAATGCGATCGCGGTGCGGTTGCCCATCAGCTTCTTGCAAGGTGGTAGCCAAGCCAAAGTGTTTGACGTGTGGGAAACCATCTCGGTTCCTGGCACAAACAGCAAATATACGCAGGTAGAGCAAATGGCTCGTCCTGGCATTAACGAAGCACTTTTACGCACCAACGCGTTGCTGAATGCTTACAACAGCGTTGGACCTGACTTTGTCGCGGCGGCACTGGCAGGTCAACAGCCAGCCGCCAACATTGCGGCACCGATCGTCACTGAAGCTAAGCAAACGCTACTGGCAGTCGGCAACAGCGATGCCCGCGCAAATGCTCTACTGGGAGCGTTTTTACCGGACGTAATGCGGATTGATACGACGGGAGCAAGCGGTTATGCCAACGCCCTCAATGCGAAAGGGAGCCCGATTCGCGGTCGTCTTTTGAAGGATGATGTCATTGATATTACGTTGAGTGTGGTGACCAATGGAGCACTTCCAACTGACAACGTTTCCTATGACGGTGCGCTGGGTAATCCCTCTCAGGGGCATCATCCGTTAGTGCCTGCTTTCCCTTATTTGGCGCTGCCGAATTAGAGCCTTAATTCCACACAGAACAGAGCATTGCTGAGTCAGTCATAAACCACTATCAGCAATGTTCTGCCCTCACAGGCTCAATGACGATCGATGCATCGACCAACAAGGGGGACGTAAACGATGGCGTATGGTCAGAACAAAGCTGGGCAGGCACTACTAACTCGCTTTAGTAAACGACCGCTGATTGTGCTGCCGATCGCCAGCCTACTGCTTGCCATTCCGATCGGCTTGAATCTATGGACAGCGTTCGATCGTGCCAAGCTTGCTGCACCCTATCGGTACAGTTTTGAGCGACCGTTACCAGGCAGTGTCACCCAAAAACTAGAGCAAGAAATTGCCTTTTATCAAGAGCGTATTCGCCTTGATCCAGACGGCGGTTTGAATCGTGCCCTGCTTGCCAAAGCATACATCAAAATGGCACGGGCAACTGGGGAAACCAGTTGGTATCTGCTAGCAGAGCAAACGGCGAAAGAGTCGCTGGTGAAGTTGCCGTTTGCAAACGATGATGCACTCACGGCGCTTGGCAGGGTCGCTACGGCTAAACACGACTTTCGAGAAGCGCTGAAGCTTGCCCAGAGAACAACCCCCAGCGAAAATACGTTAACCGTTCAGGTAACCGCGAATCTGGCGATGGGTAAGGTAGCGGATGCGAGGCAGGCAGCCGATCGCCTGGTCGTGCAAAACCCCGATCTCGCTGCTTTAACTCTCCAAGCGCTGGTCGATGTTTCGCAAGGCAACGATCAGACCGCACTGCAAGCCTTCCAGCAGGGTCTGGCAGCCGAAGAGCCAGAAGAAACGGGCAGCTCTGTCTGGGCACGCACGGTGCTGGGACGGCTGTACTTTAAGCGGGGGCAACTGGAGATGGCAGAGAAGCTCTACCAGGAAGCGCTCCGCGTCTTACCGCAATATCCGCCAGCCGTGCTGAACCTGGCAGAACTAGAAGTCCGACGGGGACATTACAGCGCTGCCGAAGACCTCTACAACAAGATTTTTCTCACCTCACAGCGATCGCCCACAATCTACGATCACATCGTCTTTCGGGGCATGGCGCGGGTCAAAGCGTTGCAGGGTGACACAAAGAGCGCCAGTGAATGGCGCGATCGCGCAGAAGCACGCTTACGACGCGATCTGACCAACTTTGGACACCGACGCGAACTGGCACGGCTGCTGCTGGAACGGGGGCAACCGCAAGATCTAACCGAAGCCCTCAACCTGATGCAGCAAGAAGTGCGAGTCCGACGCGATGCCGAAACGCTGGATACGCTTGCCTGGGTGCTATCCCGGTTAGGTCGCTGGCAAGAGGCACAGCAAGCAATGCAAGAAGCGCTGCGGTGGGGCATTCGGGATGCTGCCCTGTTTGAGCGCGCTGGGACGATCGCGCAGGCATTGGGCAACACCACTCAGGCAGAAGCATTTTTCAAAGCGGCTCAAACCACCGATCCCACCTTTGATCAACAGGCTCAAAAGGCTTTGGGGCTGGGCGTGGGGCTACTCGGATTGAATTAAGGAAGGGAGTAGGGAGTAGGGAGTAGGGTATGAAGGGTAAATGGGGCTTGGTAAGGGTTAGTATCTTTTCCTTGTTGGGAGCATTGCTGCTGTCGGTCGCGCTGGCAACACCAGGTCAGGCGCATTGGGCAGATTTAGCAGTGGCAAATGTAGACGTTGGCAAGACAACGACACACATCACGCTCACGTTTCCGACGGGGTTGGTTGCAACAGCAGACACGAACCAGGATGGGACGCTTTCTCCCGCTGAGGTACACGCCCACCAAACGGCATTAACGACTTTTCTAGGCGATCGCATTCACCTGACCGATAGCAAGGGCGATCGTGGTGCGCTCACCGTAGCACCGACTGACACTGCGGTTCTGCCGCCTGAGCAGCAGGTAACGGCGGGTACGCACAGCACACTCAAGCTCACTTACGCCTGGTCACACCCTGTACAAGGAGTGACGCTGCACTACGATTTATTCCTACCTGGCGTGGCGACTGCCCGTTGTTTAACCACAATCAGTACGCCTGGACACACGCAAAGTGTCATTTTTAGCCCAGAGAACAAGGACGCGACGTTGGCGCAGAGTCTGCCGTGGTATTTTGCGGGCGGTATTCCTTTAATCATCGTCGGTTGCTTTGTTTGGGGAGCTATGCACGCCATGTCGCCCGGACACGGTAAAACGATCGTGGGTGCTTACTTAGTGGGTGCTCATGCTACGCCGCAACATGCTGTCTTTCTCGGGCTGACCACAACCATCACCCATACGGCTGGGGTTTTTGCACTGGGACTGGGCACCTTGTTTTTCTCCCAATATGTGCTGCCAGAGCGGTTATATCCCTGGCTCAGCTTTATTTCTGGCTTGATTGTGGTGGATATTGGGCTGCGCCAACTCATGTACCGTTTGCGTCAAAACCGCGTCGCTCCAAACGTGCTGCTGAAGAATCATTCCAGCAAGCCTTCACATCGTCATCTGCCTGTTTCTGCAAAGGGTGAAGTAGTAGCGGGGCATCCATCTGCTCACATTCACGTCCATGCAGACCACAATCATCCGCATGTTCATCATGGAGCAGCGCATAGTCATGCCACCGCACAGATTGATCACCATCCGCACGATCATGACCATCGGCATGACCACCATCCACACAGCCATGATCATGGCGATGGGCATGTGCATTCACATTTGCCGCCTTCTAATGATGGTGCCCCTGTCACCTGGCGCAGTTTGCTGGCGTTGGGCGTTTCGGGCGGGATGGTGCCTTGCCCGTCTGCCCTGGTGATGCTCTTGAGCGCGATCGCACTCGGTCGTGTTGGCTTTGGCTTGCTGCTGGTACTGGTCTTTAGCCTGGGTTTAGCGGGAACGCTGACGGCGCTTGGCCTGCTGTTGGTGAGCGCTCGTCATTTGTTTGAGCGGGTGCCATCCCAAAACCGGATTGCACGACTATTACCCGCTCTAAGCGCACTGGTGATCACACTGCTGGGTGTCGGCATTTCAACGCAAGCCGTGATGCAGATTGGGTTATTTCGGTTGACGTTCTAAGACTTTCTATTCAGGCTGATGCCATGTTGAGGCGTTTCTCTCTAGTCATTGGATTGGCGCTCGCCTGCCCCGGTTGCTACGCTGCGTCGGCGATCGCGGATCTACCATCACTGCCAGCGAGACCAGCCGCACGTCTAGAGGAAAATACTCCACTTTGTTATATTCAATTTCAGGGAAGCAGCGCGATCAATGTCACTAACGTCTGTGGCAAAAAGCCTGGAGAGGCTTCCAGCACTGCCGCTGTCGCCTCTCCATCAAATGTCGTCGCGCCGCCTGTCTTTAATTCCAAGGAGAACAACGCTTCTACCACTGGACAATGCAACTTTGTGGATGCTAATGGCAATCCCTGCACTCAGAATCGCGATCAGTGAGGATGAGAGAGGCGATTGCGTTGATTAATTGCTAAGCGCAGCAAGAGTGCAGGTTGAAGAAAAATGGCTCATTACTTTGCCGAAACTCGGTCTAGGTAAGACTTCTTGGTCATTTGGCACCTTCCTGCCTTTCTGTTCGCCTCAGTCTCACTTAAAGCTCATTGGCGCGCCTCAGCGAGGCTGAGAACCGTCCTTGGGAATACCTGCCCAGTAATTGTTTCAGCCTTAGCGTGAGTTTTTTGTACGACTACTCACTGAACCCGAGGTACAGCCGTTCGGGCGGTTTAGACAGACCTTGAACACAAACGTCTCTTCCGGCAGAGCCTTGATCGGTTCCCGTTGCCACACAATAGCAAGTGACCTGCTCATGGTAGAGACAACGGTGAACTTACAAGCCTTGAGCTTCTTGCTCGTTTCGATCTTGGCTAATGTTGCCGTGCAGTTTTTTTTGAAAACAGGTGGTGTCACGTTAGGGAGAGTGGACGGTAACAACTTTTGGGAGCACTTTTGGCACTCAATGGCAGTTCCAGAGCTGCTGGCGGGTGTTGCTTTTTCGGCTGTGTCGGCGATCGCGTACTTTCTCGTGTTAACGAGCGCTGAACTGAGTGTGGCGGGTCCAGCCTCGGCGTTGGTCTACATCTTCTCCGTGCTCATGGGGCATTTTTGGTTTAAGGAGGCTGTACCGTTGGCTCACCTGGCTGGGTTGAGTCTGATTGTTTGTGGTGTCGTGTTGGTCAGCTCAAAAGCGTAAAACTCTGCTGCTCTTGAGCCTTGGCTGAGGACATTGGGTCAGTTGCCCCGCGCCGCAACTAACCTAGGCAATCGCCCCATGAAGCCTTGACAGAACCTCGTAATAATTATATGTATATACATGCAACTAATTAATCCAACTGAGACTCACTCTATGCATGTACTCGAAACTAAAGTTCCACCGCCGATCGTTGCTGCGATCTTCGGGCTAGGCATGTGGGCACTTGCCACCGTTGTCCCAATAGTTGATGTCAGCGCCAGCGCCCGCATGGTCGCAACGCTTGTAGTCGCGATCGCTGCTGCATGCTTCGCTGTGGCAGCTGTAGTTTCTTTCCGGCAGGCAAAGACAACCATCAACCCGGTCAACCCAGACAGTGCCTCGTCTCTCGTCAGCTCTGGCATTTACGGCATCTCGCGCAATCCAATGTACGTTGGGTTAGTTCTTTTACTGGTTGCCTGGACGATCTATCTGTCCTCTCCCTGGTCGTTAATCGGCGTGTTCGGTTTCATCCTCTACGTGAACCGCTTCCAAATCACACCTGAGGAGCGTGCACTCACGGCACTGTTTGGCGATCAATTCTTGAGTTACCAGGCAACAGTACGGCGGTGGCTCTAAGGCACTGCAATGATCATGAGTGAGCCATCCCTCCAATCTAAGCTTGTAGAAGTGAGCCAAATCCCTGCCACCTGCATGGGGCTACATGTTCGTCGCGCCTCACGTATTATCACGCAGGTGTATGATGCCGCCTTGCGTCCGATTGATCTGGTAGTCAGCCAGTTTACCCTGTTGTCAGCGATTCATCTGTTTGAGTCAGTGCCCATTACTCGTTTAGCGCAGGAGTTGTTTATGGATCAAACCACCTTAACCCGCAATCTGAAGCTGCTAGAGAAACGCGGGTTCGTCGCCATCGAGCCTGGTGACGATCGACGGGTGAAGTGGGTGTCTCTGACGGCTGAGGGACAGCATGTTCTGGCTGAAGCCTTGCCGCTGTGGGAGCAAGCCCAAGCCGAAGTGAAGCGCCACTTTGGGCAGCAGGACTGGCAAACCCTGCTCTCGCTGTTGGCGGCGGTCAAAAACGTGAGGTAGACCAAAATTTTCTCAAAAACATGTATATACATCTAATACCGATTTTGGACGCTTAATGGCTAATTTTAACTGCTATGCCACTGTGCAGCGATCGCGTCAACAGGTGGCAAACCGACTCACAAATACAGCTATCTCTTGCAAAGAGGAATGACTGCTCATGACACGACCGACCATTCTTGTGACCGGCGCAACCGGGAAAACCGGCGGTGCTGTTGTTGCCGAACTTTTGAAGAAAGATTTTCCGGTTCGAGCGATCGTGCATCAGCACGATGCAAGAAGCAAAAAGCTCAATAGTCTCGGTGTAGAAACCGTCGTTGCCAATATGTATGATCCGGAGCAACTAGTTCAGGCAATGCGCGGCACGGTGCGGGCTTATTACTTGCCATTGTTCCGCCCCTATATGCTTCAAAGCGCCGCTGCCTTTGCGGTTGCTGCCCAAGAAGCAAAGCTGGAATCGATTGTGCAAATGAGCCAGTGGACTTCCAGCCCCGCTCATCCATCGTTGCTGACGAGGCAGACGTGGCTGGTCGATCGCATATTCTCAATGATCCCAGGTATTGCCCATACCATAGTCAATCCGGGCATGTTTGCCGATAACTATCTTCGGGTTATCAACTTTGCAGCCCTCTTAGGCATATTTCCAGTGCTGTTCGGTTCCAGCAAAAGTGCGCCCGTTGCCAATGAAGACATCGCACAAGTCGTTGCAGCTGTACTGACGAATGATCCGGCAGAGCATGATGGCAAGCGCTATCGACCGACAGGACCCAGGTTACTCTCTGCTCAGGAGATGGCGACGATCATCCAAAGAGTTGTCGGTCATCCTGTGCGTCCTGTCAACCTGCCCTACTGGATGTTTCTGAAAGTGGCACAGATGCAAGGCGTTGACCCGTTCACTGTGTACAGCCTGCGTGACTACATGGAAGACCATAAACAAGGCACCTTTGAGTTTGCAGGCGGTGTCACAAATGTGCTGCAACAACTTACTGGCAGTGCCGCTGAAGAGTTTGAAACGACGGTTCGACGCTATGCTGCGTTGCCCTTCGCCCACAAAACCTTCACCAATCGCCTGCAAGCCTGGATCAACTTCATGATTACGCCACTCTATCCTGGCTATAACCTGGCTCGATACGAACGCGACCATGAATTTCCCGTGCCTCCTGAACCGCAATTTTGTATGGAAAGCGATCGCTGGAAAGCTGAGCATCAAATGCAGTCGCAGGATGGGTTCTAAAAGGCTGAACATGACCAACAGGTTTCGCAGCAATTTGTCTCATAGTATTTCAAACCCTAAACCCCGGCAAACCGACTGCAACTACACCTCAAGGATTTCTATTATGAAGCTATACAGTGTCCCGCTCTCGCCCTTTGCGGCGCGCGTGCGGTTGTCAATTTATCGTAAGGGATTGGATATTGCGATCGTCCCACCACCCGCAGGCGGACTGAAAAGTGATGCGTTCCTGTCTTTGAACCCGATGGGACAAGTACCGACGCTAGTGTTGGATTCCGGTATGGCAATTCCAGAGTCGGCAACGATCCTGGAATATCTAGAAGATGTTTTCCCAACGCCCACTTTACGACCGACCCAGGCTGACGCTTTAGCCCGCGCCCGTTTGTTTCTCCGCATCCCGGATATTCATTTCCAAAACGCCCCCCGCATCCTAATCGGCATGCGAAACCCAGCCGATCGCAAAGAGGAAGTGGTCAAGACGGCAATGGAAAACCTGAACAAGGGCTTGTCTTATATCGATCATTACCTGAGCGGTGAGGCTTGGGCAGTGGGTGGTCAACCGTCGATCGCCGATTGCGCCCTCGTGCCAGTGCTCAACGCGGTCAGTTTGTTGGAGTCAATCTACAGCCAACCTCTCATCGGTCAGTATCCAAAGCTGGATGCTTACTGGCAGGCAGCCAAGGCTGATGCAATCAATGCCAAAGTCATGGCCGAGCAACTAGCGGCTCTACAAAAAATGTAAGGGCTTACGCGCAGATGCCAATCACTCATCCTGGAGGCTTCAGTGGCAAAGTTTGATAATCATCCTACGGTCAAGTGGTGGCGGGAGCAATCTACCAATCACCAACCTGCAAGCACAGCGGCTCTGAATTCCGACTCGCTGCGATCGCTTTGCTTGGAAGCAGGTGCGGACGATGTGGGCTTTGTAGAAATTGGTCGATCGGCGATCGCGGATCAGCACGCCGATATTTTTAGGGCATTTCCGCCCACCAAAACTCTGATTAGTTTTGTCACCCAAATGAACCGGGAAAACATTCGCACGCCTGTTCGTTCTGCCGCGAACCTTGAATTTCATGCCAACTATGACCATGCCAATGAAGTCGCCCGCCGCATTGTGAGAACTCTGGAACAAACTGGAGTGCGTGGTATGGTTCCAGGAGCAAGCTTTCCGATGGAGATGGATCAATTTCCTGGCAAGGTATGGGTGATCTCCCATAAGCCTGTCGCAGTGGCAGCCGGGTTAGGTCACATGGGCATTCATCGGTTAGTGATCCATCCGAAATTTGGCAGTTTTATCGCCCTGGGTACGATTCTAATCGATGCAGCAGTGACGGCATACACCTATCCCATCGACTACAATCCCTGTGTTGAGTGCAAGTTGTGCGTTGCCGCTTGTCCAGTTGGGGCGATCAGTGCCGATGTCCACTTCAGTTTTTCCGCCTGTTACACCCATAACTACCGTGAATTTATGAGCGGCTTCACCGATTGGACAGAGATGATCGTGGAAAGCAAGAATGCACAAGATTATCGACAAAAAGTGAGTGCGTCTGAGTCTGCTTCCATGTGGCAGAGCTTATCGTTTAAGGCGAACTACAAAGCGGCCTACTGCATGGCAGCCTGTCCGGCTGGAGAAGATGTGATTGCACCCTTTTTAAGCGATCGCAAAGCCTTTGTTCAGGAAGTGGTTAAACCGTTGCAGGACAAAGCCGAAACCGTGTATGTCGTACCCGGATCGGATGCAGAAATCCATGTAGCGCGGCGCTTCCCGCATAAAACAGTGAAACGAGTCAGCAGCGGTATTCGTCCTCAATCGATTCAAGGCTTTCTGTTTGGCTTACCCTTACTATTTCAACGGCATCAATCAGAGGGGTTGAATGCAATTTATCATTTCACATTCACTGGTGCTGAATCCCGCCGTGCAACCGTGATCATTCAACATAAAACAGTACAGGTTCAAGACGGTCACGTTGGCAAGGCAAATCTTGCTGTCACGGCAGATAGCAAAACTTGGCTGGGTTTTCTTGCCAAGGAACGGAATCTCATTTGGGCGTTGTTGCAACGCAAGATTCGGATTCAGGGCTCTCCTCGGTTACTTCAAGCCTTTGGCAAGTGTTTTCCTGCGTGAGATGCGGTAGTCAGGTTTGCTTAGCAATCGCGAAATAAACAACGCTAAGGCTAGAACCACTTTCTATTAGGGAATTTAGCCTCCTAAAACAATCAAAGTCCGACTACCTTCTGAAACCTCTAATACGCAAAGGTCTTAGCCTTAGCGTTGTTTCTTGTTCCGCTGCGACATAAAGGCGAACTACAGCTTTTATCATCATTGCGATCTTCCTTTTCAATCCTTTCTACGACCCCAACTCAAGCGAACAAACGCTTACCAGCCTTTCTTGTTGCTGCTCAGCCTTTGTCGGTCTCGCCTTTCTAGGTGGAGTTGTCAGAGGGTTGTGGCTAGTTGCCCCGCGCCGCAGAAGGGCTGATTCTAAGCCTCACTTTGAGCAATTTTCTGTAATATAAGCTGAGAAAGGCTTTCCATCCCATCTGGCACTTTTTTACCCTTATATCGGCTCAAGCCCGATTAGCAGCCTGCTGGAACTGAAAGCCGATGCACCGAATCATCGCTTGCAAATCCAGCCAGTGCTGTCAGACTGGTTGCCGGATGTGCAACTCACTAATATCAGGGTGGCGATGCCACAGTTGACTTGCGCGTTTGGCGTGAGGATGAGCAAACCCACTGGAAAGTGATCCATCAGGTGAGCGAATTGAATGTATCTGAAATTGATTGCATCAAACAGCACTTAAACCAAAAGGAGATTCACGATGGCGACAACCAGAACCCATTCAGTGCCCCCTGCTCTGAGCCGAGATAGTTATTATTTGCGACACAACCTTCAAAAGTAACGTTAGTCCACTAACGTTGGAGTGGCGATCGCAACCTTTAAAATGACTTCATTGTCATACTGTGCAAGTGTAGGTCGGGGCTTGGAGTTAGTGGTATGGCGATTTGAACGGTTCTCCGTTGCAATGAGGGATAGGTATGCCGAGAAGGAACGCTTTACAGTTTCCCGATCATCGGGCATGTGAGGCACTGACCGGGCTGACACTGAACCAACTGCCAAGCGATGGCTCCTTGGGGCGCGTGCGGCAGTACGCTCAGGGAGCCTATGTTTGGCAGATAGGCGACTCAGCAGACCGCATTTACTTTCTCCAACGTGGACAGGTCGCCGTTATGGTTAGCGACCCTCAGGGTCGTGAGGTTACCCTACAGTCCATCCTACCGGGAGAACCATTCGGGGAACTGTGTTATTGCTTGCCAAAAGGGGGGCAAAGACCGACAGACAGCCGGGTAATTCTCAATAGTGAAGTGGTCGAAATTTCGCTTGACGACTTCGTTAGCTACCTACAGCACCACCAAGAAGCACTAATGGCGTTGATGGTCACATTCTGTCTGCGGCTGAGTGATGCAGAGCGCCGCTCCGAAATATTGACCTATCGCGGCGCGGAAGAGCGCTTAGGACGGCTATTGCTTCAGCTTGCTGCCACCAGGGGACAATCAACCCCTCGGTTGGAGAGTCAAGTCATCCTGCACGTCAGTCACGATGAACTGGCACAGATGGCAGCAATGAGTCGCCCACACATCACGGTGACAATGGGTAAACTACGCAGTCGGGGTTTAGTGCAGTACGAGCGCAACCAACCACTCATGGTGAATGTGTCTGCGCTGAACGCTTACCTGGCAGAAATCGATTTACCTGAAAGAAAATAGCGTCACTAAAATCCAAATTAAAACTCATGAGAAAAGTAATTAGATTATCAATTTACGTTATGGAATCTTAGACACAGCCGCGATCGTATTCAGTAAACCATCCAGATAAAACAGGAGAAAAAATATGATTCGCTTAAGGACTACGATCATCGCAGCGAGTGCGCTCATCGGGACGATCGCCCTTGCCCTCCCCTTTATGCCCACGAACGCCTCTGACCACATTGACTCGCCATCCATCGCTCAGGATCGCGGTAGCGATATTGCCGACAATTGGGCGTTTCTCGATCCAAACGATAACTCGATGGTGGTCCTGGTGATGAGCACCCAAGATTTCATCGTATCGGGAGAGCATTTCGGAATGCCCATCTTCGATCACAACATTCGGTACCGATTTGAGATCGAAAATACAGGCGATGCCCGCCCGGATCAGTTCGTTGATGTCACCTATTCCAGAGGGCTGGGTCGTCAAATGCCGCAGACGGCAACCATCCGGTTACCCAACGGTCAGAGCTTTACCGCACCCACAACCATTTCAACCCAAGAATACCGTCCACCTACTCCTGTGGTAACGACTAATCGAGAAACCGGAGTCAGCTTCTTCGGTGGCAATGCCGACGATCCGTTCTTCCTGGATGATACGGGTGCGAATCGCATGGTCGCCTCATCGATTATGAATCCGGGTCGCCCTAACAAGTCCTTGTTAAGCGAACGCGGTGGGCGCGATACCTACGCGGGTTTTAACACCTTAATTACGGCAGTCCGAGTTCCGGTGGCGATGCTCCGGGGTAAAGCTGGGAACGTGATCGGCATTAACGCTGTAACGCAGCGGCGGCAAACTCAGCAGATCAACGCGAACGGCGTGGTGGAAGGGAGTGGCAACTGGGTCACTATTGACCGTGATGGTGGACCCCTCGTCAATAATGGGCTGATCCCGGCTCCCCGCAAAGACGAGTACAACGCTGCTTCGACTGAAGACGATGCGAAGGGAAGATTCCAGGCGGACATCGTCAAATCGCTGAAGAACATGGGCACCGACGACGCACACATCGCTATGTTAGCGAAAGCGGCGGTGGAGAAAGGCGACATCCTGCGCCTCGACCTAACAGTTCCTAACACAGGAACGGGTGGGGGGAATAATGCGAATGGCGGTTTTGCGAACATGGGCGGGCGGCGCTTGCAGGACGACGTGGTTGACATCACGTTTACGCTCATCAACAACGGTGTCCCGTTGGGCGACAAAGTTGACCGGAATGAAGTGGCATTTCGTGACCAGTTTCCGTTCGTCGCCGATCCAGCCCAACCGTTCCCACCCGGTAGCGGAACAGACGATCGCACCCGTCAGTAACGTTCGGGCTGTGCCTGTGCCGATCGCCAAGCGTTGATCGGCGCAGAGGCTTTTTGAATGGACAGTTTGGACTCATAACTGGATGAAAATCAACTCTTTAAGGCATTCACCCGTAGCCGTGCTTGCTGGTATTGTTGCGCTTGGACTGGCTGGGGGGCTAACCTTTCACGCCTACCGCAACTTCCAGTTGCCTGAGAGCAACTCAGTCGGCACTCCACCCATCGCTGCACTAGCCACTCCTGATAATCCGGCGATCGCCAGTCCAATTCGTTTTCTGGAAAACCGGGTTAAGCAAGATCCGGCTGATTTTAGCGCGTATAACAAACTCGCTGCCTACTACCTTCAGCTCTTGCGCGAAACGGGCAACATTGCCTATCTAGATCTGACGTTGCGTGCCGCCCACTCCTCGCTGGCTGTAGTGCCCGCCAACCAAAACACTGGTGCACTGGCTGCCCTCGCCCAAGCCGAGTATGCCTCACACAACTTTGTCGCTGCTCGTGACCACGCGCTCCAACTGATCAAGCTAACGCCGAACCGGAATTCTTCCTACCAATTGCTGGGGGATGTGCGGCTTGAATTAGGGGATTATGACCCGGCGATCGCCGCCTTCCACCAGATGGAGCGATTCAGCCGTGGTCTGACCTTGGGCACTGAAACCCGGCAGGCACGTCTGGCAATGCTGCGGGGCGAGGTAAAAGTGGCGCAGCGGCACTTCTCGAATGCCTTGGCGCTTACCCTCAATTCGCCTGTGCCGCCACCCGAAACGGTCGCCTGGTGCTACTGGCAGTTGGGTGAAACCGCCTTTGCCATCGGTGACTACCAGACTGCCGAACAGCACTATCATGCTGCCTTATCTGCCTTTCCTGGCTACTTTAATGCACTTGCTTCGTTGGGTCGGGTTCGGGCTGCACAGGGCGATTTATCCGGTGCGATCGGGCGATACGAAGCAGCCGTCCTGCGGTTGCCTGATCCCACCTTTGTTGCAGCACTGGGAGACCTTTATCAGATGACGGGGCAAGAGAAAAAAGCAGCACAGCAGTATGCTCTCGTAGAGCAGATTGGACATCTGAGCACCGTGAATGGTGCACTTTACAACCGTCAACTGGCGCTGTTCTATGCGGACCATGACCTGAACACCGAAGTTGCCTATGCAAATGCCAAGGGAGAGTACGCGGTGCGACGGGATATCTATGGGGCGGACGCAGTCGCGTGGACGGCGCTAAAAGCAGGCAAACTGGACGAGGCGCAAGCAGCAATGAACCAGGCACTACGACTGGGTACGCAAGACGCGAAGCTGTTTTATCACGCTGGGATGATTGCCCACGCGGCTGGTCATCAAGCCGCTGCCCGTAACTACCTCCAGCGTGCCCTGGCGATTAATCCCCAGTTTGACCCGCTCCAAGCGTTGATGGCTCAAAAAACGATCGCTAAGTGATTTTGACGAGATGATTCACTTTATTTGCAGTTCCATCGCTCAGTCTCTCTCTCAGTTCCACCGCTCAATCACGAAACCTGTCCGCAAGGTTCTCGCTGCTTGTCTGGTCGTGATGGTTGTCATGCTTTCCACAACGACGGCAGCGATCGCTCACCCGCTGGGTAACTTCACGATCAACCATTTTGCCCGGATTGAGATGGAGCGCGATCACGTCCAGATTCACTACGTCGTTGATACTGCTGAAATTCCTACCTTTCAAGCGTTGCAAGCAGCGGATACAAATGGCGATGGCAAGCCGTCAAACGCAGAACTGAATGCTTACCTGGAGCGAGTCACACCGCAGTACGCGGATGGAATCATGCTCAGCGAAGCGGGTCGTCGGGTGATCTTGAAGCCGATCGCGCAACAAGTGACGACACTTCCAGGAGCCGGGGGACTGCCGACGTTACGGGTGGAGGCTGACTTTGCCGGAGCACTGCCCCCGTCTTCTACCAGCCCCCATCATCTCAAGTTTGAGGACAGTAATCATCGCGATCGGCTTGGGTGGCACGAACTCGTCGTCGCTCCTGCGGCTGGAGTCGCGGTGTTCAATAGCTCTGCATTTGGCAATGCCGTCACTGATGAACTGCGAGCTTATCCTCAAGACCGATTGGCGGCACCGTTAGACGAGCGCACCGCAGAATGGGACTCGACGACTGGAGTGGTGCCGGCAAGCGCGGTGGCACTCCGCACCCGCGATGGTCGCACTGTATCTCAGTCGCGTGGCGACCCGCTTGCCGACTTGATTGCAGTGCCACAGATCACGCCTAGAGTTGCCTGCCTCGGTTTGCTAGTCGCGGCTGCACTAGGGGCGCTCCACGCGTTTTCGCCCGGTCATGGCAAAACCGTGGTCGGGGCTTATCTAGTTGGCTCACGGGGCACTCCACGTCATGCCGCCTTCCTGGGTTTGACAGTGACGATTACTCATACAGCAGGCGTTTTTGCCCTCGGTTTTGTGACGCTGTTTGCCTCGCAGTATGTCGTTCCTGAGCGCTTGTTGCCCTGCTTGAGTTTTGTTTCTGGTGCGATCGTCGCGGTGATCGGCTTCAACCTTTTTGTGCGCCGATTACGCGCAGTCCGAAGCCAGGCTAAAAGTCACCACACCCATCAGCATGATCACCCGCATCATCCTGCTGTTTTAGGTCACGCGCCCGGTCATTTGCACCACCACACCCATGCTCATCCTCACGTTGATCAGGGGCATTCCCACACTGGACGATCGCACTCCCACCTACCACCGGGAGCCGATGGCACTCCGGTCACCTGGCGCAGTTTGCTGGCACTGGGTATTTCCGGGGGATTGCTGCCCTGTCCCTCGGCGCTGGTGGTTTTACTGTCTGCCATCGCTTTGCATCGTGTCGGTTATGGTCTCTTGCTAGTTGTTGCGTTCAGCCTTGGATTGGCGGCGACGTTGACTGGCATTGGCTTAGCGTTCGTTTATGCAGGAGGATTCATCAAACACTCAAAACTTGGAGCGATGAACAATGCTTTAGTCCGCCTACTGCCTGTGGTCAGTGCATTTGTGATTCTGTGCCTTGGTGCATTTATTTGCTATGAAACAGTTGCCCAAACGGAATTCGTACCACGGTTGTAGATCATAGCGAAACGTTCCGAGAATGGGTAGTGCTAAACGAAACTGTCAGAACTGGATACTCAAATCACAACTTTTTCATCGCCACAAACTCCCCTTCTCAATTCTTTTTGTTACATGGCTTGAAATGATACTTGCAATTCAGCGATTCGTTCTAGAAATCGTTTCCGCTGCCAATGCTCCGCTCCCTGTCCCTGTGCCAATATAGCAACGTTAATAGAAAAGTATATCCAAAGACAGATTATCTGTAATCGCGGCACTTGCTTAAAGGTTCTTTCATCTTCTTCTCAGCACAACTTCAGATCCAGCAATTTACTATTAGGCACGTTTGATTATCCACATGCCATTTTGTGTTTTCTGTTGTCTTCTGTCACAGCCGATTAGCAATTAAGAGAGCAACACGAAGCAGAGGCTGATTAGGCTTCATAGTGCAGATCAGGACCAACCCCACCCCATCAGGACAAAGAACGTTTATGTCAGCGAAAGTTGCGGTTGTCACTGGACAAATCACCATTAATGATGGTGGTTCGTTTCTGCTGACGGCTGCCGACGGGTCGATCGACGATCGCCGCGCTCAAGGCTTGTTTGTACGAGACACGCGCCTGATTTCTTATTACGAAATTTCGCTTGATCGACAACCCCTTACGCCAATCACCTCTAGCCCAATCACCCATCGCGTGGCTCGTTATGAGTTCACCAATCCAGAACTATTGACAGCGAAAGGAACTGTGCCTGCCAAAAAGCTGCTGATTAGCGTAAGGCGCGACATCATTGGCGGGATGCACGAAGACATTGATATCACAAACCATCATCAAGAGTGCGTTGAGCTTCAGTTGATGCTGGCAATTCGCTCTGATTTCGTCGATGTTTTCCGGGTTAAAGCCCAGCAGCTTGTGACAGAGGGCAGGATGGAAACCACCTGGAACGACAACACGTTGAGCAATATCTACCGCAATGGCTCATTCACCAGAGGGATTCGCATTCAGCCAGACGGAGAAACACCCCCCCGCTACTCGAACGGTCGGTTGGTTTTTGACCTTACTCTCGCCCCTGGTGAAACGTGGCACACCTGCATTAATTTCATTGCGCTGGTGGATGGAGAGGAACTGGTGCCGAAACATACGGATGCGGCGATCGATGCGACTCCTGCGGGCGAAGAGATGGAGAGCTTTCTAGGGTTAGCAACGCATCTGCACTCGTCCAATCGGGAAGTTGAGCGAACTTACCAGCAAGCCTTGGTCGATCTGGCGGCACTCAGAATTCCAGTAGATGGGGGCACTCCCGTTTGGATTCCAGCGGCTGGCATTCCCTGGTTTGTTGCCGTCTTTGGACGCGACCCTCTGATCGCCAGTTTGCAAACGATGGCAGTAGCGCCCAACTTAGCGCAAGGTACATTGCTCAAGCTAGCCGAGTTCCAGGCGACGGAAAAGGATGATTGGCGAGATGCAGAACCCGGTAAAATTCTGCACGAACTGCGGCAGGGGGAACTCGCACACTTGCAGCAAATCCCCAATACGCCATACTACGGCGCGATCGACACCACGATTTTGTGGATTATTACCCTATCTGAAACCTACCGTTGGACGGGCGATCGCAGCCTATTAGATGACTGTCATGCACCGCTAGAAAAGGCATTAACCTGGATCGATCGCCATGGCGACTTTGATGGTGATGGCTTCGTCGAGTATTGCAGCCGCTCTCAAGACGGCATTCAGAATCAGGGTTGGAAAGATTCGGGGGATGCGATTCGGGATACGGATGGCAATATTGTCAATGCCCCGATCGCGTTGTGCGAAACCCAGGGTCAGGTCTACGATGCGTGGCGACGAGCCGCAGATCTCTATGACGTTCGAGGTCAACCCAACCGCGCTCAGGAACTTCGCCAGAAAGCAGACGACCTGTATCAACGGTTCAACGATCGCTTCTGGATGGAAGACGAAGGCTTTTACTGTCTGGGTTTAGATGGCAACAAGCAGCAGATTCGCTCGATTACCTCGAATCCAGGTCACTTGCTCTGGTCAGGTATTGTGCCACCTGAACGGGCTAAACAATTGGTGCAACGATTGTTTCAAACCGATTTGTGGTGCGGTTGGGGCATCCGCACCCTGTCTGCTAAAAACCCGGCTTACGACCCGATCGGCTATCACACCGGCAGCGTTTGGGCACACGACAACTCATTCATTGCCGCTGGGCTGAAACGCTACGGCTACCACGCAGAAGCCAATCGCATTACTGAAGGAATTTTTGCGGCTGCCAGCCTGTTTCAAAACTACCAGATGCCCGAACTGTTTGGCGGCATCGAACGGCAGCCTGAAAATTTTCCCGTTCCATATAGTGATGCCAACATTCCCCAAGCATGGGCAGCAGGCGCGCTCCTCTGGCTAATTAGCAGTCTATTGGGGCTGGAAGCGGATGCGGCTAACCGCCGCTTGCACGTCCAACCTGTCTTACCAGATTGGCTGCCAGATCTGCAACTCACCAAGGTGGTTGTGGGTGAGGCAACCGTTGACTTGCGCTTTTGGCGCGAGGATGAACAGACCAAATGGGAAGTTTCCCATCAACACGGCGAATTAACCGTGTGTCTCAGCGATCGCTAGAAATCACACTCAAGTACCAAAAGGAGATTTCATTATGGCTACCACCAGAACTCGTCCACTCTCCCCTGCCGTTAGACGGAATGCTTACAAGTTTGAGAAAGCAGGACTCTTTCTCATGCGCTACGGTATCGTGCTGATTTTGTTTTGGATTGGGCTATTGAAATTTACTGCCGCCGAAGCTATGGGCATTCAGCCCTTTGTAGAAAACAGTCCGTTTTTTAGCTGGATGCTGCCGATTCTAGGGTTACAAGGCGTGTCGAATCTGGTTGGCGTGATTGAAGTGACGACGGCGCTCTTGATCGCAACTCGTCCCTGGTCAGCATTGGTCTCGGCGATCGGCAGCGCCATGGCAGTGATCACATTCCTGATCACCTTGAGTTTTATGCTCACCACCCCTAAAACCTTCGATCCAGCCTTCCCACTCCTATCAGCGATTCCAGGGCAGTTTTTGATCAAAGACATCTTGCTGCTAGGCGGGGCACTATGGGCATTAGGAGAATCATTAGGAGTGTTAAGTGGCGATCGCAATGGTAACGGTGTTCGTTACTAGAAATTGACGTTGTCTGGTTGCAAGGTTAACTGGGTTAACGCTGTCAAGTTAACGTTGCAAGTTCAAAATTTTTCTAAAAGGACTTCGTCATGACTCTGCAAGCGTTTGGCTTACTGTTCGGGTCGGAGACCCATTCCTGTAATTTGGTATCATGAATGGCTTGAAAGGCTTTGTAGGAGGGAGTTGCAGAGCAAAGTATTTTTGTTCTACTCAGAGCTTTGGGATGACCGGGCTATCGTAATCTACGGCTTGACTTGGGCAGATACGAATCACACACCGTATAAAGGCAAGAAGTGCTTCTCTATAAGGGTTTCAGGCAATGGTTGATTTGAGTCGCCCTGCTGAAGCCCTTGATTAGTACAGGTTTGGACTACTTTTGGACGGTGTACTAATCGAAAATCAGTAGTACATAGCCTCTTTTGATGCGTTTTTAACGGCTGAAACCCGCATTCTCTCGTAGCACTTCTGCACGATCCGCAATTAACCAATGAAAGTGCTGCTGCAAAAGCCTTTGAAGTTCATCGTGACACCAAATTGCACGAATGAGTCTCCGACCCGCTGTTGGTATCCATCCTCCTGAATGTCGCCGTGCAACTCTTTTTGAAGGTTGCCGGGACAAAGTTAGGAAAAGTTGAGTTCAGCCATCTTTTGGAGCACAGTTGGCTCTTGATCAAAACTCCAGAACTGCTGGCGGGGGTTCTGTTTTCTGCTTTGTCTGCGATCGCGTATTTTCTGGCGTTAACTCGCCTTAATTTGAGTGTTGCAGGACCTGCCTCTGCCCTTATTTACATTTTCTCTGTCGTCATGGGTCATTTTATTTTCAAGGAAGCAGTTCCTTTTAAGCATCTCGTTGGGCTAGGTTTTATTGTTTGTGGAGTCGTTTTAGTGGGTTCTAAAAACTAATTCTATGGGTCATAGCGCTGTACCGATCGAAGACATCAATATTGCCACTGCAACTGATGCTGTCAATGGCTAAGTCATCTCAACTGTAGAAAGGAGTAAACCGATTGACTGACAATCATTACGATGTGATTATCATTGGCACGGGAGCGGGTGGTGGAACTCTAGCGCATCAACTTGCACCAACAGGTAAGGAAATTTTGATTCTGGAGCGCGGTGACTTTTTACCCAGAGAGAAAGCCAACTGGAATGCCAAGGAGGTCTACCAGAAAGAACGTTACCATACGTCAGAAACCTGGTATGACCGGGACGACAAGCCGTTTCGTCCGCAGACAGGCTACTGGGTTGGGGGCAACACCAAAGTCTATGGAGCTGCCTTGATGCGAATGCGCGATCGTGACTTTGAAGCGGTTACTCATAAAGGCGGGATTTCGCCAGCATGGTGCGTGAAATACCAGGACTTTGAACCCTACTACACCCGCGCTGAGAAACTCTATGACGTACACGGGCTACAGGGGGAAGACCCGATCGAGCCGCACCGCAGCGAACCCTATCCGCATCCGCCCTTCAGTCATGAGCCTCGGATGCAAGCAATGAGTGAGGGTTTACAGAAGCAAGGGCTACATCCGTTTCATTTGCCTCTGGGTTTGAAATTGAACGAGGTAGACAGGACGTTAAGTGCCTGCATTCGCTGCGATACGTGTGATGGCTATCCATGTCTCGTTGATGCCAAAGCTGATGCTGATGTGAATTGCATTACGCCAATTCAGAACGAACCTAACATCACTTTGAAGACAGGGGCAAAAGTGCTACGGCTGCACACCAGTCCATCCGGTCGAGAAGTCACCAGCGTCGAAGCCGAGATCGATGGGGAGATTCATCAGTTTCAGGGTGGCATCATCGTAGTCGCCTGCGGGGCAGTTAATTCTGCTGTGCTCTTGCTGCGATCGGCAAATGATCGCCATCCGGTCGGACTGGCAAATGGTTCCGGCCAGGTTGGACGCAATTTCATGAAACATCTGGAATGTGTGGTTTTGACGCTGAGTCAAGAACCAAATGCGGACCAGTTTCAAAAGACAATCGCTATCAACGATTTCTACTGGGGTGAACCCGGCTTTCCCTATCCTATGGGACAAGTACAAAACACAGGCAATGTGCTTAAAGACATGATTCCTGCCGAAGCGCCGTCGCTGTTAGCTCCGCTTGCCAAGCTAACGCCAGGATTTGTGCTACAAGACATTGCCAGCCATTCGACGGGTTGGTGGCTCCAGTCTGAGGACTTGCCCGATCCTGACAACCGTGTGCAGTTAAAGGGCGAGCAATTGTGCCTGCATTACACGCCCAACAATACTGAGGGTCACGAACGCTTAGTGCATCGCTGGACGACGATTCTCAAAGCGATGGATAAGACAATGGAACACGCCGTTTTGCCCTTCGGGATGTATCCCCGCAATCAGCTGCCCATTCAAGTGGTAGGACACCAGTGCGGGACTTGCCGCTTTGGTGACGATCCTGCCACCTCAGTGCTCGATCGTAATTGTCAGACTCACGAAGTCGATAACCTATACGTGGTGGACAGCAGTTTCTTTCCGTCTCACTCAGGAGCCAATCCAACTCTGACCATTATTGCGAATGCGATTCGTGTTGCCGATCATTTAAGCGATCGGCTCAAGTAACCGTTTATTTTCAAATGCAACCCACTATGAGAGAGGTGACTGCCGTGCCTGAAGAATTTCGTCCAACTGCCGAACAGATTCCCGCTCAGACGCTACCCTATCCTGCCAGTCAGGAAGATATGGTGCCACAGCCAGATAGCGATTTGTCGAATTACAAGCCTGCTCATAAACTGCAAGGAAAAGTGGCATTGATTACAGGTGGTGATTCGGGCATTGGTCGAGCGGTGGCGATCGCCTATGCGATGGAAGGTGCAGATGTCGCTATCCTCTACAACGAACATGATGATGATGCCAGCATTACCCAATCGAAAGTCGAAGAAAAAGGGCAGCAGTGCTTGCGAATCAAGGCAGACGTGCGAGATTCGGAGCAGTGCAAAGGAGCTGTAGCACAAACCATCGAGAAATTTGGGCATCTCGATATCTTGGTGAACAATGCTGCGTATCAGATGGTGCAGTTTCAGCTTGAAGACCTGACTGAAGAACAGTTTCGTCGCACGCTAGAAACGAATGTGTTTGGCTACTTCTATATGCTGAAAGCAGCGCTGCCACATCTGAAAGCGGGTGATGCGATTATCAACACCAGCAGCATTTTAGGACTAATTGGCAAAGAATTCTTGATTGATTACTCGACGAGCAAAGGAGCGATCAACGCGTTCACTAAAGCGCTGGCGCAAAACCTGGCAGAGCGAAAAATTCGCGTTAATGCGGTGGCTCCCGGTCCCGTTTGGACACCCAACATTCCGGGCACAATGACAGCGAAACAGGTTGATAACTTCGATGTAGACAACGCCATGAAACGCGCCGCTCAACCTGAAGAACTAGCACCGACTTACGTTTACTTTGCGTCGGAAGACAGCAGCTTTGTGACGGGTGCGATTTTAGAAGTCACAGGCGGTCAAGTATCGAGTACCTAATGAACATCCAAGCTGCTGCCATTGCTTTTGTAAGTTTGACGATCGCCGACATGGAGCGATCGCTTAACTTCTACACAACTGTCCTGGGCTGCCAAAAAACCTCCGATCATGAAGTGGCAGGCGTAGAGTGCGATCGCCTGTATAGGTTACCCAATGTGCGCTTGCGTGTAGTGCAATTGCAATTGGGACATGAAACAATCGAATTAATTGAATTTCTCACGCCGAAAGGGAGACCGATCCCAGCCGATTCGCGCAGTCACGATCGCTGGTTTCAACATCTCGCGATCGTGGTCAGCGATATGTCAGAGGCGTATCAACATCTACGCGAGCATTGGGTGCCCCAAACCTCACCCAATCCGCAAACGCTACCAGAATGGAATCCGGTTGCTGGAGACATTCAATCCTTCTACTTCAAAGATTTAGATGGTCACAATCTTGAGCTAATTCATTTCCCAGAGGGTAAGGGAGATTCCAGATGGCAGCAGCCAACAGACGCACTTTTTTTGGGTATTGATCATACAGCGATCGTGGTGGCTGATACGGCTGCCAGTCGAGCCTTTTACTGCGATAAACTGGGTATGGGGTTGCAGCAAGAGAGCCAAAATTCTGGTGCAGAGCAGGAGCGACTCAGCGGTGTTTCTGACGTGCAAGTACAGATTAGTAGTCTGAAAGCATCGACAGGTATTGGGCTTGAGCTGTTGGAATATGCAAGCCCCAATGGTAGGCGACCGATGCCTGCTGACACTCATGCCAATGATTTGTGGGTTTGTCAAACCACGATCGTGGCGCAAAAGGTCACAACTGCAGTCCACCAACCAGTAGTTTCATCTTCAATGTCCTACCCAGTCGTTACAGTTTCAGAACCCATCTTAGGCTTCAAGCAGGGCTTTCTCATGCCAGACCCTGATGGTCATCTGCTTCGGGTTGTGCTTGAGTAAGCAGTTATAACGTCTTTTGCCACTCCTTATGCCAACCATAAGCTGCCCAGAAGTCTTCCGACAGGTTCAATCGACAACAGCCGCTTATTTTAAGGTAGCTGTCAAATCCCTCATGGGGTTAAAGGTAGCGTAAATGGTCAAAAGAGCAGTGAAAGCGGCATTCACACTGGCGATCGCGCTCGGCATAGCGTTCGTTTTAATGATGCCTCGCTTCAGCAATCACCCAGCCGTGGCAAGCGTCTCAGCAAAGGTTAAGCGGCTGCTCAGACCTGGTTCAGCCCGTTGACCGATACTATTCTTGGAGAACTCTTATTCTCAACATACTTCAATTTCTAATGGTTGGAATGGACCCAGTCACAGCCTCAAGTGTTTTATCAATGAGGCCGTAATGCCAGTGAAGCTACGGAACGCTTTCCCTCCGTTAGCGGACGAGCACCAATCTGTTAAACCACACCCCGCGATGCTGACGTGATGGCTATGAAACGGCCCAAGGCGGTTATTTCCAAAAGTGCTTTCCTAACTGAGACAAACTGTGATCACGGTGCAACTTGTGAGCAAACTTACAGTTCTAAGCCATGAAACGGCCCAAGGCGGTTATTTCCAAAAGTGCTTTCCTAACTGAGACAAACTGTGATCACGGTGCAACTTGTGAGCAAACTTACAGTTCTAAGCCACACGATAACTTTCATGCTACTTCCCCAAGCAAAGCCAGCGCTTAAGCAGTAAAACTAGAGCATCAGGAGTACAAACATCATGACACCAAAAAAAAACGACAGCCCTGCAGTCATTAAATCGGAAACAGAATGGCGCGCAGTGCTCACACCAGAACAGTTTCGGGTGCTACGCGAACATGGCACCGAACGTGCTGGCACGAGCCCACTTGATAAAACTGATCTCGAAGGCACCTATGTTTGTGCTGCCTGTGGCTTACCTGTTTTTACTTCAGACACGAAGTTCAACAGCGGCACAGGTTGGCCAAGCTTCTTTACCCCGATCGAAGGAGCCGTGGATACATCAATCGATCAATCTTTATCCTCCACACGCACCGAAGTGCACTGTCATCGCTGCGGTGGGCATCTAGGACATGTGTTTGATGATGGCCCTGTGCCAACGGGCAAACGCTACTGTATTAACGGCGTTGCCCTGAATTTTGCGCCGGAAGCATCTCCACAAGCAGAAACCTAAAGCTTGAGCTTAAGGGGTAACGGTGGCTCGCATCACCCGCATCCGAGTAATTTTTCGCACCCAACGGGCGCGACGCTGATCGTCTGGAATCACTAACCGTAGCGGTGCTTCGTCGGGTGCTAGGGCTTGCCCATCGCGGCGATCGGCAAGCAGCACGACCCGGTTGCCAAATGCTGGGTCGAATTCTGGTAAACCAAACACGACCGCGTAGCCATCCGCACCTTCGACAACCAGATAGCGTGCCAGATTAGAGCCGCGCAACTGTTCGTTTTGGGGCACGCCTGCTCGTTGCAGAATTTCCCTCAGCAATACGCCTTCATAGGCAATGTTGGTACCTTTGCGTTCCCGCACCGTCAAAGTCGTGCGAGGCAGTTTGGCTAAATCGGCGGCTGTAAAGCAAACCGGTTGTAGCATATCGCCACTGATACAAAACAACACTGCTGCTGCCGGAGCCGCTGCTAAGCGTTGGTAGACTGTGCTAGCGAGCGTGGCTGAGTTATTGGCATCATGAATTGGACGACGAACCTCAATAGCCTGACCTGTTGCTGTCATCATTTGAGGGGTATTCATGCTTATAGATTGCCCTATCATAAATAGTAGCAAGTCCCTAATTGTGTAAAGCAATTTGAAGTCAGTCATCTTGTCTCTGTATTTTTTGAGATGCTCATCAAAATATAGTTAGTTAAGTAGCTAAAAAGCATAGCTGCAAGCTAATGATCTAGGCGTTGAGAGGCAGTCGAGTAGAGCAGTGATGTCCTACTCGACTGCCTCTCAACGCCTTGTAACAGTCTAGAAGTTAGTTAGTTCTGTAATATTGGCGAAAGTAGGCTTAAGAAAACTGACGCGGCAGCTTGCTAAAATTTCATAACGCTGGTTTTAGTCCAAAGGCTACAGGAAAGCCGATGAAAACTGATTTCATCTTCTATGAGCTCTTTCAATCCACGCCCAGAGTCTTGTTTGAATTAGTTGGGATGACTGCGCCTGAAGACGGAATGTACAGCTTCGTTAGCCAGGAAGTGAAACAAACACGTTTCCAAATTGATGGCATCCTCGTTCCCCACTATCGTAGGCCGGAACTGCCCATCTACTTTATTGAGGTACAAGGCTATAAACAAAAAGATACTGAAAGCTTGTATCACAACTTCTTTAGTGAAATCAACCTTTACTTGAATGATTATCGACCACAGAACGACTGGCGTGGAGTCATTATCTTTACTGAACGCCGCTTTGACCCAGGTCTACCTCAGCACTATCAAGACTATGCCAAAAGCATTCGGCTCCAGCGCATTTATTTAGATCGGATGGCAGAAGAGACGGAGGGGCGGTCGTTAGAGGTTGAAGCCATTCAGTTAATTGGCGTGAAGGAGCAGAAGACTGCGGAACGGGCACGCGCTTTGATCAATCGGGCAAGAAGAGAGGTTACGGATGTATCCTCTCTGGCAGAGGTAATAGAATTAGTCAATACGGTTTGTGTCTATAAATTTCCCGATCTGAGCCGAGAGGAGATTGAAACTATGCTGGGACTAAGTGATCTGAGACAAACTAAGGTTTTTCAAGAGGCAAAGGCTGAAGGTGCTGAAGAAGAGCGCGATCGTCTGTTGCTCCTTGCCGTTCCTGCCTTGTTGGAAGCTGGATTTACTACCGAACAGATTGCTTCTAAGCTCAAGACAGATGTGCCAACCATCAACCGCATCATTCAACAGCAGCACGGGCAGAATTGAGCCGATTGGTATAACACCCATCAGTATCTGGAAATCCTCAGAGCTTTCTCTGAGGATTTTTCTCCTGTTAACTTGCACCAGTTCAGCAGGATGAATCACAGACAGCTACTCTTGATTGCTACTCTCCGTAAAAATCTATTTTCAGTGCCTATCCTGTTTCAAACGCAGTATCCTGCTCTCAGGAAGCATTAGTCAGAGCAAAAATGACTCGCGTAATCGCACTTTTCAACCAGTCTGGTGGTGTAGGGAAAACGACACTCACCATGAATCTTGGTTACCAATTGTCTTCTCGAGGTCATCGTGTACTGCTTATTGATATGGATCCACAGGCCTCTCTGACTACCTTTATGGGGTTGGACATTACGGAGCAAGATAAGACTGTTTACAATGCCCTCATTTCCGAGGACGATGAGCCAATCCCTATTTACTCTGGCATCCATGAGATGGACCTGTCTCCTGCTAACATTATTCTTGCTAATGCAGAGCAGGAGCTAATCCTGGTTGAACAACGGGAGATTCGGCTGAAAGAAGCGCTTGCTCCACTCGAAGACAAATACGACTTTATCTTGATTGACTGCCCACCCAGTTTAGGGCTTCTGAGTCAGATTAGCCTAGTTGCTGCTAACCATGTTCTAGTGCCAATTCAGACGCAGTTCAAAGCTCTTATGGGTACAGATTCCTTGCTTAAAACCATAAAGAAAGTACAACGCCGATTGAATAAAGCCCTTACCATTGCTGGGTTCTGCCCTACTATGTACTCACCCAGCAATGCTCTCGATCAGCGTACGTTGGAAGCGATCACTGAGCAACTAGCTTCCTTAGGTACAGTCTTTACTCCTATCCCCCGTGCAACAGCCATAGCAGAAGCATCCGAGTATGGTAAGCCGCTGGCTCTATCCCCTAAGAAGAACTCAACCGTTCTTGCCATTTTTGATGAAATCGCTATAGCAATGGAGCAACTCTAGATGAGTCTAAAAAAGCCTCCAGCTAGCCGCACTCGGCTCAAAAATGTCACGCTCTTTAATGAGGAAGATGAGATTACTCCCAGCCCGCAGTCCACTTCCTTAGATAAAATCAAGCTGCCTGAACAACAGCCTCGCCGCTATTTCGATCCTGAGAAGCTAGCGGGCTTGGTTGAATCGATCAAGCAACATGGCATTCTAGAGCCATTGCTCGTTCGCCCTCTAGGGGCATCGGCTTATGAACTGGTGGCAGGGGAACGCCGCTATCGGGCAGCCACAGAAATCGGGCTAACCGTCGTTCCAATCGTCATTCGCGAAATGAGTGACAGTGAAGCCCTCCAAATTGCCCTCATTGAGAACCTGCAACGAGAAGACTTAAACCCGGTCGAGGAGACCGAAGGCATCCTACAACTATTAGCCATCAAGCTCCAGAAAGCAGAGCCCGAGGTGATTTCTCTGCTCCACCGCATGCTAGATGAAGCCAAAGGAAAAGTTCCCCATAACGTTATGGGGAACTCTGAAGCCAACACAATTCAGCAGGTCTTTGAGGGTATCGCTTTGATGGAGTGGCAGTCTTTTGTTAGCAATCGTCTCCCTCTCCTAAAGCTACCAAGCGACATCCTACTTGCTTTACGCAAAGGCTTAATCGCATACACCAAAGCTCAAGCGATCGCCCGGATTAAAGATGAACCACAACGAACGGAGATTTTAGATGAAGCGATCACTCAGGACCTCTCCTTAGCTCGGATCAAAGAGAGGATTGCAGAAATTCATGCTGCTCGATTGACTGCAGACCAGCAACTCTCTTCTCTAAAGCATCAGTTTGAGGATGCCTATCGGCGGATCAAAAAGTCAAGAGTATGGGATGCTCCTCAAAAAAAGCGGAAACTGGAAAAACTGCTAGAAGACTTAAACGCAATCCTAGCCGATGAATAGAAGTAGAAGTAGAAAGAAAAAGTGGGCTGCGTGCCAAGGTACTGCAAGCTTGTGCCAGTTGGGAGTGTCTCACAAACGGTGGCAAAAGAGAGATTGAGAAGGGCGATCGCGCCTTGACGGCAGCATCGGCTTCCTGCTGTCTCGCAACCCATCTCAGAATCAAACTCTCACAATAGT
>JAESFU010000358.1_pt1 | contig 30751 bp, 25 predicted proteins | sample 9269461 | NCBI WGS metagenome assembly JAESFU01 (sample SAMN14502556, study PRJNA617107) | algae metagenome | isolation source: Stenomitos rutilans HA7619-LM2 and co-occurring heterotrophs from cave walls | place: USA: Waikapalae cave, Hawaii | collected 2009-07-28
GCGTCCACGGCTCGGCAATGCCGCGCCCCTGTTCGAGCGCGATCACATCGGTCGCCGCTTCCTCGACGACGTCCATCCCACGGGCTTCCAGCGCCCGCAGCAGCAGCGTCTTTCCGGCGCCTGGCGCACCGGTCAATATGAACTCGCGAGCCATGCGGCAGGCTCCGGATCTGGTGGGATTTTCTGTGGGCTTGGGCACTCGGCCAACCGGCCGGGAGTGGTACCGCCTCCCCGGATCGAACGGGGGACCTCTAGATCCACAATCTAGCGCTCTAACCAACTGAGCTAAGGCGGCCTGTCAAGCGCGGCGGACCATAGTTTCAGTCGTCCGCGCTGGCAAGCACCGATTTGGCCCCAATACGCAACTGCGCTTAACCATCGGCAGCGATTGGCCTCGCGGCCCTCCGGCGCCCGCTGGACCCCGTCGAACCCCCACGATATTTAGGGAAAGATTAAGTTCCGAGTTCGCTTTGTGCCAATCTGGCACAGGCCGTTTACGAGTTGTGCGTGGAGCCTCACTGGATCAAATCGCCGGCCGGCCGCCTGGTGCTGGCGCACTGGGCCGACGCGCGCCCAGCGTGGCTCTGGTCACACGACGGCGAGACTCTGCTCTGGCGCAACGACGCTGCCCGCTATTTCCACAGTCGAGCCAAAAAGCACGGCCTCAAGCTGGCGCCGGTCGCCGTGCCGATCAAGGGCCAGATCGCCCGCCTGATCCGCCTCGGCTCGATGAATCGCCCGAGCCTCAGCCGCATCCAGTTTCTCGCCGGCGACAAGCCCGTCTCCACCACCTGCACCTGCACGCCGCTCAGTGTGGGCGAAGGGCAAGTGGGTCTCCTGATTGTCGGCGTCGACCCGATCGAGCCCGAGCTGCTCGAAGCGCGTGATGTGTCGAGCACCGATAGCGGCACCACCGGTATCCTCCCAGAGCACGCCGAATATCTCGTTGTCAGCGAGGATGGCCAGATCACCGGCGGCAGCCCGCACGCGATCGCCACCTACGGCCCCCTGATCGAATCCGAGGGTCTCCCGATAGAGGCCGAAGCGGGAGGCGTCGAGCTCGCCGGTGAGGCGCTGCACTTCACCCGCTTCATCGCCAGCCCGCATGACGCGATGTTGCTGCTGTTCGAAGGGGAGGCGCCAGCCGCCGCACCCGTGCAGCAATCGATCGCCGAGATCCGCGCCGAGGAAGGCGAGTGGCACGACGAGACCTCGGCGCCGCTGCCACCCGCCGAGGAGCCCGAGCCGCTCCTGCCGCTCGGCCTGCCGCCCGCCGAGCATGCCGACGACGAGCCGGTCATCGCCGAAGAAGAGACCTGGGTCGAGCCGATCCCCGTATCTGCCGACGAGGGCGACCTCGCCTCGCTGTTCGACCGTCTCGCCGACGACACCGAGCTCTACACCCCGCTCAGCGCAGCCGATGAGCTCTTCGCCGGCCCGCCGCCCGAGCCCGCGGCAACGCCCTTGGTTCCGGAGCTGCCGCCCACACCGGCTGAACCCGAGGCGGTGGAACCCGCCTTCGAAGCCGAGCCACCGGTGGAGCAGCCCGACATCATCGCAGCGCTCATCGAGTATGCTGACGAGCCAGAAGCCCCCGTGCCCGACGAGCTGATCGCCACCGTTCCCACCGAGCCCGTCTCGATCGAGGCAACTCGCGAACCTCCCGAGCCCGTCGAGCCCGAGCCCGCCGTCGCAGCCGACCCCGAAGCCGCAAAGCCCACCGTATGGCGCGTCATCGGTCGCGGCTTCACGCCCGTCGCAACCACCCCCGCCGAGCCGGCGCCACTCGCTGCTGTCGACGTCGAACCGCCGGTCCCGGACCTTCCGGACGTTCCGCCCGACGCCGAAACTGTCGAGCGTGTGTCGCGCTACAATTTCGACGAGCTGAGCCGCATCCTGACCGACCGTGTCAGCGGCACCGCGCCCGTGCTCCCCGAGCCGGCTACGCCCGACGCCACTCGTCCGGCCGCCGAAGGCGCGCTGATCAATCTTTCCGGCGAGACCTTCATCCTCAACCGGCTCCCGCTCGGCATCCTGGTGTTCCGTGACCAGCAGGTGCTGTTTGCCAACCGCGCGCTGACCGACCTGACCGGCTACGACAGCATCGAGAGCCTGCGCGCCGTCGGCCTCACCGCAATCTTTCCGTCCGAGGAAGCGGGCGCCGCCGGCCCGGTCACCCAGCTCGTCCGTCGCGATGGCGTCCTCGCTGCCGTCAACGCCCGTCTCCAGTCCATCACCTGGCATGGTCGCCCGGCCCTGATGCTGTCGGCGAGCGCGGCCGAGAACCGCTTCGGCCACGAAACCGCCGTGCGCGCTTTCGCCCAGCTTGCCGCCGAAACCACCGATGACGGCTTCATCGCCGCCGATCCGACCGGCACTGTCACTTCCGTTTCGCTGCACGGCCGGATCGTCCTTGGCGCCACCGAGGAAGAAATCGTCGGCCGGCCGCTTGCGAGCTTCATCGATCCCGGTCAGCTGACCGAGCTGCGCCAGTTCCTCGAGCGGCCCGCCCGCTTCGCCGAGACCGCGCGACCCGCCATCGTCTTTACGGGCACCAATCCGAACGTCCGCCTCGCCCTGTTCGCGCAGGGCCAGGCCGGCATCGTCACCGGTTACTTCGCGCTGCTGCGCAAGCTCTCAACTCCACCGATCCCCACGGCGATCCCCAAGCCCGCCGACGATGTCGAACCGTCCATGCTGACCCGCATCAGCCGTTCGGTGCGCCGCCCGCTCAACACGGTCATCGGCTTTGCCGACATCATCCGCTCGGCCGCCTTCGGCTCGATCGAGAACCAGCGCTATCTCGAATATGCGCAGGACATCCGCACCGCCGGTACCGAGATCGCGACGCTCATCGACGAACTCGACGACTACGCCCGCCTCAAGGATGGGCGCTATCCCGCCGAGCCCGACGATATCGATCTGGCAACGCTCCTCGAATCCTGCCTCGCCCGCGTCCGCCCGCAGGCCGGCGAAGCCCGCGTGCTCGTCCGCAGCGGCGTCTCCGAGGAATTGCCGCACATCACCGCCGATCGCGCTTCGCTTACCCAGGCGGTGCTGAACCTCCTCGCCAGCGCCATCGACCAGACCCCGCCCGGCGGTTCAGTGATCCTTTCCGCCCAGCGCGGCGACGATGGCTCGCTCGTCGTCAATGTGCGCGACAATGGCGAAGTCCGCACCGACCTGGGCGAACGCTTCGTCGTCTTCCGCGACGGCGTCGGCAAGGACGGCGAAACGCTCCAGCCCGTCCGCTCCAGCGTCGGCCTCGCGCTCACCCGCTCGCTGCTGGCCGTCAACGCCCTCTCCCTCTCGGTCGACCCCGCCGCCGGCTCCGGCAATCTCTTCTCCCTCGTCGTCCCCGCCGACCTCGTCAGGGACTAGACATCCGGCCTCTCCGGATCCTCCCCCGCGGGGCGGGGGAGGGGGACCAGCGAAGCTGGTGGAGGGGGCGACGATCTCTCGGCTCGACCCCCTCCTCACCGAGGATTGTTGACACACCCCGTCAGCTTAGGCGTATGACGCGGCATCTTGCCTGCCCGTAGGAGCGTCCAATGTTGAAATTCGTCCCCGCCCTCATCGCCGCGCTGCTTGTCGGCGGCACCGGGCCGGCGCTGGCGCAGTCGGGCGAGGTCAACGTCTACTCCTACCGCGAGCCCGGCCTGATCCAGCCGCTGCTCGATCAGTTCACTGCCGAGACCGGCATCAGGACCAACGTGCTCTATGCCGGCGACGGCCTGCTCGAGCGAGTGCAGGCCGAGGGCGAACTGTCACCCGCCGACGTGGTCCTCACCGTCGATATCGGCAACCTCGCCAACGCCAAGGACTATGGCATCACCCAGACCCTGCCGGCCGAAGCGCTGGCGCGCGTCCCCGACGCCTATCACGACCCCGACGGCCAGTGGGTCGCCCTGTCGCTGCGTGCCCGCGTCTTCTACGCCAGCAAGGATCGCGTCACCGAGACCGCGCTCACTTATGAGGATCTAGCCAAGCCCGAGTGGCACGGGCGCCTCTGCACCCGCTCGGGCCAGCACGTCTACAATATCGGGCTCATCGCCACCCGCATTGCCCATTGGGGCGTCGACAAGACGCGCGACTGGCTCACCGCCGTGCGCGACAACCTCAACGGCCCCGTCTCCGGCGCCGACCGCGATCAGGTGAAGAAAATCCTCGATGGCAGCTGCGACCTCGCCATCGGCAATACCTACTACATGGGCCTGATGCTCAATAACGACGCCGAGCCCGAACAGAAGACCTGGGCCGCCGCCGCCCGCATCATCTACCCCGATCCGGATGGCGACGGCACCCAGGTCAACGTCTCGGGCGCCGTGATAGCCAGGTTCGCGCCGAACAAGGACAGTGCCGAAAAGCTGGTCGAATTCCTCCTCTCCGACGAAGCCCAGCACCTCTACGCCTCGGGCAATTACGAGTTCCCGGTAGTTCCCGGCGTCGCCCCGTCCGATCTCGTCGCCAGCTGGGGCGAGCTCAAGGCCGACCCGACCCCGCTCACCGAGATCGCCGCCCATCGCAAGGAAGCGAGCGCTCTGGTCGACGAGTTGCGCTTCGACGAAGGCCCGCAGCACTGAGCCGCCTGCGGGCAGATTGCCGCATGCAGCGTGAAGCAAAGCAGCCGCCAAACCCGTAAGGCTGCTGCTCTTTTCGGCCGCACTCTGGAATGTTTCCAAACGTTGCCGGCCAAACCGCTCGTCGATCACATTCCCGTTAGTTGATCCCCGCGGTCAACAAATCCATGTGGGCGCCACGCCTGCTCACGAGGGTTTGCGGGCAAATGGGAGCTAACAAATGACCATGACGATGCGACTGTCCGCTGTCCTTCTCGGCACAGTGATGATTGCCGGCACCGCCGGGCCCGTCTTCGCCCAGTCCGGCGAAGTCAACATCTACAGCTATCGCGAGCCGGGTCTGATCCAGCCGCTGCTCGATCAGTTTTCCGCCGAAACCGGCATCAAGGCCACCGTGCTCTACGCCGGCGATGGCCTCCTCGAGCGCGTCGCTTCCGAGGGCGAGTTGTCGCCTGTCGATGTCGTCCTCACCGTCGATATCGGCAATCTCGTCGGCGCCAAGGACCAGGGCCTGACCCAGCCGATCACCACCCCCGCGCTCACCGAACGCCTCTCGCCCGAGTTCCGCGACGCCGATGGCGCCTGGGCTGCCCTGTCGCTCCGCGCCCGCGTGTTCTATGTCTCCAAGGAACGCGTCACCGAAACGGCGCTGACCTACGAGGATATCGCCAAGCCCGAGTGGAAGGGGCGCCTCTGCACCCGTCCGGGCGAGCACGTCTACAATATCGGCCTCATCGCCAATCGTATCGCCACTTGGGGCCTCGACGAGACCCGGACCTGGCTCACCGCCGTTCGCGACAACATGGCTTATCCGCCCTCGGGCAACGACCGCGCCGGCGTGAAGGCCATTCTCGAAGGCAGTTGCGACCTTTCGATCTCGAACACCTACTACATGGGCCTGATGCTCACCAACGAGTCCGAGCCTGAGCAGAAGGACTGGGCCGCCGCTGCTCGCATCGTCTACCCGAGCGCCGAGACTGACGGCACCCAGGTGAACGCCGCCGGCGCCTTCATCGCCAAGCACGCGCCGAACGTCGAGAATGCCAACAAGCTGATCGAGTTCCTGCTGTCCGATTCGGCCCAGCAGCTCTATGCCGATGCCAACTACGAGTTCCCGGCCGTGACCTCGGTCGCCCCGTCCGAACTCACCCAGAGCTGGGGCGCGCTCGTTCCCTCGAAAGTCTCGCTCACCGAGACGGCCGGCTTCCGCGATGAAGCAGCGGCCCTTGTGGACGAGCTCAAGTTCAACGAGGGTGCACAGAACTGACTACCGCCGGAGACCGGGCATAAGCCAGGCACCATCAGCGCTGACGAAATCCGGAACCGGCGGGGGCATGCTCCCGCCGGTTCCGGCCATTGTGCTGGTGCTGCTGATGGGCCTGCCGATCATCTGGCTCGCCATCGCCGCGCTCGACACCACCGGCGCCGGCGGCCTCGCCGCCGCCATGCTGCCCACGGCGTTGCGCGACACGGCCACGCTCATGGCCTCTGTCGGTCTCATCACCGGCGTTCTCGGCCTCGTCTCGGCCTGGCTGGTCACCCACTTCGATTTTCCCGGCCGCCGCATCTTCGAGTGGGCGCTGGTCCTGCCGCTCGCGATCCCGACCTATCTCGCCGCCTACACCTACGTCGAGTTCCTCGATTTCACCGGCCCCATCCAGCAGGCCGTCCGTGCCATCTTCGGCGGCACGACGATCAACGACTACTGGTTCCCCCAGATCAAGAGCCCCGGCGGCGGCGCCTTCGTCCTCTCGATGGTACTCTACCCCTATGTCTACGCCGCCTGCCGCGCCTTCTTCGTCATGCAGTCGGGCTCCGTCTCGGCTGCAGCGCGAACCTTGGGGGCAGGGGGCTTTCGCGCCTTTTTCGCCGTGACCCTGCCGCTGAGCCGGCCGGCGCTGGTCGTCGGCGTCACCCTCGCCATGATGGAGGTGGTGAACGATCTCGGCGCCGTGCAGTATTTCGGCGTCAACAGCCTCACCGCCGTCATCTACTCGACCTGGATCAACCGCTCCAATTTCGGCGGCGCGGCGCAGCTGGCGGTGACCATCGTCCTGATCATTGGCCTCCTGATCCTGCTCGAGCAATGGGCCCGGCGCGATCGCGTCTACATGCTGCACCGCGACAGCCGCGTCGCTCCGCCCCGCGAACGGCTGACCGGCGCGCGCGCCGCACTGGCGCTGGCCTTCTGCCTGCTCCTCCTGTGCCTCGGATTCGGCGTCCCGGCCGGCGAGCTGTTGGTCCTCGCAGTCCGCAACCTCGGCCCGAATACGCTCCAGCTCACCGCCGGTGCCGGCCTCACCACCATCTCGCTCGCTGCCCTCGGCGCGCTGCTGACCGTTGGCATTGGCTTCATCTCCGCCCGTCTCGCTACCAGGCGCTCCGCGCAGAATCTCGTCCGCATCGCGACGCTCGGCTACGCCATCCCCGGCACGGTCCTCGCGCTCGGCCTCTTGCAGCCTCTCGGCCAGGCCGACCTGTGGTTCAACCGTGCCACCATGGCGCTGGCCAACTGGCGCCCCGGCCTCATCCTTTCCGGCTCGGTTGCGGCACTGCTCTATCTCTACGCCATCCGCTTCCTCGCCGTGTCGCACTCCACCATCGATGCGGCGATCAAAAAGCGCGGCGATACCATGCTCGATGCCGGCCGCGTGCTCGGCGTCACCGGCTGGCGCCTGCTGCTGCGCGTCGATCTGCCGACCCTGTCGCCGGCGCTGCTCACCGCCGCGACGCTGGTCTTCGTCGAAATCGTTAAGGAGCTCCCCGGCACGCTGCTCCTCCGCCCCCTCGGCGTCGAAACCCTCGCCACCGTCGTCTACGCCCGCGCCAACGTCAGCCTCTTCACCGAAGCCGCGCTTCCCGCCCTCACCATCGTCCTCATCGGCCTCGTCCCGGTCATCCTCTCGACCCGCCTCAGCGACCGCCGCTGATCTCTCTCGGTGATCCTCCCCCGCGGGGCGGGGGGAGGGGGACCATCCGAAGGATGGTGTAGGGGGCGGCCAGAGTCTCCGTCATAGCGCGATCACGCGCAAACTCCGTCGACCCACTGGAAATCCTCCAGTCCTTGGCTATGGTTAGCCCTGCGGGACTTCCCTTCACACATTCGGCAGGGGCGTCGAAGGCATGCGAGAATTCCTCCTGACGCGGCTGGCCGCACTTGCCTGCGCCATTGTTGGCGTCGGGCTCGTCCTCGTCGTCCTGCTCGACCTCCTGCCGCGCGGCGCGCTGCTCGACGGCACGGCGTGGGCCCGCTCCCTCGATCTCTACCTCGTTGCCGAGCCCTGGCAGCGCCTCGCCGTCACCCTCCCGCTCGTCGCCGTCGCGCTGATCGTCGCTCTCCTGGGGCTTGTTCTCGGTGCCGCCGCCGGATTGAGCCGCTACCGCCCCCTTCAGCGGTTCATGACCGCAATTGCCTCGGCGCTGGCGCTGGTTCCGCCATTCTGGCTCGGGCTCCTCCTCGCCATCGGCATTGGCGGCGCCCTCCGCTGGTTGCCCGCCAGCGGCTTTGTGCCGTGGGATAACCCGGTTGGCGCACTGGCCTCGCTTTTCCTCCCGGCGCTCGCGCTCGGGCTGCCCCAGGCCGGCGCGCTGGCCCTCCGCACCCGCGATCTGTTCGCCGCAGCACCACCGCGCCTGCCTCCACGGCAGGCCCGCCGCGAGCAGGCGCGTCTCGGCGCGCACGCTACCGTCCTGGCACTGCCCACCCTCCTCGGCACCAGCTTTGCCGCAATCCTCGTCGGAGCCGTCCTCGTCGAGAACGTGTTCTACCTGCCCGGGCTCGGCCGCTTCATCCTCGGCGCCGCCGTCGAGCACGATCTGGCCGGCCTGCGTTCAGGCCTGTTCATCCTCGCCCTTGTCGCCGCGTCCGCCCTGGCTCTCAGCGCCGTCCTGCGCGCGGCAATTGACCCGGAGCTGCGCGGGTGACCATCGAAGCGAGCTACGCGCCACCCCGACCGCGCCTGTCGATCGCCCTGCTGGCAGGCGGTACAGTTGCCACGGCCATCACCCTGGCTGCACTCGTCTCGCTGTTCTGGACGCCCCTTGCCGGCGTCGGGTTCACCCCGCTCGCCGAACCTGACGCCGTGCACCTGTTGGGCACCGATCCATCCGGTCGCGATGTCCTGTCGCTGCTCATGCCCTCAACCTTCGGCACGCTCATCCTCGCGGTCTTCGGCACGCTGCTGAGCCTCTTCGTCGCCGTCCCGGTCGGCGTGCTGCTCGCGATCCGCAACGGCGATACGCGCGACGCACCGGCCGGGCTTGTCATCCCCGCCGGTATCATCGTGGGACTTGTCGTCTCCGGCCTCGGGGCTGTCGGCAATCTCACCGCCATCCTCTCGATCGCCCTGCCGGGCATCGTCTTCGTCGCTATCGGCACGCGTCACGCGCTCGCGCCGCTCTGGCGCCGGAACTACGTGGCGGCCGCTAGGATCGCGGGCCTGACCCGTGTTGCCGCAGCGCAGCGCCACGTCCTCCCGCAGCTTCTTCCGCAGCTTGGCGCCATGGCGGTCGACCTGCTGGCCCTCGCCATTCTCATCGAACTCAGCCTGTCATTCGCCGGACTTGGCGCGCTCACGCCCGGAACGAGCCTCGGCCTAATGCTGCTCGAGGCCCAGCAATTCAGCCTCGCGCGTCCCATGCTGGTCATCGCTCCGGGAGCCGTCGCCCTTGCGCTGGTCCTGGCCTTGAGGCTCGTTGCGTTCGGGCTACGCGGAGGCGCGAATGGCGCGCGTTGAGCTCGAAGGCTTCGGCATTGCGCTTGCGGGCCGCCCGGAGCTCAAGGGCCTCGACCTCGTGCTGGAACCCGGCCAGAGCCTTGCCATCGTCGGTCGCGCCCGCTCCGGCAAGACGCTGCTTGCCGAGGTGCTGGCCGGCCTGCACGCACGCGCCAGAACCACCGGCCGTATCGTGGCGCCCGCTCGGGTCGCCTTCATCGGCCCCGAGGACGGCCTCCCCGCTCTGGAGGCGCGACTCGCCGGCAAGCCGCAGTTGATCGTCGCCGACGAACCGGGCGAGGGCCTCGACCCCGATCCCCGCCGCGAGCTGCTGACGCGGCTCCAGCTTGCCGCCCGCGATCACAAGGCGAGCCTCCTGATCCTTACCCGCGATCTTCGCCTGCCGCTGGCGATGGAGCTCGATACCGCAATCCTCAGCGCTGGTGCGATCGTGGAGCGTGGGCCGGCCGCAACTCTCGCCGATCGCCCCAGGGACGACGCGACCAAGGAATTCCTGGCTGCACAACGCCCCCGTACGCGCACTCTGGCCCGCCCACCCGTCAGCGAGCCACTGCTCGAACTCGAAGCCATCAGCAAGCGCTTCGCCTTGCCGGCCAGGAACTGGCTCCGTCGCCGGCCGACGCGGCTTGCCCTCGACTCCGTCAGCCTCACCGTCCGCCGCGGCGAGTCGATCGGCGTGCTCGGCGGGGCAGGGGCCGGTAAGTCGACACTTCTACGTCTGGCCGCCGGCTTCGGCCGCGCCAGCGCCGGCAGGCTGGCCTTCGCCCGCCAGAACTATCGCGGCAGCGACATCCCACGCGAAGCACAGGTCAAGCTCGCCCTCGTGTTTTCCGATCCGCACACCGCCTTCAATCCGGCACAGCCCATCGGCGTTTCGTTCACCGAGCCACTGCGGGTCGAGGAAAACCTTCTCATCGAAGAGCAGGCCAATGACCTCGCCGAAGCCATTCGCGTCGTTGGCTTCGAGCCCAACGTACTCGCGCGCCACCCGCAGAGCTTCACGCCTGCCGAACTGCAGCGACTGGCGCTTGGCCGCGCCCTTGTCGGTCGGCCCAGCCTCATCATGCTCGATGAGCCGACGGCCTTGCTCGATCCGGTCGACGAAGCCGAGTTCCTGACGGTTTTCAACCGCATCCGTTCCGACTACGGCATCACTGTCCTCGTCGCGAGCCGCCGCCTCTCGGTGCTGCGCCTGCTGGTCGATCGCATCCACGTGCTCGATCAAGGCAAGCTGGTCGAAACCGGCACGCCGACCCAGCTCCAGCAGGAGGCCCAGCACGCCGCCACCAAGGCGCTGCTGGCCTCGCCCTATCCCGGTCCGCTGCCCTCGTTGCCCGAGCCCACGCCACAGCCCGAAACACCCGTGGAAGCGCCAACCGAGCCGGCCGGGGTACCCGTCGAGCCAAAGCCCACAACCGAAGTCAAGCCGGACGTACCGTCCGAGGTGACTACGGCCGAGCCCTCGACCGAGCCGGGAGTTCCCGCCGCCGAAGCAACCACTGCACCGACTGACGAACCTGGCACCCAGTCGGAGCCAACGGCCCCGGAGCCCATCGCTGAAGCCGCAGCCGAGCCTGAGCCTGCACCACCTGTCGTCGAAACCCCGCCTCCGCCGGTAGAGTCTCCGCCACCCGCACCGGAGCCACCGCGCGGACCGGCCATCGCCGCGCAAATGCTCGCCCCGCTCCCGCCGGTTACACCATTCGCCCTGAAGCCGCTGCCCGGCGCTCAGCCCAGGCCCGCGCCCGAACCCCTCGCGCCGGCGCCGGCCGAGCCACCAGTGCAGGTCGAACCCGCGCTCGCCGCACCACCCGAGCCAACCTCCGCGCCCGAACAGCCGATCCCCGAGCCGGCCACCGTCGAACCGCCAGCCCCTCCCCCGGAGCCAGCCAAGCCCAAACCCTCAGCCAAGCGCGCCGATGAAGGCGCCGAAAGCTGGGAGGCTCAGTTTGCCGTCGAGGGGCGCCGCAACCGACCCGGGCGCGTCGAGCCCGCGGACGACGATGCCTGGGGGTAGGGCGACCTCCACCGGGCTCTGCGTCATGTTGTAGACGCACAGGATCTCTTCGCCCTCGGCGGCGCGCGAAAACATCAGCACTCCGTCGGGCGCGTCATGCGTCCTGATCGTGCCCTTGCTCAGCGCCTTGTGGGCGCTGCGGAATTTCAGCGTCGACCGGTAGTGATGCAGCACGGAATCGTTCTGCTTTTCCTGGATGTCCGGCGCCTTCAACAGGTGGTCCGCCGGCACCGGCAGCCATGCGCGCTGCGCCGTCGAGAACCCGCCCAGATGCGCCGAACCCTGCCACACCATCGGCGTCCGGCACCCGTCGCGACCCTTGAACTCGGGCCAGAACTCGATGCCATAGGGGTCGACCAGATCCTCGTAGGCAAGCTCCGCCTCGGTCAGCCCCAGCTCCTCGCCCTGATAGACGCAAACCGACCCGCGCATGGTCAGCAGCATGCTGGCCGCGAGCTTGACAAAGCCCTCGCGATCGCCCGAAGCCAGCCACCGGCTCGCATGCCGCACCACATCGTGGTTGGAGAAGGCAAGGCAGATCCATCCGTCCGGCGCATCCTTCTCGGTGAGGTCGATCGACTTCCTGAAGTGCCCCGCATCGAACGCCCCGCCCAGATAGTCGAACGTGTAGGCCATGTGCAGCTTGTCGGTGCCCGACGTGTACTGCGCCATCACTTCGAGCTGGTGCTGGCTGTCGCCGATCTCGCCCACGCTGGTGCGGTTCGGATACTCGTCGAGCAGCGCCCGGATGCGGGTCAGGAAGGCGAGGTTCTCCGGCCGGCTCTTGTCGTAGACATGCTCCTGGAAATTATACGGGTTCACCGCCGGCGCGGTCGAAGCATTGAACTCCTCCGGCTTCACCACCGGGTTCGATTCGAGCCCCAGCGAGCAGAAATAGAAGTTCACCGTGTCGAGCCGGAATCCGTCCACCCCGCGCTCCAGCCAGAAGCGCATGTCGGCGAGCACCGCATCCTGCACGTCCGGATTGTGGAAGTTCAGGTCCGGCTGCGAGACGAGGAAATTGTGCATGTAATACTGCATGCGCCGGCTATCCCAGGTCCAGGCCGAGCCGCCGAAGATCGAGAGCCAGTTGTTCGGCGGCGTCCCGTCCGGATTGGGGTCCGCCCACACATACCAGTCGTGTCGCGGATTAGTGCGGTTCTGCCGGCTCTCGGCGAACCAGGCGTGCTTGTCCGAGGTATGCGAGATCACCTGGTCGATGATCACCTTTAGCCCCAGCGAATGGGCCTTCTGGATCAGCCGGTCGAAATCACCAAGCGTGCCGAAGATCGGATCGACATCGCGGTAGTTGGAGACGTCATAGCCAAAATCCTTCATCGGCGAGGTGAAGAACGGGCTGAGCCAGATCGCATCCACCCCGAGCCCCGCCACATAGTCGAGCCGCTCGGTAATCCCGACCAGGTCGCCCACCCCATCGCCATTATGGTCCTGATAGGAGCGCGGATAGATCTGGTAGATCACCGCCCCACGCCACCAGTCCTTGTCCAGCACCTGCTCCGGCGCCGACTTCGGCTCGGTCATCGGCGGCACGCTCGGTGGCACGATACTCATGGGGCAAACTCCGGGGATCGACGTTGCCGTGGTGTGCCGCGCCCGGGTGCCCCAAGTCAATCGCAGGCGGATGCATAGGCGCCAAAACGAAAGGGCGGCCCATGCGGACCGCCCTCCCGTTCGTGACCTTGGGAAAGGTCGAATGTCTTGCTTGGTGGCCCGGACCTGCCGCCCAAAGGGCGCCCGGCCGTAGGCCGCCCCCGCGGAGGTCCAGCATTCGGGCCGTAGCCCGAATGCGGTGCGGACCGTGGCGAGAAGAACTCTCCAAATCGCTTTCGCGATTTAGAAGTCCATGCCGCCCATGCCGCCCATGCCGCCGCCGCCCGGCATTGCCGGAGCTGCGTCCTTCGGCACCTCGGCGATCATCGCCTCGGTGGTGATGAGCAGCGAAGCAACCGAAGCGGCGTCCTGGAGGGCAGTGCGAACCACCTTCACCGGATCGACCACGCCCATGGCAACCATGTCGCCATATTCGCCGGTCTGGGCGTTGTAGCCAAAGTTGGCGTTGCTGTTCTCGAGGATCTTGCCGACCACCACCGAGCCTTCATCGCCGGCATTGTTGGCGATCTGGCGGACCGGCTCCTGGAGAGCGCGCTTGACGAGAGCCACACCGGCCTGCTGGTCGGAGTTGGCGCCCTTGACGCTGATGGCGCTCGAAGCGCGCAGCAGCGCAACGCCGCCGCCCGGCACGATGCCTTCTTCAACCGCGGCGCGGGTAGCGTTCAGCGCGTCGTCGACGCGGTCCTTGCGCTCCTTCACCTCGACTTCGGTCGAACCGCCGACCTTGATCACGGCGACACCGCCGGCGAGCTTGGCGAGACGCTCCTGGAGCTTCTCCTTGTCGTAGTCAGAGGAGGTTTCCTCGATCTGCGACTTGATCTGCGCAACGCGGCCCTGGATGTCGTCCTTGGAACCGGCGCCGTCGACGATCGTGGTGTTCTCCTTGGAGATTTCCACGCGCTTGGCAGTGCCGAGCATGTCGAGCGTGACGCTCTCGAGCTTGATGCCGAGATCTTCCGAGATCACCTGGCCGCCGGTGAGGATCGCGATGTCCTCGAGCATCGCCTTGCGGCGATCACCGAAGCCCGGAGCCTTGACGGCGGCGACCTTGAGGCCGCCACGCAGGCGGTTCACGACGAGGGTGGCGAGAGCCTCGCCCTCGATGTCCTCGGCCACGATCAGCAGCGGGCGCTGCGACTGGACGACGGCTTCGAGCACCGGCAGCATCGACTGGAGGTTCGAGAGCTTCTTCTCGTGCAGCAGGATCACCGGGTCCTCGAGGACGGCGGTCATCTTCTCGGCATTGGTCACGAAGTACGGCGAGAGGTACCCGCGGTCGAACTGCATGCCCTCGACGACGTCGAGCTCGGTCTCGGCGGTCTTGGCTTCCTCGACGGTGATCACACCCTCGTTGCCGACCTTCTGCATTGCGTTGGCGATCATCTCGCCGATGGCGGTCTCGCCATTGGCCGAAATGGTGCCGACCTGCGCGACTTCGCCGTTCGACGAAATGGTCTTCTTGGCCTTGCCGAGGTTCTCGACGACTTCAGCGACGGCGAGATCGATGCCGCGCTTCAGATCCATCGGGTTCATGCCGGCGGCAACCAGCTTGATGCCTTCGTTGACGATGGCCTGGCCGAGCACGGTTGCGGTGGTGGTGCCGTCACCGGCGATGTCGTTGGTCTTGGACGCCACGGCGCGCAGCATCTGGGCGCCCATGTTCTCGAACTTGTCTTCCAGTTCGATTTCCTTGGCGACGGTGACGCCGTCCTTCGTGATACGGGGAGCACCAAAGCTCTTGTCGATCACGACGTTGCGGCCCTTGGGACCGAGCGTGACCTTCACCGCATTGGCGAGGATGTTGACGCCACGGACCATCTTGTCGCGGGCATCGGTGGAGAACTTTACGTCTTTAGCGGCCATCGGAGGCGCTCCTTACGTTTGGGAAAAGGGAGAAAACCGTGTGGCGACAAGCCTTACGCGGTGATCACGCCCATGATGTCGGACTCTTTCATGATCAGCAGGTCCTGACCGTTGAGCTTCACCTCGGTGCCGCTCCACTTGCCGAACAGGATGCGATCGCCTTCCTTGACGTCGAGGGCAACGATCTTGCCGCTCTCGTCACGGGCGCCCGGGCCCACCGAAACGATCACGCCCTCGGAGGGCTTTTCCTTGGCGGTATCGGGAATGATGATGCCGCCAGCGGTCTTTTCCTCGCTGTCGACACGGCGAACGACCACTCGGTCGTGCAGAGGACGGAAAGCCATGTTTGCTCCTATAAGCCTCAATGAATCTTGGCCTGTTAGCACTCGCGATCGAGGAGTGCTAACCGCGCTGCGGGCGATATAGGAGGGGCCCAAAATCAAGTCAAGTTAGGACGACCAACAATTTCGGGTCGATGCTGCACATCCTAGGGAATCCGGCACCAGATAGCGTCGCCGGATGACCGATCGTAGGGTCGCGACAGGGATGAGAGATGTCGCCACCCGCCGACCCCCGCAGCGTCGATCCATGGCCCTTGCTCGCCGTCGGCGTGATCCTCGCCTTCTCCCTGTTTTCCGCAATCTTCGCTGCCAGCCAGGCCATATGGGTCGATGAGACGACCCAGTTGTTCGGCCTGTCGCTGCCCCTCGACGGGCTGTTGGCCTGGCTCGCCGGAGCGGCTGCAGATTTGGGTGGCGTGCCGCCCGATCGCAATCCGCCGCTCGCCTATCTCTATTAGAAGCTCTGGGTGATGGCGTCCGGTGGCGCCGACGAACTGATGCTGCGCGTTTCCGGCATCGTGGCCTTCGTCGCTGCTGCCCCGGCGGTCTGGCTGGCGGCCCGCCGTGTGACTACGCCCCCCGGCGCCCTGTTAGCGCTGTCGCTTGTCTACCTGGCGCCGGCAATGGTCGTACTGGCCGTCGACATCCGGCCATACCCGCTCTTCTTCTGCCTGTCGTGTTGGGCGCTCTACGCCTACGTCCGGATCGCCACCACGCAACCACGAGACATTCCGGATCTCTGGCTGGTCACTGTCTTGCTGATCCTTGCCAGCTACACCCACTTCTTCGGCATCGTCCTCGCCTTCTGCGTTTACCTCGCCCTTCTGGTCCTATCGATATCGCGCCGCCAGTCCTTGTGGCCGATCCTGCTGGCCGGCACGTTGTTTGCGTTGTGCTGCGTCGGTCTGGTCCCATTCGTCATCGCCAGTGTCGGCGTGCCCGCCGGGCCGGAATCGGTCCCCGACCCGGTTCAGGTTGTCGTTCGCACCGCCCGGCTGGCCTACCGCCTGGTCGTGCACGGTACGCATCTGCCCCTGGGCTTGCCGATACTCGCCCTGGCAGCGCTGGCATCCGTCATCCTGTTCGCTGTCGCCGCATTCATTGCCTGGAAGACGCAACGCCTCGCCGTTGTGCTGCCGCTCGTCATCGGGTTCGCCGTACTGCCCGTCGCTGGCCTTGCGGTCGCCCAGTTCAATCCGCTGTCCTCGAACTACAATCTGTGGCTGGTCCCGTGCGCCGCCCTGTTCCTCGCCATGGCTTTTGGCGCACGCCGGAAGCTTGTCGTCTGGTCGGCCGGCGCCGCTCTCATCACCATCCAGCTCGCCGCCATCGGTGTCCTGCTATCGCGCCCCGTGCCCTGGACCCATGGTCCGGGTGAATGGATCGCCGCCCAGATCCCGCATCCAGAAACGACACTGGTGATCCACGATGGCTCTTCGCCAGATTGGGGGCACGGTTACTTTCCCATCCTCCACCTCACATCCGGATCGGTGGTTCAACTGTTGCGCATGCCGGATGGCGACTGGCGCATTCTTCCCTCGGGTCTCGTTGCGCTACCGCCCGACTTCGCCGAGACTGCGTTTGAGCGTCTTGTCCTGATCCGCACCGAGGCGATGACGAGTGAGCAGTTCGTGAGCTTGCCTCAGGGCCGCCCCGATTGTGGGTTTGCTGCACCTCAGCCCTCGCCAACCGAGAACGTGGTGTGGCAATGGGAGCAAAAGCACCGGTGCGGTCTCGCTGCCGCAGCCATTTCCATCGGAACGCGTTCCGCACCGTGAAGCGATAACGAGAAACACCGGAGTCCGGCGTGACAGTCAGTCAACTCGAGCAAGTCGGCGCCCGTGGCACCCTGCCATGGGTCGCGCCCGAGCTCGCAGTCATCGTCCCGAGCTATAACGAGCGCGACAATGTCGGCCTGCTCTACGACAAGGTCAGCGAAGCGCTCGCCGGCATCCCGTTCGAATTCATCGTCGTGGACGACAACTCTCCCGACGGCACCTCGGAAGTCGTGCGCGAGATGGCCCAGCGCCACCAGAACGTCCGCGCTATCCATCGTATCGGCCGCCGCGGCCTGAGCTCTGCGGTGATCGAAGGCATCCTCGCCAGCGCCGCCCCGTACTTCGCCGTGATCGATGCCGACCTCCAGCACGACGAGCGCATCCTCCCCCAGATGCTCGAAAAGGCGAAGGCCGGCGACCACATCGTTGTCGGCACCCGCTATTCGGAGGGTGGCGAGGTCGGCGAAGGTCTGTCGAAGACCCGCGAAGCCGGCAGCCGCTTTGCCACGCAGATCTCGGGCCTGCTGACGGGCAAGGCGCTCAGCGACCCCATGAGCGGCTTCTTCCTCATGCGCCGGGCCACCTTCGACGACATCGCCCCCGCGCTCAGCGACGACGGCTTCAAGATCCTGCTCGATATCATCGTTTCGGCCGGCCGGTTCCGCGCCACGCAGGGCAAGCAGCTGCGCATCGGCGAAGTGCCCTATACCTTCCGCCCGCGCCACTCCGGCGAAAGCAAGATGAGCCCGCTCATCGTCGTGCAGTTCCTCGGCCTGATCGTGAGCAAGCTCAGCCGCGGCCTGCTGCCGGTCAGTTTCCTGCTCTTCGGCCTCGTCGGTGGCTTCGGCGTGGTGGTCCACATGGGCACGCTTGCCCTCGCGCACGAAGTGCTCAAGCTCGATTTCGTCTGGGCCCAGACACTGGCGACCGTCATCGCCATGACGTTCAATTTCGTGCTGAACAACGAGCTGACCTATGCCAACAAGCGCCTGCGCGGCTGGCGCTACCTGACCGGCATGTTGAGTTTCTACGTCGTCTGCTCTATTGGCGCCTTGGCCAACGTCTCGGTCGCGAGCTGGATCTACGCCTTCGACGGCCAATTCTACGTCGCGGGCCTGCTCGGCGTGCTGATGAGCGTGGTTTTCAACTACTCGGTCACCAGGGTGTTCACATGGCGGTAAGCGCAGAACTCGAAATCAAGCTCCGCCGCACCGGTGGCGTCGGTCCCAACACCAAGTGGGACTGGTCGCTGGTCGATGCCTCCGGCACCGTCGTCAAGAAGGGCACCGCCCTTGGCGAGGAGGCCAAGGCCTTCGCGACAGCCAAGAAGATGCGCGACAAGCTGGCCAAGGGCTGAGCCCTAAGCCGCGCCCTTGCTGCCTTCCAGCTCCGCCCACGCCTGGCGCTTGCGGTAGATCGTCGACGGGCTGAGCTCCAGGGCTTGCGCCGCCAGCGTGATATTGCCCGAAAAGCTCGCGATCGCTTCCTCGATGATGCGCTGTTCCTGCCGCCACATGGGCAGCACGGTCGGGCGCATCGACTCGGCGCCGTCCGCGCCGCTGCCGAACATCGAGACGATCCGGCGCACGAGGCCTTCGAGATGCTCCGGCCCTCCGGGCACGCCACGCGCCACCAGCTCGAGGACATCCTGCAACTGGCCCGAGGCATCGACGAGGCCGGCCAGCGATCCCACCGTCGGCGGTGCAAGAGCGGCCGCTATATCCCGTCCATGCCGGTGCGCCAGCTCTGCCAGCCGGCCGACCAGCGCGCTGCCCTCGATCGGCCTGGCAACGTGGTCATGCGCGCCGGCACTCAGCGCCGCGAGCGTCGCGGTGACCGAACTGCCGTCCGACAGGGCTACCACCAGCGCGCTTGGCGCCAGCCGCACGAGACGCGCGACCGCAGCGTCCGTGTCGCCATAGCTGGCAAGGCTCTCCAGATCGACGAGCAGCAGGTCGAAGGTTGCGCTGCGCAGCAGTTCCATCGCTTCGCGACCGGCCTGCACGACGATCACGTCGGGATCGGTCGCAAGCGCGAGAGCCAGCGAGTCGGCAAGCGCCATCGCGGCGGCCACGTCGCGATCGACGAGCAGGATGCGGATGGCGATCTCCTCGGCGGAGACTTGGGCAGACATGGCGACGCGAGGCCTCTGCGAACGTTCGTTTGCTCAATGGAGTGTTGACGAACTCGGTAAATAAACCGTTTGGGTTCCGCGTTTTGCCGGTTAGCCACAGCTGCGATTGCCCCTCACCTTCCGGCCTGCCGGGCGCAATGCTAAGAGAAACCAGCGTCGAATCCCGGCCACTCATGGGAGAACGAGCGGACCGTGCAGGGCCTCGTCTACATCTTCATCGCGCTGGCCACGCTCGGCGTTGCGGCGGCGGCCTATTTCGGGCTGACCTTTTCGCCCATCGAAGCCTTTGTCACCGCCATCGCCTTCGGCGCCGTCGCCGTAATGCTGATGGAGCGCCGCCTGCGCCAGCGTTCCGAGGCGCGGCTCGAGCGCGCCGTCGAGGATCTGGCGCGCCTGCTCTCCACCGATGCCAAGGCCGGCCAGGTGCTGAGCCAGCGCGTCAACGCCATAGCCGATGCCAATGTCGGCAGCCGCATCGACGCCATCGAGGCCGATATTTCCGTCCTCGGCACGGTCACCCGCCAGCTCGCCGAAGCCATGGCCGAGTTCGAGGAAGAGCAGCGCAGGGTCCCTGCGGCCGGCACGAAACTCGTCCGCGTCGCCGACGAGCCCGAACCGGTCAACGAGGATGTTTTCGACGAGCCGCTCATCCCCGAGGCCGAGCTCCGCCGTGCCCTCGACGAGAACCGCCTCGTCTTCCACATCGAGCCGGTGGTGACGCTGCCGAGCCGCAAGCCGGTTGGCTACGACCTTGTCCCGCGCCTTATGCAGGACGCCGGTGGCCTCGCCGATGCGCCGGATTTCATGCCGCGCCGCGGCGGCGAGGACCTCGTGCGCCGCATCGAGGCACTGGCGCTCGACGAAGCCGTGACCATTGCCCGCCGCGCCCGTACTGCCGGCTCGCCGATCCGGCTCCACCTGCCGCTGAGTCGCGCCACCATCCTCGACAAGAAAGCGCTGGAGCAGGTCGTCGCGACCCTCGTCGCCAACCAGGCCGTCACCGCCTCGCTGATCTTTTCGCTGCCGCACAGCGAGTACAAGCCGCTCGGCCAGCCCGAAAAGCGCGCCCTCAACGAGTTCAAGAAATCCGGCGCAGGCTTCGTGCTCGACGATGCCAACTCGCTACGCATCGATTTCGCCGAACTCGAGGGCCTCGCCTTCGACACTGTCCGCTTCGATGCTACCCGGTTCCTCACCCGGCCGGAAACGCTCACCGACCTCTACACCGGCGATATCGCCCCCTACGCCAAGCGCTTCGAGATCGCTCTCTGCGCCACCGGCGTCATCGACGAACAGCAATTGCTGAGCCTCTTCGAAGACGGCATCGCGCTGGTGCAAGGCCCCCATATCGGCCGTCCCGGCCCGGTCCGCGCCGACCTCCTCGGCGAACAGCGCCGCGCCTGAGGCGCAGGTTCATCCCATCCACCAGCTGTCATCCCTGCGAAGGCAGGGATCCAGCTCTCCACCAGCGCCGGCCGATGACGATCGCCGCTTCGCGGCCGCGAGCGATTGCGCCGAACTGCGCGGTGGTACCTGTCACAAAATGCAGCTATCCACGCGCCAACCGCATCTCCGGACCCCGACCATGCAAGCTCTCGACGGCCTCGGCGCCATCGCCTCCCGCTACGACGCCATCCTCTCCGACGTCTGGGGCGTCGTGCATAACGGCGTCGCCGCGCACCCCACCGCCGTCGCAGCGCTGGCGAACTACCGCAAGCAGGGCGGCCGGGTCGTCCTCATCACCAACGCCCCGCGACCCTCGCCAGCGATCGTGCCGCTGCTCGACGAGCTCGTCGTCTCCCGTGACGCCTACGATCTCATCGTCTCGTCCGGCGACGCCACCCGCGCGGTCCTCGCCGACTATCGCGGCAAGGCCGTGCACTATGTCGGTCCGCCCGCCGAGAACGACACCCTGTTCGACGGCCTCGACATCCGCCTCACCGGCCCTGAAGAAGCCAGCGCCATCGTCGTCACCGACCTCGATACCGACGACGACACGCCCGATATGTACAACGACCGCGTGACGCTCTGGCTCGAGCGCAACCTGCCGCTGATCTGCGCCAATCCAGATCGCGTCGTCGAACACGGCGACCGGCTGATCTATTGCGGCGGCGCCCTCGCCGATCTCTACGAGGCGCGTGGCGGCCAGATCATCATGGCCGGCAAGCCCTATAGGCCCATCTACACCGAAGCCCTGCGCCTCGCAGAGAAGGCCGCCGGCCGCTCGCTCGACCGCTCCCGCATCCTCGCCATCGGCGACTCGGTCCGCACCGATGCCATCGGCGCCGCCGGGGCCGGGCTCGACCTCCTCTTCATCACCGGCTCCATCCACGCCGCCGAACTCGACGCCTTCGGCAACCCCGATCCGAAGACGGTCGAAGCCCTGGTGAAGCCCAGCGGCGCCAGCGTCGCCGGCTTCATGGCCAAGCTCAGCTGGTGAGGTAGCGGCTGGCCGCACCGTCACCCCAAACTCGATTGTCATCCCTGCGCAGGCAGGGATCCATCTCCCAGCTCGCGCCAGCCAAGAGTTGGATCCCTGCCTCCGCAGGGATGACATCTGGTGCTTGAGGGAACCGCGTTGACGACAAAGAAGAGCGCCGCACACCTCCCCCGCATACCAGCCCACACCTTCGTCGCCTTGCAACGCCACCGCTTTCTTGCCATATCGCCAGCACTTTCATGGCGGGTGCGCATTTGACCTTCACCAGGCTCGCGGGGCTCGATCACGTACCGGCGGCGCTCAAGGGCGCCATGGTCGCCATCGGCAATTTTGACGGCTGCCATCGCGGCCACCAGCACGTTTTTCGCGGCTTGATCGAGCGCGCAAAGGCGGCCGGCGTTCCGGCGCTCATGCTGACCTTCGAGCCGCATCCGCGCGATGTATTCGCGCCGCACCCCTTCATGTTCCGCCTCACCTATGCCGACCACAAGGCCGAGATCGCCGAGGCGCTCGGGCTCGACGGCATCGTGGTGATGCCGTTCTCGCTCGAGTTCTCGAAGATCGAAGCCGAGGATTTCGTCACCCGCTTCCTCGTCGGCGCGCTCGCCGTCAGGGGCGTCGAAGTCGGCGCCGATTTCCACTTCGGCTTCCAGCGCAAGGGCACCCCGGCCTTCCTCAAGGATGCCGGCCAGCGCCACGGCTTCGATGTCGAAATCCTCGACATGCTCGATGAGGGCGACGACCACATCTCGTCCTCCCGCATCCGCACGCTGCTCGGCGAAGGCGATGTCACCGGCGCCGCCCAGCTGCTCGGCTACCACTGGTTCCTTTCGGGCACCGTGGTGAAGGGCGACCAGCGGGGCAGGGAGCTCGGCTTCCCCACCGCCAATGTCGCGACCCCGACCGGTTTCGGGCTGAAGCAGGGCGTCTACGCCGTGCGCGCCAAGCTCGGCAAACGCCTGCTCGATGGCGTCGCCAGCTACGGCAAGCCCATGTTCAACAACGAGCGCCCGCCCTTCGAAACCTGGATATTCGATTTCGACGAGGACATTTACGGCGAAACGCTCGAAGTCGCCCTCCTCGGCACCGTGCGCGGCCAGGAAAAATTCCGCGGCCTCGACGAACTGATCGCCGCCGTCAACCGCGACGCCACGCAGGCGCGCCACCTGCTGCAGGCGACGCTGCCCGTGTCTGATCTCGATCAGAAGCTCGGCTTTTTCCGGTGAGATCCGAGGCAGAGACCCATCTGCCTCCCTGGCTACTCGCGAGAGCTACTCTACGGGGCAATGAGTATGCCTGGTCTCCCGCAGACGTCGAAACCGTCATCGAAGAAGCCCGCAACGCGAATCTGATCAGCGTTGGTGGCCAACTGCAGTTTCGGCTGCCAGCGGGCACTTGCGAATGCCACTGGGTTGATGTCGACACGCACCTATTCGTGCCGACGGACCTGCCTTGGCCGGAGCGCGTACAGAAGACTGCTGAGGCGGCGTTACACCAGTTCCGAAGAATCCGGGCGGAGTGCGATTTCATCGCCGAGGGTCGAAAGGGCTTCGCCAAGAAGCTGGCCGAGTACGAAGCAACGGGCCACCCAATCGAGAATGCCATTTGCTTCGTCTGGTATGTCGATAGCGAGCATCACGGCTAGCAACGGGTCGTTCGGCTGCCCGAATTCGCACTTTCACCCTGCGCCCCCGCTTGCTAAAAGCCCGCAGCTTTCAAGGTACCTTCCATGAACGATACTGCGACCAGCGGCGCCGAGACCGACTATTCCGCGACGCTCTTCCTGCCCGAGACCGAATTCCCGATGCGCGCCGGGCTGCCGCAGCGCGAGCCCGATTGGCTGAAGCGCTGGGAAGACATGGACATGTATGGCCGGCTGCGGTCGGCCGGGCAGGGGAAGCCCCTGTTCACCCTGCATGACGGCCCGCCCTACGCCAACGGCAACATCCATATCGGCCACGCGCTCAACAAGATCCTCAAGGACCTGGTGAGCCGCTCCAAGACCATGCTCGGCTACAACTCGGCCTATGTGCCGGGCTGGGATTGCCATGGCCTCCCCATCGAGTGGAAGGTCGAGGAACAGTACCGGGCTAAGGGCAAGAACAAGGACGACGTCGAGATCAACGAGTTCCGCAACGAGTGCCGCTCGTTCGCGCAATACTGGGTCGATACCCAGCGCGAGGAATTCAAGCGCCTCGGCGTCGTCGGCGACTGGTCGAACCCCTACCTTACCATGAGCTTCGACGCCGAAGCCCAGATCGCCCGCGAGCTGATGAAGGTCGCGGCGTCCGGCCAGCTCTATCGCGGTTCAAAACCCGTCATGTGGTCGGTGGTCGAGCGCACCGCGCTCGCCGAAGCCGAGATCGAATATGCCGATTACGAGAGCGACACCATCTGGGTGAAGTTCCCCATCCACTCGGCCAACGGTGCCTTCGGCACCGGCTCGTTCGAGGATTTCGCCTCGTCCTACGTCGTCATCTGGACCACCACCCCGTGGACCATCCCGGCCAACCGCGCGATCAGCTATTCCAGCAAGATCAGCTACGGCCTCTATGAGGTCACCGCAGCGCCCGATGGCAACTGGGCGACCAAGGGCGAGAAATATGTCCTCGCCGACAAGCTAGCGGCCGACGTGTTCGCGAAGGCGAAAGTCGAGAGCTTCGTCCGCCTGCACGACGTCGATTGTTCCAAGATCGTTTCGACCACGCACCCGCTGCGCGGCCTTGCCGACGGCTACAGCTTCGAAGTCCCGCTTCTCGATGGCGAGCACGTCACCGACGATACCGGCACCGGCTTCGTCCACACCGCGCCCGGCCACGGCCTCGATGACTTCGGCATCTGGATGGAATCCGCCCGGCACCTCGCCGCGCTCGGCATCGATACCGCCATCCCCTATGTCGTTGACGATGCCGGCTTCTACACCGCCGCCGCTCCCGGCTTCGATGGCGCCCGCGTCATCGACGATGCCGGCAAGAAAGGCGACGCCAACCAGCGCGTCATCACCGCTCTCGCCGAGCGCAAGGCCATGGTGGCGCGCGGCCGCGTGAAGCATCAGTATCCGCATTCCTGGCGCAGCAAGAAGCCCATCATCTACCGCAACACCCCGCAGTGGTTCGTCTACATGGACCGCGACATCATGGGGAAGGCAGGCGACACCCTGCGCGCCCGCTCGCTCGCCGCCATCGATGCCACCAAATTCTACCCGCAGGCCGGCCAGAACCGCCTGCGCTCTATGATCGCCGATCGCCCCGACTGGGTGCTGTCGCGCCAGCGCGCCTGGGGCGTCCCCATCGCCGTCTTCTACAACGAGGCGACCGACACCATCCTCAAGGACGAGCTGGTCAACGAGCGCATCGGCCAGGCCTTCGAGGAGGAGGGCGCCGACGCCTGGTTCAAGCCGGGAGCAAAGGAACGCTTCCTGTTCGGCGCCAAGCACGAAGGTCAGCCGGTCAACTTCGCGGATTGGCAGAAGATCGACGACATCCTCGACGTCTGGTTCGAATCCGGCACCACGCATAGCTGGGTGCTGCGCAATCCGCAAAAATGGCCGGATATGCAGTTCCCGGCCGGCATGTATCTCGAAGGCTCCGACCAGCACCGGGGCTGGTTCCATTCCTCGCTGCTCGAAAGCTGCGCCACGAACGGCTTCGCCCCCTATGCTAGCGTCCTCACGCACGGCTTCACCCTCGATGGCGAGGGCAAGAAGATGTCGAAGTCCCTCGGCAATACCGTCGCCCCGCAGGACATCATCAAGCAGTACGGCGCCGATATCCTGCGCCTCTGGGTGGCTCAGTCCGACTATTCTGACGATCTCCGCATCGGCAAGGAGATCATCAACACCACTGTCGACAGCTACCGGAAGCTGCGAAACACGGTCCGCTGGCTCATCGGCAACCTCGCCCACCGCAGGGCCGACGAGACCGTCGACTATCGCGACATGCCCGAGCTCGAACGGCTGGTACTGCACAAGCTCAAGTCGCTCGATGCCCTCGTGCGCGAGGCCTACGAGACCTACGACTACAAGCGCGTCGTCTCGGCGCTCTCGAACTTCATGAACATCGACCTCTCGGCGTTCTATTTCGATATCCGCAAGGACGCGCTCTACTGCGATCCGCTGAGCTCGGTCCGCCGCCGCGCCAGCCTCACCGTGCTCGATCACGTCTTCGACGCGCTGACCGCCTGGCTCGCCCCGATCCTCGTCTTCACCATGGAAGAAGCCTGGCTCGAGCGTCACCCCGGCGCGGACTCGTCGGTGCACCTGCGCGAGTTCCCGGCGCTTCCGGACACCTGGCTCGATGACAAGCTGGATGCCCGCTGGGACAAGATCCGCGAGGTCCGCAAGGTCGTGACCGGCGCGCTCGAAATCGCCCGCCGCGACAAGACCATCGGCGCCTCGCTCGAAGCCTGGCCGACGGTGCACATCACCAACACAGATCTTGCCGGTGCCGTCGCCGGCATCGACCTCGCCGAAATCAGCATCACCTCGGGCATCGAGATCGAAGCAACCGCCGCACCCGCCGGCGCCTTCGCCCTCGACGAAGTCCAGGGCGTCGCCGTCGTCTTTGCCAAGTCCGAATACCCCCGCTGCGCCCGCTCCTGGCGCTTCGTGCCGGACGTCGGCTCGGTCGCCGCCTACCCCGACCTCTCTGCCCGCGACGCCGAAGCCATGCGCCAGCGCAAGGAGGCGGGGCTCTGAGGTTGAGCATCAGCAGACCGCCCCCTCCCATCCTCCCCCATAAAGGGGGAGGTGCCGCATCCAGTGCTTGGCACAATCCAGCCACCGCCTCGACACTTCACCTCCCCCTTTATGGGGGAGGCCGGGAGGGGGCCGTCACTATCGGCCCTTGCATCTCCCCATGACCACCCGCCCCTACCTCATCGCATCCCTCGTCACCGGCCTCGCTGCCTTCGCGGTCGATCGTGCGCACAAATACATTCAGGTCAGCCCCGATTGCATCGGCGCCGACCCCTCAGTCTGCCTCGACTACCCCGCGAGCTACGTGCCGGTCTCACCCCTCGGCTGGCGCGGCGGCGAAGTCCTGAGCCCCACGAGCTTCTTCGACTACGTGCTCGTCTGGAACCGCGGCGTTTCCTACGGCCTGCTCGACGGCCTGCCGGTCTGGGCGCTGGGCGGCATCGCCATCGTCGCCATCGCCGCACTGATCGTCTGGTGGGCCCGCACCACCGATACGCTGGTGCGTTTCGGCCTCATGCTCGCCATCGGCGGCGCCGTGTCGAATGCGCTCGATCGTGTGCTTTATGGCGCCGTTGCGGATTTCTTTCACTTTCATTGGCAGGATGTGTCGTTCTACATCTTCAACCTCGCCGACGTGGCCATCACGCTGGGAGTGTTGCTGCTAATCCTCGATTTTCTCGGGGTCGGTCGCCGGGCCAAGGGGCAATGACCGGCTGATCGCAAAGGTGCCTCAATCTGGCCTTACGGCCATCACTGGTCTATAAGCCCCGCGGCGTGCCGCAGGGTTCGGGGAACAAGGGAAGTCTCTATGCTGAGTGGTTTGACCGGGCGGCAGCCCCGTATTTCTGCCGTGACCCGGGGCGGATTGCTGGCGCTTGGCCTCGTGCTGGGCGCCGGGCTCACCGCCTGCACCACCGTCGAAGGCACCAATGCCATGACCGACGTCGCCACCTTCGAGCGCGAAGTCGCGATCGAATCGATGAAGGGCATGGGCATGCTCGAGCGCGAGCAGAAGGATGAAAACATCCCCGCCCGCGGCCCGCTCGTCATGCCGAAAACCGCATCCTTGCCCGCCCCGCAGTCCGGCTCGAACGCCGCTGCGCTGCTTCCCGCCGACTCGACCGATGTGCAGGTCAGCGTCGCTGGCCTCTCGCAGGATGAAGTCGCCCGCATGCGCCGTGCCCGCGTCATCGACAGCTACACCCCGGGCGGCCGTCCGCTCACCCAGGCCGAGATGCAGCAGCTGACCGCAAAGTTCCAGGGTACGCTCGAAGTCAAGGAGCGCCCGCTCTACCTGCCGCCGGCCGAGTACTACTACACCTCGGTCAAGGGGCAGGACACCGTGTGCCTCGCCAAGAACGGCGACCTCGTGCCGCTCAACGATCCCGCCTGCCCGCCGGAGCTCCGCAAGGCGCTGACGGCGCAGCAATAATCCCAACTCGAAAGATGCGCTGACCCCCGGGCATGTGTCCGGCTCCGGTCCCGCAGGAGTTACGACATGACTGATGTATCCGCCATTCCCGCGGAGGGCGACCGCCTTGCCAAGGTCATCGCCCGTTCCGGCCTCTGCTCCCGCCGCGATGCCGAAGGCTGGATCAAGGATGGCCGCGTCACCGTCAACGGCCGCAAGGTCCTGACCCCAGCCTTCAACGTCACCACCTCCGACAAGATCAAGGTCGATGGCGAGCCGCTCGCCGCCCGCCAGGGCACCCGCGTCTGGCTCTATCACAAGCCCGCCGGCCTCGTGGTCACCGAGAAAGATCCGGAAGGCCGCCCGACCATCTTCGAGGCTCTGGCCGAAAAGGACCTGCCGCGCGTCGTCTCCATCGGCCGGCTCGATATCAACACCGAAGGCCTGCTGCTCGTCACCAATGACGGCGGCCTGAAGCGCGTGCTCGAACTGCCCGCCACCGGCTGGCTCCGTCGCTACCGCGTCCGCGCCTTCGGCACCGTGACGCAGGAGCAGCTCGACACCCTCAAGGACGGCATCGAGATCGAGGGCATCCAGTATGGCCCGATCGAGGCCATCCTCGAGCGCCACCAGGGCTCCAATTCCTGGCTCGTGCTGGGCCTGCGCGAAGGCAAGAACCGCGAGGTCAAGAACGTCCTCGGCGCGCTCGGCCTGCAGGTCAATCGCCTGATCCGCGTCAGCTACGGCCCGTTCCAGCTCGGCGATCTCGCCGAGGGTGAAGTCGAGGTCGTCGCCGCCCGCGTGCTGAAGGAGCAGCTGGGCAAGCGCCTCGCCTCCGAAGCTGGCGCCGATTTCGATAGCGACATGCCCGAGGTTGCCGCCGCTAACAAGAAGCGCGCCGCCGATCCGCGCGTCCGCGCCGCTGCCCCCGGCACCGAGCTCAAGAAGCTCTCGCCGCGCAAGACCCAGAACCGCTTCCGCTTCGAGGACGACGAGACGACCGCCGCCGCCCAGGCTGCCTTCGAGGATCGCCCGCGCCAGGACCGGCCCGGCGGCCGCTTCACCAAGCGTCCCGCTCGTCCGGTGAAGGACCGCAAGCCCGAGCCGTTCAAGGACGAGCGCACGGTGCATTTCGACGACGGCACCTCGACCACCATCGAGGTCAAGCCCGAGCGCCGCGCCCAGCGCGACAAGGGCTGGGATCCCGATGACAGCTCGGCCCGCAATTTCGGCCGCCCCGCCCATCACGACGAACGCCCGGCCCGCGGCCCACGTGGCCCGCGTCCCGATGGCGACGAACGCCCGAAAAAGTTCGGCGACAAGAAGCCCTATGGCGACAAGAAGCCCTTCGCCCGCGGCCCGCGCGAGGACGGCGACCGCCCATCCCGTGGCGGCTTCGGCAAGAAACCCTACGCCCCCCGCAACGCCGAGGCCGGCGACCGTCCGCCGCGCAAGTTCGGCGACAAGCCGTTCGGCAGTCGTCCGCCCCGCGCCGACGGCGACCGCCCGGCGCGCAAATTCGGCGACAAGCCGTTCGGCTCGCGTCCACCGCGTGAGGATGGCGATCGCCCGTCCCGTGGCGGCTTCGGCAAGAAACCCTACGCCCCCCGCAACGCCGAGGCCGGCGATCGTCCGCCCCGCAAGTTCGGTGATAAGCCCTACGGCACCCGCCCGCCCCGCGAAGGCGGCGACCGGCCGGCCCGCTCCTACGGCGACAAGCCGCGCAGCTTCTCCGGCAAGCCGGATGGCCGTCCTGGTGGCAAGCCCTTCGCCGGCAAGCCCGCCGGCGGACGTCCGTCCGGTGGCGCCGGCCGCCCCGGTGGCGACAAGCCGCGCGGCCCGCGCAAGCCCCGCGCCTGACCGATGCGCATCGTCGGCGGCAAATTCCGCGGCAAGGCGCTGCTGTCCCCGACTGACGACAGCATTCGCCCCACCTCCGATCGCGCTCGCGAGTCGATGTTCAACATCCTCGCGAGCCGCATCGGTGTCCATCTCGACGGGATCAAGGTGCTCGACCTCTTCGCCGGCACCGGCGCGCTCGGCCTCGAAGCCGTCTCCCGCGGCGCCACCTCCGCCGTTTTCGTCGACACCGGCGCCGAAGCCCGCGGCCTCATCCGCGACCACATCGAAGCTTTCGGCATAGCCGGCTTCGCCAAACTCCTCCGCCGCGACGCCACCGCCCTCGGCCCCGCCGGCACCATGGGCCCCTTCGACCTCGTCTTCCTCGACCCGCCCTACGCCAAGGGATTGGGCGAACGCGCACTGGCCTCGCTCCGTGACGGCAACTGGCTAGCCAAGGACGCCACCATCGTCCTCGAAGAATCCTCCGAGGTCGAACTCGCCCTCCCCACCGGCTTCGAACTCGACGACCGCCGCGAATACGGCGCCGCCGCCGTCCACTTCATCCGCGTCGCACCCTAGCCTCAGTCAGGCCTTCTCCCCTTGTGGGAGAAGGTGGCCGAAGGCCGGATGAGGGGTGCGGGCGCAGCCCGCTCTTTTCCCTCCCCCTTGTGGGCTTCGAGCCGTGCCGGAGGCAAAATCGCTCCAGTGGAGCGATTTTAGGGGAGAAGGCCGTGAGAGCTATGCTCGAACGGCGGGGGACCCGCGAAGCGGGTGGGTGGGGGTGGCCCCACGCACCAGCCCGAGCTACCCTCCCCCCATGAAATTCCGCGCCAAAGTCATCCCCTCCGGCAACGCCACCGCCGTCGAAGTTCCGACCGAGGTCATGGCCGCGCTCGGCGCCGAAGCCCGGCCGCCCGTCACTATCACCATCAACGGCACCACCTGGCGCAGCCGCATCGCCCTGATGCGCGGCAAGGTCCTGATCGGCATCAGCGCCGCCAACCGGCAAGCTGCCGGCATCGCCGAAGGCGACGAGATCGAACTCGACGTCACCCTCGACACCGCCCCCCGCACCGTCGAAGAACCCGAAGACCTCGCCGCCGCCCTGGACGCAGCACCCACCGCCCGCACCTCCTTCGACAAACTCGCCTTCGGCCTCAAGGGCAAGCACATCCGCGACATCGAAGCGGCCAAAAGCGATGAAGTCCGTGCGCGCCGGATAGCAAAGCTCGTCGAGACGCTGAGCTCTCCGTGATCCTCCCCCGCGGGGCGGGGGAGGGG
>JAESFU010000359.1_pt1 | contig 30560 bp, 29 predicted proteins | sample 9269461 | NCBI WGS metagenome assembly JAESFU01 (sample SAMN14502556, study PRJNA617107) | algae metagenome | isolation source: Stenomitos rutilans HA7619-LM2 and co-occurring heterotrophs from cave walls | place: USA: Waikapalae cave, Hawaii | collected 2009-07-28
TTCACGAATACCACCCCAATCCTGCGGGACGCCTTGCTCGGCGGTCGATAGGGGTCGATACTCTTGGGTAGAGACGCATGATGCACCTCGCAAAGACGCCTTCTGCACACTCCACCAGCGGACCCCACGGGTCTGCTGCTGGTCGTTTGGCTGCAGGCGGGTTGTCGATGCTGGTGGCCCTTGCACTGGTGGTCAACCTGACCTGCAGGGCGGTCGGGCCGTCGATCGCGTCGATTCGTGAGAGCACGTCCGAGCGGATCCCCCTTAAGCAACTGTCACTGGCGATCCACCGGGTCGTCCGCCGGCTGTTCAAGGGTGAGGTCCGGGGAAGCACGTCTGCACCCGAGTCGTTCCGCGAGCGGTACGGCAGGCGCATCACGCGCGATGTCGGCCCCGGCCTTGTGACGTCGGTTCTTACGACTGCTTGGATGCACATCCATCAGGTGGCGCTGCCGCCGCCCGCGCGTGCGTAAAGCACGTTGCTTCGGGGCGTTCTGCCCCGTCATGTTCAGATCGGCACGCGATGTATGGCCCCGAAAAGTCGGGCTTCTCGTGGTGTCATCGTTGCTCAACAACTTATCTGCCAGAGGCCCATCGACCCCAGAAAGCGTCAGGTGGGCCGCACGCTTGCGGCGATCGTCCATTCCTGGGCGATCGGTGCCGCGGCGAAACGAACCGACAGGACCGCGATCATGGCTGACCAGGGCATTCCGATTATCGGGCCGATCCTCAACAAGCTGATCGGCACGCGCAACGACCGCTTCGTCAAGAAGTACAACCAGCGTGTGCGCGAGATCACGGCGGTCGAGCCGAAGATCCGCCAGCTCACCGACTCTGAACTGCGTAACAAGGTCAACGAGCTCCGGACTCGCCACGACCAGGGCGTCAAGGGCGAGGAACTCATGATCGATGCCTTCGCGGTCGCGCGCGAGGGCATGGACCGCGGCGTCGGCATCCGTGCAGTCTTCAACCCCAGGTTCAACTTTGACCCGACAGCGCTCGCGCCCGCGATGCGGGACCTCTATGAGCGCACAAAGGCGGAGATGGCGGCCCTGCCGGTCATCGTTCCGCGCACCTTTAAGCCCACTGCAGCGGTCGGCGCGCCCCCTGCTGGTGCAGTGCCGGATGCGACCAATGAATTCCTTGGGTGCACCTACCTGATCGATGGGTGGATGCAGGCCGACATCCCGATCGAGCTGTACGAGGCGATCCGCCAGGTTCTGCCCGAGAGCAGGCCTCCCTTCCGTGCACGTCCGTTCGATGTCCAGCTGATCGGCGGCATGGTGCTGACGCAGGGCAAGATCGCGGAAATGCGCACGGGTGAAGGCAAGACGATCGTGGGTCCGATGGCGACATTCCTGGCTTCGTGCCAGCGCATGCGGGTCCACGTCGTGACGGTCAACGACTACCTCGTGCAGCGCGACCGCGACTGGACTGCACCGTTCTTCCGTGCACTGGGCCTGACGGTCGGCGCGATCCACCCCCAGCACATGCAGGACGAGGACGAGAAGCGGTACATGTACCGCTGCGACGTCACGTACGGGACGACGGCGGAGTTCGGGTTTGATTATCTCCGCGACAACATGAAGCGGTCGGTTGAGCAGCAGGTCCAGAAGCGTCGCCAGTTCGCGATCGTCGACGAAGTCGACTCGATCCTGATCGACGAGGCACGCACGCCCTTGATCATCTCGGGCCAGGCCCACCAGGACCGCCCGAGGTACGAGCTTGCAGACCAGCTTGCAAGGCATCTTGTGAGCCGCAACTTGCCGTGGGCCGAGCACGATGAGCAGGTGCAGGAGTGCAAGAAGAGGATCAAGGGTGTCGAAGGCGACATGCGCCAGGCGCGTGACAAGTCGATGCTCCCTGCTCTTCAGAAGCAGCTCAGCGACGCGAAGGCGGAGCTTCCCAAGCTCGAAGCTGCACGCGACAAGTTCACGCAGTACTACGAGACGCACCTTGAGCGCAAGACGGTGCACGTGACGCACGACGGTGTCGCGGAAGCCCAGCGCGTGGCGCAGGTGGGTTCGTTCTACGTCGATCAGAACATGGACCTCCCGCACCTGCTTGAGCAGTCGCTGCGCGGGCACGTGGTGTACCAGCGCGATCGCGACTACGTGATCATGAACGTGCCGGATCAGTTCTCGGGTCGCCCGACGCCGACGGTCGTGATCGTCGACGTCTTCACGGGCCGAGCGATGATCGGCCGCCAGTGGTCGGATGGTCTTCACCAGGCGGTGGAAGCCAAGGAAGGCGTCCCGATCAAGGAAGAGACGCAGACCGTCGCAACGGTGACGATCCAGAACTTCTTCAAGATGTACAAGCGTCTTGCAGGCATGACCGGTACTGCAGACACCGAAGCACAGGAATTCCACGACATCTACAAGCTCGACGTGGTGTCGATCCCGACGAACCGCCCGGTGGTTCGCCGCGACTTTGACGACATGGTCTTCCTCGTCCAGAAGGATAAGTGGAACTCGATCACCGACGAGATCAAGGCGTTTACGGACGTGGGCAGGCCGATCCTGGTCGGTACGACGAGCGTCGAGAAGTCTGAAACGCTGTCGAAGATGCTGACGGCCAAGCACGGCATCCAGCACGAGGTGCTCAACGCTAAGCAGCACGAGCGCGAGGCGAACATCGTTGAGGATGCAGGTCAGCTCGGCGCGGTGATGATCGCGACGAACATGGCAGGCCGTGGTACGGACATCAAGCTCGGCAAGATCACGCGTGAGACGCTGCTGGACCACTGGCTTCGCCGCGGGCTTGCGCCCCGGACGCTGACGATCGAGGCGACCGACGATCAGCTTCGCGAGTCGGTGTACCGCAAGGTTGGGAGCCAGTTCCTCAAGCGCCAGAAGCGCGAGATCGAGGAAATGCCGTTCGCGGAGCTTGAGCTTGAACTCCTGCGCGAGTGGGCCAGCCGCAACACCTGGGCGGATCTCAAGTCGATCTCCCGGATGGGCGCGGAGGACCTGCGCAAGGAACTCGACGCGACGGGTCGATTCCTCCTCCACCGTCTCCGGTGGTTCTCGACGATTGAGGAAATGGGCGGTCTTCACGTCATCGGCACGGAGCGTCACGAGGCACGCCGAATCGATAACCAGCTTCGCGGGCGTTCGGGCCGCCAGGGCGACCGTGGTTCGACGCGGTTCTTTGTCGCGCTCGACGACGACCTGATGAAGATGTTCGCAGGCGAGACGACGATGCGCGTCCTTGCACGCCTTGGCATGAAGGAAGGCGACGCGATCGAGCACCCGATGCTCTCCAAGAGCGTCGAACGTGCCCAGCGCAAGGTTGAGGAACGCAACTTCCAGATCCGCAAGAACGTGCTTGAGTTCGACGAGGTGATGGAGCACCAGCGACAGTACTTCTATGGCCTCCGTCAGCGCGTCCTTGAAGGCCGCGACGTCAAGGGCCTGATGTTCGACTTCGTCAATGAGTCGGTTGAAGACGCAGTGGCGACGTATCTCGACCCGGATTACCCGGCGACGTGTGCAGCGGAGTTCGCCAAGCAGAAGCTCGACTGCTCGATCGATCCGATGCGTCTCAAGGGCAAGGGTCGCGATGAGATGGAAAAGACCATCATCGACGACGCCAAGGCGGACGCACGTCACATGATCGAGGTGACCCTCGGCGAGTTCATGCCGATGGAAGGGTCCGAGATCAGCGTCGATTTCGACTCTGCGGGGCTGATCAACTGGGCCAAGTCGAGGTTCGGCGTCGAGCTGAACTCCGCGGAACTGCGTGAGGGCGGTGCATCGGAACGTGCACACGTTCGCGAGATGCTCAGCGCTGCAGCAGCGGAGAAGATTGATCAGTCGGACCTCTCGGGGATCGACGCGTTTGTCGAGCCCAACTACGGCGTTCGCCAGCTCATCATCTGGGTGAAGAACAAGCTTCTCCTTGACGTGACTGAGGAGGAGATTGAGAACGCACGCAAGGATGAGGACCGCTCCGTGGCGGGCCTGATCCTGGGTAAGGCTCGCGAGCTCTACACGGCCCGCGAGGCGCGGTACCCGGTCGAGTTTGCGATGGAGATGACGCGCATGATGATGCGCCAGTCTCCGCGCGAGGCGGTTGAGTATCTGGTGAACTGGGCGAACCAGCGGTTTGCGCTGGGCTGGACGGTCGATCTGATGAAGACCAACCCGCCCCAGAAGATCCAGCAGATCCTGGGTGAAGAGGCGGCCAAGTTCGTGTCGGAGAACAAGCTCGAGAAGGCGATCGCGGATGCACTCAAGTGCAAGACCGACGACGAGCTCGATGAGCATCTCAAGGCACGGTACAGCTCCGGCATCACCGACTACATGCGGTACCTCGAGGGCGAGGAACGCGAGAACGCGATCCGTGCACGGGTCGAGAACATCCTCCGTTCGGAACTTCTCCAGTTCGAGCGGACGATCCTTCTTGAGACGCTCGATCAGGCGTGGAAGGACCATCTCTACGGGATGGACCAGCTCCGCGACGGCATCGGGTTCCGTGCCTTCAGCCAGGAAGATCCCAAGATCGCCTACAAGCGCGAGGGTTCGCGCCTGTTCAAGTCGATGCTCGATTCAGTCCGCGACCAGGTGACGGACTATGTGTTCAAGGCCAAGCTGACGCCCCAGCTCCCGCAGCAATCGCGGTATGCATCGAGCAGCGGCATGCTCGGTGGGCCCGAGTCGGATGGCGGTGGTGGGGCACCGCGCCCGATGGGTGCACGCCCTGCAGGTGGCGGCATGCTCGGGGGCCCCGGCGCGATGGCAGGGCCCGGGATCGTCGGACCTGGGGTGGCTGCTTCGGGCATGGCTGGTTCGGGGATGGTCGGCGGCGGTTCGGGCGGCGAAGCCAGCCCGTACTACACCGGTGCACCCTCGCCCCGCCCCGCTGCACCGTCGTCAGAACAGACCGATGGCGAGACCGAACCCCCTGCAGCACCTTCAGAAGATGCAGAGGAATGATCTGAACAGCGGTAACCCGCCTCTTCGTACCGGACCTCTTCATACGTAACAGCGCAAGAAAGAGCCCCTGGCGAGTGCCAGGGGCTCTTTGTTTGGTCCGGTGCGAAAGCGAAAACCCCGGAATTGAAAGAATTATCAACGAACTTACAAGATCTGATCTTCGGGGAGACGGTTGGCGGCGAGGTACTTGCGTGCACGGCTGGTCTTGTCCTTGGGAGGAATGACCGTGCCGTCTGCACGGAGGCGGACGACGCGACCGACCTTACAGAGCTTGGCAAGGGCCTGGTTGACGCTCGACTTGAGCGAAGAGCTTGCTGCGTTGGACTGATAACCAGTGTCGGGGAGAGCAGCGATGATCTCCTCGGTGGTCAGGGGCTCTGCGTAGCGGTCGATCGACCAGACGTCGTAGATGGCTTCGACGATGTTTTTCTTGGCGCTGCGACCACCGCCCGAAAGGCTGCCCGAAGACGTGGAAGTGCTGCTGGAACGGCCGCTGCGGGGTGCAGGGGCCTCGGGTTGACGCCCCAGGAGGCCGTCAAAGGCGTTCATGCGCTTGCGCTGGGCGGCGAGGAGCTCGTTGGCATACTTGCGGATCTGGTCCACGTTGGCTTCGACCTGCTGGGAGATGAGGTCGTAGGCCTTGCGTGCATCACGCTCGCGGACGCGCTGGGCCTCGATCCAGCCCGTGACCTTCTCGAGCTGCTCAGCGATCTCGACGAGGGTGAGTTCGGCAACAGCGCGATCTGCATTAAAGGGCAACGACTCCCCGCGAGTCTCGATCATTGTGGATTGCATTGCGAAAACCTATGAAAGTGGTGACAGGCACCCTTGTTTCCCGCCCGTTGGCAGGGGTTGCTTGAACATGGTGATTCGTACCATGCTTGTAGGCGAAGTGCGTGGTAAGTGTCAATACGAAATGCAGCCGGAAGCTCCCTGATTTGCAATTCCGGCATGTTCCGGGACAAAGACCCGAATCAGATCAGGCCGGACACTCGTATCGGTAATGGGCCCTCTCTATGAAGGGCTGTGCGAAAATCCCGATTGTGTTCCTTGGAGGCGGCGTAGAGGTACACTTCCCGGGAACGAACGCAGGCCGGTGGGCGGCGTACGGAGTACGGATGGCCCGGTGATTGATCCGATACTGGCATTGAGGATCGATCGGCTGAGGGCTGCACGGGGTTTGAAGCCCCGGGGCAGATCGGGTGGATTGACGATGGCTGGGACCTTGGCGTGAAGGGGTCCTGACAAAGAGGTTGAAGAGTGACCTCGAATGTGAAGGTCAGGAGTTGCTTCATGCGGACCTTGAACGTCGGACATCCCGGTCACTGCAGAACCGCTGGTTATCGAACCCTTCGCGGCTTTACGCTCATCGAGCTTCTGCTCGTCCTGGGGATCATCTCTGCGCTGATCGCGATGGGCCTGGTGGTGGGGCGGCAGGTCGTGACGGGGAGCAAGACCCGGGTGACCGAGCAGCTGATCACGACGCTGGATCAGTCGGTGGATTCGTACGTCGCGGACAAGGGCCAGCTTCCGCCGCCGGTGTATTCACACACGGTGTCGTCGGGTGGCACACCGGGCGTGTACGAGTTCCCTGCCTTTGATGGCAGACCTGCAGGGACCGCACGGTCGTATCCGGGTGTTCCGAGCGATCAGGCTAACTATTACGCAAAGTACGATTCGACCGTGCCGTCGCTTGCGACGTACACGGCGATCCTGAAGCAGTCGGCACTCTCGGAATCGATTGTGAAAGCGATGCCAAGCAAGTTTGTCCGTGCACGGTTCCTCGATCAGTGGTACCGCGGGACTGCAGCTGCAAATGAGCAGCCGATCGACTTCCTGCCCGGCACCGATGTCCAGTCGTTTGAGGTGATTGATCCGTTCGGCAATCCGATCCGGTTCGTGCACCCGGGCTTTGGACGCGAAGAGTTCTTTGATGGGCCGTCGGGTACGTACTACGACCCGGCAGGTAAGGCGATGGTCCCTGCACAGGGCATCTCGCGTGCGTTCAACCACATGGTGTTCGTGCGCTGGGGCGCGATGAACACCGCACCGCGTGAACTGCAGTTCCGGCGGTCGTACCAGCCGTTCACGGATGCTCAGGCGACATCCGCAGCACCTGCAGTGCTGACCGGTGACGCAGACGAAGGCATCTGCCCGACGCGGCGTCCGTACTTCTATTCGGTCGGGCCCGATGGCGACCCGGGGAAGCGCTCGGACAACATCTACACGGTGCGTCCTGAGTTCCCGGATGAGACTGCAGCGTTCAATGCGATTGAGAATTGAGGCGGCGGGGCAGATGATGGGCAGATGCACTCGCATTTGCCTCGCCGAGCGTCAAGCCCGACTTTGCAGGCACGGTGCTGCACGGCTGGCGGTCTGCCTATGATTCGATGTACACGCGACGGGGTGTAGCGCAGCTTGGTAGCGCGTCTCGTTCGGGACGAGAAGGTCGCAGGTTCAAATCCTGTCACCCCGACTTGTTTCAGAGTAAAGCCCTTCGATGAGCACATCGAAGGGCTTTCTCGTTGTAAACACGACACTCGCGCCATCCGCCGGTGGTTCAATGGCGTGCCCAATCTCCTCAAGGAACAGGCCAGTTTCGCCGGACTGTTGACGGGATTTGAACCGCGCTGACCGGTAAGGTCCATGGACGGAGCAATCACTCCCGCTCCCATTCCAGGCCGCGCCCGCTGCGCCCGTCCGATCAGACGCATTGAAGGCGAAGAGGTCGGCAGTCGCCATCTACACGGGCGACAACCGCGGAACGGTGCACGCTGCGGTGTCAGTGCTGTGGCCGTGGATGCTTGCGTGCTGCCGCACCGCAGCCCCTATGCGCGCTCAGCGAGCAGCGCGTCGAGCTGGTTGAACCCGGCCTCCATCCCTTGGCACGCGCCGGAGGCGACCGCGCAGTCGCGGACTTCCTTCGAGACGTGGACCTGCGTGATCCGCATGGTGGTCACGCCGCTTTTCTCGACGAACTCGTGCGTCTCCACCTGCGAGCCGATGACCTGGTCGGTGCCGAGCAGCATGAACTCGGTGTGGATCATCCGCTCGTGGGCGACGGTCTCGGTGAAGACGCCGAGGAGCGACATCGCCGGGTCGGCCTCGGCGCTCTTCCACACCAGCCGCAGCGCCCCCGCCACGCGGGCCTCACACTCGCACGCGGTCAGAGTCCAACCCGGGAGCGGGAGCATCCAGCGGCGCATCTTGTCCGGGGTGAACATCGCTTCCCACACGAGCCGACGCGGGGCGTTGAACGTGCGCGTAAGGACGATCGTGGTATCGGTGGGAGTGGAGACTTGAAGGCCCTTGAGGGGGGTGGGGTTCATCGAGAGTTCCTTGTGACTGGCAACGCGATGGGGGTAATCTCCGGTGAGACGCTCAGCGGCGAGAGGGGGGGCGAGGACGAGATTGCTCCTCGGACTTCATCTCATCGAGGAGCGAGTCCAGTGCTTCGAAGCGGGCCTCCCAGTTCCGGCGGAACTGCTCGGTCCACAGCGTCACTTCCTTGAGCGGCGCTGCGCGCAGGCGGCAGAGGTGCTGCCGCCCGACGACGCGGCGGCGGACGAGTTTGGCCCGCTCCAGCACGCGCACGTGCTTGGTGGCGGCGGGGAAGGTCATTCGAAGGGGCGAGGCGAGTTCGCTGAGGTTGCGTTCCCCGACGGAGAGTTGCCGGATGATCGCGCGGCGGGCGGGGTGGGCCAGGGCGTGAAAGACGATATCCAGTCGGGGCGATCGATCTACTACCATATGGTTTACTATACCAACTGGTTATACGATCTCAACCACGAAGATCCTGCACCGGTTCCCGTGACGCGGGATGAGCGCCAGTGCTCTGCCAGTCCTGCTGGTACCCTCGGCCTGCCGAAACCGCCTTGGCGCTCAGCAAGCGGCGAACTCCGGACTCCCAAGCCCTAACGCCCTCCAAGAAAAGTTCTATTGGTGTACTGTCACCCCGATTCAGCAGATCAGATGGCCTCGGCAAGTGCCGGGGCCATCGGTATTTTGGGGGTGGTTCAACTAAGTCCCGCCACTCTGGCTTCCTCAAGCTGAGTTTGAACCGCCAAGTACATACTTCGGTGGCGTGCAAGGCACACTGCGGCCCGCATCTCCGCTCTGTTCTGCATTGCGCCCTTATTCGGTTGCGACATCGCATCGGCAAGGAGTCGAGGTCACGCCTGTCCAAGGCGCCTGCGCCATCGCCGGTCGGCGCTGACCCGCTTGGAGGAGTGATCGGCTCGTGTCAACAGAATGTCGGGACCTGGCGCACTGACGATCACTCCCACGGCCTCGGGGAGGACAAATTTCCACGGTCCGCGGGTTGGAGCGATTCCCAGAGGACGGGTTCGAGCACGATCGTGTGGCTCCGCCCCGCGATGGCCAGAACGCGTTCTCCTCGGCGTACAAGATCGAGCATTGTGCGGGTGAAATGCTCGTCGCGTGCAAGGTTGCTGCGAGTCGCCATGCGGTGCAGAAGCGTGTCGGTCTTGCCCGGCCACAGTGCCTCCTCGGGCAACTCTCGCCAGTTTGGCTGGTCGGGAAACTGGGCGGCAAAGTACTCGTCAAAGGCGCCGATGTTTGGAAACGCATCCGTGAGCGTGCCTGCACGCTTGCGCAGCAGCTGATTGATCTTGAGATCACTCACCGGCCCCCCACGGCGGGCACTGATGTACCCGCTGAGCACCCGGAACATGGCGACCTGGTTACGGTCCCCGTGTTCTTCCAATGCCGCGATCTCCACCACGGGCGACGGCTCAAGGGTGTACAGCGGAATACCAGTATCCTGCGCCAAGGCGTAGACCATCGCCCCCTCGCCGAACACCCGGATGCCCTGGGTCACGGTGCCGACGAAAAAGCTCATGCGACCCTCGATCAGCGCGACAGTGGGCTTGAACTCCGTCCACGCGCGTCGGAGTGCGGCGAGCTGCGGATGTTCCGGATCTTTGCTGTGAAGCGCACCGAAAAAGAGCAGCGAGCCTGTCGCCGAGGCAGTGCTCCTTGGCACGATGTGCAGGAGATAACCGCTCTGGTCAAGCTGCTGATAGCGTACATCATGCTCCATGCTGTCGAGCTTCATGCCGCCAACCGCGACTGAAGACCCGGGTGTGTAGACGGGCGGTGCCCACCAGCCCAACCGCCACACGATCACCCCGAGTGCGACCGTGATCACTCCCAGGCTCGCGCCCGCACGCTTCAGCCAGCGACGCCGCTTGATGTCCGGTTTTGTACGATTTTGTCTCACTATCGGTGTATTAGGAAAGGACACGCACTCGTTTTCAGGAGGAGCTGCGGCCAATCAATCACCTGGACTGCCCCCGCATCGAGCACGTCTGGTCTCATTTCAGGACTCGCCGGCTGATTCCAGCAAGGTTCAAGCGGGAGTTGATCCGGAGCGAGGATGGGCGGTCGGCATGAGCAACAGCACTTCGTTCGGATGTGTCGGTGCAGGACACTCAAGGAACGTGGAGAATGAAGACCATCGATGGGGGCACCGGATATACGCGGATGCCGTGGGCATCGCTTCGCGCCTGCGCGCGAGTCGTCGTGGATGGATCTTCAACCCCCGCAACGGCCTTGGCGCTCAACAAACGGCGTATCCCGGGCTTCTAGACCATAACGCCTTCCAAGGAAAATTTTATAGGTGTACTGCCACCCCGATTGACGATGCAAGCGCTCGCAAGCGATGAGCTTGCGGGCGTTTATGGTTTGGGGACTTGGGCGATCGCTTGCTCGCTGGTCAGCGATCATCTCGCGCAAGATCGGCAGCACATTCTTGCACGGCGTGGAATGGCGTGATACAACGACGGCATGGGCGAGTACACGGCGGTCATTGAATGGAAGCGGGCTGGCGCGAACTTCGCAGACAACCGCTACAGCCGCAAGCACCTGTGGCGATTCGATGGCGGGATTGAAGTGCCTGCGTCTTCCTCTCCGCAGGTTGTTCCGCTTCCGATGTCGGTTGCTGCTGCGGTAGATCCGGAGGAAGCTTTTATCGCCAGCCTGTCCAGTTGCCACATGCTCTGGTTTCTGTCCATCGCCGCCAAGCGCGGGTTTGTGGTCGAGAATTATCGCGACGATGCGATCGGAGTGATGGCCCGGAACTCGGTCGGCAAAATGGCCATGACGCTTGTCACGCTTCGCCCTGCGGTCGAGTTTGCAGGCGAGAAGCTCCCTGCGGCGGATGAGCTGATCGCCATGCATCACGAGGCGCACGAGCAGTGTTTCATTGCCAACTCGGTGAAAACCGAGGTCCGGTGCGAACCGGTCCAGTAGTCGGCCGTCACTCCGGGTCGCGAACATCGATTCGGGTCGTACGTTCGACTGATCACAGATGAGATGGCCTCGGCAGGTGCCGGGGTCATTCGGTTTTTGCAGGGAAGGTCCTGCAGCTGTCGGCGCTAGAGGTACGGCAGGCGCGCCTCATCGCTCGCGGATAGAGGCAGGGAGCGTGAGGGGGTTGCGACCTCGAACGTTGAGAGGCAGGACCACCAGCTGTCCGAGTTTTTCTTCACCTGCGAGTGATCCTGTCACGTACAGGTCGGTGAGAGCATCGCCGCCAAATGCAGCGTTGCTTGCGTGTTCGAGCCCGGTCGCGATCTCGCGGATGATCTTGCCGGATTGGTCGAAGACCACGATCATGCCCCTGCCGTAGTCTGCCATGTAGAGCAGACCTGCCTGGTCGAGCGTCATTCCGTCTGGAACTGAGCGAGGGTCCGGCAGTTCTGCGAAGAGGCGCCGAGCGGTGATGACCCCTGGTGATGTGATCTGGAACTCGTGGATCTGGCGATTGCAACTGTCGTTCACGAGGAGCGTTTTTCCATCTGGTCGTACGACGATTCCGTTTGGATAACAGAAGCCACTGGCGACCTGGTGAACGGCGCGGCTGGAGTCGAGGTAGTACACACCGCTGCGACTTGCTTCGCGATCTGCATCGGATTCTGCAGGGGCGGTGATGTACACGCCGCCGTCGCCGTCGAGTGACAAGTCGTTTGGCGTCGCAAGCTGCGGAGCAAGCACTTCGATCAGCGTGCCTTCAGCATCGACATGATGGACGCCACCCCTGGCCGCGAGCAGATGCGTGCCATCGTGCAGCACCTTGTGGCCGTTGGGCGTGTTCGTGCGATACCACGCCGCAGGTGGGGCAGAACCGCGGATGACAACGACGGTTTCATTGTTCTGCACGGACACGAACGCAGCGCCGTGCGCATCAAAGACGATGCCCTCGGTGTAGCTTGCCATACTTGCCACTGCACGCGGCTGCACGGGTGACTGCGAGCAGCCAGACGCGAACGCGGCGACGCTTAGTGCGATGGTGCACCGGGTCAGCATGGAGGACTTGCTGCGTGCAGACTGAAGGGTTTGTCCGGTTCGCGATGAGATGTTTAACGTGGTGCGCTGCATGCGAGGGAGTCTATGCGTCGTCGCGATCACAGTCGGAATTGGTTCGAGGGGCATTGAAGTTCTCAGTGAGTGGCTGCAAATCACGGACTGCAGATGGCCAAGCTCTATAACTCGATCAAAGAGAATTGCGAGGGTCATGACCCTTCGAGCATTCGATGCGCGGGGGAAACTTCCGGGAGCATCTTCCGACGAATTATGTCGCCGTGCTTCAACTCGCTGAGCTGTTTGACAAAGGAATGCAGCGATACACCAACGAAAAGCCGATGCAGTTTGTTGAAGCGTTTGACACAATTCAGCAGGTGGTAGATCGTGAGCACTTTCTACCGGCCTTCAGTGATTCGGAGCATCGATTCGACAGGACAGCTTGCTGCGTTTTCGATTTCACCGCATTACACTATCATCTAAGATAGTATAGGGTGAGAATGTGCGTATAAAGGCAGTGTATAGTGACTGCATGAACACGTCCAAGCATGTCGCATCAGCCTTTTCAGGCCCCTGCATGCATGGGGTCGGAGACGGCTTTCATGTCAGTTCGGTGTTGTCGTCGCAGTCCGTGCAATCGCGCTTCAGCCATGCATCTTGTTTGCCTTTACGCGTTTGGTGAAGGTCGATTCCTCTGACCTGCCGCGCGGCGTGGATTGTCGTCGGCGATGGGGCATTGATGCGGCAACGGCTGTTTTCCAAGGCGAACTCGAGCATCGGGATTCCGTCGAGAGCAGCAGTAGTATGGGGCCGGAGGATGTTCAATGGATGACGGCTGCCTTCGGTGTTCTACACGAGGAGAAGCACGTGGATGAGCTCGCCAGTCGCGTCGGCGTGCTCGAAATGGCGCAATTGTGGTGAAGCCGATCCATGAACCCGTGGTCAGTCATGACTCTTTGGTGATGAACACGCAGGAAGAGATTCCAAAGGCCGTCGCGGATGTCCGCGTCGCCTGCTTTGGCAAATTTGAGCAAGCCGTGCTTTCCGCTGTCGCCCCGGGAAGCAGATGAGAATCAGAGGCGGCATGATGCAAAGGAGATCGCTGATGTCTTTCAAGTATCGTCGTCTCGACAAGAACAACGCGGCCGTCCTTCTGGTGGATCATCAGTCAGGACTGTGCAACCTCGTGCATGATTCAACGCCCGACGATTTCAAGAACAACGTTCTCGCGTTTGCTGCCTCGGCGAAGTATTTCAAACTGCCCACTATTCTCACGACCAGCTTCGAGACTGGTCCGAATGGCCCGCTCGTGCCCGAGCTCAGGCCAATGTTCCCCGATGCGCCGTACATCGCTCGGCCCGGCAATATCAACGCGTGGGACAACGAAGACTTCGTCAAGGCCGTCAAAGCCACCGGCAAGAAGCAACTTCTCATCGCGGGCGTTGTCACCGAGGTCTGCGTGGCGTTCCCTGTCCTCTCGGCCATCGAGGAGGGATACGAGGTGTTCGTGGTGACAGACGCGTCGGGAACGTTCAACAAGACGACCCGTGATGCAGCCTGGATGCGTATGCAGGCCGCTGGCGCTCAGTTGATGACATGGTTCGGAGTCGCGTGCGAGCTGCACAGGGACTGGCGAAATGACATCGAGGGGCTGGGCGCGCTCTTCTCCAACCACCTGCCCTCGTACCGGAATCTCATCACGAGCTTCAACGCGAAGAGATGATGATTCCGCGCGTTCGGACTCGATTGCTTCAGTGCCAAACCACTTGAGCAGATGCTTGCGGATACTTCAGACGCGATATTGATGGGCCCTCTCAGTCCTACCAAACCGATTTACGCTTCGCAAACGGCGTATCTCGATCTCACAGAATCGAACACCTGTCAAGAACCGTCCCATTGGCGTACTGCCACTCCGATTTTTCGAGCAATGAGCCCTTCGACGAGCACGTCGGCGGGCTTTTCTTTGCTGGCAGATGTACAGATCGCGATCAGCGTTCGGCTGCGTGCAGGATCTGGTATGCAGCGGTGATGCGCGCGACGATCGGGTAGTTGCGGTTGGCGAGCAGAACGACGCCCAGCTTCTTTGCAGGGATGAATGCGACATACGCACCGAAGCCGCCGGTTGATCCGGTCTTGTTGAAGAGGACTGCGTCACCGAGATTGATGGGCGAGGTGGTTGCGTTTGGCTCGAAGATGATGTCGGGTGAGTTGCCTGCGAGGAGATCCTGCAGAGTGGTTGGGTAGGGGTACATCTCCCAGCCCAGTCCCTGGGTCATGGGTCCGACTGAAAAGTGTCCGACGTGCGTGAGCGCGATCGCGTTTGCGAGTGCAGGGTTGTTTTGGGTGGTCATCTGCACGGAGAGAAACCTGCTCATGTCTGCAGCGCTGGTCTTGATGCCGTAGGCCTCTTTGTCGAACATGCCTGGGTTCACGCGGATCGGGAGGTTGTCGTTGTTATAGCCAAAGGCGTAGTGATCCATTGCAGAAGGTGGCACTGCGAGGTAGGTGTGCGAGAGGCCAAGTGATGGCAGGATCGTGCGGGTCATCAGTTGAGCGAAGTTTTCGGCAGAGCCTTGAGCGGCGACGCGGCCGAAGAGGCCGATGCTTGGGTTGGAATAACAGCGGTATGCACCGGGCGGATAGTCGGGTTCCCACGCTCGGAAGTAGGCGAGCATCTCTGCGTCGGTCGTGACGGCTTCTGGGAACTGGAGCGGCAGACCACCTGCGGAGTAGGTCGCGAGCTGGGCCATGGTGATGCCGTCAAATGCAGTTCCCGCAAGTGCGGGCCACGCGCGACTGACGGGATCCTCGAGTCTGAACCCGCCCTGCGTGCAGACATACGCACCGAGCAGGGCGGTGAATGTTTTGCTGATGGAGCCGATCTCAAAGATGGTGTACTGGTCGACGCGCTGGCCCGTTTCGCGCGAGCCGACGCCGTAGTTGAAGAAGTGGACGGCATCGTCGTGGATCACGGCCACGGCCAAGCCCGGGATGTCGTGCTCCTGCATCATGGGCAGGATGGTGGTGTCGATTTCGTGTTGGAGGGAGTTAGTCGAGGGGGTCTGACAGCCGGTCAGGAACAGGATCGCGGTCAAGGCTGCAAGGCAGAGCGCGAGGGATTGGCTGTGGAGATGAGCAGAGGGGTGCATAGATGGGCTTAGACATCGGTCGATGGCAAGAGACTTCATGAGGCACGGGTCAGCAAGCAGGAACTGCTCTTCAAGATGCCAACAAGCCTGAGGGTGGATTCGAGTGGTAACCTGCCATTCAAGATCTTGAAGTACAGACACGTACAGGCGTACTTACAGGTGCTAATAGGCGATTTCTGCGGGGTGAGCACTGACTTTGAAGTAGAATTTGCCATGGAGCGTTTTGACCTACCGCTAGATCAGTGTCTACCACCCAAAGAAGGCGAGCCTCTGCTGCATCGTGCGGCGCGGGTTGCCAGCGATATTCTTTGGAATCTCTGCGTTGTTTTGAATGAGGCGACGAGATGCCGTTGACTACGAATCAGCCCATGCTGCATGTTGGCATTTCCGCTTGGATCATCCAAGACGGAAACTACTCCGACTTTGAGCGAGGCTCTATCAGACGGTTTGCGCTGGAGTTCCATGCAGAGAACAGTCTGGTGGTCGTCAGCGATGGGCGTCAAGCGCCTGGACTTATTCACCATCGCGAATCAGAGTACTCGGCAGGTGGGATCGTTCGATTCTGCACAGATAAGGTGTGGGTTATCGATTTTGGCAGTGTCATGGCTTATCGCAAAGAACGGCCGCCGAGTGGAGTGGTCCCTGGATCATTCGTCACGGGGGAGATCAGCCTGGGAATTGACCCGTTCTTCTACTACGAAGGGCTGTATGGAATTCCCGGTATGCCAGCACTCATCTACGAGTGGGAGATTGCGGGCATTACCATGGAAACAGCCCCGATTATCGAATCGTTCAAGCACCCCCAAGTGAAGTGCTTGGCTCGAGATCTCACAAAGCGTGGGCAGAAGCCCATTCACAAGACTAATGCCTGGAACGATGACAACGGCTTTGGAGACTATGTGCTGGAGTGCAGGCTGGTGTCGACCGAAGCCTTCTGGAATCTCGGCTCGACAACCGATGATCAGTTGGATGGCACGTGACCTTACGCACGTGGTGACCATGCGAGATTATGTAGCAGTGCTCACTGAAGTGCTTTTTCGTCCAGTGGTGTATCGCGGGTGACGACGTGTTTTGGCCGATGATGCAGGCCGCATGCAGTTGCAGCAGCGCACAGATCTACGTCGTCTCTGGGCGCGATCAACAATCCCCGAACACTCGCCTGCGGAGGAGTCGCATATCCAGCGGGATGAGACCGATCAAAAGAACCAAACACAGTCCTGCGGATGCAGCGAGGTGCCACGTTGGTTTGCCGGTCAGGAGGAGCCAGCGGAGGCCTTCTGCGAGATGGTGGAGGGGGTTGAGCATGGCGATTTCGCGCAGGCCTGTGACGTCGGGGAGTGGGAAGTAGGTGCTCGATGCAAAGCCGATGGGCATGATGACCAGGAAGAACGGCAGGCTCATGTGGTCGATGCTGGGGAGGATGGCGGTGAAGAAGAGGCCGACTGCAGAGAAGGCAAGTGCGGTGAGGAAGAGGAGCGGGATTGTCACGGGGAGCCACTGCCAGTGGAGTGAGAGCTGCCCTGCGAGGCCGAAGCCGGCGAGGACGATGCAGACGACTGCTGCGTAGCTGGTCGCGAGGGTTGCGGCCCAGAAGGCTTCGCCCCAGAGAACGTGTTCGAGCCTTACCTGCGTCGTGAGCTGGCCTTCCCATGATTTCTGGAAGCGCATGCGGATGAATGCAGCAAAGAGTGACTGGAAGAACGCGGACATGAACGCGGTGTACGCGAGGATGCCGGGCGCGAGGTAGTGAAGGTAATTGAACTCGTGGCCCTGCCAGCGCAGCGTGCCCATCTGGCTTCCGAGGCCGAGCCCGAAGGTGAGGAGCATGATGAGCGGCTCGCACACGGGCGGGAGCGTGACGGTGTGCCAGTTGCGAAGGTGAACACGGACGTGGCGCGAGAGCACGGCCCTGCTTTGCCACTGGAGTGCAGCGGTAAGGACGCTCATGAGTGTGTCTCCACCGACAATGCGGGGAACAAGTCGTCGAGTGTCGGCGGTCGTACTTCGTAGGACAGATCGGGGAATGTTGCGACAAATGCAGCGAGTGTTTTGCTATCGAGCGGGATGTGCCAGTCGCTGAGAATCTGTGCAGGTCTCGCGGGGCGATGCGGCGGAGGTGGGTTGCGGAACCACGCCAGCGCCGATGCAGTTTGTTCTGCAGCAGCAGGGAGGACCATGACGTGGTCGCCGACGATGTCGCCCAGCACTGCAGAGGGGGTGCCGCTCGCGCGGACTTTACCTGCCTGGATCACCTGGAGACGATCCGAGAGTATGGCTGCTTCATCCATGTAGTGCGTCGTCAGGACGATGCCCATGCCTTCTGCACGGAGTGCGTTGATGAGTTCCCACACCGCAACGCGCGCCTGCGGGTCGAGGCCGGTGGTCGGTTCATCAAGGAACACGACGTGCGGCTGGTGGATGACTGAACGGGCGATCATGAGCCGGCGCTTGTATCCGCCCGAGAGCGTGTCTGGCTTGTGGTCTGCATACTCGCGAAGGCCGAAGCGGTCGAGGACGCTCTCGATGCGTGCAGCGAGGTCGGGCTGGCGTGGGCGGAAATAACGCCCGGTCTGGATCAGGTTGCCGCGCACGGTGAAGTCAGCATCAAAGGTGTCGTCCTGCGTGCAGACGCCAAGACGCCTGCGTGCAAGGTCGGGCTCGCGTGCAAGATCATGCCCCGCGATGCGGATGGTGCCCTTGTCGGCCCGGAGGTAGCCGTAACACATGCGGAGCGTCGTGGTCTTGCCCGCACCGTTGGGGCCGAGGAGACCGAGGACTTCGCCTGCAGAGCAGGTGAGATCGATCCCCTGCACCACGGGCTTGCCGCCGAGGGTCTTTTCGAGGCCGGTTGCTTCGAGGACGGGGGAATCGGTCTTCATTGTGTTTCGGCCAGGTGAGTGGGGGAGAGAGCGTACCTCGGTCAGGGCGTGTGGGCTTTTCGCGGCTTTCGAATTCGCCAGATGTACGCTGCAGGGGCTTGATTTCGGTGCGTCGTGCTTGCGGTTGGCTTCTGCGAGCTTCAAAGCAAGCTCCCGAAAACTGGTTGGTGCAAGGCGTCAGCAGGAACGTCCCAGAATCTGCAGTGCGGTGCAGCGGGTTGCTTCCACATACTATTTGTGTACAGCATGTCCCTTGAGCCGTTCATCGCGTTCGTGCCGCTCTCGAACTGGACGAGAGGTTTTGATCGCTATGCCATGCGGTACAGCAAGCAGCTGATTGGGGAATCAAAGTACCCGGACTGCTTCTACATGATGAAGGAAGGCGAGGAGCTCGCGCCTGCGATTGCCAAGACCAAGGACTTGATCGGGCGTCTGAACATTGCAGGTGACCGCGTCGTGGCGCTTCGTGCGATGCTGCACGTTGGTGCGGGTGGGATGGAGCCCAATGTGCACAGTGGCACGGGTGTTGGATGGCGGTGGCCGCATCCGTGGATTCCGCTGACAGAGTTTGGGCTGGCGACGGATGCAGGGTCGTTTCGGAGGGAACGGCATGAGACGTTGACCGCGATGGCGTACAAGCTCAAGCAGGGCGAGCTTGCGAGCTGGGTTGATTGCACGCCGCGAACGTTCTCGGTGCTTCCGATTGCAAGGGCGTGCAACGCGACGTGTGCGTTCTGTTTTTCAAAGGCGAGCGTGTCGGAGCTCGCGAGCCAGGTTCCGCTGAAGGAAGAAGTGTGCAGGGCGTGGGCGAAGGAAGCGCGGGCACGTGGTGCGTCGCGTGCGGTGATCACCGGTGGCGGGGAGCCGGGTTTGCTGGGCTGGGGTGCGCTGGAGCGACTGTCGAGCGTGCTTTCTTGCGAGATCGGGAAAGTGTTGTTGATCACCAACGGGTCACAGTTTGCGGATCTGGAGTCGCCAGAGCTTCGGAAGGTGCTTGCGCGGCTTTCGAAGGCAGGGCTCACGCGGATTGCCATCAGTCGCCACGGGACGGATGAAGTTGAAGATCAGCGGATCATGGGGCTTGGGGTTGATGGAGCGAAGGTTGCGCGAGTGTTGAATGAGCACGGAGAAGGGCCGCGGCTGCGATCCATCTGCGTGCTTCAGAAGGGTGGCGTGGATTCACCCGCGCGAGTTGAGAAGTATCTTCGTCGGATGGCTCGCGAAGGGTTTGGAGAGGTGTGCTTCAAGGAGCTGTATGTCTCAGCGCTTTCAGAGAACCCTTGGGCGCCGAGCGTGTACAACCTCTTTTCAGAGTCCAACCAGGTTCCGCTTCACATGGTGGTTCTGCAGCTGGAGCGGATGGAGTTTGTCGAGCGTGAGCGATTGCCGTGGGGAAGCCCGGTCTATGAAGGTGTGATTGAGGGTGTGTCGATGCGGGTTGCTGCGTATACCGAGCCATCGGTCGGTTGGGAGCGTTCACACCGGATGGTGAGGTCGTGGAACCTGATGGCAGATGGGACGTGCTTTGCATCGCTCGAGGATCCTGCGAGCAAGCTTGAACTGCGATGCCTGTGAAGTGAGAGCCCTGCATGGATTATGTGCAATTCAAGGCACGTCGAGCGGAACTATGTGCAGGTGACTCGACACTGCTCGATCTTAGTGAAATGAACCTGTATCGAAGCTTGCCTGCAGCGTTTACGGGAGAGTTTCTCGCGATCGAACCCTCAAGCGATGGCCGTGCGCTTCATCGGTGCTATTTGCGAGACCTGATGCTCGAATCTCTGGAGTTTGAGCACTCGCTGCGTTCGCGGCTCTTGATAAGCCATGGCGTGCGGAGAAGTCTTGGAGCATTGTTCCAGACGCTTGCGGAGCGTGGGCAAAGCGTCTTGATACCGAGTGATGTGTATCCGGTGTACTTTGAGATTGCACATAGAGCGGGTGTTCGATTCGGTGAGTATCGAGCTCGGCAAGGGATACCCGGCTTCACAATGATGGAATCGCACGACGCAGTGCTTGTTTGTGATCCGCTGAAGCCTTGGGGAGGATCGATGAGCCCTGCGGATTGCGAGTTGCTCAGGCAGTGGGCATCGCATGGTTCGCGCCTTGTAATTGTGGATGGTGCTTACAGCTTCAGGCCATCGGAGCATGTTCGGAAATTGGTGCGCGAGAGTTCGTGCGCACTTCTCGGGTCGCTTTCGAAGGGGTGGCTCATTCCCGATCATGCAGGTTACTGTCTTATTGCTGAAGCGTGGAAGGACGTGGTGCAGCCTGCATTTGTGGCTCTTGCGAAGGACGAGCAGCGGCTGCGGGTCAGCTTTGAAGCACTTGAAAAGCACGCAGCGCGGCCTGCAGTGGCAAGAGAGCGGCTGCTCGAACTTGCGGGTGCGTTCGGTGAACGCATGCGCGTGCTTGGGATCCAAACTTCACAAGTGCATGGATACTTCGCGACGACTTCGCTTGGCTTTGATGAACTGCTTGGGAAGGGGTGCATGGGCATGCCCGCTTCGGTGTTTGGAGCTTCAGGCAGCGATGGCTGCGTGCTGTCAACGTTGCCGCCGTGTCCGCCAGGCTCTTCCTGGTAATCTTGTGCAGAGTGCAGTCGTGTGAATACCTTCTGATGGGAGAACGAGCATGAGTGAACCGATGACCCCTCTCACGCCCGAAGCAGAAACGATCAGGGAGGCGTATGCAGCGCTCAATCGCCATGATGTTGGTGGATTCATCGCTGCGTTTGATTCACAGATTGTGCGGGTTGAGTTTGAGGGCTCTCCACATGAAGGGACGTTTCGCGGGATCGAGGCAGTGAGGGAGCATGTTGAGAAGGGGCGAGGGACCTGGGCAGAAGGGGGCTGCGAGCCGGAGCGGTTCATTGTCGCGGGGGACCGGATCATCGTGGCCGTTCACGTGCGTGTGCGAGTAAAGGGCGAGGCAGCATGGCGCGAAGGGTACATCGGGGATGTGTATACGTTCCGTGGCGGAAAGGTGATTGAGTTTCGCTCGTTCTTTGAAGTAGAGCAAGCATTGAAATGGGCAGGATGGACAGGCCCGGAGGCAAGCTGAACATTGGTGTTCAACGCTGGTGCGAGATCGTGGCGCCTGCGGCGATGAACCTGGCTTTCACCATGCACCGCAACGGGTTTCTGGTTGGCACGATGAGGTGTTGCTGAACTCTGGAGTTGTTCCATCATGCAATCTCAAGGCTTCACACGGTCGATGGCTGCTGGCAATGTCATGCTGCGTGCCGTGCAGCCTGCGGATCTGCCTGCACTCTTCGCGTTTGAGAGTGATCCTCGCTGGTGCGAGGTGGCGGTGGTGAAGCCGCGAAGCGCGGAGGTGTTTGAGTCGGTCTGGGCTGATATCTTCAAAGCCTGGGCGACGGGGGATTCGAGCGTGATGCAGAGGACGATTCTCGTGGACGGTGAAATCTGCGGGCTGATCGGTTGCAGACTGCTCGGCGATCGGCACGTGGTGGGCTATGGATTGGGGCAGGCGTACTGGGGTCGTGGCATTGCGTCGCGTGCACTGGAGCTGCTGCTCGAACAGATGCCGATTCGTCCGCTGTATGCGACGGCCGCGGCGAGCAACGCGGCCTCGATTCGCGTATTGATCAAGCATGGCTTTGTGATCGCGGAGACTCGCACCTCGGCGGGGACTGAGCGATTCCCGGCGCGTGAAGAAGTGAGTATGGTGCTTGTGTAACGGTCATGCACCAATTCACAGTCCATTGCCGCGAAGATGTGCTGCATATCTCGCCAAGTTTTTTTTCCAGCATAATCCCATGCTGGAAGAGGCCGTTGATGTGCTTTGCGTGGTTGCATGCAATGCGGGTGTCACTGCATTCACGTCGATTGAGTCATCCGCCAATGAGATGGGCTGGTACTGTTCATTGCGATGACGAACGAGCGATTGTCAACTCATTTGCGAGCGTGTTCACCAGCAGCGCGGCGGGCATGGGTCGTATGAGCGGTGCACCCTGTCCAGCCCACTGTGCACCGTACCCGGTCTCGCCGCGCGACTTTGCAGCAGCGTTCAGTGCCTTCCCTGCGTCGTAGGCGATCGGGTAATCGGGGATGTCGCTGTGCGGGATGTCCTTGCCCCAGCGGGTGAAGGCGTTGTCAAGGCAGCGTGCAGGTCGGCCGGAAATGACGTGGGTCATGGTTGTGCGGTGTGCAGCGTCGCTTGTGAGTGCTTTGCGGAAGCTCTCGTCTGCAGCCGATTCAGGGCAAGCGATGAAGGCCGTGCCGAGCTGTGCGGCGATAGCGCCGAGCGAGATCGCTCTCGCGATGCCTGCACCATCCATGATGCCACCTGCAGCGATCACGGGCAGTGTTTGCTGCTGCACGAGGAGGCGGACGAGAGGGAACGTGCCAAGGCAGTCATCAGAGGCGGCCGGATCAAAGACCCCGCGATGACCACCCGCTTCGTATCCCTGCGCGACGAGCGCATCGATGCCGATTGCAGATGCTTGCAGAGCTTCTGCGCGATTGGTGACGGTCGCGAGCAACACGATGCTGCGTGATTTAAGGCGGGCTGCAGTTTCGCGTGTCGGCAGGCCGAAATGAAAGCTCACGACGTTCGGCGCAGCTTGCAAGAGCACATCGAGCATGTCATGGTCTGCATTGAAGCTCTTATAAATCTCGCGAAGGTGTGACGGAGGTGCTGCGCCATAGATCTGGAAGTGATCCGCGAGCCGTGCGATCCATGCATGCTCCTTGGCATGGTCGGGCCTGGCTGGCTCGTGGCAGAAGACGTTGACGTTGAATGGCAGGGCAGTGAGTGCGCGCACGCGGGTGATCATCTGCTTTGCTTCTGCAGGCGTAATAGCACCGACGGCGATTGATCCCAATCCGCCTGCATTCGAGACTGCAGCAGCAAGCTCAGGCGTCGACGTCCCTGCCATGGGCGCCTGGATGATCGGCACGCGGAGTCCGAGGCGGTCGATCAGTGGGTGCTGTGGGTGCTGCATGACGTGACCGTAGCGACGACGGCCTGTGCTTTATTAAGGATGACGGGTGTGCAGCCCTTCAGTACCATGCATGGACTATGAAGAAGTCATCGTGTGGGCTCGTCAGCGTTCAGATTACCACCAGCATACTGATGGTCGCAGGGCTCGCTGCGTGCAGTACCGTGCAGCGATCGGGTCAGCATGGTGACATTGTCATCGGCGATTTCGAAGGCGCTGGATACGGGTCATGGACTGCGTCGGGAGCGGCGTTCCAGGGCGTTCCGCCAACGGGTGATGCACTTCGCGTGCTTGAGATCGAGAACTTTGTGGGTAAGGGCGTCGCGAGCAGCGAGCGTGAAGGCGATGGAGCGCACGGCACGCTGACGTCGCGGGAGTTCACGATCGAGCGTGATTTCATCGGTTTTCGTGTGGGCGGCGGAAATTACGAATATTCGACGTGCGTGAACCTCGTGGTTGATGGTCGCATCGTTCGAACTGAAACCGGCTGGCGAAGTGATTTTCTCACCCCTGCAAGCTGGGACGTGCGAGAGTGGAAGGGCAAGCGCGCACACGTCGAGCTTGTCGATCGCTCAAGCGGGGATTGGGGCCACATCAACGTGGATGCGATCGTGCAGACCGATGCACCAGAGCGTGCGCCGATTGAAGTGGCGCCGCTTTATCACGAAGCCTTGAGGCCGCAGTTCCACTTCACTGCGCGGCAGTGGACGATGAAGCGGCTGAACCCCGGGATGCAGCAGGAAGGCTGGATCAACGATCTGAACGGGCTGGTGTACTACGAGGGTGAGTACCACCTCTTTGCACAGCGGTGGGCCAAGTGCTGGCTCCATGCAGTGAGTACGGATCTCGTGCACTGGACTGAGCTTCAGCCTGCATTCTGGGAAGAAGAGCAGGGGAGCGGCGTCCAGTCAGGTTCGATCGTGATCGATTACCAGAACACGTCAGGGCTTGGGTTGCCGGGCAAGCCCGCGATGATCGCGTTCTGGTCGCGATTCGACAATCGGTCGCAGTGCGTCTCGTACAGCACGGATCGCGGGCGGACGTGGAAGGCGCATCCGAAGAATCCGATCTTCGTGCGCACCGAGCGTGATCCCAAGGTGTTCTGGTATGAGCCGGGCAAGCACTGGGTGATGATGATGTACGGCGATGGGCAGTACCACGTGCTGACGTCGTCGAACCTGATCGACTGGAAGGATGAGAAGAACCCGATCGCGGACTGCTTTGAATGTCCGGACTTGTTCGAGCTTGCGATCGATGGGGATGCCAACCGCAAGAAGTGGGTGATGGTGCAGGGGAATGGGCAGTACTCGATCGGAACGTTCGACGGGAAGAAGTTTATGGAGGAATCGCAGCGTCTTGCGTGCGATCTTGGCCCGCACTTCTATGCGACGCAGTCGTGGGAGAACATGCAGACCGGGGATGGAAGGCGCGTGCAGGCTGCGTGGATGCGAGGTGGTGTTTATCCCGACATGCCGTTCAACCAGCAGGTGAGTTTCCCGTGTGAGCTGACGCTGCGGACAACGGCGAGCGGCGTGCGACTGTTCCGCCAGCCCGTGCGCGAGATCGAGAAGCTCCTGGGTGCGCCGACGGTGCGCAGCGAGCGCGTACTGCGGGATGGGATGCATCTTCCGCTCGTGCCGGGCGGGGATTGCTATCGCATCGTGGCGGATCTTGAGATGGGCGAGAATGCGAAGGCGGTTTTTGAGGTGCGCGGTGCAAGTGTGATCGTGACTCGGACGGGGATTGGGTCGGGCGAAGCGAAGGGGAGTGTTGCGAAGGATGTGCAGCGCGTGGAGATGCTCGTTGATCGCACGTCGATCGAGGCGTTCGTGAACGATGGAGAGCTTTCAAGTTCGCGGTGCTTCGTGCCATCTGCAAGCGGGATTGGGCTTCGCGCAGAGGGCGGAGAGGTGCGGCTCAAAAAGATGACGGTGTGGCCGGTGAATTCGGCGTGGCAGAAGGACTGATGGAACTGCTTATTCGCGTCAACGCCAGATCAGTTGCGCACCTGCCGGAGGGCGGTGGCAATCGTGATTGCGCTGAAAGCGAGTACTGCTGCCACTGAGACGATCGAGAAATTACCTCGGCCACTGCCACGCAAAGATCGCGCCGGTGATTAAGCCGAAGACAATGCCATCGATCCATTCCATGGCCATTGCGCGGGGCTTCTTCTGGAACCAGAGATCGTTGGGGAAGCTTGCAAAGCAGTAGGCGAGAATGGCTGCAGTGCTGATGACCTGGAAGACCTTACCGAATGTCGGTGCTGCTGCAGCGATGCCGGGTATGGCGGTCGATGCAGAACCGTGTGGGAGTGCAGCCCATGCGAGGTAGGCGATGACGGTGCTGGTGACGAGGTAGAAGAGGAACGTGACGAGCATGTTCACGCCCATGTTCATCGGTCCCCAGACACGGAGGAGGCCCTGCGGGTGCTTGTTGAAGAGTGCCTTCTGTGCTTCCTTGCGCTGCTCGGGCGGGAGCTTGTGGCACTGGAAGAAGTCGGGAAAGCCGTAGTTGCCGGGGCGAATGTTCAGGCGCGTGATGGTGTCCATCAGTTCCTGCTCATTTGGGATTGCTTCGCGGTCTTTGTTGTGGTGGCCGATCGCCATCCAGGCGATGGCACTTGCGATCCAGACACCGACGCCAGAAAGAAGGATGGGAAGCCAGAGGTGCGTGAGAAAGTCCATGACAGTCTCCGTGAGATTCGGACGAGGGGCGAATCAACGCAGAGCTGAGTGTACCGCGCGGAGCACGATCGCGCATGCACATGAACCATCCTGCGGTGGATGGCTCGCGATGAGATTTGGAGTTGACACCACGTTCAGGGCTTTGGCGCGAGCTGCCAGAGGCCGTGATCGATGCCGCCCAGGACATAGATCGCGCAGGTGCCGTGGCCTGGGATTTCCATCCCTGGAAGAGCAATCTTGCCACCTGCAGCTTCTGCAGCCTTCAGTACAGCGTTGATGTCGTCAACCAGAACGTACGGGCGGATGACGGGTTGCTCGGCCGTGCGCATCGGTGCACGAACGCCGATCTTCCAACCACCCTTGAGGTCTGCAGTTCGTGCATTTCCAAGTTCAAGCACCGGCTCACCAAACATGACACCGTGGGCCTTGGCCAGTGCATCGCACGTTTCGTTGACGGAAGGGGTAACGATTTCAAGGTAGTGCACGGGGAGTGGTTTGGTTACCTGCTTCTCCTCTACAGCTTGCTTGGGTGCGGCGGGCTGGGCTGCTGCGGAAGCACCGAGGAAATCGTTGACCATCGGGACGATGGTGGATGGACGGTATATCAATGTCACGTGCGTCGTGTCCGGAATGATCGCCAGCCGCGACTTTGAACGCGGGCGCATGTCGCCCATGATCTCTTCGCCCTTGATGCGGAACATCTCGGCGATGTGGTCGAGCCTGACGCCATCTGCATCGCCGTGGATGAAGAAGATCGGTGCCTTGGTCGCCTTGAGCTTGTCTGCGCCGAAGTCGTAGTGCTTCTGATCCATCGCAAGAACCCGAGGAATGAAGGCGGCGAACTTCTCCGGCGTCGGGCTGAGCTTCTTGTACTCCGTTTCGATCGGTGAGCCCTTGAACATGTCTGCACTCATCATCGGGAAGACGTCGAGTGCTTCCTTCACCCAGCCATCGTGGCGGAAGACTGCAGAGATGCTCACAACCTTGCGGAACTTCTCGGGATGACGGATCGCACACTGGAGCGCGACGCCGCCGCCCATGCTATAGCCCAGGACGTCCGCAGAGGGAATCTTGAGATGATCAAGGAGTGCAGCGACGTCGTCCGCAAGCGATTCGTAGGCGAAATCGCGATCGATGTCTGCAGTTCTGCCGTGGCCCTGCATTTCGATCGCGATGACCTTGCGCGACTTGGCAAATTCATCGATCCAGCCATTCCAGTTGCTCGTGATCGTCATGAACGAGCCGTGGACGAGCACGATGGGGTCGCCGCTGCCGTGCACCTCGTAATACATCTTCAGTCCGTTGACCGGTGCGTACCCCTTGTCTGCGGGCTGCCGCGCATGTGCAGCAACGGACAGGAGCAGTGTGAGGATGAAGGCGAGTGCTTTCATGATCGATTCCTCGGATTCGTGACCACGACCGCAGAATCTGCTTCCACGGAGGCTGCTGAAATCGCTGGAAATGCGATTGAGCAGCGCACGAGCTTAGGAGAGCGAGCAGCAAGGGGTAACCTTGATCGCACACGCGCATGACAGAGCCACGGAAGCGAGAGACGTGCATGGAAGCTCGCAGGCTGCTTGCAGCACATCGCGGGCAAGCCAGAGTGATTTCCCCTAGAAACAACGGGTTCTCTGTCTCGCCTGGGTCGTGCAAATGCATCGATCACGGATGAACGCACGTGCGATCGACGATTCGCAGCAACTTGTGCCATGCACCCGAACACAACCCGATGCATCTGCGTATCGAGTCGTGCTCTCATGGCGGACCTCAGGACCAAACTCGCGATACTCGCGGATGCAGCCAAGTACGACGCATCATGTGCGTCTTCTGGAAGTAAGCGTGGGAACGGCGGGATGGGACTTGGGGATACCGACGGAATAGGTATCTGCCACTCCTACACGCCCGATGGGCGGTGCGTTTCGCTCCTCAAGATCCTGCTCACCAACTACTGCATCTTTGACTGCAAGTTCTGCGTAAACCGGATCTCGTCGGATGTGCAGCGTGCGAGATTCAGCATTGACGAGGTTGTCTGGCTCACCGTCGAGTTCTACAAGCGCAATTACATCGAGGGTTTGTTCCTGTCGAGCGGGATCATCCAGAATCCCGACTACACGATGGAGCAGCTCGCGGAAGTTGCACGACGTTTGCGAGTTGATGAGCGGTTCTTCGGGTACATCCATCTCAAGGCAGTGCCGGGTGCTTCGCGGACGTTGATCGAGCGTGCAGGGAAGCATGCGGATCGGTTGAGCGTGAACATCGAGCTGCCGCGGGATGAGGATCTGGCAAAGCTGGCGCCGGAGAAGTCGCTTAAGACCGTCGATTTGACCATGTCGATGATCCGCGATGGCGTGCAGGAAAGCCGCGTGGAGCGTGCAAAGAAGATAGAGGCACCCAAGTTCGCACCTGCAGGGCAGAGCACGCAGATGATCGTCGGCGCGACTGATGCGACGGATGAATCGATTCTCCATCGCGCGAGCATGCTGTATTCGGCGCAGCGGCTACGGCGGGTGTATTACTCTGCGTACAGCCCGATTCCTGCAGCGGATCGCGGGCTTCCCGGCAAGTCACCGCCGCTGGTTCGTGAACATCGCCTGTATCAGGCGGATTGGCTCATGCGGTTCTACGGCTTTCGCGCGGATGAACTGACCAGTGCGAACGTGGATGCAGACACACGTACTGAAAGGCAAGAAGAGAGGCCGGGTGATCTGGCGCTGGATATCGATCCGAAGCTTGCGTGGGCGCTGCGTAATCGCGGTTTCTTTCCGGTCGATGTCAATATCGCGAGCAAGGAAGCCCTGCTTAGGATTCCCGGGATCGGCGTGCGGAATGTCAATCGGATCCTGCAGACGCGTTGTCATGCAAAGCTGCGGCTCGTCGATCTGAAACGGCTGAAGATCGCGCTGGGTCGTGCTCGTCCGTTTGTGATCGCCGCAGATCATCATCCTGACACGCTGCTCCTGGATTCTCCATCGCTGCGAGATCGGCTGAGCGTAAAGCCCGTCCCTGCCAAGGGCTCATCGGCGCACAACGTGGAAGCAGGTTCACAGATCGGGCTCTTTGATTCGGCAAGCATTACTGCACGGACCGGAGAGTTCTGAGCGATGCCAACGACGCTGACGCTGCGTGGTGAGCTTGATTATGAGGCGTGGCGCGCACAGGTGCGAGAGCTGCTCGCCGCGAAAGTGCAGCCTTCTATGGTCGAGTGGCTCGATCCATTGGCGGACGATCATCTGTGGAGCGGGAAGGAGGGGGCTCGCGAACCTCGCGCGATGACGCCTCCTGCATCACGCGAGGTAGCCACTATGACGGTGCCGCGTGAGTTTCCAACACTTGCAAAGTACGTGCTTTGCCACAAGGATTCTCGCAAGTGGCTGCTGCTGTATACGTTGTTGTGGCGAATGGCGATTGAACACAGGCATGGTTTGCTTCAGCATGCATTGGACGACGATGTGTTCACTGCACGCGCCATGGCGAAAGCAGTGAAGCGTGACGTGCACAAGATGAAAGCCTTTGTGCGATTCTGCAGAGTCGCTGAAGGGCCGCGCGGCGAGCACTATGTCGCGTACCACCGGTCCGAACACCCGATCCTGTCGATCGCCGCGCCGTTCTTTGCACGGCGCTTCGGCGTCCTGCACTGGACAATCCTGACACAGTTCGCAAGTGCAACGTGGCTCGATGGCGAACTGACATTTGGACCTGCAGTGATTAAAGAAAAAGCGCCAGGGCCGGACACGCTCGAGGACTTCTGGAAAACGTACTACACGAGCACGTTCAACCCTGCACGCGTGAATCCGCGGGCAATGAGCAAGGAGATGCCCAGGAAGTACTGGTCGACGCTGCCTGAGGCCGAGATCATCGAGCGATTGCTTGCGGAAGCACCGGATCGAACGGGCGACATGATCGCCAGGACGATTGGCGGTGTCGGGGCTCAGGTTCCACAAGTGCGCGGCCTTGAAGCCCATGTTGCGTTGCTTGTGCTGAAGCAAGCTGCAGCGACGTGCCGTGGGTGCGATCTCCATCGTGATGCGACGTGCACGGTATTTGGTGAAGGAGATCCCACCGCAAGGCTGGTACTGGTTGGCGAACAACCCGGCGATCAGGAGGATCTCACGGGGCGACCGTTTGTCGGACCTGCAGGGGAGGTGCTGAATCGCGCGATGGCGGAAGCAGGGATTGATCGCAATCGCTCCTACGTCACGAACGCGGTGAAGCACTTCAAGTGGACACCCGCACCGCGAGGCAAGCGTCGTATTCACGCAAAGCCGCATGCAGGGGAGATCCGCGCCTGCAAGCCCTGGCTGGAAGCAGAACTCGGGATCATTCAGCCCAAGGTCGTGGTGCTGCTCGGCTCTACCGCAGCTCATTCACTGCTTGGAGCAGGTTTTCGCGTGATATCGAATCGAGGGAAGGTGTTGCGAGATACTGCATTTGCACCTGCAGTGGTGGCGACAATTCACCCAAGCGCGATTCTCCGTATCGCAGATGAACAGATTTCCAGGCAAGCGTATGAATCGCTGGTTGCGGATCTGAAAATTGCAAATGGTCTTCTGAACGCGTGATGGATTGCTGCTCAACGTATAGCTGCTCCCGGATCTGCGATGTGTGTGGTCTGAATTGCGAAT
>JAESFU010000360.1_pt1 | contig 30511 bp, 18 predicted proteins | sample 9269461 | NCBI WGS metagenome assembly JAESFU01 (sample SAMN14502556, study PRJNA617107) | algae metagenome | isolation source: Stenomitos rutilans HA7619-LM2 and co-occurring heterotrophs from cave walls | place: USA: Waikapalae cave, Hawaii | collected 2009-07-28
ACTTCTTCCATCAGGGCACGAACACGCCCCGGCAGCGTTTGAACTCCTCGACGAGGTTGTTGAAACGCTGCCGGGGCGTGTTCGTGCCCTGATGGAAGAAGTGCCGGTGATTGTCCTGGACGAACCCACCGAGGAGATGCTGGAAGAGCTTTCAGCGGAATTCGGGGAGGATGTTTCCGAGGATGTACTGGCAGGCCTGCACAGCGGGATCGCGCTGACCGATCGGAGCGTGGAGCACAGCGGCGTATTGCCGGAAGAGATCCACCTCTTTCGCGAGGGCGTGATAGAGCTTGCAGGGGGCTGGGAAGGGGAGGATGCGGAGGATCGGATCCGCGAGGAGATCCGCATCACGCTTTTACATGAGATTGGACACCACTTTGGCCTCGATGAGGACGATCTTGAAGGGCTGGGATACGCCTGAGGATCTTCCGGAGGTTGGGCCAGAGGTCGGGTGTGCGTGGATTCCTAGGATTGAACGGGTTGGGGCCATATGTGGGTGGCCGATTTGAGGAGCTCGAGCATGAACCGTGTGATGACAAGCGTTCGGACGGTGGTGGCGGGGCTTGTGCTGTCTGCAGGTGTCGCGACTGCGGCGATGCATGTGCAGCCCGCGCGGGAAGGCGCACTGGTCCGCGTTCTTGAGATCAACGGCGCGATTGCGGAGCGTCCTTCGCCCTTGGCATGGCTGATGAGCGATGGTGAAGAGCCCACGCTGCGGATGGTGATCAATTCGCTGTACGAAGCAGCAGCGGATGATGAGCTTTCGATGATCGTGATCCGCCTGAAGGATGCGGAGCTGAACTCGACGCAGGTCGAGGAGCTTGGCGCGGTCCTGAAGGATGTCCGGGCGATGGGCAAGAAGGTCAGCGTCTTTGCAGAGGCGTACGGCCCGACCGAGCTTCTGCTTGGCTCGTATGCAGACGACGTGATCATCCAGAACGGCGGACCGGTCTCGCTGCCGGGCCTGCACATGGAAGAAATGTTCCTCGCAGACACGCTGGCGTGGGTCGGCGTGAAGGCGGACATGGTGCAGGTGGGCGCGTACAAGGGCGCGAGCGAGCAGATGGCTCGCAACTCGCCGAGCCCCGAGTGGGACCAGAATATCACGAGCCTGCTCGATTCGATGTACGGCAACATGCGTTCGGCGCTGAAGGAAGGCAGGAAGCTCTCGGATTCGCAGCTTGATTCTGCGATGGAGAAGCTGTGGATGGCCGACGGCAAGCAGGCCCAGGAGTCAGGCGTCGTTGACAGCGTGATCGACCTGACGGGGCTCCAGGAGCACCTGGAAAAGTCGCTGGGAACGGACGTTCGCTGGGGTTCGAACATCGGCGAGTCGTCGTCGAGCGATTCGATGAGCGACATGCAGAGCAACCCGCTTGCGCTGTTTGCCAAGCTCAGCGAAGAGCCCCCCACTTCTCCTGATGGTCCCGCGATCGCGGTCGTGCACATCGATGGCGCGATCGTGGATGGTGATTCGCAGGAAGGCGGACTCTTTGGCGGCGAGGGCTCGGTGGGCTCGCGGACGATCCGCAACTCGCTCGAGGACATCCGCGACGAGGACAACTTCAAGGGCGTGGTGATCCGCATCAATTCGCCCGGTGGCTCCGCGACCGCGAGCGAAGTGATCTGGCAGGGCATCAAGCGGCTTGCAGAGAAGAAGCCCGTGTGGGTCAGCGTCGGCTCGATGGCTGCCTCGGGCGGGTACTACTGCGCGGTCGCTGCAGACAAGATCTACGTCACGCCTTCGAGCATTGTGGGTTCGATCGGCGTGGTCGGCGGGCGCATGTCGCTCGATGGTGCGTACGAGAAGCTGAAGGTGAAGGTCGTTTCCCGCTCGCGTGGGCCGCGTGCAGACATCTTCCGCTCGACGGGGCCCTGGTCACCTGCAGAGCTCCAGCTTGTGCGGAGCAAGATGACCGAGACGTACGACCTCTTCACGAGCAGGGTGACTGCGGGGCGCGAAGGCATCGACCTTGGCAAGACTGCAGAGGGCAGGCTGTTTACGGGCAACGTCGCGATCGACCTCAAGATGGCGGACAAGGTCGGCGGGCTGAGCGTCGCGATCAGCGACATGGCTGAGTCGCTGAACATGGACGAGTTTGAAGTGATGGACTTCCCGGGCGCCAAGTCGCTGGGCGAGATCTTCGAGGACATGCTGGGCGGTTTTGTGCACGCTCCGGGCGTGACTTCGCAGACGATGATCGGCCGCGAGTTCACTGCAGCGGGCCGCGCGATCTTCGGCGACCGTGCATGGAAGCAGATGCAGAGCCCGATGGAAGCGCTCATGCAGATGCGTGATGAGCCGGTGCTGCTGACGACGCCGAGCGTCCTGATCTTCAAGTGATGTCAGGCACGGATTGAACGCATACTGACAATCGAGATCTGTTCACTGACGGCCCGCGATCGCGGGCCGTCAGTTTATCATGACCGTGAAGCAGCCCAGCACGATCGTGCCGCCGTGTGCACAGGTGTCGCCCATTCGTGCAGCAGGCATGCCGCCGATCATGACGGTGGGTGAACCCAAGACAATCGTGTCAGGTGGGCCTACGCAGACGGCCATGTCGCCAAGGCGTGCTGCAGGGAGTCCGCCGATGATGACCGTCGGGCAGCCGGGTGGGAGGATGGGCCCACCGACGTGAGGAACAACGCCCGTGACCATCGGGCAGACGTGCATGTCGGAGATTCTTGCTGCTGGGGGCATCAGTTTGCTCCGGTGGCTGCTGGGGGCGTCCAGCCATCGATGAAGGCACGGACTTCCTCACGCTGCATCAGCGTGTAATTGGCGGTCTTGGTGACCGGGAACGAGAACTCGTGGCCGGTGAGGCGGGCGATCTCGTCGATCGCAAGATCGCAGCTTCGACGGGTGAGCTTGGTTCGATGCGAACTGATATCGAGGGCGATTTCTTCCTTGGCGAGCACGGGCTGGAGTCGCTTGGCGACCCACGGCTGATCGATGTACTTGGAAAGATCGATCAGCTCCTTGATGTCGGGCCCGCTGCGCGCGATGAGGAGACGTCCGAACTCGTCGCGTGCTTCGCCGTCACCGAGCTTTGCACGCGAGGCGATGATCGCGTCGGTTACTTCGCGGTCGGTCTCGACCTTCTGCTGGTGCTTGAGCCAGTGGAGCGAATCCTTGGGCGGATCGATGATGCCCAGGAGGAGCGCTGCATGGCGGCGCATGATGGGGTCGGTGTTCTTGACGAGGTGGTTCTGAAGATCCTCGTGACGGCCGATCGGCTTGTGGATGTACAGCGCGTTGGCCGCGTTGTAGCGGACCTGCTCGTCGCGGTCGTTGATGGCTTCCATCAGGATGTCGGGAAGCTCGGGGCCCCCTGCAGCGATGATGGCGTCGATCGCGAGCAATCGCTGCTCGCGGTCGGTGCTCTTGAGGTAGGGCTTGAGACGCAGGACAGACGAAGGCCCGGTCTGGCGTGCCCAGTCGATCACCGTTCCCTGGTGTTCCGCGAAGGCTTTATCGAGTGCTTTGGGATCCATGAGCAAGACCTTGGTCGAGTCGGCGGTGTCGGGCTAGCAGGGACACGGGAGAAGAGTGAAAGCGGAACTGCCTGAACGACTAGTAGAGGTTCGGATCGTTGAACGCGCGGCGTGCACGGGCGATCTCACCGTCGTTGGCGTGCGTGGCGAACTGCTTGCAGGTGAGGAGGCAGCCGCGGAATCGCTCGCCGTAGCCAATGTCGTCGAAGCGCGGCGTTGCTTCTGTACCAGAGCCTGCACCCATCTTGTTGTTGGGGAACATGAGCTGGCGGCGTGCATACGTATCGCCAAGACCGGGCGAGTTGACGTTGCCTGCGTGCGTGAGCGTGAGGTAGTGGCCGATCTCGTGGGCGATGTCGTTGGCGATCAGGTGGTAGATGTCGCCCACATCCGTACCGCGAGAGGAGACGGGGCCATTGACGCCCAGAGCGCCGCCGGTCGAGACCTGGCCCTCGATGGCGACGAGAATACCGGGGTTGGTCCAGCCTTCACCTGCCATGGATGCACGGTTGATACCGACGCCCAGGCTGTTCTCCATGAAACGCGTGAAGTAGATGTTGAGGCGACCGACTGCACGGTTGGTCGCGGAGATCGTGTTCTCTGACCCTGCGCCGGGCGGGTTCTGCCACTGGGGCATGTCGTCGCGCGCAAAGCCGAAGTGCTCGTCGTTGCGGGTGCCGCCGACATCAAAGACGACGCCTGCAGGTCGCCAGACGGACTGCGCAATGCGGAAGATGCGGGCGATATCGACCGGCGCACCGCCAATGGTGGGCGCGACGCCGGTGCCAGGACCTGGCGATGCAGCCTGGTGGATCGTGACGATGTGCGGGGTGATGCGGAGCGTGCGCGGCGTAAAGACGTGCGGCTCGATCTCGAAGATCACCGGACCGGTTGTTGAACCAAGGCGGATTTCGACCTTCTGCGTCGCGGTCGTGTCGCGGATCGCGCGGACGCGGATGTCGCCTTCGGGTGAGACTTGGCCTGTACCGAGGACTTCGAACTGCGGTGAAGCAGCGGTTGAGACGGTTGCAAAGAGCGGCGCATCGCCGTCGATGTCTTCGCGGATGATGCGCACGGTAACTGTGGCGCCGACGGACATGCCGAACTGCGGACCTCTTGCATCGGTCGTGCCGAAGTTTGCAGGGCGGTGCTGAATCCAGCCGCGATCATCGATCTCGGGCGCGTCATCGACGGGGAGGCCGACTGCAGCGCGGGTGAGGCGGAGCGGGACGACGATGCGGGTCTGATCCTGGCAGAGGACGTTGATCATGTCAGGCAGTCCCTCCGCATGCAGTGTTGAGGTCAGTCACGGTCTGCGCGTTTCGAGTTGAATCGAACGTGCGACCTGAATCTGCCTGGAACATCTGGATGGCGCGGTCGGTCTTGGGGCCCATGCGGCCATCGACACCGTCGTGGCCGAGACCGGTCGAACCGAGCTGGTAGCCAAGCTGGCGGAGCCTGCGCTGGAAGCCGATGAGCGTCGAGTCTGCTTCGTAGGCACTATCGCGGAGCTTAACCTCAAACTCCGAGACGACCGTGCCGTTGTGGAGCCACTGGACGATCGAGGGCGCGGTGCCGCGGATCATGACCGTGACCTTGCCGTCCGCGCCGGTCGTGCCGCTCTGGATTTCAACGCCGCCGGACATGACGCGGAATGCGAGGCCGGTGATGCCACGCGTGTCGCCCGAGGGCTTGCCGGGGGACTTCTGGAAGAAGACCTCGGCGGTCCGCACATTGACCGTGTTGTGCGCGGTCGAGCTGCGGACCAATCTTGCGATGCGGGTGAAGATGCTCATTGTCCGAACGCCTTCTTGATGATGTCACGGAGCTTCTTGAGATCGGGATCCTGGGGCTTGTCCTTCTTGAGCCGGGCGAGAATGTCGCTGACCACCAGGGGGCCGGGCGGGCAGGCCACTTCTCCTGCCTTCTGCTCGTCGCTGAGCGAGCTTGATTCCTTTGACGTCTGGACCTTGATCATCGCCTCGGTGTATGCAGCGAAGAGGGTGGTGAAGAGCTTGGGGTTGTCTTCTGCGACCTGCTTCTTTTCGTCAAAGATGCTCAGGCCCTCGGAGACGACCTTGGAAAAGTCCTTGTCCTCAAGCTGGTTTGCGCGCTTGAGGAGGTGCTTGTGCTTGACCTCCTCGTCGCCCTGATCGAGCTCGACGCCATCGTCAAAATCTTGATCAAAGTCAGCGTCCTTGCTTTCGACGCTGTACCCCATCTGCTCGAGGCGTTCTTCCGCGCCTTCTTCGATGGGTTGGACGGAGCCGAGCTGGATGTGGTAGGTCTCAGTATTGCCGGCCTCGGTCAGGCGAAGCTCGGCGTCCTTGGCATCTGCAGGGATGTCTGCTTCGACAAAGCCGTCCGCATCGGTGTTTCCTGACACGGACTTGCCATCGACGATCAGGACATAGGCCAGGTTGGCACGCGGCTCGCCGTCGATCATCATGCGGAACTTGAGCTTGCCCGGGACACCCCTGCGCTTGTAGCGGTGACGCTTCTCGACTGCAGCGTCTTCCTTCTTGGCGGCAATCTCGGGGATGTTGACGATATCGCCGGGGAAGAGGACGTTGGGATCCTCGCGGAGCTTCTTAAGCTCTGCGTTGTCCGCGTGATTCCACAGGGTCTCCCAGAAGAGGCCGTGGCGCTCCGCGATATCAAGAATGCACTCACCCTGCTGGACTTCATGCTTGATCACGTTGGCAACCTCCGGCTCTCAGGCCTTGTCCCAGGCTTCTTTATCAAGCTGCGGGAACGAGACCTTGCACTGGCCCGAGCCCTTGATGAACCCTTCGACGCGCGCGAGGCCCTTGTCATCAAGGACGCCCGAGGCGAGAGAGCCATCGGGAAGTTCGATCTCGTAGGGAACGCCTGCGATCGGCTTGTCGTCCTCGCCGACCATCTCGATCTCGATCCAGGAGAGAGGTTCCTTCTCGTCGTCTGCTTCTTCTTTGCTGGCACCGGCGCCTGCAGGCTTGCCGAGATCCTTGTGGGCCTTCTTCTCTTCTGGAGAGGCCTGGACCTTGGTCATGGCACCTGCTTCGGCCGTGATCGCATCCTTGGCGACCTTGGGGTCGACGGGATTGACGGCCGTTCCTGCTTTTCCGCTCTTTGGACTCATGGCGTGACTCTCTTGCGAGGGAACGTACGGATCAGTTGATCATGACCAGACCACCCTTGAGGGTGAGCATGCCGTCGCCCTTGACGGTCGTGGCGGGGCTTGCGCACTCGAGCTGGCCAGAGCCCTTGACGGTGGTGGTTGCTCCCTCGACATCCATGGTGGCGGAGCTCTTGACCGAGGCCGGACCCTTCGAGGAGAGTTCCATCGTGCCGTTGACGTCGAGCTTGAACTGGGCACACTTGAGACCGATGCCCGACGAATCGATGGCGATCGAGTTGTCGCCGACCTTGATGGTGACGTTGCTCATGCCTTCGATGACGATCTGGTCGGCCTTGAGGTAGTACTCCTTGGTGACTTCCTCGGAGTGGTTCTTCTTGAAGACGTCGATCACATCGTCCTCGATCGTGGTCGACCTGCTCTTGGTGATCTTGATCGCCTGGAGGCCCGCGATCGTGTGGTGGTCGTCCTTGGTGATCTTGGTCTTTGAGTCACCCTCGATCACCGTATCGACGTTGTTCTCGACCTTGGTCGCCAGGTCCTTCTTGACGACGATGTGCTGGTTGTGACCGATGAAGATCTTCTGGTCGTGAAGGACGCGGATATCCTGGTCCTTCTGTGCATGGACGAAGAGCATTTCCTTGCCCTTCTTATCCTCGAAACGGATCTCGTTGAAGCCGCCGCCATCGGGTGATGAAAGGCTCTTCCAGGTCGAGACGGTCGCCATGTCGGGAAGCTTGTAGGGCGGCATCGTCTCTGCGTTGTAGACGCGGCCGGTGATGATCGGGCGGTCGGGGTCGCCTTCGAGGAACTCGACGATGACCTCGTGGCCGGTGCGAGGGATCATCATCGTGCCGAACTGCTTGCCTGCCCAGTGCTGGGCGACACGGATCCAGCAGGAGCTGTTCTCGTCGCCCTTGCTTTCGCGGTCCCAGTGAAACTTCACCTTCACGCGGCCGTACTGGTCGGTGTGAATGTCGTTGCCCTTGGGTCCGCAGACCATTGCAGTCTGGGGGCCGGGGATGCTGGGCTTGGGCGTGAGCCGCGAGGGACGCCAGAGCGTCTCTGCGTTCACGACGGAGAAGCGGCACGAGTACTCATCTTCGCCGCGCGAACCGTGGGCGATGAAGGGATCGCTGACTGCACGATGCACTGCTTCGGTGACGAGCCACTTCTTGTCCTTCCAGTCATCACGCGGGAGCTGGCCGAACTGGAATGAATATCCCGCGCAGATGCCGCGGGTGTTGCCCGAGCCGGTCGCGATTTCCTGCGAGGACTGGAGTTCCTGGAGGCGGATCTTGGCGATCTCGTCGCCTTCAGCCTTCTTCAGATACTCGCCGGGTGCATCGAAGACTTCAAAGTCCTTCTGGACGTGGCCGACGGGGATCTGAGCAGGGGCCAGGAGCGGCGTGCTGGGTGTTTCAAAGTTGTAATCGATCGTCGCGTACTTGGCGGGCTGGACGGACTTTTCGTAGGTCCACTCGTGGATGACCTGCTTGTCGAGCGCTGCACCGCGGGTCGCGGCCCAGTCGATCTTTTCGTAGCCCTTGTACTGGAGGAACGAGGTCGGTGCGTCAACGACGTGGAGGGTGTGCTTGCCCTTCTCGTCGTGCTCGAAGAAGTAGGAAATGCCTTCCTGCTCCAGGAGCCTGCTGACGAAGTTGAAATCGGTCTCGCGGTACTGGACCTGGTATTCCTTGGGCTTGTACTCGCCGGTCAGGTTGAACTTCACATCGGCGAATGGGTAGAGGTCGAAGATCGCCTTGACGATGTCGGGGATCGACTTGTTCTGGAAGATACGGCAGTCTGCAGTGCGCGTCAGGAGCCAGAACCACGGGACGATGCGCATCTCGTAGTGGGCGTGGTCGCCGGGGCCGGTTGTCTGGATGAAGCGCGAGACGACGCCGGAGAAGTAGCGGAACGCGCCATCACCGCGCATCACCTTGATGGTTGTTGCAGTGCCGAGGATCTTGTCGAAATCGACCTTGAAGTCTTCGCTGGTGACTTCCGCGTCGATCTCGTACAGGCGCGACACCGCCTCGCGGCAGGTGAAGCGGACGAGAAGGAGCTTGTCCTTGCCGAACGCGGTGTCGATCGCGATGAAGCGGTTGTCCTGGGTGATGGGCATGATCTTGCCTCGATTCTCTCTCTTGGCTCAGGTGAGCAGGTGGCTCCACTGAGCCGCTACTTCATTTGGTTTGCGGCGTGCCGGGCTTGGCACCCGGCGCGGGATCTGGCTTCTTGGCTTTGGGGTCGGTTTTCGCCGCGGTTTCGAACAGGCCTCGACGCCACGAGACGCGCGATGCCTGTGCGTTGTTTGGAATCAGCGTGGCGGCCTCAGACCACGCCCTGCTCTTGACTGCCTCGCGCAGCTTGCCGCGAGAGAGGTTGTAAAGCCCGTCGAGACCTGCCTGGAAGGCCAGATCGACCAGCGCCATCTGGACTTCCTCGGGGAACGCGTCGAACTCGGCAAAGTCGGGATATGCAGAGGCCTTGTAGTCGTCCTTGCGGCTCTTGCCGCGAACCCAGACCTTGTTGTTCTTGATGCCCGAAAGGATGAACTGGATGTCCGCGTCGAGCATCGAATCGATGACGTCGTCTGGAAGTTCGAACGTGTTGAAACACTCGAAGTACGACTTGGCGTCCTTCTGCTTGCCAGAGAGGCCCATGATCTTCATGGCTTCCTGGACCATGACATCCTGGGCCTTGGCCTCGCCCTGCTTGCCTCGCATCTCAAAGCCCCAGACGCCGGGGATGGACGATTCCTTCTCCGCAAGAACCGTGGCGAGGCTGCCGTCCTTGATGAGTGCAAAGAAGGTTTCCTTGGCGTCGCCCAGGGGTTTGAGCTCCTTGGTCTGGCACTGTCCGAGGTAGCGCGTGAGCATGTCGCTGGATGAGACGAGGCTGCGTGGCTGGCCGAACTTGAGGACCGTTGCGACGCCCTTGGTCACAGAGGTTTCGTCCGCCCCTGCACTTGCAACCTTGTGGCCGATCCCGATCGTGAGGTGTCCGAACTGGTCGAGGTACATCCACGGAACGCGGTTCTCGAATTCCTCCTTCTTGAGCTTGAGGGTTTTGAGTGATTCTGCGTTCATCGTGGATGCACAACCTGGACGGTGACTCTCGAAACGGGATCAGAAGGTGTACTCGAACTCCTTGTCCTTGACGCTGACGTGAACCTTGGTCATGGGCTGGGCTTCCATCATGCGCTCGAGGATCTCGCGGCCGATCTTGGGGAGCATCTGGCGGGTGATGATGGCGTCGATCGCGCGTGCGCCTGAATCGAGCTCGGTGCAGCGCGAAACGATGGTCTCAACGACTTCCTGGTCGTAGCTGAAGGGGACGCGGTGGCCCTCTTCGACGCGCTTGCCGATGCGCGAGAGCTGGAGCGCGATGATCGAACGCATCATCGACTCGGAGATCGGGTAATACGGGACGACGTTGATGCGGCCCAGGAGTGCAGGTGGGAAGACCTTGAGGAGCGGCTCCCGGAGTGCCTTCTGGAGCGACTCGGGGTCGGGCATCAGGTCGGGGTCCTTGCACATGTTCATGATGAGGTCCGTCCCCGCGTTGGACGTGAGAAGGATGATGGTGTTCTTGAAGTCGATGTCGACGCCTTCAGAGTCCTTCATCATGCCCTTGTCGAAGACCTGGAAGAAGATCTCGTGAACGTCGCCGTGTGCCTTCTCGACTTCGTCGAGGAGGACGACCGAGTAGGGACGACGACGGACTGCTTCGGTGAGCACGCCGCCCTGGCCGAAGCCGACGTAGCCGGGAGGCGAACCCATGAGCGTCGAGACCTTGTGGGCTTCCTGGTACTCGCTCATGTTGATCGTGATAAGTGCGTGCGTGCCGCCGTAGAGCGTCTCTGCGAGGCTGATCGCGGTTTCGGTCTTGCCGACGCCCGAGGGGCCGACGAGCATGAAGACGCCGATCGGACGCTGCGGGTTGTCGAGCTTTGCGCGACTGAGCTGGATGCGCTTGGCGATCTCGTCGAGGCCGTAGCGCTGGCCGATGACCCGCTTCTCGAGGGTGTCCGCGAGCTTGAGGACGCTCTCGATCTCGTTGCGGACCATGCGGCCGACGGGGATGCCGGTCCAATCGGCGACGACTGCAGCGACTGCCTGACCATCGACGCTGGGAAGAATCAGAGGATTCTCGCCCTGGAGCTGCGCGAGTTCGACCTGGTGCTTCTTGAGTTCTTCGAGGACCGTTGCACGCTCGTTCTCGGAGAGGGGCTGTGCAGCAGGGGTGGATGCGCCAGAGTCCGGCGAGACACCGCCGCCGCGGAGCTTGGCCCGCATGGCGAGGATCTTCTCGACGAGCTCCTTTTCCTTGGCGAAGTGGGCTTCGAGCTCCTTGAGGCGGCCATCTTCCTTGGCGAGGTCCTCGTTCACTTCGCTTCGACGCTCGTTGTGATCGACGCCGATCGAGGTTTCACGATCGATGATCGCAAGCTCGGTCTTGAGGCCTTCGATCCTGCGGCGGCAATCGTCGATCTCTGCAGGGACTGCATGGAGGCTGACTGCGACGCGTGCACATGCAGTATCGAGCAGGCTGACTGCCTTGTCAGGAAGCTGGCGACCCTGGATGTAGCGCTTCGAGAGCTTGACTGCGTTCTCAAGTGCTTCATCAAGAACCTGGAGCTTGAAGTGCTTCTCCATGACCGTGGCGAGGCCGCGGATCATGAGGAGTGCCTTCTTTTCGTCGGGTTCGTCGACCTTGACGACCTGGAAGCGGCGGGTGAGGGCGGGGTCCTTCTCAAAGTACTTCTTGTACTCGGCCTGCGTGGTGGCGCCGATGGTGCGGAGCGTACCGCGGGCGAGTGCAGGCTTGAGGAGGTTGGCCGCGTCGTTCTGCCCTGCAGTGCCGCCTGCACCGATGAGCGTGTGACACTCGTCGATGAAGAGGATGATGGGCTTGGCGGAGGCCTGGACCTCGTCGATCACCTGGCGGAGGCGGTTCTCAAACTCGCCCTTCATGCTCGCGCCTGCCTGGAGGAGGCCGATGTCGAGCGCGAGGAGACGAACATCCTTGAGCTGGGGGGGAACATCGCCCGCGATGATGCGCTGGGCAAAGCCTTCGACGACTGCAGTCTTGCCGACGCCTGCTTCACCGGTGAGGATCGGGTTGTTCTGGCGGCGACGCATGAGGATGTCGACGCACTGGCGGATCTCCTCGTCGCGGCCGACGATCGGATCCATCTTGCCTGAGCGCGCGTTCTCGGTCAGATCAACGCAGAACCGCTTGAGCGCTTCTTCCTTGCCCATCTGGGCAGGGGCCATCGCGCCGCTGGCTTCGCCGGGCATCGCGCCCGCGCCTGCACCCATGCCGCTGCCGTCGCTGGCGATCTGGCCTTCTTCGGGGCTCCCGCTGAGGATCTTGCCAAAGTCGTCGGTGAGTGCTTCACCCTTGATTTTCTCAAACTCGCGCGAGATGCCAAGGAGCACCGAGCGGAGCGAATCGTTCTTGATCCACGCAACGACGAGGTGGCCTGAGCGGACCTGGCTCTCGCCGAAGAGGAGCGTCGCGAACGACCACGCTTCCTTCACGGATGCATCGAGGTGGCCCGAGAGATCGGAAATCGAGGAGGAACCGCGCGGAAGACGATCAAGAGCAGCGGTGATGTCCGTCGCGAGCTTGCTGGGATTGAGCTGGTAGTGGCGGATGATCCGATGGAAATCCGAATCCTGGTTCTGAAGGATCTGCTGGACCCAGTGGACAAGCTCGACATACGGGTTCTGCCGAAGCTTGCAGAAGACCGTCGACCCATCGAGCGACTTGTAGCACAGGCTGTTGAGCTTTCCGAAGAGCTTGACACGACTGATCTCGGCCATGACTGCTGGACCCCTCTGCTTGTTGAATCAACCACAGACAGGCGGCCCTCGTGGCCGCCGCCCTCACACCAATCGTCCCGGATCGATCATCGAACGGACATTCTCTCTCGACTCTTCACCACACCCAAAGTCCTCACCACGACTCTGCCACCATATTCACACCATCTCCACATTCCAGGATCTGCTTCCACTCACCCCATCGTTGCCATCGTTCGCTGGCCCTGCGTCACAAGGTCGTCTCCATCGCGACCGAGCGGGCCCGTGGAAAGCCATGTCGTCCATCCAAGGCGAGCACCCATGGCAGGCGTGCCGCCGAGCGCGACCTTCGGGATGGCACGTTCGCGAAGGATGAGCTGGACTTCAAAATCAAGCTCGAGCCCTGCATACGTCTTCACCCACGCGACAAGGCGCTCAAACGACTCGCCACCGGGGAGGAGGCGGACGTAATCCGCGTAATCCATGGGCCCGAGGCGGATGCGGATGCAGCTCTGGACATCCCATGCACGGGTCCCTGCAACCGCACCGACGCCAAGCCGCGATGATTCGCTGCGCGAGCCGAGGCTGCACCAGTACTGCTCGGGGAGATCGATCCACCGCCCGATGAATTCGACCACACGCACCTGCACACCGAAGTAGCCGCGAAGCACTGCTTCGAGGCCTTCTGCGTTGCGCGTGCCATGCGCGAGCCGCCCTGCGTAGTGGAGCTTGGCGGTGTCAGGGAGCTTGTCGCGATCGAGAAGCGACTGCATCCCCAGGCCAAAGAGGCTGCCGACATACTCCGAGTACCGATCGTCCTGCGGACGATCCGCACTTGCAGTCATCTGGTTGACGGACCACGCACGGTAGAAGAGCGACACCATCCGGTGGTTGAAGATGTCGAAGAATCGCGCCATCGTCGAGTCGCCCGCGTTGCGTTCGCGGTCGCGTGCGTACTCGGTGAAGTGGAGCGGCAAGGGGCCGTGCGGACCGAGGAGGCCCATGAAATTGATGAAGACGCGACCTGCACGTGCCTCGCCCTTGGCCATGAAGCGAGGGATCGTGACCGGCGGGAATGCGAGCGAGGGTTCCTGCGAGAAGCGAACGACGTCTTCCGATGGAAGAACGGACGTCCCAAGTCGCGGGAGCTGCGTGTAGGTCGTATCGAGCAATCTGCAGAGGTAGAAGAAGTCGGGCGCGTAGAAGCCGGGCTCGAGCTGGAGCTTGGTGGGAAGGACGCGATGAACGTCGTCCTCGATCGATGAACCGGGGAGGTCTTTGACGGGCTTTGCAGGGGCGGGTGTCGATGGTGCAACGGGCGCTGATTGCAGCGCGGGCGCCGGAGGACGTGCAGCAGGAACTGCAGGGCGAGTTAGTGCGACGGGAGTGCTGGGCCGCGCGATCGGTGCTGATGCAGGCGGCGTCGCCGGTTGAGCAGGACGGATTGGCGATTGCGGACGCACTGGAGCAGGACCTGCAGGACGAACGGGCGACTGCGGCGCGACGGGGCGCACCTGCGGCGCCTGGCCTGGACCAATCGGCGATTGGCCGGGGCCGCCTGGCGTCCCCGGCGGACGCGGAGGTTGGCGCGGAGTCTGGCTCACAGGACCGATCTCCTCCCAATCCGTGCAGGCCAGCGCATCACGGTCTCACGCTCGGAGCCGGTGACCACGGTTTCGGTGAAGGAGTTGATCGAGACGTAGCGTGCAAAGAAGTGATCGAGCACTGCACCGAGGAGGAAGCAGCCGGTGCCTTCAAAGTTGGCGACATCCATCGCGACGTTGACTTCAAGACCACGGCCAAAGACGATGGGGCCCGGAGTCTGGATGCGACGGGTGATCGGCGCGACCTTGACGGAGCGAACACCATCGACCTGGTTGCGCACGACGGGGTCACCACGATCTCCGTAAAGACGAAGGATGTCACGGAGTGCAGCTGCACCTTCGGTCGCGGGGCTTGATCCGCCGCCTGATTGGTTGGTGTCGCTCAGCGAGAGATAGTTCAGGGAAAGGTGGCTGATCAATCGCCAGGAGAGATCGCCTTCGGACTGGCCGGGCTTGGGATCGATGTGCGAGGCACGCGGCGCGGTGGGACCTGCGACGACGGTCGTCGCGGAGACGGGCGCGCCAACGTCGAGCGTGAAGTCGCTGTCGGTCCTGCCGACTGGCATGTGGAGCGGGAGATCGCGGTTGGTGCAGAGCGTCTCGATCGAGAGCTGGCGGATCTCCTGCGCGTAGGGGGCGTTGGAGGAATCGACGAGAGAGAGGTAAACGTCGCTCCCTGCGTAGCTGCTGCGACGACCTGCACGCTGCTCGCGCTCGGAGAGTGCACGCGGGACGCGGTTGGTGGCGAAGTATGCACCGGTCGAGCCGCCGCCCGCGTCAGAATCGCGCGCAGCGTAGAAGGGGCGGAAGACGGTCTGGTCTTCTGCCTGCGAGCCGATGCCGGTGACGTTGGTGACTGCGTAGACCTCAAAGTCGAGCGGCCTGGTGCGATCGGGCAGGACGTGGAACTCGCTGAAGCGCTCGGTGATGAAGATGCGATCCGCACGCTTGGGGAAAAGATTGATCGCGGGGGTGGCGTGGAGACCGATGTGCTCAGCCTGGACGACGTTCTCGAGTTCGGGTGATTCCTCGCTGAAGAGGAAGATGATCTCGACCTGATCGTGCGGGCAGCGCTCGAATGCACGGCGGACGCCATCGACTGCAGCGAAGAGGAATCGCTGCGGGAACGAGAAGTACTCGTGCAGGAGTCGGTAGCCCTGGAAGCTGCGCGAGTCGTACGGGAGGAGCGCTTCGTCCTCTTCAAAGCCGACGCGCTGGACGCTCGAAGCAGGAAGAAAATCCGTGGTGCGCGTGCCGCGGGCACCTGGAGGGAGGACCGAGCGGACCACGACGCCCTTGCAACGGCCGTGGATCTGCTCGTAGAGCCGCATGGGGATCATGCCACCGCCGCGCAGGTTGAGCACGAGACGGTCCATCTGGATCTTGGAGATCGAGAGACCTGCAGTGGCGTTGAGGCGGATACGGAGCGCGCCGCGAACGGGGCCGACGGATGAGATGCTCTGGCCAAGATCAAGGACGCCGACGTCGCGCGTGTAATACTGGACTTCCGAGATCTTGATCGGGAAGAGGCGGACATCGTGCGCGGTGCGGTAATCACAAGTCGTACGGTCGCCCTTGCCGAGGATGCTGCGGAGCGACGAGCCTCGGGGGAGGAGATAGCCACCTGCAAGTTCCGCATCGCCATAGTCGGGCGTGAACTCGACGACGCACATCGAGGGCGTCGGGGCGAGGTAGTGCGGGAAGACGGCCTGGAGAAGGTTCTGCGTGAAGCGCGGGAACTCCGCATCGAGCTTGAGCTGGACGCGTGCAGCGAGGAATGCAAAGCCTTCGAGGAGACGCTCGATGTAGGGGTCGACGCAGGTGTCTTCGAGGTCATCGATGGCGAGGCGTGCAGCGACCTTGGGATACTCGCGCGCAAACTCGCGCGCCATGCCCTGGAGGTGGCGGAGTTCCTGTTCGTAATACCTGAGGAGTCGCCGGTCCATGGGTAAAGGTGACTCGGCGCGTCAGGCGCGCCGCTCCTTGAGGTCGCACCGCCCGGTTTCGAGGTCGATCTCGGTGCGGACGTAGAGTGCTTCGGGCATGGGAAGCGGGCACAGCTGCCCGCTGATCTCAAAGACAAATCCGTTGTGCGTGTCGTGCTCGCTGATGTCAAGAACGCTCACGTCGAGTGACTGGCCGACGATGCGAGGTTCAAACGTGTGGATCGCGTCGCGCACCATGCCGACGATGCGCGCGGGCGAGACGCCCGAAGCAGTCAGGCCGGTGAGGTCAGGCATGCCGTAGTTCAGGACGCTCCGTGCAGCGAGGGGGTAATCGTTCAATTCGTCGGTGAGCGGCTTGGAGGGGCAGTTGAGGAGCCACGCAAGATCGCGGAGCACCGCACGGCGCAGGACGACCATCGACATGACGCGCCGCGAGAGCGGTTCGTCCTTCTTGTCGGGCTCCTCGTCGGTGAGTCGATCAAGGAGTGAAGGCTGGAGCTTCTCTGAGGCGGTGAGTTCAGCCACCGGTTGCCCCTCCGGCGGCCGCGCCCGGCACGGGGACGACTTCGGGGACGTTCAGCGTGATCTTGCGGATCGAAAGGAGTGAGTAGTCGTCCGCGTCGGTCGCGAACACGCGCTGGCCGAGCGCGAAGGTGGTGCCTTCGTGCGGCTCGGTGAAGTCGGTCTTGCGGGAGAGGCGGACTGCGTCGTCCTTGGATGCTTCCGAGCCTGGATAGCGGGTGGGAATGATGGCAGGCTGCGTGGCGCCGGTCGCGAGCGTGACGATCGCGGGGAGCCAGACGGTGTCGCGCAGATCTGCAGGTGCTTCGATGTTGATCTCGCGGATGCGTGACCACGGGACCCAGTAGTACTTGCCGTCGGTGATGAGTTCGAGCATGGGACCAAGACGCGAATCCGCGTCCATGATCCATTCAAAGGGCGTGCCGTCGATCGAACCTGAAATGGCGGGCGCTTCTTCGAGTGCCTTGGCGCGGGCGGCGGATGCAGCGGCGTGGTGACCCTGGCTGTCGAGCGAGAGGGCCTGGATCATGCCGCCGATCCATGCTTCGGGTTCACCGAGGATCATCGGCGAGCGCTTGCCCGCAAAGACGTCGGCGCGGAGAAGCTCGCACATGATGGCGGGCTTGTACATCTGCGCCATCAGGAGGTTCTTGGCATCGAGCTGCGAGGAGACCGCGAGCTGATCGACCGCGCGCTTCCAGTCTCCGAGCACGCTGAGGAGCTGGAAGAGAAAGACGCGGAGCTTGGGGTTCGAAGCGTCCTTGCGGACAGCGTCCTGGAGCGCGGCGAGCGCTTCGGTCAGGCGGGCTTGCTTCAGGAGATCCTCGGCGAGCATGCGTCAGTTTCCCTGCTGGCCGCCGCTGGGGCTCGGCTCAACGGCCGTGACACTCCCGCCGCGTGGACCTGGTTGTTCTGCGAAGTGCACGCGACGCACGATCGTCGCGGGCGTGAAGAGTTACCCAAAGACCGTCCGACGCCGGTGGGCGTCGGACGATGGTGATCTGAGGATCGAAACAAGCACGGCTGATCAGCCGCCCTTGTTTTCCTTGACGTCCCACCATGCCTTGGCGGAAGGCTGCTTGGTGCCCTTCTCGTCGATGGGGGTGTATTCCCACTCGATCTTGGAGAAGCGGAAGTTGAGGCTCTCGAGGGGGAAGTCCGAACCGCTGGAAGCGGAGGGCGAGAGGCCCGAGAGGACGATGTCCTCGAACTGGTACTTCATGTAGACGTGCTTGTCCTTCGAGGACTGGCAGAACTCAACGATGGCCGACTTGATGTGGCTGCCCGAAGCGAGGAGGAAGTTGAGCTTGGGGGTTGCCTTGTCGACGCGCTTGGTGATGGAGACGTCGCCGACGTCAACGCGACCGGACGTGGACTGACCGCCGCCCGAGAACATCGAGCCCGACTGGCTCAGGCTGTGACCGAAAGCGAGCACCTGGATCCAGTCCTTGTGCTTGCTGTCGTTGGACTCGCCGGGAATCCCGTCCAGTTTCAGATAGATGTCGATTGCCATGAGACGCTCCAGATGTCGTGACTGTTGTTCGTACCTGAAGAGCGGGCCGTCGTGCACCCGCGCTTCAACTCTCTCGTTCCTGTTCCATCAACCGCCCCCACGACCAAAGGCTGGGTTACGGAACAGGTCCTTCTTCTTCTTTCGCACCCGCTGACCGAACGTTCCCGCAAAAGCCTTGCTTTGCGGCGCTCGGTCAGACTGGTGCGTGCTTACTTCTTGCCTGACGGAAGCTTCGAGACCAGACGCAGCGAGACGGTGAGACCTTCAAGCTGGTAGTGCGGACGGAGGAAGAACTTCGACGAATAGTACCCCGGATTGCCGGGGATTTCGGCGACTTCGACCTCTGCCTGCGCGAGAGGACGACGCGCCTTTGCGTCTTCGCTCGCGCCCGGATCGGGCTCGACGTACTGCATGATCCAATCGTTGAGCCAGCGTGCCATGTCGGCGCGTTCCTTGAACGAACCGATCTTGTCCCGAACCATGCACTTGAGATAGTGGGCGAAACGGCAGGTCGAGAAAAGGTAGGGCAAACGGGCACCGAGATTCGCGTTCGCGGTTGCGTCGGGGTCCGAGTACTCTGCAGGCTTGTGGAGGCTCTGCGCACCGACGAACACTGCGTAGTCGGTGTTCTTCCAGTGCGAGAGGGGCATGAAGCCGTTCTTGGCGAGCTCTGCTTCGCGGCGATCGGTGATCGCGATCTCCGTCGGGCACTTCATGTCGACGCCGCCGTCGTCGGTCGGGAAGGTGTGGCACGGAAGGCCTTCGACCATGCCGCCCGACTCAACACCGCGGATGCATGCGCACCAGCCGTACAGCTTGAACGCACGGTTGATGTTGACACCCATCGCGTAGGCGGAGTTTGCCCACACGTACTTGCTCGAGTCTGCTGCAGCGGTGTCTTCCTCGAAACCGAACTCCTCGACGGGGTTGGTCTTTGCACCATACGGGATGCGTGCAAGGAATCGCGGCATCGTGAGGCCGATGTAGCGTGCGTCGTCGCTCTCGCGCAGGCTGCGCCAGGGCGCGTACTCGGCCGACTGGAAGATCTTGGTGAGATCGCGCGGGTTGCTCAGTTCACCCCACGACTCCATGTTCATGACATTGGGGTTCGTGGCGGAGATGAACGGGGCGTGTGCAGCGGAGGCGATCTGCCCGATCTGGCTGAGGAGCTCGACATCGGGCGGCGTGTGATCGAAGTAGTAGTCGCCGACGAGACAGCCGTAGGGCTGGCCGCCGGGCGTGCCGAATTCCTGCTCGTAGACTGCCTTGAAGATCGGGCTCTGATCCCATGCAGTGCCCTTGTACTTGCCAAGGGTCTTGGAGAGATCCTTCTTCGAGATGTTCAGGACGCGGATCTTGAGCGTCTCGTCGGTCTCGGTGTTGTTCACGAGGTGCGAGAGGCCGCGCCATGCAGACTCGAGCTGCTGGAAGTCGGGGTGATGGATGATCGCGTTGACCTGCTCGCTGAGCTTCTTGTCGATCGCTGCGATGAGCGCCTCGATCGTCTTGACCGCGTCGTCAGAGACTGTCGCGGTCGTGGCCAGCGCCTGCTGCGCGAGCGTCTGGACCGCGGACTCAATCGCCTGCTCGGCCGCGTTGGTCTTGGGCTTGAATTCCTTCTTCAGGAGGTCTGTAAGACCGCCCGACTCGATCATGCCAACGTCAAGTTGACCTTGTGACTGGGCTTCAGCCATTGGAGCCACCCTCCTGCTTGGGCTGCGCGGCGAGTGCCTTGAGCAGCGTGGGATCGCTCAGCAGCTTGGCGACCAGGTCGCCCGCACCAGCCTTGCCATCCATGTACGTGAGAAGATTCGAGAGCTGGGTACGAGCATCGAGAAGCTGGCGGAGCGGCTCGACCTTGCGCGCCACCGCGGCGGGCGAGAAGTCCGACATGCTCTCGAACGTGATGTCGACGGGGAGGTTGCCCTCGCCGGTGAGGGCGTTAGGAACCTGGAACGCGGCGCGCGGCTTCATGCTCTTGAGACGCTCGTCGAAGTTGTCGACGTCGATCTCGAGGAACTTGCGGTCGGCGACGGGCGCGAGCGGGTCTGCAGGCTTGCCCGACAGATCCGCCATGACGCCCATGACGAACGGGAGGTTGATCTTCTTTTCAGCGCCGTAGAGCTCGAGGTCATACTCGATCTGAACACGAGGCGCCCGGTTGCGCTGGATGAACTTCTGACTGCTGGCCTTGGCCATCACCCGCTCCTTATTGAAATTCCGCGCACCTTCACTCGGAAAGTTCCGCGGCGGGACGTGCAGAGAATCCTGGGTGAGGTTTCTCCGACCGCCTCATGTAACCTGCGTGCGGACGAACCATCTGGCACGTCCGCGGATGTTCTGTATCGGACCATCTGCACCCATCGGCCAACCGATTCGGTGCAAATACCCCACGCCGCGCGGGACATTCTGTTCTCCGCACACCGGTTCTGCCCCGCGTGGGGACCGGCGTGCAGGACGTTCTTAACCCGAGCTTGTGTCGGGAGGTGTGCTGATCGTGACGAGCATCGCCACCGCGTCGGGCGTCAGGACCCGGACGATGTCCGCGAAGGATTTCCCCACCATCTGTTCCGCGCACTTGAGAAAGAGCGGGACAGGGCTCGAAGGCTCTACGCGTTCATAGTAACTGACGATCTTTCCGAAGGCGAGCATTACGTCTTCGCGCGAGCCGACCTCGCCGGCAATCCGTGCAGCGCCCACGCCGCCCGCGACCACCGAACCATCTGCAGCGACTTCGCCGCCGGCAACCGCTGCAGCAGGGATGCGCTTGCGGATGTGCTTGATGCAATCCGCAAGAAGGCTTCTGAGCGGGCCAAAGTCCACCGAACGCCCGTGCCCGACGTGGTCGGTCAGAAGGGTTTCGATCGCCTTGACATGCTCCTGACAGGATTCAATCTCGGTCGCACGCCGGACAAGGTCTTCGGGTTCGACATCCTGGAACGCAGCGTCGATCGTCGCGGCTTCGGGGTTGAAGGCGCCTTCGCCTTCCTTGGGGGGCAGTTCGCCCATCGCGACGAGGATTTCCCGGAACGCGATGCGGCCGACCATCCGGGATTCTGCGAGCGGAAGCTCACGGACGCCCTCGATGAACCGGATCGAATCGCCGAACGTGCCGGGCGGGGCGAGCATCGACGCAAGGATGTTCACACGCTCGGTCGGGTCGTTGCCATCGTCGGGATCGAGCTTGGGATACAGAGAGTCCCAGTACTGTTCGATCAAACCTCGGAGAACTCCTAGTCCATCGAGCAGACCAGGAAAGCCCGACATGCGGAGCTCGGATGCAGCCAGCAGGAGACCTACGCGGAGGTCCTTGGTCCTGACCAGGAGCTCAAGCGATCCATCGCGGACCTCTCGCCAGTCCGGCGGCATGGCGGGCGTGTTGGCGAAGGAATCCTCGGGCGTTCCTTCTGCAGCACGCATGACCTCCATGTATCGCTGGTCGTAGCGCAGGTCATCGCCCGCGGGGTTTTCCGGCGAGACCGGTGCGAGCAGATGTGCGATGTCGATCACGCCCAAAGCCAGGTACTCCTTGAATCCGCGTCCTTCACGTCTTCAGTCGACTGCACGCGCGAACCACTTGAACCCGACCCCGGTCGATACGCGCCCATTTCAGGGAACGGGCTGCACGACGGTGGCGGGAACAACCGCCTGAGCAGCTGCAGAGACCTGCTCGGGCGTGAGATCGCGGCCTGCGAGAATGCTGAGAATGGTTTCCTTGGGAACCGAAGCTTCGCCGGGCGAGAGGCCCAGTGCATCGATCTTGGTCATGAAGTCCTTGAGCGCGACCAGGAGATCGCGTGCCTGTGCATGGTCGGGGTTCGACTGCACGAACTCTGCAAGCTCGGCACCGGTGAGTTCGGTGACGTCCTTGTTGAGTGCGGTTGCACATGCAGTGGCTGCGGAGGCGATGATCTCCGCTGCACGGTCGGTCCACAGCGCGTCCTCCGCTGCGCCGGTCATCGCGACCTGCTTGATGGCACGGTGTGCCTCAAGAACGTCGCGGACGCGGTCGACCGCGAGGCGGTTGGGCGTGATCTGGTAATCGCTGCCCGAGGGGCTTGCGGTGTTGGAAGGAACGTCGTTGTAGATCGCGCGGCCGGTCAGGAAGTCGAGCTGCTGATCGAGCGAGAGCTCCTTGACGTAGATGCCGACTTCCTTGAGCTGATCCTTCAGCGAGGCAGAGATGCCGACGCTCTGTGCAGGGCCGATGTCTGCTTCCTTGGGAGTCGCACCGGCGATCGCGGTCGCGACGTTGGTCGTCGTGCGACCGTCTGCACGGAGGTCGAGGGCAAGGAGGAGATCCCCGTTGCCGCCTGCACGCTGGAAGGTCGCGGCGGAGATGCCGCCGTCGAAGACCAGCGAGATGGCGGTGCCGCCCGAGATCGGGGGAACGTCAGCGAGCGAGTTGGAGCCGAAGGTGACTTCGGTGCCGCCGTCGAGGTTCTCGATGGAGGCTGCGCCGTTGAACGTCACGCCCTTGGCACCGACAAAGTCAAGGCCGATGTCGAGCTCGGGGATCGAGGCACCGCTCGAGACGAGCGATGCACGCTGACGGCCCGCGAGGCGGATCGTCGGTGCGTTGACCACGATCGAACCGATCGAGTTGATGTCGCGGAGGAGAGCTTCGGTCGCGTTGATGGTGATGTCGCCGAATGCAGTGAGCTTCTCGCCCTTGCTCATCTCAAAGTTGGTCGCGTTGATCGAGAAGGCCTGGGGATTGGCAAAGTCGACCGCGGTGCGGACGACGCCGCCGTTGGTCGCATCGAACTGCGGGGCGAACGCGACCGTCGAAACCGGGGGAACCGCAGCGTTCGGATCCGTGCCGCCGAGGCGGAAGGTCGCGAGCGGGTTGGTCGCACCGACCGAGCCGGTGAGACGGATGTTGGCGGCCGAAGTGCCGTTGTTAGGAACAACACCTGAGCTGAGCGTGAGCGAGCGACGTGTCGAATCGACGCTGTCGATCGTGCCGAACGTCAGGCCGCCGTTCTGGCTGTGGAAGATCTGCATCGAGGAGCCCGTGAGCGTGGTGGGGCCTTCGATCCAGATATCCAGGCCTGCAGTGATGTTGCCTGAGATGGCGGAAGATCCGATGAGCGTGACAGGGCCGTTCGAAGCGATATTGGCCGCGGTGATGTTTGCGGCACTTGCGACAAAGTCGCTGGTTCCTGCAACGTTGCCAGTCAGGTTGACAGAGCCAGTACCCGCAATCAGCGTCACGGAGTGCCCGCCGCCCGCGATACCGCCGAGGGAGATCACGCCGCCATTGGTCTCGATCTGCGAGGAATTCGAGAAGTTCGCGACGCCCGAGGTCGTGATGTTGCCGCCGCCGGTCGAGTTCACGTTGCCGCCGAAGACGGTGGCGCCGTTGTAGGTCTGTGCACCGGTGGTCGTGAGCGAGGGAACCGTGATCTGTGCACCAGTCGCGGTGAAGTTCGCAAGCTCGGTGATCGTGTTGTTGAGGACGATGTTGCCGGTGCCTGCGTTGAGCGTGAGGCCCGAGCCGTTGCCGTCAAGCTGGTTGAGCGTGATGGCAGAACCACCCGAGGTGGTAAAGGTACGGTCGCCGTTGACGAGCTCTGCAGGTCCATTGACGGTGATGCCGCCGCCGGTTGCAGAGAGATCGCCGCCGATCGTGGTGAGGTTCGTTGCCTGGTACGTCTGACCGCCTGCAGTGCTGGTCGCACCGGCGACCGCGACGTTGGCACCGGTCACGTTGATCGATGCAGCGGTCGTGGAGCCGGTGAGCGAGACATTCTCGCTGCCACCGGTGATGTTCATGGCACCGGCAACGTTGATGTTGGCGGTCGTGGCGAAGGCGCCGGTCGCGGTGAGTGCACCACCGCTGGTGAGGTTGCCGTTGGCGGTCGTCGAACCTGCGTAGGTCTGATCGCCGGTGGTGTTGACCGCACCGGTCGTCGTCGTGCCGGTGACGTTGAGGAACTCAAGTGCAGCGGTCGAGCCGACGGGCTGGTTGAAGGCAACCGCGCCGCTGCCGGTGTTGACCGTGAGGCCCTGCTGGCCCGCGGTCTGGGCGTCGATCGCCTGGAACGAAGCGGATGCAGCGTTGATCGAGCTGTCGTCGCCGAGCGTCAGCGAATCGCTGAACGTGACGGACGTGCCTGCAGTGAGCGTGCTGTTGAGGAGCGAGGGACCCGAGTGCGTCTGCGAACCCGAGGTGTTGATCGAGCGGAGTGAGACCGACTGGCCGTCGGTCACGATGCTTGCGATCCGTGCATTAGGTGCAGTGCCGATGTCGCCCTGGAAGACAACCGCGCCGGTGGCGCCGCCATCGACCGAGAGAGCACCGACGCCGTCTGCAGAGCCGATGATGTCGTCGACGAAGGTGATCGCACCGCCCGTCGAGGTGACATTGACCGCGGTGTTACCCAGGACAGTCGTTCCCGCGACGGTGATCGCGCCACCGTTGGTCGCGAGGTCGCCGCCGAGGCGGACTTCGTTGTCTGCGTCGATCGAGATGGCGTTGGCAGTCGAACGCAGACGGCTGTTAGTCGAGACGTTGTTGGTCGCGGTGTACGACTGCGGGCCGCTGGTCGTCACGCGACCGACCGAGATGTCGTTGCCCGTGGCAGTGAGCGAGCCGAGCGTTGCGACGCCGGTACCCGTCGGGTCGTGCGAGAGACCCGAGAGGTCGACGTTGCCGCTCCCTGCGTTGAGGGTGACTGCCTGGCCGACACCATTGAGATCGGTCGAGAAGACGATGCCACCGCCGTTGCTGGCGATCTGGACCGCGTTGTCAACCGTGTCGTTAACGGTGACATCCTGGAAGAACTGGATCGTGCCACCTGCAGAGGTGAGGTTGTCGGTCACTTCGGTCGGGCCGTCGTAGGTCTGGCCGCCGGTGGTGTTGACGGTCGAGGTCAGGTCGATCTGCGAAGCAGTGACTGCCAGCGACTGGAGGGCAGTTGCACCAACCGTGCCAAGGGTGACCGTGCCATCTGCAGCGGAGATGCTGAGGTTGGCAGGGCCGTTGATCGCGGCGAAGGTCACATCACCGTCATTGGCGGTGACGTTCGGCGAGGAGCCGGCGAGCGTCGTCGTGCCGGTGACTGCGATGTTGCCATCTGCAGTGGTGACATTGCCGCCAAGTGAAGCGGTGCCGTTGACCTGGATGTTGCCAGGGCCGGTCGTTTCGAGGTTGCCGAGCGTCGTGGTCGCACCGGTGTAGGTCTGGTTGCCCGTGCTGTTGACGCCGACGACGCGGATGGTGGCGCCGGTGGCGTTGAGCGTCGAGAGGCCCGATGCATCGGAGTTGAAGACAACGTCGCCGCCGCCGGTATTGACCGTCAGGCCGTTGCCTTCGCCAGCGACTGCACCATTGAACGTCACGTCGTCGACCGCGCCACCTGCAGTGGTGATCGCGATGTCGTCGCCGAGGCGGGCCGCGCCGTTGACGGTGATCGAGCCCGTGGTCGTGCTCGCAAGATCGCCGTTGAGCGTCGTCGAGCCGTTGTAGATCTGTGAGCCGGTGCTCGTCACGTCCGCGACGCCGATGGTCGCGCCCGTTGCAGCAAAGCTGCTGACGCCGGTGATGTTGCCCGCAACATCAACTGCACCTGCACCCGCGTTGACGATGAAGCCGTTACCGCCGCCCGCGACCGTGCCGAGGGTGACATCGCCGCCCGTCGTACCGATCTGGACAGGTCCGGTGAGCGTCGTGCCGCCGACGACCAGGACGTCGCCGCCCGTCGTCGAGAGGTTGCCACCAAGGTTCGTCGCGCCGGTGTAGGTCTGGTTGCCGGTCGTCGCGACCGTCGAAGTTGCGTTGATCGTCGAACCGGTGACTGCGAGCGAGGTCAGGCGGGTTGCGCCGACCGCGCCGAGGGTCGTGGCTGCAGTACCGGAGTTGACGGTGAGTGCAGAGCCGCCGGTGACGCCAGCGAGCGAGATCGCGCCGTTGGCAGTCTGGATCGACTGGGTTGCACCGGTGAGCGTCGTCGTGCCGGTCACCGTGATCGTGCCGCTGGTGGCGGTCGAGAGGTTGCCGCTGAGCGACAGGTTGTTGTTGGCAAGGATGTTGCCTGCAGTCGTGGTGACGTTGCCGTTGACGGTCGAGTTGCCGGTGAAAGTCACGCCGCCTGCGGTCGAGGTCACGAGGTTGCCCGTGACGCTGGAGACGCCAGTGAAGGACTGGGAACCCGTCGTCGTGATCGAACGCGTCGAAATCGTGCCGCCGGTCGCGGAGAAGCCTGACAGACCCGTGGCGTTGGCGGAAACGACTACGTCGCCCAGGAGCCCTGCGTTCAAGGTCAACGTGTTGCCACCGCCGGTGACTGCGCCGCTCAGCGTGATGTCGTCCGTGTTCAAGCCGCCGCCGGTCTGAACGGTGACCGAGGAGGTCAGCGCGGTCGTGCCGTCGATGGCGATCGAGCCACCGCTGAAGCTTGCGAGGTCGCCCGAAAGCGTCGTGGCGCCGGTGTAGGACTGGCTGCCTTCAGTCGAGACTGCAGGGAGCGAGATGGTCGCTGCTTCGACGTTCAGCGACGCGAGCGTCTGCGAGCCGCCAACTGCACCGAGGAGCACCGCAGAGCCGTCACCCGAATCGATGACAAGATCGCGTGCAGTGCCGTCGGAGTTGGTCGTGCCGTTGAAGGCGATGTCCGCGCCAGTCGCGGCGTTGCGGGTCGTCGCGACGGTGACCGAGTTGCCGGTCGCAGGCGCGATGGTGATCGGGCCATCGAAGTTGATCTCGCCGCTCTCGGTGAGGACGTTGCTCTCAAGCGAAATTGCTGAACCGTTGAGCGATGCAGAGCCACGGCCCGTGCCACCGATGCCCGGTGCGACGCCGTCGGTCGTGACCTCGATCGCCCCGCCGCGGATGAGGAACGGATTGGTGAGCTCTGCAGATTCGATCGTGATGGCGTGCGTGCCGCCCGCGCGGCCGACGGTGATCAGGTTGAACGTGCTCGCCATCGCGGCGAGGTCCGTATCGGTGATGTCGAAGCGGCCGCCGACGTTGGCCGCGCCGACCGCGATGCCAAAGCCTGCAGCAGAGGGACGAAGCACGAGGTCACCCGTGCCCGTGACCGAACCCGCGCCACCGTTGAAGTTGATCTCATTGGCGGTGAGCGTGAGGTTGTTGGCGTTGATCGAGAGATCACCGGTGAAGGTCAGGAGGCCCGTGCCGACCGTGACCTCGATGCCCGAGGCCTGGACGTCTGCATCGCCGATCGTGATCTGGCCGCCGCCGAAATCAAGGTTCGAGGCGATGACGAAGGGGTTAGCACCCGTGATCGTCAGCGTCGCGCCCGCGACCTTGCTGCCATCGGTGAGCTGGACTGCACCATCATCGGACTGGAGCGTGTAGGCAACGCCCTGCGTCGTCGTTGCAGCCTGGAACTGCGAGGCATTGGCGATCTGGCCGTTGGCGATGTTGCCATCCTGGCGATGGACGTACGTCGTGGGCGAGGTTGCGCCGCCTGCGGCGTTGCGGAAGCTGGGTGCGTTGGTCAGTGCATCGACCGATGCAGTCGTGCCTGCACCGCCCGTGCCATCACCCGCGCGGAGCGTGATGCTCGGCGACTGGAGATCGACACCTGCTCCAGTGAACGCGACGTTGCCCGTGCCATCGGTGCCCGAGTGGATCGAGATCGAGGTCGTTGCAGTCACGTCGTCAGCGATGTTGACATCATCCGAGCCCGTGATCGATGCAGTTGTTGCAGCAGTGATGGAGCCGCCCGAAGCGAGCGTCACCGTACCACCGGTCACGATGACATTGTCCGAAACCGACGAGACCGCGCCCGAGACCGTGGTCGCGCCCGAGCCGCTGTTGAGCGTCACCGTGTCGTCTGCAGAGACTGCAGCATTGACCGCAATCGACGAACCGTTGATCGTGACATCCTGGTCTGACCCGTTGAGCGATGCATCGACCGAATCGCCGATGACGACCGCGCCGGTGTGATCAATGAGAACGTTGCCATCGGTCGCCTGGATGAACCCGCCCGAGGCACTGGTGAAATCAACACCCTCGAGCGTGATGTTCGTGCCTGCAGAGAGCGGGCCGGTGAGATCGATGTCGCCCGTCGAGGTGAACGAGAATGAACCACCTGCCTCGCCTTCGGTCAGCGTCGTATCGCCCGACTCGAACACGACGACATCGCCCGCGACCGAGCCGCCCGTGCCGTCGCTCGAACGCGTCCGGACGCGGATTGAACCGAACGTGTTGTTCGTGTTCGAGAGCGTGATGCCCGCGCCCGCGGTCAGGCGTGTCTCAAAGTCGGCGAGTGAACCGATCGTGAAAAGGCTCGACGTGTTGATCGCGGTGCGCGACAGGAAGTCGATCGAATCTGCAGTGATGTTGCCAAAGTCAAGATCGCCACCGTTGAGCGAGAGCGTCTGGAGCGAAGTGCCGGTGCCGACGTTCTGAAGATCGATCGTGCCGCCCGTGCCCGCGGTGATCGTCAGGGTCTCGCCGTTCGTGCTCTGGCCGTTGATCGAGTTGTTGAACGTGACGTTCGCACCTGCGGCAGAACCCCCTGCGTTGGTCGTGTCGACCGACGAGTTCGCCGTCAGCGTCACGGGGCCCTGGATGTTCACAACCTGGCCTGCAGTGACGATGTTGCCGCCCATCTGGATGGCAGAACCGTTGAGCGTCACCGAGGCATCACCCGTACCGGTGAAGGTACCGCCGGTCGTGATCGTTCCGCCGCGGATCGTGATCGGATCTGCAATCGAGGCAGTCGACACTTCGATCACGTGCGTACCGCCCGAGCGACCGATCGTCACGCCCGTCGTGCCGCTGATGTTGCCAAGATCGGTGTCGGAGATATCGAGCGTTCCTGCACCGCCGCCGACGCCGATCGAGGTGCCGTCGGTCGTGGGCTGGAGCGTCAGGTTGAACGCACCGGTGACCGTGCTGCCAAGGTTGATCTCGTCTGCAGTGAGGAAAAAGTTGTTGGTCAGCGTCGTCGTGCCGCCGTCGAGCGTGATCGTTCCGCCCGAGGTCGCGGAGATCGCGCCGCTGGTGTTGAGCGTCTTGGTGCCCTGGAGGCGGATGCCGGGAGCGGAGATCGCACCGTTGACCGCGATCGAACCGCCCGAGGGCGTCCTGATCGTCGTGGGGACCGAGATCGGCACGTCGCGGATGACAATCGTGTGCTCGCCGTTAGAGCGGCCGATCGTCAGCGAGCCGACGCCGGTGATGTTCGCAAGCTCAGGATCGGAAAGGTCGAGCGTGCCCGTGCCGCCCGCGTTGACGCCGACGTCGATCGAGACGTTGGGCGCAGAGGGCTGGAGAACCAGCGAGCTTCCGCCTGAACCCGTGATCCCTGCGTTGATCGTGATCTCGTCGCCCGTCAGCGTGAGAATGTTGGTCCCGATGTCGATCGCGCCGGCCGTGAGCGTGCCGGTGCCTGCATCGAGGCCAACGTTCGCGCCCGTCACGATCGAACTGCCACCATCGAGGAGAAGATCGCCTGCAGTCGTCGTGACCGAAGCGCCCGTCGCGAACGTCTTGGCGCCGTTGAGGCGGATGCTCGGTGCGGAGACCGTGCCATCGACGGTGATGCTGCCACCCGAGGGCGTCCTGATCGTCGTTGCAGAGCCGAACGTCACGCCGCCGATCGTGATCGCGTGCTGGCCGGAGCTCTGGCCGATCACGACGAACGATTCGCCGGTCACTGCATCGCTGACTTCCGCTTCGGAAAGCACGAGATCCGCTGCAGTGCCCGCGCCACCGACCACAATCGGGCGGTTGATCGTGGCAGGCTGGAAGATCACGCCGCCGGACGTGTTGATCTCGTTGGTGCCGCCAATGTCCATCGCATCGCCGGTCAGCGTGATGGTGGCGTTGCCGGTGGCGATCACTGCGCCCGAAGGCTTGGTGAGGAGGCCGCTGTCGCCCGTACCTGCAGCGAGCGTGAGCGCTTCGCTCGAGGTTGTCAGAATCGCGGTATTGGTCAGCGAAATCTGGCCTCCAGCACCGCCCTGGATGATCGTGGTCGGCGAGTTGAACCCGGCGCTGCCAATGGTCGTGAGACCCGTGCCGGTTGCGCTGCCGATGGTGATCGACGAGAAGCTCGTACCGAGCGCGTCGATGTCGTCGGTATCAAGATCGAACGTGCCTGTCGCTGCATCGCCGATCGAGATCGACGTGGCATCCGAGGTCGGCGCGATGGAAAGGGTGCCGGTGCCCAGCACGCTTGCCGCGCCACCGTCGAAGTCAACCTGACCCGCAACGATCGAGAGCGCGTTAGGCCCTGCATTCACCGTTGAGTTGGCCGTGACCGTGCCCGTCGCGCCGATGATCACAGGACCAGCCAGCGTCACCGAGCGATTGAACGTGATGTCCGTGTTGGCAGAGATGTCGCCACCGAGGCTCAGACCTGCAGCACCGCTGGCACCGAAAATGATCGAACCGCCCGAGTTGGTGATGTTGCTCAGAACGACTGTCTGAGCGCCGGTTGAGTCAAGGCTGATGTTGCCCGCGCCCGACGAGCTCAACCCTGTATTGACGATGAGCTGCCCGTTCAGCGTCGTCAGGC
>JAESFU010000361.1_pt1 | contig 30419 bp, 33 predicted proteins | sample 9269461 | NCBI WGS metagenome assembly JAESFU01 (sample SAMN14502556, study PRJNA617107) | algae metagenome | isolation source: Stenomitos rutilans HA7619-LM2 and co-occurring heterotrophs from cave walls | place: USA: Waikapalae cave, Hawaii | collected 2009-07-28
TTCCTGTAGAACTCTGCTCGTGCACCCATAGATTTCTCTCCTCGCGAAGATGGCTGGCAATTATACGGTCTAGGAAGCGAAGTTTCACCCATGAGTTTATTCATGAAGCGACGGGTAGTTTGGTTGTTTGCCCATACTCTCAGACTGGAGCACGAGGATGGACCCAACGAGGCGATTGCCTGAGCATGTTCGCAGTGAAAGCAGCTTCTTTCCTGACGGTCGCGTGGGGATTTTGCAGCGTGGTCGCGTTTCTCAAGGTGAGGCAAACGTAAAGGCCGTCGCAGAGGCGCTGGTGAGGCACCTTGGTACGGGATATTCATGGGCATCGCGTGATGGCCTCGAGAACGGTACAGATTTTTACTTGTCTAATCCCGATGGTTGTCGTCGCGAAGTTCAAGTAGTCAGAGCGGTTGATCGCACGTTCTGTGCGGCACTCGGTCGACACCCTACCCAAGAGGTCCAGCAGGTATCTCTGAGAGAAGACACCGTGAAGACTGTTGCTCGCGCAATCAGCGCAAAGACTCGACGCACACCGTCACAAGACCGCGCTCAGCGAATACTTGCAGTTGATGTGCTGGAGACCGATTTTAGTGTTTTTTGGGCAACGGGCACTCTGCACCCACGTTGGTGGGACAAGGCCCATCAGTGGGTAAATCGGCGGCACTGGTATGCTGTCTATGTGGTCGGCGCCCGCAAGTTCTGGCCGTTCATGTCAAGCTCGGTCACGGCGTGCGGAGTTGCATCATGCAGACCATGATCGAGCTTCTCGCCACCGACGCAGCTGGCATCAAGGACGGGATAACTGCGCTGATGGCTTGTTCGAGTCTCAGCCGCGAGCCTGACCACAATGGCGAAGGCCTTGTGTATTTCAACTTGAGTGGCAACCATTCTTGGAACGCATTGGACATCGAGGGCAAGCGTATTCAGACACGCGTGTTGGAAAACTACCGGCACTATCGTGATTTCGTGCAGGCCTTGATCCGCGGCCTTCCGGAAGACGGCCAAGGCGACTTCGAGGATGCGAATTCGACTGTGCTCACCGCGATTGAACAGCAGGTCGCGACATGGGCGAAATCGCCCGGCGAGGCAAAGATCAAGACACTTGCCGCGATCGATCAGATACAGGGATTGCTAAACCACCTCTATTCTCCCGAAGGCGAGACGATGGTGGTGGCGGACACCAACGCGCTTCTATACGCACCCGCTCTCGAACACTGGTCCTTCGACTGGTGTGAGCAATTCACGCTCATCCTCATGCCAACAGTGCTCTCCGAACTCGACAAGCTCAAAATCGAGCATCGAAACCCGGATGTTCGCGCGAAGGCCGAACGGCTGGTGCGGCAATTCAAGGAATTCTTGCGCCGTGGCGACCTTCTCGACGGCGTGCCGATCGTCAAAGGCAGAATTACGGCACGATCAATGGCCGTGGAACCGCGCTTTGCCCAGACGCTGCCCTGGCTTGATCCTGCGAACAATGATGACCGGCTTCTGGCTTCCGTTGTCGAACTGATCCGCCAGAACGTCCGCACCACAATCGCGCTCGTCACCGGCGACATCAACCTGCAGAACAAAGCCTCCTACGCTCGTATCCCGGTCGTCGAACCGCCGGAACTGCGAGCTGCGTCGTAGAACCTGCCCAAGGGGCGAGCACGCCCGTTACGGTGCATGGCGGATCGCCTCACGTCCGAACCAGCTCTCGAGTGTCTGCATGGCGGGAGGACTCACTAGTTGCGTGAAGAGCACCGCAAGCCGGCGCTTGGGGCGTGAGCAGCACACGTACCACAGATTGCGATTCCGTTCGTAACGCTCTCGATCCTGGTGTCCGAGCGATGGCGGATTTGTCGCACGCTCCAGGAATTGAACGAAGTTGTAGTTATTCCACCCGCGCGTCACGACCATAAGGACATTCTCGAACTCCGCGCCTTTAACGCTGTGCTTGGTCGCAAACGGGGTGTGGTCGTTTACAAACCGCCACAATGCCCGCACCTGCTGATATGGTACTTGCCGAAGACCCTGCAAGCGCGCAACGCGGTCTGCGTGACGTTCATCACCAGACTCCGCCTGCTGATTCAACGCGGCCTCTCTGCTCTCCACAGCCTCTGACAACTGCGGTCGTCGTGTGCGTCGCACAAGGTCGAGCACCTCGCCAATACTGCCGGTGTTTCGCAGCGCCAATAACGCGTCAAGATCACGGGCCCATGCCGACTTGTCGGCAAGTGATTGGATCGCATGTGTGCGAGCCCCCGCAATCTCGAACACCTGCGCCATACGTCGTTCTTCATACGCCAGACAGAGCGGCTCTACAACGTCGAGCAGGAAGGCCATGTGTGGGTCTTCTCGCTTGATGTACGAATCGTTGTAACTGAAGAGATCAACGAATGATCCGTACCCCTGACGCGCAGCCAGTACCCGGTGCGTCAGCATAAGCACTTTCGTTACGTCCGGGGCAAAGTCCCATCCCTCTCCCCCCAGTCGTTCCATAAGGCGATTGACGGTCGTTGTTGCAGCATCGCTCGGCAGGTCGCCAGTCCACGGTTGCCGAGTCTGTCGCTCGCCCGCCCATCCGTTGGTGTGGTATATGGCCACTGATCCAGTCGCTGCAGGGTCATCCACGGCCTGCGGCAATTCACGCCGCATGACGTTGAGCGCATTTACGATCACGGGAACCGACCGAAAATTGGCGCCCTTGTCAATACGCTCCAAAAGATCCGACACAATCCCACCGCAGCCGTCATCGTAAATCTGCTGCCAGTGATCGCCAAAGAAGCCGAGCAGAGGTCCGCGCGGTGAGGGCAAGACATGTTCAATCAACGCTCGTGCAAGCGCCTTATCCGTGTCCTGGTATTCATCCACAAAGATGATCGGAAAACGTGATGCCACAACCATTCGGAACTTCGGTTCGGCAAGCAACGCAACTGTCGCCTGGATGATGTCGTCGTGGTGTAACGTGGCTTGAGCGTCGTTGATCGAGCGGCGGCCAAGCTCGTAGTCAATCCTGCGTAGCCCGATGTCCGGCAACTGATTCTCCGCCAGGATGTCCCGCCAAGCCTCGCTGTGATTGACGATGCCGCGCAGAAAGGGCTGAAACGGCTGGATCAGCATCCAGCAAAAGGCGTGAATAGTCGAACAGGCGATGGCCGGGTGATGGTCAGTGCGCCGCACGATCTCGTCCGTTGCCACGTTCGTGTATGTGATGCACGCCACCTGCTGGCGGCTACGTGCCAAGTCCCGCCCGCGTGAACGGGTTACGTGGTTTAGCGCCTCGACGAGCGAGTAGGTCTTGCCAGCCCCGGCGCCCGCTTCAACGCAAAAGCTCCGGCTGGCATCGATCGCCGCATGAATGCGTGCCTGTGCGACGCGGGCGGCGGCGCGGGCTGGGCTGTCCGTAGCGCTCGTCATGCCGCACCGTCCCGCTGCACCCTGTCCACATCAGCAAGCCACCGGAGGCCCTCGGCAATGTATCGCGGCACGTTCCATGGAGTAGCACTGACGAGACTATCAAAGGCAAACTCTGTCTTTCCTGGTATCTCGTCGAGCATCCCGATAACCGACGCCTCCCGATTGGCCTCGCCGACATTCTCAAGGCCAAAGGCAGCCGGATTTGCCAACATGAACGCTGGCTCGAACGTTGCGCCGCAGACCGCAGTGTTTGTCTCCGGCACTTGATAGGCGATGCGAATGCCATCGCGGCACTTCTCGGCATCCGCCATTCCGAGTAGCGCCGACGAGGCGATGTCATTGTTGCCAAACCACTCTTTCAGACAACCATTTGAGGTGTACTCACCTTCGGACACTGCGCAGCTCTTGCGTGCGGTCTGACCATTGGAAGTTGGCGTTCTCTTGACAGTGTCAAGGTCCGTAATCACCAGTGTGCGCAGAGACAGGAATCTTAGCAGCGGGAAAATCTTGTGCGCATGCGCACCACCCATCACCAAAATCGAAACGTACTGACGCGACAGCCGGCAGCCTTCCGGCCAGTTGGCTTCTGCCAGCTCAATGAGTCTTGGCAGCAGAATGCGCTCCGACCCGCCCTCGATGAAAATGGCCTTGTCGGCGAACAGCAGATCGCAATGCGTGAGCGTCATATACATGTGGAGAAACGTGCGGTCTTCAGCTGTGGCCCCCGCAAGGCCCTCCGTGAGATGCTTGATTGTGGTTGACCGCGATAGATCGGTTGCGACGACCGGCGGTGTTGAGAAGTAACGGATCGCGTCAAATGATGCCTGATTGGCGATGTGCGAAGCGTGCGTCGTCACCACAAACTGAACGGGCCAGCGTCGCCCGCCATCAAACCGCTCGGAAAGTAAATGTGGAAGCTCCTTGAGCTTGGCCATAAAGACTTTCTGCATCTGCGGATGCAGATGTACTTCGGGCTCTTCGATGAATACCAGATGAATCCCGGGTGGCTTGTCCTGAACCCGGTAGTCGGTGAAGAACTCGAACAACCTGAGCAGGATGAGAATCAGGTTTCGGGAGCCCAGGCCGTTGTGACCCTCCGGCAGGTGCAGACCGTTGGCCGCGGCGTATCGCACCTTTGTGTGGTTTGCAAGCAAACGCTCAACATCCAAAACTGTCTCGGTAGTGATCGCCTGGTCACCAAGACCCGGATATCCGAACAGTTCAAACAAGGGTAAGAGATTCGTAACATGGGTCTTGAAGTCGGTGTCAAGCGTCGTCTGAATATTCTCGATCGCCGTCGCTAGCCCGGCGACGATCTCGCGCGATCCTTGGCCTGCATCACCGACTTGGGCGGACTCGAACAGAGCTTCCAAGACCTTCCCCAGCACATCTGCGTTCTTGGCCGTTGCGTCGTCGAGCCCACGCTGAGCGTTAATGAAATTGCTGCCCAGAAGGGCGCGCAGCGCACTCCACTCTCGGATGCGATGGTCCGTTGCATCTGTCGGATTGAGGGCTTTCACTTCGGCGGCAAAGTGGGCGGGCAAACAGTGGCGCAATGCCCGAAAGAATGTCGTTCGCCGCCGCTGCTCACCACCCGCTCTGACGTCCACGGGCTGGGCAGCAACTCCTGCAGTCGCCGGTGTATCAGTTGTGCCTTCTGAAAAAGGAGGTGGGACCGCCGCTGCGAGCGCATCGAAGAAGGAGCGTGCTGAACCATCCTTCAAGCGATATGCGATGAGGACCTGGGCTTCGGAACATCCGGGATCAAGATCAATCACAAAGGCGGAAAGTGCGCCGAGGTTGGCATCTGTAGGCGTATAGCGGAACGTAAGCAGGGCCTCAATCTGCGGCAATGCTGCGCGGACGGTGGCTTCGTCGGCTCCGGCCTGGTGCAGCTCGCATGCATTCCAAAATTGCTCGTGCACCCCGATCGAGAAGTCCTGGAGGCCGAACCGTGGCGTCTCATCGCCAAACATGCGGCGGAACAACTCCGTCAGTGAAGTCTTGCCGCTGTTGTTCCGCCCGACAATCACTGTCGCGGCGGTATCAAACCGCAACGTGGCGTCTCGCAAGAGTCGGAAATTCTTGATCCGAACACTGTGAAGATGCATACCCCCCTCCGCGTGGCAACAGGGAGCCCACTGCGAGCTCTTCCGTTCCGGACACTTTAGTGCATATTACACATCACCGCAATCTGTGAGGGGCGTCATTGCAAAGGTGTGTCCGGTGGGGCCACTTTGGTTCGCGCTGCCTGTCACTCCCTCGTGGATATTGAGCATTCGATGCAGCGACGCACGGCGTGCCTTGGCGATCAAGGGGACCGAGCTGCCGCTCTCCGCTGCACTCCGGCTCCGGCCCGCGCGCAACAAAAACCGCCGCGAACGTAGGCGGCGGTCAAACGCGTTGGACATAGGCTCTTAGGTGATGGGCCGCGGGTTGGGCGTTGGACGCGGATAGGGCCCGGGATTGGACGGTGGCATTGGCCGATCGGGAAAAGGGTGGGGCCGGGGGATCTCTGGAATGGGTCGGTTGGGTGGGAACGGCCTTTCGTACATTTCAAAATCTCCATGAGCGTGTTCCGCCGGTGACGCACCGGCAGGCACGGCTCAGTGCTTCTTATCCTTGGGCGGGTGGGAATCGTTGCCGAAACTGTCCTTGTCGCGGATCTGTCCGTTCGGGCGATGGATCACGACCTCACTCTCATTCCGTTTGGCGATGGGGCGGGCGGCATCCTCCGCTGCCCCTTGCGTTCGGTGGTTCGACACGGGTCGTCCTCCTTCGGGCTTCACCTGCCACTGGTTTCCGTGCGGTACGACATGAACGTTCTTGCCTTTGGCCATGACATGATCTCCAGCCAGTCGTGACAGAACGCACATGCGCTTGTTCCGCTGGCACCGGTAGTCGGGTGTTACTCCCGTCAAGGGCACTACGTCAGGCTCTTACGGCGCGTAGGCCTGCGTTCTTCCTCCGTAAGAGTCTGGTGTACTACACTTACCGCGAGTCATTCGTGGTCGGGATGATGAGTAGCGACGCATCACTCAATTCAGACTTGGAACTTGCCCTACAGATTGCCTGTGGCGAGGAAAATGCGCTGCGCACCTTCATTGCAATGCACGGTCCGCGGGTGAGGGCGCATCTGAAAAAGAAGTTTCCACAAATCGCGGATGAGGCGTGGCAGGCCGCGCTCATTCGTCTTATGCAGAAGGCAAATCTCTACGATCCCGCACAAGGGTCGCTCGGGCCTTGGTTCCTGCGGCTGGCGCATCGCTGTGCGATTTCCATTCTCAGGGCCGAGAAGAAATATTCCGCCGACCAGATTCTCCCGGACACTGCCCGTGATATGCGCCGCCTTGAGGTGAAACCGCTTTCTGCCAAGCAGCGTCGGCACCTTGAGGCTCGCGCTCTGCAGATTCGTGAAGCGGTGAATACCCTTCCGCCCAAGGACAGGCGCGTCATCGAGGCCGATCTTGCACACTGGCTTGGCCAGACGCTCCCCTCCGAATCCGCGCCGGCAGAGAAACTGGCGATGCAATGGGGTGTCAGCGCGAATTCAATTTATCAAGCGCGAAACAGAGCGCGTGCGAGACTGCGCGAAGAGCTGACCCGCCGCGGCATCTTTAATGAGGAGTCGAGGCCATGACTTCTCCTTCCCGCGACGACAAGTTCTGGGATGCGATGGCTGAAGAGATGCAGCGTGCCTTGCATCTTGCGCCGTTGACCATCGAGGAGGCCGCCCTGGCCTACGAGCAAGCGGGTGAAGAGCCCTTGTCGCTGGCGGACGTTGACGAATGTGTCGCGATCGCCCGCTTTGGCATTCGCGAGACACCAGAGGCTCAACATGTTGGCTCGCTGTCATCGGACTATGCCGAGATCGATCAAGAGGTGGGCGAGGTTGTCGGCATGTGTCGCAACGAGGGTCCGGAAGATCCCGAAGTAGAAGACATGAAACGGCGCCAGCGCGAGAAGGCGCTTTCCGAGAATGACAACGAAGAAGATGGCGATGGCAAGCCCCAACAAAAATCTTGATCAGGCCCTCTATCAAAGGCGCCTTGAGCTCGCTGCTGAGCAAGCGGAGTTGTTAATTGAGCGTCTCCAGGTGCAGCGTATTCCCGTCGATCCTACCAAGATCGCCGCCAGTGAGGGCAAGTTGATCCGGCTCTGTCCAGGCAACTACAAAGATGCCTTTGATGGATGCCTGGAGTTCCTGCCTGAGCGCGGCCTGTTCTTGTGCTACTACAACACCAAGTACGACCGCCCTGGTGACGAGTGCCATGCGGCGCGGACCCGCTTTTCTTTGGCACATGAGCTGGGTCATTTCTTCATCGAGAGCCATCACCAATACTTGCGCAGCGGCGGCCGTTCACATGGTTCCAAGAGCGAATTCGTGGCCTCAATGCCCGTCGAGAGGCAGGCTGACATGTTTGCCGCGCACCTCTTGATGCCTGACCGTGTTTTCAAGCCGCTGGTTAATCAAGGTGAGCTCTCTGCAGACGGTATCATTGAGTTGGCTCAAACATTCGCCACCTCCTGTGTCAGTACAGCGCTGCGGGCCATCGAATGCACTCATTTTTTCTGTGCGGCCGCCGTTTTGCGCGACGGTAAGATTGCTTGGCTGCGCCCGGGACGGCCTCTGATTGAATGCGGCATCTATCCGGGCGAAAGGGGGACAATCCGTTCACCAACTGCACAATGCGCATGGCGAGATTACACGGCGGGTGAGCGATCTTTTGTAGAACAAACCGGATGGGCCCGCGACTGGTTCCGCATTTACGACGAGGGACGTCAGCGTTCGTTATCGGTCACTGAGGCGTACATTGCTGTTCCTGTCATGAACAGCGTGTTGGTCTTGCTCACCGTGCCGGAGGACGAGCTTCTCGATGCTGAATGATCAGGGGGTGTCTCATCGCGCACAACTACAAATTGTCTGAAGAGATTGTCGCGCTCAGTGTTGCAGATCGCTGGGACGAAGCGCGGCTGGAGTGGCGTATTGATGATATCTACTGGGAGGAGGAACCCGATACATGCCTGTGTGGGCACTTTCCCATCAATGAATTGTGCTACTTGCGGAACGTCAAGAACAATGCTCGCACGCTCGTGGGCAACGTTTGCGTGAAGAAGTTCATGGGCCTTCCCTCCGATCAGATGTTTGCGGCGATCAAGCGGATCGCGCTCGATGACTCCCGAGCACTCAATCCTGAAGCTATTACTCACGCCCACAGCAAGGGTTGGATCAATGAGTGGGAGCGTAAATTCTACTTTAGTACGTGGAGAACACGGCGGCTGTCGGGACGGCAATTGGCCAAGCGCATTCAGATCAATCAGCTTGTGCTCGGACGCATTCGGAATGCCCGCTGAAAGGCGGCGTCAACGGAGATCAGCAGATGCCCTTGGATGTAGAGGTCGATTGGCTTGCGGTGGATGAGGACAATGAGGAGATCTATGAGTGTTCCCGCGTGCTGTACGCACTTTCCCATCCTGACACGGATGAACTGCTCTACATCGGCAAGGCTGATTTCTGCACTGTGCGACAACGGGTGTATTGTCGCTCCAAGGACGGGGTGTGGGATCACATCGAGGAATATTGCGGTACAGACGAAGCCCATGTGATGGTCGGTAAGGTGGAGACCCATGCCCGCCTGACGGTTGAGCTGCTGGCCGATGTGGAGTCCTTGTTGATCAAGCGCCTTCGGCCCTGCTGCAACGTGCAGAGCCGACGATCGCGCATCGAGCGCCCAGGTCTTCGGGTGACATGTATCGGCGACTGGCCAGAGGATCGCTCCGTATTCGTGGATCGTTGATCAACTATCGCAGATCGGCGGGATGATGCAGTCGCCAGTTCGTGGAGTAGGCCGGGCTTTTCATGGCGTAATCCAGATAGAAATCATGCGTTTGGGGCAGTTTTCGGAACGAGGCGAGGTCCTTTTCGCCATACCCGCTCCGTTCGAGATAAAAGCCGATCGCCTGATGGTACGGATATACGAATTCCATGCGGGTGAGCATGGCGGCCAGATCGGGAACTGAGAACCGGCCTCGCCCGCGGCGAAACGCCTCCAGAATGCGGGCAGGGCCACCGGCGTAGGCGGGACGAACGGTGATGTCGATGAGTGCCCGCTCAATGCCTGTCACTCTCAATGGTCGCCCATCCGGGTCGTTCATGCTGGTGACACCGAGTGCGTTCGTTTTTTTCCCGTTGATGACACACAGCGTGTACTTGTCGAAACTCGCCCGGTACTTCGTGATGCGCTGTCGGCGCCGGAATGCCAGATCGATCCCGTGTTGAAGCAGAGGTCCGTCCGATGGCGCCTGCGGAGGCTGCTCCCAGTTCGCATAGATGACCCGTGATTTTCCCTCGGTGAGCTGATGCAGGTCCATTGCCGTGTGGTGGCACAAATAGGCCTGCGGCTTCGCGGCGACGGCAACGGCCATCGGCGACACTTTTCCCCAGACGAAGAGGGTTTCCGGTTTGTAGGGGAAGGCGAGCACGATCCGCCTGAGCTTTCCTTTCGTGCTCAAGAGTTTTACGAGGTCGGTGTAGTGCGTGTTCTGGGGAAGTCGCCATCCATCGCGGTTTTCGTCCAGTATCGCGATGACATCCCGCTGACGAAGCACAGGATTCTGGAGTGCATCAAAGAACTTAGAGATCGTTTCGGCGGCTTTTGAAAGGCGTGAGGCCATAGGCAGAGAGACTGCAGTATATATACTGCAGTCTCTCTGCACCGCGTCTTCTCAATTCATACTCGATGGCGTCTGAGGTATATATACCTCAGACGCCTTTGACCCCCTTCTGCCGCATGTTGGATGCCGCAAACGTTCGCGAATTTGCGTAGGCAGTGGGAGAGGTATATATACCTCTCCCACTGCCTGAAGGCCCAGCAGCTTCAAGGGCGGGTCAAAATGTCCAGTTTTTGAGCAAAAAAACTTGACATTTTACCACCCGTACACCATCCTTTTTCAATGCGGTTTCGAGGCAAAAAGCCATCTTCTGACATCGTCGCACGGGTCGTTCGCCAGCGCATTGAGGCAGAAGGTGAGCGAGTCTGGCGATTGGCTGACTTTGACGACTTGCCATTCACACCGGTTGCACGAGCACTCTCCCGCCTGACCAAGGCCGGGCTCATTCAGCGGCTCAGCAAGGGCACCTATTTCCGGCCACGTCAAACAGCTCTGGGTAAGAGCCGACCGAGCCCCGCCGCCGTCCAAATGCGAGCGTCTGACAAGACACCGCTTTTCCCGGCAGGCATCGCAGCCGCCAACCTTCTGGGCTTTACCACGCAGAACCCCGCTCGCACCGAGCTCGCCACCAGCGGGTTCAACCTGCCACGCAAACTCCTTGACCCCAAATCCGTGGTCCACACACGGCGTCCTGCCGCTTGGGCCCGGCTCTCGATCGCCGATGCCGCCATCTTGGACTTCCTGCGGCGGGGTGGGCGTACCAGCGAACTCTCCGGACCAGAAACCGTCGATCGAACGCTCCGCTTGTTGAGCAACCCAGGCCACTATGAACGGCTGATCCGTGTTGCAAGCTCGGAACCCCCTCGCGTTCGGGCCCTCTTAGGCGCGCTTGGCGAACAGCTGGGCAAGAAGCCCAAGGACCTTGACCGCTTGCGCGCCTCATTGAACCCGGCATCGCGGTTCGACTTTGGCCTGTTGAACAGTCTTCCCAACGCGCGTCAATGGCAGGCGAAAGACACCCAGCAATGAAACTCTCCGAGCATCCAGACTTTGACCAAGCCATCCTTCAGGCCGCCGATCACTTCACGCCGCGCGGCCTTCGTCCCGCCCTGATCGAGAAGGACTACTACGTCACGGCGTCTTTACGCATCATCGCAGCCGGTTGGCAAGGCCGCGCGATCTTCAAAGGCGGCACCAGCCTTTCCAAAGGATGGAGCCTGATCGACCGCTTCTCGGAAGACATCGACCTGTTCCTCGATCCGCAAGCATTCCCTTCAGCGTTGGGAAAGAACGCGATCGACCGTGAGCTCAAGAAAATCCGCGATGCGATTGCGGTGGGCGTTCCCATGCAGTTTCTCAAGGATGAGAGCAGCACGATCGGCGGCTTCGGACGGAGTGATCGTTTCAGCTATCCCACCAAGTTCGCAGGAGTCGGTGAGGTAGCACCCAAGGTACTGCTCGAAGCCGGCATCGCCAGTGGCCGTCAACCCACGGCAGACGTGCCGCTTAATTCCTATTTGGCGCAGTTCCTGATCGAGACCGGCAACACGCTCGGTGCGAACGATGAACAGCCCTTCACCATGCGGCTCCTCCACTATCGCCGCACCTTTGTCGAGAAGCTCTTCGCCATCCACAAGAAGGTGGAACTCTTCAAACGCGACGGAACCCCGGTGGGCTCGCATGCTCGTCACTTCTACGACCTCTACCAGCTGGCTGGGCAATCCGAAGTTCAGGCCATGCTCCAAACACCTGAATACGGCGCCATTAAACAGGACTATGACCGCGTCAGCCGCGAGTTTTTCCCGGCGCACTACTTTCAGCCAGACGACATGCGGTTCGCCAACAGCGATGCCATCTTCCCAAGCGGCGACCTGGAGCCCATGCTCGCCAAGCTGTATGAGGAACAGTGCGGCCTCTTGTGCTATGGCCCATACCCCGCTTGGGTGGAAGTCCGTGAGCGGTTCGCCAGACTGCGAGATGTGCTGTAGGCCGTTGACAGTCTCTGCAGAGACTTGATTAGATCATGTCAAGATGTTCGCTCCATATGGGAATACTGGGGCGCACTCCAAACACCAGAGGACGGATAGGCCGCCCCAAGCGGCTTATCTGAGCCAATTCAAGATCATATTTGAATCATCCCACCGTCGCAGGGCAAGGTGCGGCGAATAGAGCCTGTATTCACCGCACATGATGCGGCGAAACCGACCCCAATTGATACCCATGCACACCGCCGTATTCTCAAGCAAGAACAAGATGTTGCGGAGCGTTCTTGCAGCCGTTGGTAAGGGAGAGGCCGAGGGTTCGATCCCCTTCGGCAGCACCAGCCGTTTCTGCGGGTTTGCCGGGCAATTACGGCAACCAAAGCATCCGATGAAAAAAGTAAGGGAGATGCCCAGAAATAGGCCGTCTGCGGAAGGGCAGCATTTCCGCCGCTTTGCGGTATATGAGCGGATCATGATGGACTCGTTTCGTGTGTTTTCGACGTGTTTCGCACCGTTTGGCGATCCGCAGGGAGATGCCCATCCCACGCCGCCAGTACCTTCTGGAAATGATCCGGCGTGTAGTGACCATAATGCCGCTCGATCATCTCGACGGAGTTTCCCAGCCACTTGGCGACGTCATACACGCTCACACCATTCTGCAGCATGTGCACCGCCGCTGCAGCTCGCAACGATCGCGGTGGTCTCTTCAGTCCCTTTACCGCCTTCTGGTTCCGATGAATAACCGGCCCATCCCCGCCTGCGGCTTGACGCCAAAGCCGGATAAAACTCCGCAGCTTGCGATGCATCGGGATCATGACCCGCCGCTTGTTGGACTCTTCGCGTCCGGGCTGGTTGAAGTCGATATGGTCAGAGGAGATTTGCGACCACCGCAAACCCAGTACGGCTCCCTTGCGGCCGCCGGTGTAAAACGCGATCAGGATGTAGCGGCGTTGAGCGCTGCGCGGCTTGGTTCGGCGTGCGGCGAGCAAGACCTCACGACGACTGGGCGGTTCAGACCGTTTATGGTTTTCACGCTTGATCCAGACCTTGACACGCCGTGCGATGCGGCCCATGTCAAAATCACGATTGACCGCCGCACGCAGGATACGGAGTTCGCGTCCCACCGTGGCATTACTCAGCGGTCCATGAGCGGCGCGGTGAACGTAATAAGCATGACAGCTGGCCTCGCTGATCTCCGACACCAGACGATCGCCCCAATAGCCGACAAGATTGCGGATCACAATCTCGAACGTCACGGTTGATTGCACCAGCGGGCCTCGCTCCTCGATGTAGTCGGCAAGCGTGTCGCCAATGAGCCGATGTACATCTCTCATCCAGCCTCCATGCCCCGCGTTTTCCGTTCTTGCTGGACCTTTGCTAATGCGTGCAATGCACGATGAGAACCACCAGATGGTCCTGCACGTCCACGCACGGGAACATCGCTTCTAGCCGTCACTCCAGAGGGAGGGGCAGGGCAGGTGTTCTCCAGGAATGAAAAGACATCCTCTCGCCGAATGCGGATGACCTTCGCCGACAAGATCGATCCGCGCAGGCGCTTCTCATGCACGGCTCGGATGACCGCATGCGTTTTCCATTTCAGGTACTTCGACACCTCCTCAGGGGTGCAAATCTCGGGAAGCGTTATCGTCATGATCCACCTTGCTCAGCTCCACGTGGTTGGCTTGTAACCCAACGCTACCGCGCCTTTGCGCGGATGCAAAGCGCGTTTTCATGGGCTGTGTCCCACAAGGTGTAAGTCACCGTTTCGCTCACCAATTGGACGCGAACAACAACTTCGCCGTTGACGCGAATGACTCGCAACTCTATTTCAGGTTGCATGCCTGACGAACTTTTCTTACAGCGGATCGAGCAGTTCATGACGCAGCACGGCATCACGCCGACCACCTTTGGACTGTGGGCAATGAACGACTCCCGCTTTGTGTTCGACATCCGCTCTGGCCGCCAGTGTCTGGGCAAAACGATGCGTCGCGTATACGCCTTCATGGCGATGTACGAAACCGAGCAGGAAGCCAAACGCCTGCGTCGTGCTGCCACTGCAGCCTGATCTTCTCGCCGGTCGCATACCCCCACCGCAACGCTGACATTGCCCCGCATCCTCACGATGCGCCCTGCCGCAGTCTGATCCGCACCCGCCAAAGGTCGGGCCGCGAGGCGATCACGATCCCACGTCGCAGCCGCCGCAGGCTCACCGCCCCGGGCCAGCAGGCTGAGTCTCATGTCGAGCCATAAGTCGCGTCGGCTGGTCGCGGTCATGCAACGTCTTGGCGATCGTGCATCTCCGGCTTTCAACGCGCGCTCCGGCGGCACCGCTCATCGCTTTCGGCCTCCGCTCCTTCGCACACCTCATGCCAGACCGCGCCGTCCCGGCGCCCGTGCCGGGTTCCGGTCTGTCATTCGTTTGTGCCCGCTGCGCGGGGAGCTCCGCCCTCATCGCCGCCTGCGCTCGCTGCCGCTCCTTCGCACCCGCGAGTGGGTCCCTCAGCTCCGGCGAAGGGACCGCACATCGCGGGACCCGCAAAGGAGCAGACCCATGAAAGCCAACGACGCACTCGACACCACCAAGACTATCACCGACCAAGCCCTCGACCAGCTCTCCGCTGCCCTGCAGGCTGGCAAGAGTGAACAGCTCACCCGCTACCTGGCCCTCATGAGCCGGTTCCACCGCTACAGCTTCGGCAATCTCCTCCTCATCGTCTCGCAATGTCCCGACGCCACGCAAGTCGCAGGCTTCAACACCTGGCGGCAGATGGGCCGGTTCGTGAAGAAGGGCGAGAAGGGCATACTCATCATCGCGCCGATGACGATCCGCCCACGTGCAGAAGACAAGGGTGATGATCAGGCTGAAACCAAGCAGACACGCCCCATCCTCCGCTTCCGGGGCGTCTACGTCTTCGACATCGCCCAGACCGACGGCGATCCGCTCCCCGAACCCGCCCAGGTCAATGGCGAGCCCGGCGAAGCCACCGCCCGCCTGCGGGCCAGCATCGCCAATCACGGCATCACGATCGACAATGACGACCTTCCGCCCGGCACTGACGGCGTCTCACGAGGTGGTCGCATCAGCATCCGCCCTGGCCTCAGCCCCGCTCAGAAATTCTCAGTTCTGGTGCATGAGTTCGCCCATGAGCTTCTCCACCGTGGCAAAGATCGTCCCAAGAGCAAGACCGTCCGCGAAACGGAGGCCGAAGCCGTCGCCTTTGTCGTCTGCACCGCGATCGGACTCGAGACTGGCACAGCTTCCAGCGACTACATCCAGCTCTATCAGGGTGATGCTGAGACACTCGCTGCATCGCTCGATCGAATTCAGCGCATGGCGGTAACCATCATCACCAAAGTTCGAGGAGTTCAAGAGGATCTCAGGAACATCGAATGCTCGTCATAAGACTTACCTTGCAACCAGAATCACATCTGCAAAAATCGCCATACGCGCGCAACACGACCCAAAGGTGCTCTACTTCCAGGAGATGATGCACGTAGCTCGTCAGGAGTTGATGATGGTGATGCCTTTTCCTTGGTATTCGCACTTCCCTTTGCCGGAGCCGTGTTCTGTTTGAGTGCTGTACCAAGTGCTTTGACCAAAAGTTCCGGTGCTGCATACCCTAATGCGGTCGCACTAAGGGGGTCATGTACTGGAAGTACACAAACGGCGAACAGTGCCACGACAACGTGAATCAAGGTACCCCACACGAAGTCGACTTTATCGACTGTAACTTTTGCACGGTTAGTTGGACCAGAGCGAATCCATGCGAGTAGTTTGAGTACAGGAGGAAGAACTGCGCCAATTGATGCAAAGAGCAGCTTTTCTGAAAGAGCCATCGGACTGATTGTTGATGCCTGTGCGAGCGTGTACACTTCAGGCAGAACGTTGATGAAATCCATTGCCTCCCCCTTTCGCGATCGGAGTTGAGATGCACGGTGCAACAACTACACTGCAATCCCGGCGAGCAAATCGTAGCTTCAAGGTTGCGAAGCGGCAAAGACAGAAGTTGCGAGATCGTTTTAACTCGGCGATGGCTTCGGGTGACAGCGTGCTAATTGACGGGTATGCCTATGAGTATCAACGACTTTTGAGTCGGCAGGCTGCGCGGGGGGTACTTGGTAAGCACCGAGCAATTGCTGCTCGGACTGAGTTTTGTCGTGGCTTGGTCGCAGCATCCGTGCCTGTTCGCGGGCGTAAGCACCCGTCGCTTCCTCGTCTCAGGAGATCGCGAAAGTGGTCTAGCTGGCACGATACAGCACAGTTGTTATCGAGTGAATTCCAAGTACAGATCTCGACAACAAGCGCAAACGCATTCCAAGCCGATGCGGTTAAAGTGCGTGCTCGTCGTTCATACATCAATACGACCTTATCAAAAAATCGATTGATAGTTTTATCAAAAAACAAGTCAAGAAACATCGAAGGATCTCGCAGTATCGACATTCCAGATATTGATATATCATATCGAAGGCGATCGGTAGTTGGACAATCGGAACAAAACGATGTTTCATGGGATGATGTGCGTGCCGGGGCACACGGGTCAAATGAATTTAATCCCACTCACACTCTCGCTCCCCACCCCAAGCGGAGCATTGGGCAGCTTCAGTCGGTTGTTCTCGTAGACTCACCACGCGCGCCCGCGAAGTACCCGTGTGGAGATCGAGGTACATGCGTGGCATTCGCTGTGGCGGAGGCAATTCGCCACAAGTTTCATTCGAAGGGAATCACATTTGAACCCTCGGAGCAATATCTACATTGGGCGACTAAACAAGAGGAACCTTCTCCTGAATGCGATGAAGATCCTACGCATTTTTGTGCCATGCAAAGCGGTATTTCTCAACACGGGATCTGCAATCAATCTGATCTGAAATACCGACCTGAATGGTTGCCGGGCAATCCCGGTCATCATAATCACCCTGACGATCCAACCCCGTCTGCCAAGTTGATTCACAAGGCAAGAAAATATACATTTGTAGAAGGAAGATCGCTTAAATGGAATGATCTGAGTGGCGGAGCCGCAAATCTTCTCCATGGAATATTAAAGAACGAACGATGTATCGTCGCTGTAATGTTGCCAATTTTTGCTCTTGACGACGAGAACGACAATTGGACAACAGAGTTCAATTACCTGCATGGTGTCGTCTCTGACGATCCGCTTTATGCAACGGATTTGACACTCACGGGCGTCCACGCTGTGCCAGTTTCTGGTTTCCTGGCGGATCGCAACGCCGACGGCGGCGGTTGGTTCATTTTCCGAAATTGTTGGGGGGGTGGAGTACGGGAAAAAAACGGGTAATGATTCCGGGATCAAGACCCCTGGTTGGGGACGTGTTAGTGCTGACTATGTCAACCGTTTTGCCATTCGTTTTTGGTATTTGGCCGGACAGTTAATCAGTTCTCCGTCCAACCAATTGACACAGTCGGAAAAACTGTGCTGACATACGCTTCATGACCGATTTTTCAGGCGGCAACGACGAACAAGGCTCAGGGCAAATTCCGACTACTAAGGGGGCGTTTATGAGGAGCGCTGAATTGGTGGATCGCGGTGAGTCATTTTCGTTCGATGCGGGCGTGAGCCAAGGCAAGCTGTTGAACGTTAGGTTCGACGGCGAGGTGCTTCTCATTGATCCTGCGCTTGCAGATTTTGTAGTGCGAAGAGGAATTACGGATTCATACGATTTTGTACTGGCCCTTTACTCGTCCGCAAATGAAGTCGGAACGATTACGGGGGTAGCTCCAAATACTGTAAGAGATTCTGCCAGATACCTCGTGGAAAGTGCAGCTTCGATGTATCCGGAAAATCCAAAATGGAAAATTCTCAGAGACGGACCCCGAAGACCCAAGCCACGCTTTGGCGGACGAATGTAAGTTGGGTCATTGCAGTAAGATCTATCGCACATACATAGAACAACAGATTGTTTAAGTCTTATAAAGGTACTTCAAAATCTTGTACACTATCACGATCTCGACAGCAAACGATCGATATTATCGCTTCATCGGCGAAAGCCATGCAAAATACTGCTCGCCTTCGTGTCAAGTCCCTAATCGTCCTGATGGCACGTGATCGATGAGCAAACGGCGAAGGTCTGTGTTCATCACGATGTGGCGGCGACATGCTTCTCGCCCGCCTAGCACATACGCACGGAGCATGTTCATGGGATGCTCGAAGTGGCGTGCGACCGTTTCCGCATGGGGCGGTTTACGGCGTGTGTATCCCTCGCCGTAGATCCGCACTGTGCCATCGGGCAGTAAGTCCGCGCCGATACCCACGGCCATGCCGTTGAACGCCCAGATGATCATCCGCATCAAACTCGGCACCCGTTCACCGGTCCAGCCTCGCGTTTCCGTGTAGATGGAGAGCACGGCATTTCTGTCGCTCCAGTCGCCTGGCCATCGATGCAGATCAATGAAACCCGTATCCGTCGCCCACGCCTCCGCCCGCGACCAGAACAGGTTGGTGTCGTCCTCGCCAATCTGTTCACGCCATTTGAATTCGAGCATCTTGCTGAACACGAAACGCTCCATCGTGGAAGAAGAGAGTGCGTCCAGCGGTGGACGCAAACAAATGCGGCCCATTTTCAGGACATGTCTTTCACAGCACCGCTTGTCCGCCTTGGGCATGAACAGCGGCACGAAATCGAGAGGGTGACATCAGCCTGGGATAGGAGCCAACCAGCCCACCCGTTCCGCGAATATCGACGGTACCGTAAGAGAGAATGCGGCCCAACACAGTTTGCGTCACCATCACCGCTTCCACGTGTTTCAACGTCAACTCAAACACGCGACGACGGATAAATCCTGTTTTGACGATCACGCGACGGTTTGTGACGGCGTACGCGTGGCTGAAATACACGGCGTTGCTGAAGACGGCGATGACCACGCCGGTGATCACCAGCACGGCAAAGATCCAGTTGGCGATCTGGCCCGCTCGCTCGACGCTTTCTGGCCTGCTCTCCAGGGCACCGCTCATAAAGGATTGGATCCAATCTACAGTCCGTGGTCGCAACCAAAGCAACCCGCCACACACGCCGAGGACAAGAATCGTCTTGAAGTGCTGCACAATATCGAAGAGCCAGTGTCGGCGTGCTGTGTACACGACATGCTCATTCTCGACGAGCGTCTGATCGATATAGCCCACGGGCAGCAGCTCCTTCACACCGTGATGGAATGATTTCACGCCAACATCGCGGAACACACCTGTCGGTGTGTTCTCGCGGCGTTCTTACAGTGGTTCACTGCCCTCGTTGAAGGATCACCGCCTGCGGCGCGGCATCAACACGGTTCCGCAAGCCAAGATCGCTGTTGTGGCGGTCGAGGGAATGATGTCGTACGCGTATGTCATGCTGTAACCTCGCGGCGTCAGATTAAAGAAGTTTGGCCCCGCGGGTGAGTGCTCGGAACGATACTCTGTGCCGCTATACAGCAAACCGGTGGACGTGCCCGTACTCAAAGACTGCTTCCCATTCAGCCCGAGCAGTGAATAAGCGTAGGAGTAGGGGGAAACCATCTGATCGTCCGTGGGCGAGCCGCTGAGATTGAAGTAGAGGAAATATCGCTCTGACTTCGTGAGCTTGTCGACGACGCTTTGATTCATGATGGCGCTGCCGTCAAGCGTGGACATGGACCAGGTCACGGTGCGTCGATTGCCGACATCGCTCACACTGGTCGTCAGCAAGAGGTCGCGCGCACCCGGTTCCAGCGAATCCATCACCACAGGCGAGCCACCAAATGTGAACGGGGTGTAGCTGTACAGTGTCAGCGAATCGACGACGATCAGCGGCCCGCTCCCGCCTGCGTAGTACCCCGAGCCGATTTGTACGCGTGCCCAGTTCTCCTGCCCCAGGATCGAGGCATCAACCTGGGAAATCATGCCGCTGATCGCGACAACGTTGGTCAGAGCCGCAGACATCATGCACTTCATTGCGTTCTCCCCTTCCCGGTTGCGGAATTGCGACCGTGTAACGCAATGTACGGCGTGCGTGACTGGAATTGATCCCTCGCTCAGAAAGTGAATTGGGCGACAGCGGCTGAGGTGACACGCAATACGGTGACATCTCTTCTGGTGTCACCATTTCGGCACGTGCTCAGTCAACAGGTTTCAAGGGCTGTTCCAGCAGAGCGATGGCCATCGCGTAGACATGCACGATCAGATGATGCTTGCCCTTGAGGCCGAGCTTGATCCCGATCCGGTTGAGATAGGTCTTGAGTGTGTCGGGCGAGATCCCCATCGCCGCCGCCGCTTCCTTGTGCTGCAGCCCCGAGAGCAGCAGCCACACCAGCCGCTCATGCTGCGGTGACAATTCCAGATGCGCCACCACCCGCGCCCATAACGCTGGGCTCATCGGTTGTACCTGCGGCTGCACGCGAGGTTGCCCCCGTGGCAGTTCATGAGGGTGTGCATGCGGCGGCACATCGGCATGTGGAGGAATCACGGCGGGGGTTCCCCATGAAAAAAGGAGCGTCGCACCCGAGCCGCTCCAGGAACCCCCGCCAAGGGGCCAAAAGAACGTGCCAAGGCCGACGCCCCCTTGCGGGGGCGCGGCTATCAAGGCACTGCTTCTTTTGCTTCAAACTTGGCGGTTTTTCCTGGAAGCAGCAACTTGACGCTCGCGCGTCAATCGGAATGTCGTCCACCGGCGAACCGGCAGGCATCTCATTATTGGGCTTGAAGAACCATCGGACTCGCGGGCCGGTGAATTCCAGACTCCGGCATTGGTGAGAGCGATCTGGGAGGCGTTACCGAAATGCCAGCCGCGTCAACGTTGTAAATTGCACACAGAATGTTCAATTTGCAACGTTGAAGCCACCCGACCCTCTGCGCGTTCTCGTGATTACGGTGAAATGACCGCTCACGCAGGGACGACGTCAGTAACCCGGCAAGCGCTGCCAGTGTTTCTTGAGCATTGCCCGTCTACATGGAGAGCCGATTTGGCCCCGGCAGGTAAATCGGCTCCAATTGGCTCTACAAAGGGCATCACACCCTTCCGAGACAGGGGGTGAGCCTTGGCCAGTCAAAAGCCGCAGAAAACGGCCTCTTCTGTGTCGCAAATTCTCCACGCCGTGGGTGATTTACAACATTGAGCGATAAAACTGCTTGCTATCGCTCATAAAATGCTGCAAAATGAGCGATAGAGGGGAGGGCTATCGCTCATGCTCTGGAACTGGCAAAGGACGGATTGGCCCCAATTCCGCTGGGATGCACACCGTCTCATCAAGGCGGAGGAACGTTTTCTGATCGGGAGCGGTGTGCTCCTGGGCTCCGTCACGCATCTGGGTGAAACCGATCGCGAACGGCTCGCGATCGAAGTCATGAGCGATGAGGCGATCACGACCTCGCAGATCGAGGGCGAGATCCTCAACCGCGACAGCGTGCAATCCTCCATCCGCCGTCAGCTGGGATTGACCACAGATCATCGCCGCGTCCTGCCCGCCGAACGGGGCATCGGCGAGATGATGGTCGCGCTGTATCAGACCTTCGCCGAGCCGCTGGCGCATGAGACACTCTTTGCATGGCACCGCATGATCATGCAGGGCCGGCACGATCTTCACGACATCGGCACGTACCGCGCGCATGCCGAACCCATACAGATCGTCTCGGGCCGACTCGACATCCCCAAGGTGCATTTCGAGGCACCGCCATCTCTGCGGGTCCCCGCAGAGATGGACGGCTTCATCCAATGGTTCAACCGCACGGGTCCCTCCGGTGCCGAGCCGCTTCCCGCCATCACCCGGGCCGGTATCGCGCATCTCTATTTCGAAAGCATCCATCCGTTCGAAGATGGCAATGGCCGCATCGGCCGCGGCGTCTCCGAAAAAACGCTCGCCCAGACGGTGGGGCAGGCAACATTCACCGGTATCTCTCAGGCCATATGGGCGCGCCGGGCGGCGTATTACGCAGCGTTGGAAGCGGCGAACAAGAGCAATGACATCACCGCGTGGCTGATCTGGTTTGCCGGCATCGTGCTGGAGGCCCAGGAACGAACCCGCAATCAAATCACATTCCTGATCGACAAGACCAAGTTCCTTGATCGCGTCCAAAGTGGCGTCAACGAGCGGCAAAGGACGGTCTTGCTGCGCATGCTCCGCGAAGGACCCGAAGGTTTCAAGGGCGGCTTGAGCGCGGGCAACTACGCGACGATCGCCAAGACGTCGCCCGCGACGGCGACCCGAGACCTTGCCGAGCTCGTCGAGGCCGGAGCTTTACAGCGGACAGGCGAGAAGAAGCACACGCGCTACCACCTAACGATCGCGCTTCATGCGGTTCCGCACATCACGATCGGCTCCGCCGGCGACATCGTGAGCACAACCGACCGCTGACCGTTCGGTCTCTTCTTGGTTGTTGCCTTGGTGTTCTCAGCACAGGCAACGATTGCTGAGAAAATGTGATCATAAGTATTTTCATCACAGCGACTTCTCATTTCGCTCATATAAAGCTGCAACATAGGACAGACGCCTGCGAATAGAACTGCACATTCGCCCGAAACACGTGGGCGATTATCCAGGGGGTTTACCAATGCAATTCAGTCGTCTGCCTCTGCGGTTCAGGCCGTCTCTCCGTTCCGTTGCATCTATCGCATGCATGGTCCTCGTGGCCACAGTGGCCACAGTTGCCACACCGAGCATGGCACAAAGCGGCTCGACCTATGTCGATGCAAAGAGCAACATCTTCGGCTACGGCGTGGGCACCCCGGCCCCCGGCGGCGGAGGCGGGGGGCTTGTTGCGTTCACCATCGATCTGACGGGCGGCACTGGCCGAGTGGCCACATTCGCGGCCACCGGCAGCGCGTGGTGGATGGGTCCCGGAGGACCGAACGGACCTGACGGCGGCTTCTTCTCGTCGAACACAAACATTCCAGCGCTTGGCCCGATTTCAGGCTTCTCCATTCCCCGCAGCGGGCACCTGGTCGGTCTCTTTCTTGAAGCCGGTGATCCCACCGGAATGTCTGCGCCAGCGGCGTTCAGCTACCCCAATGCCGCGAGCTTGACCGCTCCCGTATTCGCTCCTCTGATCCGCCAGGTCTTCTTCATCGGCGATGGCTTGACCGATACCGGCTCGGGACTTGTGCAACAGTTTCATGTCCCAGACTCAGCCACGAAACTCGTGCTGGGGATCGCTGATGCTGCAGGCTTCAACGGGCTTGTGGGCCAGTACAACGACAATGTTGGTGGATATCAGGTCGGCTTCAATGTCGTGCCTTCGCCGTCCTCCATTCTGCTCGCTGGGGTGGCGATGACGGCGATGCGTCGGCGTCGATGAGTAGATGTGGCACCTCGTTCGGGCAACCAGAGCGACGAGTTACCGCTTTGTGACGATCCATCCAAGCCCTGCATCTCTTACGATGCGGGGCTTTGTCCATTTCACGGGCCGGTTGCCAGCTGGCTCTTGTCACCGGATCCGTAAACGTGATTCACCGCTGCGGTCATGTAGCACGTCATCACATTCATCTCTTTCGTCGCTGTTGACCTTCCGATGCACCTTGGCACGGCACGCCTCGGCGTCAAGGGGCCGTGTTGTCGCCCCGTCGCTGCGCTCGGGGCTCCGGCCCGCTCCAAGTCCCCATGACGCCTTCGGCTCGATCGCCGTGCCTGTTCGGCGGCATCGGTCAACAACACGAAAGGAGATTTGACCATGACGACAGAAAACAACAGACCAGCCGAAACCCTTTATGACGGTTCCATGAAGGCAACCATCTGGGAAAACACCAACGAGAAGGGGACCTTCTTCACCACCCGCTTCACCCGCTGTTACCGGGATGAGCAGGGGAAGTGGCACGAGACGGACACCTTCAGCGGCACCCAGCTCCTCCGCCTGGTTCGGCTCGCCAATCTCGCGTACGAGTGCTCCAACGCACTCCGCAGCCTGAAACGCAAGCCGCTCCCACAGGCCGACTAAACCGCACGAAGCCCGCCCCGCCAGGGGCGGGCTTCTTCTTTTCTGATCAGTCGGTCCTGACGCATCCATTCACATCATGCGTGTCCTGCACAGCGCCCGCGATATCCATGCCATCGTGAGCAACGACAGCGACAATCCCAAACGCTGACGGGCACCACGCGCACTGCTTCAAGACCGCCGCCCGATGCCATCCGAACCACGGCGGCGAAAAAGGATGCATCCCACAAACCGATCCTTGAACCGAAAACGATCCTCATGCCACCCTCAGACGTAGGAGGCGGGTAGCCAGATGTGTTTTTCGTGCCGAAAAACATCTGGCCAACGGTTCGCCGTTGGATCACGACCGAGAAGGGGAGACGTCCGCTCTCCCCTTCTGGACTTCCCCATCGATCAGGACCGGGGGCTCTCCGCCCCCGCCTGAACCGCACCCCCGACCAACGTTGGCCCGTTGGATCGGCACGCGTTGCGCTACACGCTTCACCGCGTGTGCGTCCCCGCGTATCACGCTGCCGGAAAGGAGTTCGCTGCACCGATGGCCCGTCCGCGTAAACAGCCCGACGAGAAATGCACCGCGTCTATTCGCGCCGACCTCACGGTCGCGGAGAAGCTGCATGTGCAAAGCCAGGCGGAACGTGCGGGTTTGAGCGAAGCAGAATACACCCGCCGCCGCGTGCTCGGCTTTGTGGTGGCCTCGCCTGCGGCGGCTCGCAAGAACGATCCTGCCCTCATCAGCGAGCTCAACCGGATCGGCGTGAACGTGAACCAACTCGCCAAGTCTACCCACACGGACGGTGACTTCATCCGCTTCTGGCGCGAGATCGGCGATGAGCTGCGGCGCGTGCTGGCCAAACTCCTGGGCGTCCGGGATGGAGAGGGGTGAACGTCGATGGTTCCCAAATTGCATGCCAAGGGCCGCAGCTTCCGGGGTGCCGCACTCTACCTGCTCCACGACAAAGACCGTGCACGCACGTCCGAGCGTGTTGCGTGGACCGAGACCCGCAATCTGGCCACCGACAACCCGCACATGGCGTGGCGGGTCATGGCAGCAACGGCGATGGACGCCGGGCGGCTCAAGCAGCACGCCGGTGTGAAGAACTCGGGCCGCAAGTCCAATGACTGCGTCTTGCACCTCACCCTCTCGTGGCATCCCACCGAGAAGGCGGGACTAACGCGGGAGGAGATGATCCGTGCCGCCAGCGGGGCGGTCGTCGCCCTGCGGGCCGAGGCCCGGCAGGTGCTGATGGTCTGCCATCACGATGAGCCGCATCCCCATGTGCACGTGCTCATCAACCGGGTCTCACCCGACGACGGCCGGATGCTGTCATCCTCCAAGGAGAAGCTCGCGCTCTCGGCCTGGGCTCAGAAGTATGAGCAGGACCGTGGCGCGGTCCTGTGCGAGGAACGCGTGGCCAACAACGCCGCCCGTGAGCAGGGCGAGTATGTCCGATCGGAACCCGACAAACCCCGCAAGATGTTCGAGCGTGAGCAGGCGGAGGGCAATGATCCTGCGGTTCAGGAGATACGTTGCCAGCAACAGGCGAAGGACGCCGCACTGGCACAGCAGCAGAGAGATCAGAAGGCTTGGCAGCAGAAGGAATGGAAGGAGCTTCTCGAACGGCACGCGGCAGCTTGCCGGGCTCTTGATCAGAACCGGCGTGATGAATACGAACGCATGCAGAAGAGGGTGCAGGCCCAGTTCCAGCCGGAGCGAGACACGCTGAAGCAGCGGCACGACGCCCAGGCACGTGCCTTTGCATCAAATGAAGAATCAGTTCTTGGACGTGCCCGTAACGCGTGGCGAGCTCTCGACCTTCGCGGCCTCTTCCATGCGGAGACGCGACAGAAGAGCATACGCCACATGGGCGAGGCATTGAAGTCTCAACACGGACGACAGGACGCATTGCGTCGTCAACAAGAACGGGAATCCCAGAATCTGCAGCGTCGTCAGAATGAAGTAGAGCGGAAGCAAGCTGGAGAGCTCCAAGCCTGCCACAAGACCCAGGTGACGCAGGAGCGTGATCGGTTCATGGCCGAACGCCGAACCCTCATCGCCAGCCATCAGCGAAAGGCGGTAGAGCAAAAACAGGCTTGGCAGGTGCGGCACGAAGAACGCAAGCAAGCGATCAACCACGCTCGGACAGTGCAACAGTCTCGGGCACAAGAGGTCGAGCGGATGCGTGAACTCTTCCGGCAGCGACGAGCCCAAAGTCTTGATCGGCATCACAGGCTGGAGTGGTAGCCATACTCCAGACATGTACCTCTCTTGGAAAAGTTACCATCCTGGATATAGAAGAGGTCAATCCGGGTGAAAGCCCCCACCGTTTGCAGCGCTGCTCGTCCAGCCACACCACGACGCAGACAAGGGCCTGATTAAGGCTCATGCTCTGCAACGCAGCTTCTTCGACGGCATAGCCGATCAACTCCTCTTCGCTGTATCCATCGAGGATGATCAGCGAGTCGAATTTGCTCCAGACCAAGTTGATGAAGCGGGAGACGCGACCCCTCTCCCGCTCCAAACCTCGCCCTCTACCCCCCACGAGACTAGTATCGACGCACCGCAGTCGATGCAGTAGAGTGGAGGCGATACATGCGGCTCTCAGAGATCACACTTACGAACTTTCGCTGCTTCGGCCCTATACCAACAACTATTGAGCTGTCGGACCTGACGGCTTTCGTTGGCACGAATGCTTGCGGTAAGACAGCGATCCTCCACGCGTTGCAACGGCTCTTTGGAGTAACAGCAGCGGATCGAGAATTGAAGCCTGAAGACTTCCACGTACCTCGACCAGCTGATCCACCGGACCCGACTCTCGTGACCGAGCGCACCTTGTCAATCGAGGTCAAGTTGGATTTTCCCGAGTTGGAGGATCGCGACGCTGATGAGGACGCTGTCGCAGAGTGCTTTCGGCACATGGTTGTCACAGAAGCGGGTGGTATGCCCTATTGCCGGGTGCGGCTGGAAGGCGTGTGGTCGAACAGCAGTCTTCCGGAAGGGGAGGTGGAGCAGCACACCTATTGGATCACGGCCGCAGCCAACGGTGAGGGTGAGGAAACGAAGCAGGAAATGCGTGCGGTGGACCGCTCTCGGGTGCACCTTCACTACATTCCAGCGGCTCGTGATCCCGTCAAGCAAATCAGACAGGTGTCTGGCTCCATTATGGCGAGGCTCTTCAAGGCCGTGAACTGGTCCGACGCGGTGAAGGCAAATGTCGCAACGGCGTCCAACGATATCCAAACTGCCTTTGGCGGCGAAGCAGGTGTCGACTCCATCCAGAAGGCACTTAGCAACAACTGGCAAACCCTCCACGACGCGGTCGCATACAGCGGAGTCAAAATTCGTCCTATCAGCAACCGCTTTGAGGACATTCTGCGTCAAGTCGAGGCGGTTTTCTCACCGTCTCCGGGGGGCGCGGAAGATCCTCTGGAACGGCTAAGCGATGGCCAGCGCTCACTTTTCTATCTCGCGATGGTGGGAGCAGCATTCGATATTGAAGAGGAAGTGCTAGCCGCAGACGAGGGCGATGAGGCGTTTGATCCTGATCGCCTGGATCCGCCGTCTTTGACGATCTTCGCCGTCGAGGAGCCGGAGAATCACATTTCTCCGCACTTCCTGGGCAGGATCATGGACGTCCTTCGCAAGCTCGCGGAATCACCTCGTGCTCAGGTACTGCTGACCAGTCATTCGCCTTCGATTATGCATCGGGTCGAACCGACCGAGGTGCGACACCTGCGGCTGGACCCCAATTCCCGCACCACGCTGGTGAACACCATCGAGTTGCCACCAGACGAGGATGAGGCGCACAAGTTTGTCCGTGAGGCGGTGCGGGCCTTTCCTGAACTGTACTTCGCCCGTCTTGTCGTGCTCGGCGAGGGCGACAGCGAGGAAATCGTAATACCACGGGTCGCAGAGGCAGAATCGTTGCCCATCGACCAGAGCTTCGTGTCGATTGTCCCCCTCGGTGGTCGGCACGTGAATCACTTTTGGCGTCTGCTCTCAAGCCTCGACGTGCCATACGTGACCCTATTGGACCTGGACCGTGAGCGTGACGGAGGCGGGTGGGGACGGATCAAGTACGCGCTGAAACAGCTCATCGCCGTCGGCGTGCCGCGGGAGGGCTTGCTTACCGTAAAGAACGAGAGGGGCGGCACAAAGATTCTCTCGGACAAAGAGCTAGCCAACATGCATAAGCGTGACTCCACGTTCAGTGCTCAAATGGCGGTTTGGTGTAAACGGCTTGAGGAACACGACGTGTTCTTCTCGCAACCGCTCGATCTCGATTTTCTTATGCTCACACACCTTCCCGACGCCTATCGAGCTTTGGAGGATGGGGACAGAGGTCCGGCGATTCCAGAGGACGGGGATGAGAACTTCGATACGGAACGTGAAGCTGTGATTCAGGCCGTGTTGAAAGATGCAGGGGGAGATGGGAGCACCTACACGCACGAGGAAATCATGGAGTTTTTCTGGTATCGATACCTGTTCCTCGGTCGAGGAAAGCCGACTACCCACCTGAGGGCGCTGTCGAATGTCGAAGCGGAGGAACTGAAGGAAAAGTGTCCCGAGGTACTTCAGCGACTCGTCGCGCGCATTAACGATGTGTTGACACCTCCACCGGGAGCGGATCCCGATGCCGAATAAGGTGCGTCCCGAGGATTGGACCCCGGTTGGCGTCGATGGGCTCGAGCCAGCCGCGGAGGAGGCAGTTCGCTCAAGCGACCACCGTGTAGTGGTCGCCGGACCTGGTGCTGGAAAAACCGAGTTACTCGCTCAGCGTGCGTGTTTCCTGCTCCAAACCGGAATCTGTCGGCGGCCAAAGCGGATCCTCGCAATCAGTTTCAAGCGGGACGCGGCGCGGAACCTCCAAAATCGAGTACTGGAACGATGTGGTCCGGAGTTGGCTCGTCGGTTCGACTCGATGACCTTCGACGCGTTCGCCAAGGGGCTCGTTGATCGGTTTCGGCGAGCGATTCCGACTTCATGGCAGCCGTCGAGCGGCTATGCACTGGATATAAAGAATCTGAATGAGCAGCGGGCAAGGGATCGGCTGCGAGAGGTGCCTGAAGCCAACGGTGGCCTGCGTGAAGAGGAAATTGCGAGTCTGTCCACGGAGCGGATGTATCGCGAAGATTTCATCGGTCGTCCATTACCCGTAGCGTCTGGTCCGGCAACAACGCTCAGCAGACGGGCTGCGAACGCCATGTGGTCGCATCTGCTCCACCACGGCGACGAGTCGGTCCTGAATTTTCAGATGATCGGTCGTCTGGCAGAGTTGCTGCTCCGAGCAAATCCGAAGATTCTCCGAGCTCTCCGGTCTACCTACGGCTTTGTGTTCCTGGACGAGTTCCAAGACACGACGGATATTCAGTACGAACTCACCAAGACGGCGTTTCTCGGCTCCGATGCGGTGCTGACGGCGGTCGGCGACAACAAGCAGCGGATCATGGGGTGGGCGGGCGCGCTGGAGGACGTATTCGCAGAATTCGAGAAGGACTTTGGTGCGGAGCGCATTCGGCTTGTCAAGAACTACCGTTCAGCCCCCGAGTTGGTCCGGATACTCGGGTTCCTTACTGCCGAACTCGATGAGGATGCGGTGGCGCCGGAAGCTGTTGATGACGGGGCAACGGGCAACGGTGAGTGCCGGGTTCTCGTCTTCGACGACCACGAAGCTGAGTCGCGGCACCTTGCTGACCTCATCGAAGGGTGGATCAACCACGATGGCTTGAAGCCACGGGACATCTGTATCCTCACCCGCAATCGGCCAGCCGATTACACCGAAACGATCCGGGCCGCGTTGGCGGCGAAGCATATCGAAGCTCGCGTCGAGTCAGAGTTGCAAGACATCCTCTCAGAGCCCGTAAGCACACTGCTCATTCACGCATTGAAGCTGGCCACCCATCCGAAAACGCCTCAGTCGCGGAGTGCCATGCTGGACCTCTTGATTGACTTCGAGGGCGGGGAGGCAGACCTTGTGGGCCGACGCGTCGAACGAACCCTGAATGCATTCGTAAAGGAGCTTCGCGAGACAGTTTCATCGTCGGTGAATGACGAGGAAAGCGTGAAGGAGGTCGTGGAGATGATCTTGGCGTTCCTCGACCGCGATCGGCTTGCACTCGCCTTCCCCCAGTACGCCCAAGGCGAGCTTCTTGACGTCACTGTCGCAGCCTTTGCAAAAGCCCTCTCTGAGTATCTCGAATTGCTGGATTGGTCTCCTTCTCTAGACGCGTTGGAGGGTGTTGGGTCAGTGCCGATTATGACCATGCACAAGAGCAAGGGGCTCGAATACCACACGGTGGTTTTCGTGGGGCTTGAGGACTCGGCTCTTTGGGGCTTTGCAAAAAGCCAAGCCGAAGAGACTCGAGGGTTCTTCGTCGCCTTCTCGCGGGCAAGGAAGCGAGTGCTCTTCACATTTTCTCACGAGCGCCCGAGGTACCCGGGTAGGCCTCCGGAGTCGCAGCGACGCACCTCAATCGGGCG
>JAESFU010000362.1_pt1 | contig 30317 bp, 30 predicted proteins | sample 9269461 | NCBI WGS metagenome assembly JAESFU01 (sample SAMN14502556, study PRJNA617107) | algae metagenome | isolation source: Stenomitos rutilans HA7619-LM2 and co-occurring heterotrophs from cave walls | place: USA: Waikapalae cave, Hawaii | collected 2009-07-28
CGAAAAGTGACAGAGGCGTTCAAGCAGACGATGGAGATTGTGTTTGATGAGTACCTGCCAAAATGGAACTACACTGCTAAGCCGCAATCACTATGATTTCCGGTTTTATTGAATCCATAATCCTTAGCCACTCCACCAATTTCCGTGTATGCCTCGTGTGTCAACTGCCCTTGTCTTGGCTTTGCCCACAGTTGCGTCAGGGCAACCTCCAGCAATGGCAAATTTCCGGGTTCCTGTCCTACCTCATCCAGAATGCGATCAACCAGTCCTGCTTCTAGCTGCACAACCTTTTTTGTCGCTGGTCGTTCGATCGCCGATCGCAACTCCTCCCGATTCATCGGACCCAGCTTTAAATCTGCCTCATGCAGCGCATCCGCCAGCGGACGATAGGCATACGCCTGCCCACAAAAATCAGCCCGCAACGTCAAAACGATCTTTAGCCCCGGTACATCCTTCACGCCTGCCAGCAGTACATCCAGCAACGGTTGGCGTTCCTCTTCCGCACAGAGCGTAAACAACTCCTCAAACTGGTCAATCACCAACAGCAAGCAGCGGGTCGTCGGAGTTTGCCGGAGCATCTCTGCCACCACATCCTGCAATGTCACCGTCCCGTCTTGCAGTGCCTTCGCTCGTTGACTCAGCAACACCAGCGGATCAACATTCGGTTCGGGAGCCTTCAGTGAGAGTAATGCTGCCGCCAAATTGTGGAACGATCGCTTATCGGGATAGCCAGGTCGCAGCTTACAGATCAACCAACCCGTCTCTTGAGCCAATTGCGGCAACAGCCCAGCAAACACCAGCGAAGACTTCCCACTGCCAGAAGCCCCCACCACAGCCACCAATGGCTTAGTTTTCACCGCATTCACCAGCCCCTGCCGAACGCCCCCATCCTCCCGCACGACATCCTCAATAAACGCCTCTCGTCCAAAGAAAAACTCTGCATTCTCTTCCTGAAACGCAGACAACCCTTGATAGGGGCAGGGCGGCATTTCGCCAAAGTCAGCAATTTCCTGATCCGCATTCACATCAGTCTTGGACGATTGCGCCTGAAGCAACTCAGCAATTTGGCTTCGCATCGCCAGCAATAATGCCTCAAAAGCCTGCTCTGTCCAACCGTTGTAAATGCGATCGCCAATCTGAAGATCGCCCCCTGCCACCTCCTGGATGTGGAGGTCGTACTGGGCAAGCTTCTGCAAAACCTCGCGACGACGACCCCCATGCAAAATCTCACGGAGCGCTGCGAGGTTTTCCTCAGCCTGCTGTCCGTCCTCAATCTGCTGCAAGATGGCATCGGGGTCGTCACCTTGGGACATATTAGTGTTTTAGCAGAGAATTAGGCACAATCTCCATCGAACAACAAGCACCACAGACAAAGTTCGTGGAGTCAGCAAGGCAAACAAGTCTACAAGTCTGAATTCCAGAAAAGAGATGGCGATCGTTGGGTTGGTTTCTTTATGTATGGTGGGCGATCAATTCCATGCTTTTGGCTCAACGAGCAGTTCGAAAGAATTTGATGGCATAGCAGGTAGGCGATAGATCACTCAATCGCGAAAAAAGAAAAGTAATTCAAGTCTCCAAATCTAACCGCTGTTTATATCTACTCAATTGTTTCAGACTTACGCAATCCCCAAGCACTGACCTGCTGATTCATGCTGCTTGATTGTACCGCTTTGATCGCCTCATATAGGCATGATGCTCGTGCAGGTAGGAGGCATATTGAATGGGGTTTGAGTTTTCTGCAGCTCGGTCTACACGAACTGTCTCGTCCTTGCTACGAGCGATTGCCTCTACCCCAACTCCGGACACTTGCAAACACAATCCACCTCAGCTTGTGCTTCTCTGCGTAAAGGAGAGGTTTTAGCCCGCCGGGTTGAATTTTCCAATACGGCAGCTTCTCATAATAAGACTGCCTAAGAGGGTGTTTGAAAAGTCAGCAGAGACGTAAAAAAGCTCACTCAGTGTAAGCTGCGAATTGTACAATACAGCGCTGAGAGAGCATCATGAGTAAAGCTTACCCCAGTAATCTGACCCACGCCCAATTTGAACTGCTCAGTGACCTAATTCCAGAGGCAAAACCGGGCGGGCGACCCCGGAGTGTGGATATGTGGGAAGTGCTCAACGCCATATTCTATATCCTGGTCGAGGGCGTGCGGTGGCGAGCCTTACCTGGGGATTTCCCTGCCTGGCAAACCGTGTACACCTACTTTCGTAACTGGCGCAAAGATGGAACGTGGGTGCAGATTCATGCTCAAGTGCGGCCTTGGACGCGAATGGCACAAGAGCGTCCCCGCAGTCCATCAGAAGCGATCATTGACAGTCAAAGTGTCAAGAGTGCAGCAGGCGTGAGCCAGTCGGTGGGCTTTGATGGGGGCAAACAAATCAAAGGGCGCAAGCGGTTTATGACGGTCGATACGCTGGGCTTAGTGCTGCGAGTGTTGGTGACAGCCGCCAATGTGGGAGAACAAACGGGCGGCAAACAAGTGCTCAACCAGGTCAAACAGATGGACAAGGACGTGGCTCGCCTGCAGACGATTTGGACGGATGGCGGCTTTGGGGGTGCCCCTTTTCTGAGGTGGGTGATGGATGTGTGTCGATGGGTTGTGCAGGTGGTTCTACGCCCTGAACAAACGAAAGGGTTTGCATTGCTCAAGAAACGGTGGGTGGTGGAGCGGACTTTTGGTTGGCTGATGCACTCTCGGCGATTGGTCAGAGACTATGAGTTGTTGCCCGAAACCTCAGAGACGTTTATCTACCTGGCTATGATCCGTATTATGGTCAGGCGGTTGGCATAAAAGCTGACCCCTCACTCCTTTTCAAACACCCTCTTAGACCTCTGCACCGCTACGGTAGTAAACATAGTCTCTAAATTAAATATAGATATAGAAATCAACTGAAAATTCGACCAGATGGCATAGGAAAAGTATTTCTATTAATCCTATAGCAGGTAGCAATTCAAAAGCTCAAAGATATTAATTTACCTAACGTCTGTTAGGTAAACTTAGGTGTATTTAGAATGCACTATAGAAGCGATTTTAGAGCCAGTTATAATCGTATTAGCACAACAATTTTCATACCTATCATGATGCATTCAAAAGTTCCCTCGTCATTACTTGAAGCCCTGGAATTCTTTAAAGAGACAGAGCAAGTTAAAGCCAATCCAAAGCTATTTGGAAACCTCAAGACGGCCCTAAGACGGTATGTGATTTCGGGCTACAAGCATTTGTCTGACTATCAGGTTGGCACTCTTAATCTTTGCCGAAGCCTGATGGAAATTAGCATTAAACAATTCAGAGAAGCTGAAACACATTTCAACGCTTCAGCCATTGCGATCGGTACCCATCCAGGCACACTTGCCAATTATCGATCGGCTCTTAATCGCTTCATCAAGTGGATGCAAGAGCAAGACTGGTATCACGAAGCAGCAGGAACCTACGATGGCAAATATGCACCTCGAATGGGCAAGCTAGGCTTTGACCTTACTAAGCAAAGAAAAGGTCGAAGGCAGTATTCTGCCAAACCCTATGCCCTTAAAGAATCAGATTTGGCTCCCGGGTTGGTCACGCAATTGGATAAATTCTACCGATTCTTGACCGCTGCCGAAATTCCTAAACGGCAGGATCCGCCTGTTCGAGATAGTACTGCAAAACCCTATAGATACCACATTCTCTGCTTTTTAGGATGGCTACATCATGTCGAAGAATGGCCGCCTAATGAGCTTAAAATTGAACTGATTGCAGATCGTGAGTGGCTTGATGAATTTATCGCTTGGGGCATCAACGATCGAGGTAACAGCTATGGTTGGGCGATCTTATTTGGTGCCACTGCTCTCAACGTTGCGAAATGGCAGCATTACCGAAGATCCCAAGTCACCAAATACAAGGACATTAAGGAAGTTGAAGCCATTCGAGCGCTACTGAATGAACTCTCACAGAAGCACAGAAAAGAGCCTCGACGGACAACTTCAAAAGAGGCGCTTGAAGAGAAGCTTATTACTTTAGAGCAGTGTATTGAGGTTACCCGTTACCTAAGGCGGTGTTGTGCTCCTAGAAGAAGCAGATTTGAACGGACAGGTAACAGTAGTCCATTGCAGGTCCAAAACGTCCTGAAACAGCCATAATGCAGAATTGGCAACGATATCTGCTGATCGCAATTCTGACTTATTGCCCTGTTCGGCAACGCGAACTCAGAGAACTAGAGCTGGGACGAACTCTGTTTAGAGAGATCGATGGCTACGTCATTAAACTTAAACCAGAAGATCACAAGACAGGAAGCAAAACAGGGAGGGAGAGAGAATTTCGTCTTCCTCCAATACTGACCGATGATTTAGATGAATGGTTGAATACTTGGCGACCAAAGGTGCAGACTAATCACAAGCGGGTTTTCCTCAGGCTCAATCTCCGCAGGATGGAAAACTTTGGTGAGCCCTACGAAGGCTCGAAGTTAGGAGAGATCATTGTTCGTACAATGTACACAGCTACAGGTCACCTATTTGGCGAGCCGAAACGAACCTCTCCTCATGATTTTCGACGAATTGCAATTACCTGGCAGCGCAAGTATGGAAGTCGTGATCAAGACGAAGCCCTGGCTGAAATGATGGGACATTCAGTTAGAGAAGCCGATCGCACCTACAGCCAGTTAACAAGCCGAGAAAAAACCGACAAAGCAGTCAAGTGGTGGAAACACAATACGCAACTCTAGTAAGCTGTGTTTGGGAAATCCTTCTCAAAACTGCTTACTTAAAAAAACTCGCCTCCTCAGTAATCGGGGAGGCGAGTTCAGATTTAGGTCTTACGTCCGTTTGCTGAGCTAGCTGCTAGATAATGTTCAATTGCCTGCTGATGGGCTCGAGGATTTCCACGGTTTCGAAGCCAATCTACCAAAAGCCTTGCGTTATAACGTATAGCTTTTGAATTAATTCGAACCCAATGAATATCTTCGATAAGTAAACCACTGAGCCTGTATTTTTTAAGTGTTTCGGGACTAAGTCCCGTTAATTGGGAGGCTCCCCACTTATCAACGAACTCAGCTGTTTGTTGATAATCTAAATCGTACTTGCGTCGGATCGGTCTCGATCGCCTCTTTACTCTTGCCTTCGTGCTATTTTGAGTTGCCGCTGAAAATCTTGCTTCTTTAGCCTTCGCCTTGGCTAGTACGTCAAAATTGCTCATAGAGCCTTTCCAAATGAGGGATGGATAGGCTTCCTCTTTTTACTCAGTTGTTAAACGGAGTTTACTCAAGGCTTTCTGCTTTATAAGGCGCAGGCTGACCTGATCTTAAAGTACCCAACAATAACTAAATCGAATACGCTCCTGAAAATACTAAAACTCAGGCACGAACAGATCCCGTTTGTTCCCCGCATAGTGCTTGTAAATTACCTCTGGGGAATTACCGACTAAACGGGCAACATCCTTCGCGTCTAACCCATGCTCTAAAGCCAAGGTGATGAATGTGTGTCTAGTCTGGTAGCATTTCCTGTACTCAATACCCATTTTTTCCAGTACAGGACGCCAGATCCGATTGCGGAAGTTGTTTGAATCGATCCACTTACCGGTTGGACTTGGGAAGATCAGCCTTTCTGGTTGACAGTCTTCTGGCCTAATTGACTCCAAAAATTGCCTTAACTTAACATTACAAGGGAATTTACGTCGTTCTTGAGTTTTCAGCCCTGTTTTGCAGACAGCGCCATTCTCTGATTCAACTACGGCCTGCTTAAATAAGACAAACCTGAAGTCGGCAGCGATATGTTTCCATTGCAGAGCTACAGCTTCAGAGGGTCTGCATCCTGTATTAAACAGGAAGAAGATATAAGGGTAGTAGTAAGAATGCTTAACGCGAGAAAACTTTGGGCAGGCTGTGTTCTTCTCGAAAGCTTCAAGAATCGTATCCCTCTCTTCAGCCGTAAACGGATTGATATCCTCCATTCCACTTCCGCTAGCAGCCTTGGGTAGCTTAATCTCACTCGCCATTCCCTTAAAGGGGTTCTCACTGATCAAGCCAGCCTTAATTGCTCAATCACAGCAGGCAGACAAGCGAACGATAAATCGTTTGGCAGAGTTAAGTGGAACGTTTTGGAGTACATGGTCCCTGATTTCAACCGCCTGCTCCAAATCGAGCGTTGGCAGATCTCTCAAGTAGCCAGAGAATGTCCGGTACTGCATTCGCATTGTAGACGGGCTGCATTGAGGACGCTTGTACTCCAAAAATTTCTCCCAGAGCTGGTCAAGCGTTGGCTGCAGCTCTTCTTTCGTTTCTTCAGGAGCATCAGTACTTAGCGATGATTGTGGCTTGTACTTGCCCAAAGTAGAGTCAAAATTTCCAGAGAGAATATCTAACTCAATTTCCTTGGCTCGCTTTTCTGCAAACTTGCGAGTCTGAGGTGTATCAGCAAACCTTAAAGATAAGTAATGTCTTCTACCTGCGTAAGAAAAGACCAGCTGTAAGCGCCCATTTGACGTTTTAATTTGTACCGATCCCTTAGAAGCCTTTCCTTTTTGGGATTTCGCGCCTTTTAAATACATGGGCCAACAGGAGTAAAGAGCGTTTGTACTATAACTCTACCCCAATCCTACCCCAATTTCCGACCTAAGTTACCCCAAAAATACCTAATTTTTACCCCAATGTAATGAACTTAGAAGTTCAAAAGCCAATACCCAAAAGCGCAAATGGCTCTCGCATACTGGCTTTTGGGTGTTTTAATCTACGGGACTGGCGGGATTCGAACCCTCGACCTACCGCTTAGGAGGCGGTCGCTCTATCCTGCTGAGCTACAGCCCCAGGTACAGGGTGATTATAGCAAGTCTCGATCGCGTGCAGTTGCTTTGACTTTTCTAAGTGAGAACAGGTGCAATGGAATTTACTGCGACAGCGGCTTTAGCTGAGTCACCTTGAGTTTAAAGTTGCCGCCAGCCAACTCACCAAAGGCACGAACACGAATGAAATAGATACCTGTTTTAGTGATGCGAGTAAATAGGAGCGAATTCGTACTACCGTCCGGGCCATCGTCGTTTTCAGCCACCGTAGAGCCATCGCTGCCGATGAGAGCCACGATCGAATCAAAGTTCTCAGAGGTCAGGTCGATCGAAAGTTGATCGCCTTCTTTAAGCTGCAACACGTAGTCGCGGGCAAAGCCACCTTGCCCGGTAGGCAAATCTTTATCAGTCAGCTTGTCTGTTATTGCCTTGCCAGACGTGATAGGAACTGGCTTATAGAAAACGGTTTGGGCATTCATCGCCAGCGCATTCAGATCCACTGTCAAAAGCGTCAGCGGCACAAGCAAAAGACGAAGCCCAATGGTCAAACAGTCATTCATGAATGCGATGGTGTAGGTAGCAAGATTCAAGCTCGTGAATATTATGGCTCAGTGCTGCTTGAGCAACGCAGATTGTAGAGGGAAGTTTTAGGGTAAGGCGGAAGTAAAGGGATGAAAGGCTAAAGGATGAGGGATGAGCGGTCAGCTTTTAGCCTTTAGCTGTACTGGCACGGGAGGTTGTTCCCCTCAATTGATTAAGGTGGAGAGAGACGCAAGCCTACCGTAAGGCCATAACATTGCACGTTAACGCCGCTCTAACGCTTAGGCAGCGCTGAGAAATTCAACGCCGCTACAGTCGCACGCTCAGGGGCAGCGCCGTCCAACGATGAGCGACCGCATCAGGGCTTTCGAATTAAACTCTTACGCGTCCTGGCTTCGTCACTAGCCCTTCCAGGCGGCAACGCGCATATGAGCTTGATGCCATTGCCGCATGCAAACAACCTCCTGTGCTAATACACCTACACCCTATACCCCAACCCCTATACCCCTTTCTGCAACCTACTCATTCTGCGCGGTCTGCGTTGGAAAGGCTCCGGGACGTACCGCCAGGGTTTGAGTTTGTCCGTTGCGCTTCAATTCAACCTGAAGGTTGCCACCAACAGAGCTTCTTTCAACGGCTTGCTGCACATCCTCTGCGGTTTTAACCAGCTGCCCGTTGATTTTTTGAATCACATCACCCGGTTTGAGTCCGGCTTGGGCGGCGGGTGAGCCACGCATCACTTGATACACCAATATCCCACTTTCTTCCTTCACACTGACACCGGCTTCAGGATCGCTATTGATTTGCTTCTTGAGTTCGGGTGTCAGCGTGGTCATGCGGATGCCCAGGTAGGGATGGCTGGCTTTACCTGTGGCGATGAGCTGGCTCGAAATTTGCTGCGCTGTATTGATGGGAATGGCAAAGCCTAGTCCCTGCGCGCCTCCAATAATGGCTGTGTTCATGCCGATGACTTCGCCACGCTGGTTGAGCAGTGGGCCGCCGGAGTTGCCAGGATTGATGGCCGCATCGGTTTGGATAAAGCTAACGCGCTTGTCAGGAGCTTTTACCTGGGCACTGGAGCGTCCAGTGGCGCTGATAATGCCAACGGTAACGGTGTTGTCTAGCCCAAGGGGGTTACCGATCGCGATCGCCCATTCACCGGGTTTGAGTTGTTCTGAGTTACCCAGGTTAACCGTTGGCAATCCGCTTGCCTCTACTTTGACGACGGCCACATCTGTGAGAGGATCGGCACCTAAGACCTTGCCTTTAAATTCACGCTGATCTTTTAAAGTCACAGTTACAGTATCGGCACCATCCACCACGTGCGCATTGGTTAGAATCAACCCATCGGCTTTAATGATGAACCCAGATCCTGTACCACGTTCTACCCGCGTTGCAGGGCCTGTTGGGATATCGCCAAAAAATTGCCGGAAGAAAGGGTCATTGAAAATTTCTGGTCGGCGAGTTTTGACCGTCCGAGACGAGTTGATACGAACCACCGCAGGCCCCACCCGTTCGACCGCATTCACAATAAAGTTAGGGTCGCTAGACGACAAAATTGCACCACTCCGGTTGGGAGCCTGCGCGATCGACGACGCTGGTGTGGAAGGACTGACCGTTTGCGCGATCGCCGCCTGCGTCGAAGCCTCGTTGGATGACAACCAGTGATCACCCAGCATCACTGTCCCTGCACCGAAGAGCGGCAGTAACAAGAGAACCGCTCGCTTTTTCCAGACGGGCTTGCGTGTGTTGCTTTGTTTATCAGTAAAAGTGTTCATTGTTGTACTGTCCAATGGTTCGCGAGTGTAAAAAGTATGTTGAGTCCAACGCTATGCAATTGATCACCCTGCTGCGTCTTGGCTCTTAATGGCTAGGGGCCGACTGTTGAGAGCCATCAATGACTTCACCCTTACGCTCATCCTACCGTATCCAAAATCTAGAGCAGGTATGTGACGTTGCAGTCGCAATCGCATCCCGGTTGAATGAAGCCTGATAGGCAAGCAGCTTCACGACTTGTGGGCAGACGCTAGGCGCAAAAAGGCTACAGGAGAAGGACGCTCAAGGGCAATGCTTTGCTCCCAAACGGGCAAAAACTTTGTCATTTTAAGTTCACGCTGAAAACATGCGATCGACAAGTCGAGTTGATAGTTTCTAATCACAGGTGAATGAACTGTTAAGGGCAGACAGCTAGAAACTTGCTTCAATAATCCTGATAGTTCCGTTGCGATCGCATGATGATTGTCCGGTGCTTACCAGGTGAATGTAACGCTGGTCTAGGCTGTCTGGCCTTTTTTTACGTTTTCTCACGTAGAATGCTCGGATTTGTTGCGGTGGAAGGTTTGAGGCGCGATCACCTTTAACGATCAGGTGTTGTGGCTGTTTCGGCTTGGATAGAGTGAGCTGTGTGACGCTCGTTTGACCGCAGAGACGCAGAGAGCACAGAGGAGGTTCTTGGCGTGTTCGAGGTGATGGTTTGATGTTTTGCCGTCTAACCCTTTGCCTGCTCCAAGATTTTTTGTGCCACCGCTTCTGGTACAGGCATCACTGAGAGACGATTGCCTTGGCGCACCACCCAGAGATCATCGGAGCTGAAGGTTTCGCGGAGCGTCTCTAGCGTGATGATCTCCGGGAAGGTTTCGACAAATTCAACGGCGACGGTTTGCCAGCGCGGTGATTCCCTGGTTGCTTTGGGGTCGTAGTAGTTGCTGTTGGCATCAAACTGGGTAGGGTCGTCAAGATTGGTTTCGGCTACCTTCATTAGCCCAGCAATACCAGGTGGCGTGGTGTTGGAGTGATAGAAAAACACCAGTTCACCGAGTGTCATTGATCGCAAAAAGTTTCGCGCCTGATAATTGCGCACGCCATCCCAAACAGTGGTGCGATCGCGCTTCAGGTCTTCAATACCATACACATCCGGCTCCGATTTCATTAACCAATATTTCATGCCGGGTCTCTTTGTACGACTTCTTTTTGCGTGATCAATGTTTCCACGACACGTACCAGGCGATCAACCGTTTCTGCTTGCTGCCTGGACGTTTTTGCCTGCTTATTAACGGTTTTCGCTTGCTGTTTCGTTGCTTTGGAAAGCTCTTTCACGCTCTCCTTGACTGTTTGGGATAGCTCCTGAACCGACTCCGACTGCTTCTGCACCATCTCAAATTGCTGCTGGATCATCTCATACCAATTTGAATTGAAAATGCGACACATCCTGTAGGGGCAAAGCATTGCCTTGCCCCTACCCACCGATTGATCTATAGCCGTCATTCTTTAAATCGGTATCAGACTGCTGCTGCACGACAGCCTTAATTTCAGTCAAATCGGCTCTAAACTCCAGCGTGCTTTGCTTCATACTGAGCCGAAACTCGGTGATGCCTTCCGTCAGTTTGCCAACCTGATCAATCAGCACATCCATTTTGGGGCTAAGGTTGCCGTTAGAAGCATGGGTCATAGCGTCATTGTCGCTGATATTCGTCAGTGGAGGGATTCTAGCACACGGCTGATCCTGCCACGTTAGTAGCGAATCCGGGGATCGATGTAAGCGTTGAGAATGTCAATGAGGATGCTGACCAACGCGACGATCGCCGCGAAAAAGACGACAATGCCCTGCACGGTTGGATAATCCCGCTGCGAGATGGCACGATACAGGCGATTTGCCAATCCAGGCCACGAGAACGTCACCTCGGTCAAAATGGCACCCCCCAAAAGTGCGGCAAACGTGAGACCAAGAATCGTGATGACCGGAATCATGGCGTTCTTGAGTGCATGAGCAACCAGAATCCGTCGTTCGGGAATGCCTCTCGCTCTTGCCGCCTCTACATAATCTGACTTTAAGGTTTGCTTGAGGTTAACCCGCACAATGCGTTCAAAAATGCCGCTAATGAGAATGCCCAGCGTCAAACAGGGTAGCGACAGATAATACAGCGCCATGACAAACTGGGTCAGGTTGCCTGCCAGAAGACTATCGATCGTGTACAGCCCAGTCAACCCTTCTGGCGCAGGAATGGTGACGGGAAAGCGCGTCCCTAACGGAAACCAGCCCAACTGAACTGAGAAGATGAGCTGGAGCAGCATGCCCAACCAGAACAACGGAATCGAATACGTAAGAATACCAAATAGCCTGCCGCCCACATCAAATGGGGAGTTGGGACGAGAGGCCGAAAGAATCCCCACGCCGATGCCCACAACGAGGGCGATCGCCATGCTAAACACGGCCAGTTCCATCGTTGCCGGAAAAAACTTGAGAATAATCTCCCACACTGATTGCCCCTGACTCACCAGTGATTGACCCAGATCCAAATGCAGCAGCTTCCACAAGTAGTCAACATACTGCTCAAGCAGTGGTTTGCCTAAGCCCAGTTGGTTTCGCAGTTCGTCTTTGGCTGCCTGTGGCGCACGTGGCCCCAGTAGCGCATCAACCGGATCACCAGGGGTCGACCGCAACAGCAGAAACACCGCTGTTGTAATTACCCACAGCATTAAGGGGGCGAGGAGCAAACGAGCCAGGATGTAGTACCGGAGGGAGCTAGAGCGAGACATGGAAGTAGGGAGTAGTGAGTGGGGCTAAAGGCGTTAGTTCGCTTTTCTACATTAGTTTGCTTTTCTACAAAGAAATAAACGTTTGGTTCAAGGTAGCGTCATGCTTTGCTATACAACCATCCTATGGGTTGTTGCTACAGTGCTGACAGCACTCAGAATGGTATGTTCATTCAAACTCTTATCGTCAACCCTATCTTGTCGCGCTATGGATACTACAAGCCACTTGCTGAACCCACTCAAAGCCCCTGGATGGCTGCAACAATTACAGTGGGTTGGTGATCCGGTTGGGTATATGGAAGCGGCGGCCCGACAGCATCCCGACCTTTTTACGGCTAAAGTCGTTGGTTTTGGAGGCACGTTAGTCTTTTTAAACGATCCACGAGCCATTCAAGAACTGCTCACCAACGATCGCAAGACGTTCCTTGCGCTGGGTTGCTCTAATCAGATTCTGTCGCCATTGCTGGGTGATTACTCCATCATCATGCTAGATGGTGATCAACACAAACGGCGCAGACAGTTACTGATGCCGCCCTTTCATGGTGAGCGCATGCGTGCCTTTGGGCAACTCATCTGCCAGCTAACGAATGCCGCGTTCGATCAGCTTCCGCTTAATCGTCCTTTTTCTGCCCGCACAGTCATGCAAGAAATTTCGCTACAGATTATCTTGCAGGTAGTGTTTGGGCTTACGGAGGGCGATCGCTGCCATCAACTCAAGGACTTGTTAGCCTCTTTGCTGGATTTATTTCGATCACCACTCTCTTCTAGCTTTTTGTTTTTCCCCGTCTTACAAAAAGATCTGGGTGCCTGGAGTCCTTGGGGAAAATTTATTCGTGAGCAGCGGCAGATTGATGCACTGATTTATGACGAGATTGCCGAACGCCGCACGAAGGACGATCGCGATCGGATTGATATTCTCTCGATGCTCATGGCGGCACGGGATGAAGCAGGACAGCCGATGACCGACCAGGAACTGCGCGATGAACTCATGACCTTGCTCTTTGCAGGGCACGAAACTACCGCTACAGCCATGTCCTGGGCGCTGTACTGGGTACATCACTTACCTGCTGTGCGCGAAAAACTGCTTCAAGAATTAGCTACCCTTGGACAAAAGCCTGACCCGATGGATGTCTTCCGCTTACCCTACCTCACGGCTATTTGCAACGAAACCCTGCGGATTTATCCCGTCGCCATGCTGGTGTTTCCTAGAATTGTACAAACGCCCGTAACCTTGCTTAATCATCCGCTCCCCCCAAAAACAGCCGTTGTTGGCTGCATCTATCTCCTGCATCACCGAGAAGATCTCTACCCAAACCCAAAGCAATTTCGCCCAGAGCGCTTCCTCGAACGCCAATTCACCCCTTATGAATTTATGGCCTTTGGGGGTGGTGCCCGTCGTTGCATTGGTGAGGCACTCGCCATGTTTGAGATGAAGCTTGTTCTCGCAACCATCCTTTCTCGGTATCAGCTTGCTCTTGCCAACAATCAGCCAGAATATCCCCGACGACGAGGGGTAACGTTGGCTCCTGCTCATGGGGTCAAGATGGTGCTGACAGGGGCGCGATCGCAGCAGGTGGTTCCGCTCGTAGAAGCAACTTGATGGCGCGATCGAGTTGCATTTTCCCTTCTGATCCAGACATTACGGTGTGGGGGAACCCTGTGGCGTGATTAGACCAGGTGTGACTTTACCACCTGTCTTAAATTCTCGCCCATCAGGCATTCTGGCTCCATCAAGCTTTGCATCTGTCAGCGTTGCGCCTCCCATTCTGGCTCGCAGCAGATTTGCTTTTTGTAGGTTGGTGCCAACTAGCGTTGCTCCACGAAGGTTGGCTCCTTCCAGGTTGGCATTGCTCAAATCAGCGCCGCTCAAATCAGCGCCTGTCAAATCGGCCCCGTAGAGGTTGGCCTTGCCCAGCTTCGCACCCTTTAGATCGGCTCCGTTGAGCTTAACCAGTGCCAGGTTTGCTTTTTCCAAATTAGCGTTGGTTAGTAGTGCATACCCCAAATCAGAGCCTTGAAACGCCGTTTCAACCAGATTTGCACCGCTCAAATTAGCTCCCTGGAGGTCATAGCTGTATAAACTGGCTCCAGCAAGATCACAACCCGCACACGCTCGATCATCAATCAACTTCTTCAGATTATCGGGACTTGCGGCAGTGGCAACGGTTGCTAGCGTTAGTGCTAGAGTGCTCAGAATGGCTGGAAGAGTCAGTTTCATGGCAGAGGAGCAGTTTGAAGTGGTGAGGCAAGCGGCGATCGCTTATCCAATGGCCCATCAGCATGAATGGCAAAACAGACGATCGCTATCTCCAGTAAACCGCGATCGGGCTGCATTCATCCGCCTGGTTGTCAAAGTTTGCTCTGCAAGCTGTTTGTAAGGTCAGGGAGCTGAGCCAATCGCTACTTTAGAGAGCTGTAGCTTAATCTTGAAGAATTGGTATTAGACTGCTCTTGACTTGCGATCATCTTGCCGGACACAAAACACCTGAGTTTGTGCTCTGGTTATGTGAGCATGGCATCTTACCCCTTTACACGTCAGGGCTAGAGCATCCTGACGTTTTTCTGAACCCCATCTCTCCGAAACAGCTATAGAGCCATCCTTGTTTTAGTGATTGTGAATTTGGTTCACGTTTACAGAAGGACGGCGGCAACCGTCCTTTTCTTCACTTCTGGTGTTAGAGATTATCAGCTTTGACCCAGCGAATAGTACCAATACTTTTTACTGTGGACGTAGAGACCCTAATGAAAACGTGTCCTTCATTCAGGGGTAAGTTAGTGCCTCTATAATCAGAGCCACTAACTTTAGGACGTGTAGTGATACTTACAAGCCACCTTCCTCCCTGACTTCTCGCTCCTCACACTCAACCTCTAAAAGTGTCGAATGATCGCCTCGGCAAACTCCGAGCACTTCAACGGTGGCTCGACGGGTGGCTCCATCATCCGGGCAAGATCGTAGGTGACTTCGCGGTTAGCGATCGCCGCACTAATCCCCTTCGTAATCAAGTCCGCCGCTTCTTGCCAGCCCATATATTCCAGCATCATGACCCCCGACAGAATGAGGGAACCGGGGTTTACGCGATCGAGTCCGGCGTGTTTGGGTGCGGTACCGTGAGTCGCTTCAAAAACGGCGCATTCGTCGCCAATGTTAGCGCCTGGCCCCATACCCAACCCCCCGACGATCGCGGCGGCGGCATCAGAGAGGTAGTCACCATTCAGGTTCATCGTCGCCAAAATGGAATATTCATCCGGTCGTGTCTGAATCTGCTGAAAGATACTGTCAGCGATGCGATCGTTCACCATCACCTTCTCTTTCCACTGTCCACTGCCGTGCGAGTCCCAAATGGTTTCCAGCACTTCTTTCACTTCCGCACAGATTTTTTCTTTTTTGTCAGCCGTCAGTGCATCGTAGCCGGGGTCGATCTGGCGAGCGTTATCTTCAAGGGAAAGGTCTGGCTTGCGTTCTTTGTTGCCCAAAATCCAGGATTCGCGCTCGGTTACGCATTCATCACGAAATTCAGTCGTTACCAACTCATAGCCCCAATCGCGGAAAGCTCCTTCGGTATACTTCATGATGTTGCCCTTGTGCACCAGCGTGACCATCTGCTTGGCTTTTGGCAGACGTAGCGCATGCTTCATCGCACGACGGACTAGGCGTTGAGAACCTTTCTTGCTAATGGGCTTAATGCCAATGCCTGCATCCAGGGGGATCTGCTTCTTGCCGTGTTCAGGCGTAGAGGGGATGAGGTCTTCGTTGAGGAACTTGATGAGCCGATCAGCCATTTCGCTGCCCTGTTTCCACTCAATGCCGAGATAAATGTCTTCTGTGTTTTCCCGATAGATAATGACATCCAGCTTTTCGGGTGTGCGATGGGGCGAGGGCGTACCCGCGTAGTATTTGCAGGGGCGTACGCAGGCATAGAGGTCAAAAATTTGGCGAAGAGCCACATTGAGCGATCGAATCCCACCGCCGATCGGGGTGGTTAATGGCCCTTTGATTGCCACACCGTACTCTTTAATCGCGGCTAGCGAATCCTCAGGCAAATACTGATAGGTGCCATAAACATCACAAGCCTCATCGCCTACGAAAATTTTGAACCAGCTAATTTGGCGTTTGCCGCCATAAGCTTTTTCTACAGCTGCATCAAAAACTCTCTGGGAGGCGGGCCAGAGGTCAATACCCGTGCCGTCGCCACGAATATAAGGAATGATGGGGGTATCTGGAACACTGGGTTCACCGTTTTGGAAGGTAATTTTGGCTCCCGTAGTGGGGGGAGAAATTTTGTCATAGGTCATGTACAGTCACTCCTATACGTGTGTTGCGGCACTGCATCACCTTCCGGTAATCAACAAACTAACGCGGTACGAGCAGCACCACTCAGCTAATTCATTGTGGTTAGAATAGCCCAATGGCTGAACATGTTTGTAGTGCATCTGACTACCTGTGCGATCGCGGTGATCACGCCGAATTGCTGTGAACGGATGCAGCAACCGGACACCTTCACTCGCAGCGGCTAGTGAGTCTCAAAGTTGTATCCAAAGACTCTCTAAAAAGGATATTGTGAGAAGAAGGGATCACCTTGAATGACAGGGCGATCGAGCACTTGGGACTCAAGTTATTAACAAACGGATAGCACCCACAAATTTTGCTTGTAAATTTTATTGCAATATTGGTTTGTTCAAAAAACTCCGGGAACTCTAAGATAGAAACGAAAGAATAGCTGAACTTTGATCAGCCAATCGGCGTGATTAGACTCGCTTGTACGCCAAAATACATCAACGGTGTCATGACTGTATGGCAGTTCGTCTCCTTAGATGGGCAAACTACTATACAAAACCGTTGTCCGTCGCATTGTCACAGAAAAGTAGACAACCCACCTTAAAGCACCGATTTCCAAGGCTTAACAATGCTTTCAACTGCGTGCCTCTACAATGCTTACCTGAACGATCTATTTCGACGAAACAATGTCTGTCTAGATAGGCCCAGAGCGTTTCTTTTGATGTATCCTGTACTACTGCCATAGGAAACTAGATGAAGAAAGTTCTAGTGGTTGATGATGACGCAACACTTCGGATGGCACTAACACGCTATTTGGAGAAGCGAGGCTACCTGACACAAGATGTAGCGTCAGGCATGGAAGCGCTTCAGCTATTTGAGCAAGACCCTCCAGATTTGGTGGTCTCAGATGTCATGATGCCTGAGATGGATGGGTTTGAATTTTGCCGTCGCCTTCGATCGATTCGCTTAGGGCAGCTTGTACCCTTCATTTTTCTTTCTAGCAAAGGAGAAGTAGAAGATCGGGTGCAGGGGCACTCCATTGGCGCAGATGACTATTTGATTAAACCGTTTGAACCCAGAGAACTGCTGGCAAAAATCGAATCACAGCTGGAGCGATCGCGCCGTATCCATAGCGAAATTGTGTTGCTGATGCAGCGTGAGAGCAGCGGTATAGCGGTAAATGGGCAGGTAGCAACACCACCAAGCCCCCTACCGCTTACCCCTGCCGAAGAAAAGGTGTTTTGGGAGGTGATCCAGGGATTTACCAACAAGCAAATTGGCGATCGCCTGTTTGTCAGCCCTCGCACCGTGCAGACGCATTTAAGCAACATTCTGAGCAAATTACAGTTAGAGAACCGATCGCAGCTCGTTCGCTTTGCCTTTGAGCGGGGGTACAAGCTGCCCATAGAGAGCGTGTCTGGAGACGACTAAATCGCTGTAAGCTAAATACAGAGGGCTAAAGGATAAGGGCTAAACGTTTTTATTCTTCAGCCTTCAGCCTTTAGCCTTTCCCTATGCCTTCTAGCTCCTATACACTCAAGGTACTGCAAGCGTCGATCGCGGCTGACCCACAGCGCTGGCGACCGTTAGTGTTTACAAATGGCTGTTTCGACCTTCTTCATGCAGGGCATGTGCGTTATTTACAGGTTGCGAAAAGCCTCGGTAGAACCCTAGTCGTTGGCGTTAACAGCGATCGCTCGGTGCAGGCTATCAAGCCACAAGCGATCGGCCTGCCGCCTCGACCCATTGTGCCTGAACAGCAGCGGGCAGAGGTACTCGCCGCACTTAGGGCTGTGGATGGGGTCGTGATTTTTGCTGAAACAACGGCCAGTGAATTGATTATGGCCCTTCAACCAGATATCTATGCCAAGGGTGGCGATTACAAGATCGAAACGCTTCCAGAAGCGGCGATCGTGCAGTCCTATGGTGGTCGCGTCGAGTTGATTCAAATCGAAGTGCCCAGCTCTACCTCTGCGATCGTGAACCGTATTCTAACGACCGGCCAAGCGAAGCTTTAAGCGAGTAAGCTTTAAAGACGTGCTTCAGACCTGCTAACGTTAGTATCTAGTGCTTTGTGGACTGGATGGAAGGATGGCTGATTCTACTGGCAATCTTATCGCTGCGCCGTTAAGTGATGATGCAGAGGCAATCGAGTCTCTCTACCTCAAATTGAAAGCGACCCCTGCCAAAAATCAGGTTCAGGCCATTCAAACCCTGGCTACCGCCGATGAAGCAGGACTGGCAGCTCTGATGCGGTTTCTGGTTGACTACCAGTTGTCTGCGGTTTCCACCTCTGAAAATGCCAGCGCTCCAATGGCGGAGAATACGCTGTCCCTGGCGATCGTGGGCACGGCATATCAAGCCTTATATCGCGCAGACTCCCCTGCCACGACGGCATTTCTGCAGACTCAGTTTCCTCAAGGCGTTGTACCGTTGCACTCGGATGCAGGCGTTGATTATGCCCCCTTGCAAAAGCTGCTAGCTGAACAAAAATTTCAATCGGCAGATCAGCTCACCTTACAAAAAATGTGTGAAGCTGTTGGTACGGCTGCTGTGCAACGTAAGTGGCTGTATTTCACAGAGGTCGATCAATTTCCGGCAACCGATTTATATACGTTGAATGCATTGTGGCTAGCACACTCTGAGGGTAAGTTTGGCTTTTCTGTCCAGCGCGAGCTTTGGCTCAGCGTAGGCAAAAACTGGGATCAGCTTTGGTCAAAGATTGGCTGGCGCACAGGTAATGCGTGGACTCGCTATCCGCAAGAATTCACCTGGGATTTAACCGCACCGAAGGGCCACTTGCCGCTATCAAACCAACTCCGTGGAGTCCGAGTCATTGCTTCGTTGCTGGCTCATCCCGCTTGGTCGAAAAGGTGAATTAGTTGTTAGAAGGGTTTATCGTCAGCCGTTAGGAATGAGCCTTAAATGCTATCAAGACCTGACCTTAGAGGTACAGACAGCGCCAAGAATTTTCTCCGCGTCCTCTGTGTCTCTGCGGTCAAGCACCACACGACTTAAAGCCACACCCTTCAGTCGTCAAAACTAGACTTAAATCCTGCCACGACTTTAAGCAACAGGCTAAGACTGATGATCGCGAAACTGCTGTACCACCTGATCAAGTCCAACTGCACGTGAGGCTTTGAAGAGGAGACGATCGCCCGGTTGCACCAGCATTAACAGCCGATCAACGACCGCTTCATGGCTAGAAAAGCATTCTGACGCTAAAGGTGTTGCGCCTGCTGCCATTGCCTTCGCTTCGGCAGGTTCAGCCAGAATGAGCACGCGATCAAGGTGTAGCTCTCTCGCAGCCACTCCAACACGATGGTGGAATTCAGGTGATCGATCTCCTAGCTCTTTCATCGTACCCAGTACAGCAATACGACGTGCTCCGGAGGTCTGGGCGAGCAACTGAAGGGCTGCCAGCATGGATTCCAATCCTGCGTTATAGGTTTCATCCAGCAGCACAACATCGTTAGGCAACTCGTAGCGTTTAGCGCGACCACTGGGTAAATCAATGCTAATGCCCTGCTCCAATGGCGACCAGTCGAGGCCAAGTGCTTTTGCCACAGCGAGAGTTGCCAGATAGTTGAGAGCATTGTGCCGACCACTCAACGGCAGCGGAAATTTCCATGCGTCAACGACCACAGTTTCCAGGTCAAGCACCTGTCCGTGCAGGTCGCCGCCTTCGAGGCCATAAGTAATAGTTTTGCCCTGCCAGACGGTAGCAGCCGTTTCTAACAACAGAGAAAGATCCTGATTGAGAATCGCGGTGCTGGTAGAAGGCATGGTGGCTAAAAGCTCACACTTCGCCTGAGCGATCGCCAATTCAGAGCCTAAGCGTCCGATATGCGCCGTCCCAACGTTTGTAATCACCCCAATATCAGGACAGGCGAGCTGGGTTAGCAGGGCAATCTCGCCCCGCGCGCGCATTCCCATCTCGATTACCGCAAAGTCATGTTCTGAACCTAATTCCAGCAGCGTTTTGGGCACACCAATTTCGTTATTGTAATTAGCCTGCGTTTTGAGCACCGTCCCGTGAAGCGAAAGTACGGCGGCAATAAGTTCTTTGGTCGTGGTTTTGCCAACCGACCCTGTAATCGCGATGATGGGAATGGTGAACTGACTTCGCCACCATTGCCCGATCGCTTGGTACGCCTGCAACGTATCGGCAACGGGCAGGAGGGGAATTTGTAGCCCTTGTCTGGTGGCATCTTGGGCATTAGAGAGGAAGCGCTCGTCTACAATGGCGGCAATCGCCCCCTTTGCGGCAGCTTGCGAGACAAACGCATGACCATCAAAGGTTTCGCCTCGCAGAGCTAAAAAGACTTCGCCTGCCTGAAGGGCGCGAGTGTCTGTCGTTAACCCAGCTGCGATCGATTCCAGCGTTGTAGCTGTTTGGTTCAGCGGTGTAACCTTCAGAACTGCGCTTAGTTGAGCGATCGTTGCACGAAAAGACATGCCAAAAGTGTTGTAGAGAGCCTAGCTGTCATTGAACGGCTAAGCGTAGCCACTTGGCAAGCCTGAGAACCATTGATTTCATTAATCGCAGGCATCAACACCCGCTCCCTCGTCCGCTAACGTATGCACGTGCATGACTACAAACCGCTAGCAGGCTGATCATCTGGCTGCACGTCATCCTTCACAAGCTCCTTCACTTTGCGTGACTCAAGCCAGAGAGGAACTACAATCCAGGCGATCGCAATGAATAGCATCACGAAAGCAAATTGCCCCGCCCACGCAACCATTTTCTCTAACGGTACAAACTGCCCGGCAAAGTACGACAGCGTCACCACGACCGAAGCCCAGGTAAACGCACCCAACGTGTTGTAAACGGTAAACTGCAAGTAAGGCATTTGTACAATGCCAGCTAACGGACTCGCAAACGTGCGCAAAAGGGCAATAAAGCGACCCAGAAAAACAGTTTTAGCAGCGTTTTCACTAAACTGGCGCTTTAGCCCATCTAACCGCTCTTCGCCAACGCGAAAAATGCGCCCCACCTTTAGCAAGAGGGGCCAACCACCGCGTCTGCCGATCCAGTAGCCGACATTGCCCCCGATCACCGCGCCCAGGGCAGCATCGACCAGCACGTACCAATAGTTCAACTGGTCATTACCAGCCAAAAACCCACCAGCCAGAGTCACAGTTTCTCCGGGAATGGGCAACCCTAAACTTTCTAGAAAGATTCCTAAAAAGACTGCCCAATAGCCGTACTGCTGTGCGATTGCTTCAATCTTCTCTACCGAGACAAAATCCAGTGACATGCAATGCGGCTGTAAACGTCATTCTATATCAATCTTGACGCGCTTTCTGGAAATCTGTCAATGACGGTGTTTTAACCCTAAAGAGCCTTAAAGCCCGCTGACTCTGCACACTTGTCTTAAAGCCAAGTATGGCAGCATACCCCATTTGCTGCCCAAACTCAAAAATTGATGAAAGATCGGCTTCAATGACCAAGCTGATGAAGACTTTATGAAGTGATGTCATCTAGACAGGCAGGATAAGCTTAGTTTTCTATATTGAGCAAATAACAGAGGTAAGTAAATAAGCTTAGGCAGAGGCCGCTTTGAGAGACGTTTTCTCAAACTTACCTAAAACGGTTCTGGGCTTAGCAATAAATGATGAGCCGCCAGATGCTTTATTGCCTTTAATCGTTGAAAAGCAGCGCTAAAGGTCTAACTACGTTTTTAATCACTCTACATTGCCAGGTTGTACAGCTATGACACCGGATCATGAGACGCTTGTCCATCAGAAAAAGGTTGTTCGACTTCAGCCGCCGCACCGTCTAGATTTAATGGGAGGTGTTGGTCTCCAGCGACAGATTGCTGCGATCGAACCTGAGCAAGGTAGCTTATGGCTGATTGATATGGCTCATGTGGAGTTTATTGATAGTGCTGGACGGTTAGCGTTAGTCAAAACGCTGAGTTTGGCACAGGCAAATCATTGCCGCCTCCTGATTTGCAACCTTCCTGCGTCGATCAGGATCATCTTTGAGCTAACTCAACTGGATCAGGTTTTTGAGCTGGTTGACAGCAGCACCGCTCTAGCTGGTGTTGGTCTGTCGTTTTCTGAACCGCCACAAACCGCAGCACCGATCGCGGCGTAAAGGAGCTGCATGGCATAGGGGCGATCGTGTTCGTCCAGCTACTTTGCCTTAAGGGCCGCATTGTAGACAGTCTCATTAGCGGCTGCGGATTTAAGCAAGTCCACAATGGGGTTGGGGTAGTCCACACCCATCCTGATGCCAAAGCGCTGCTGCTCTACGGGAAGAAGCTTCCAGGGTTCATGAACCTTGCTGGCGGGAATTTGACTCAGTGCTGGCAGCCAGTGTTTTACATAGCGACCTTCAGGATCGTAGTCTTTCGACTGCTTGAGGATGTTAAAAAACCGGAAGCCACGAGCATCGCTGCCCACGCCAGCGGTGTAGTTCCAGTTGCCCCAATTGCTGCACACGTCATAGTCGAGCAGTAGAGACTCAAACCACTCTGCGCCCATGCGCCAGTCAATGCCTAAATTTTTGGTGAGAAAGCTAGCAACATTCTGCCGTCCCCGATTGGACATAAAGCCTGTGACGGCAAGTTCTTGCATGTTGGCATCGACCAACGGAAAGCCTGTAGTGCCTTCCCGCCAGCGATCGAAACGCTGCCAGTCTTCTTTCCAGGCGATATCAATACCCTGTAAACCCGATCGACGGAAGATGCGATCGCCGTGCTTGGCACAGATGAAGCGAAAATAGTCTCGCCACAACAACTCAAAAATCAGCCAGTACGTTGAGTCGTTCCGCACCCGCTCTGCTTCATACTGCTGCACCTGCTCGTAGAGGTAGCGCGGCGAGAGACATCCTAACGACAGCCAGGGTGAAAATTTAGAGGAGTAGTCGGCTCCTAACATCCCGTTGCGCGTTTCTTTGTAGGTTTTCAGGCGATCGTGCTGCCAAAAGTAGCGGTTCACCCTGGCGAGTCCACTGGTTTCGCCACCTTGAAACACGAAGGCGGCTCGAGCGTCGAGCACAGGCAGTTCTAACTCCAGATCTGCCAGCGTGGGCATTTTCCCCGCTTCGATCTCTGGCAACTGAGGAAGCTGCGTGGGCGATCCAAAAGTTGGATTGACCGTAGATTGTTGCTCTACCTGCTTGCGAAAGTGGGTAAATAGCTCTGGTAGCTGGCTCAACTCAAACGGAAGGTTGTCAGGGTGAAAGAGGGTCTGTCCCCAAAAGGAAGCGTACTCCACGCCCATCAGCTCCAACGCGTGATGCAGCGCTGTTTCAACTTTAGTTTCCTCAGAAGTGACCTCACGGTAATGGTAGACCGCTGTAATTCCAAGTTGCTGCACCAGGTTGGGAATAATCACTTCTGGTAGGCCCTGCTGCATGACGAGATCGCTGTTAATCGCCCGGAGCGATCGACGCAAATCAGCAAGACTCTCTAGCAAAAACTGGGCGCGAAAAGCCCCCGTTTTAGGAAAACCAAAGGATGTCTGCCCAAACTGCCGTGGATCGAAACAATAGAAGGGCAAAAGTTGTGACCCTTCCGTTCGTGCTTGCTCTACTGCCCGGTTCAACGGTTCGTGGTCATGCAGTCTCAGATCATTACGATACCAAATCAGAATCTTTGCTTCAGACATAGATGCGATCGCGGTGCTGTAGACAGGGGATACCAAATTAAATTGAAAACGCGACACATTCTGTAGGAGCAAGGCATTGCCTTACCCCTGTTTAAGGAGGTAAAAGACAAAAGTACAAAAAAGCCTCTACGTAAGCAGAGGCCATGTTCCATCATAAAGGCTTCATTTGCAGTGTACTGCTGCTACCGATTTAACAACAGCCACCGATTATGTGCCTGAGAGTCCTAGTAGGCGCGGCTGGAGAACTGGTAGTACAAGAAGATTGCAATGATTGCGCCAAGAACAGCCACGATAATACCGGGAATGCTGAGGCTAGCACCCGCCAGCGATAACGTACCTGTGGTCAAAAGACTTACCACTGCGCCACCAATAAATGCACCAACGATACCCAAAACCATCGTGGACAGAATGCCACCACCTTGAGCGCCAGGATAGATCGCCTTTGCAATCGCGCCCGCAATCAAACCTAAAACGATCCAAGCAATAATGTTCATTTTTAGCTCCTATAGCTTGATGAATGTGAACGTAACCAATGCGCTTAACTGATCGGCCGACAGCTTACCCTCGACGCTAAAATGACTTGCCTGTAAACGCTCCTTGCAGAGGCTACCCAACGTCTGAAACTAACGAGCGAGTTATACCTAGCTGTGTCGAACCGCAAACCTTAAACTGTAATTTTTCAGAAAAACGGCTAGCCCTATGAAAAGCTCATATAAGATGCGAAAGGCCTATGGATTACCCACTTGACTGACGCTATAGCCGTATCCTAACAATACTCAGTCCGCTAGCTCCAACCGAACTACCGGGAGTAAGATACGACTGTCTAGCGAAAGGAAGAGCCTTTGAGCCGCTATCTACGCCTGCCTGTAGAGAAGGCTTCGACAGCGAAAGGTACGATCGGAAAGATTGGCGCTATTAGGCAACCTCGATCGCAGCTGCATTAATACTCCTGGCTGTAAATTCTGGTTAAAGGCACTACCTCTTCTTGATGATTGCATCAAAAGGTTCTGAACCAAGAGGACTGGGTGTCCAACCATCGATTGTCTTTCGTTTTGCCAGCAACGGTTGAGAATGAACGATCGGCAGACGTAGCACTTCACGATGCAAAACTGCATCGACTTGAGCATACAGTTTGGCTCTAGCAGCTTGATCGCTGGTTTTCCTTGCTTGATCGAGTCGCTGAAAGAGTTGATCGTTTTTCCAATTACCCAAGTCAGCCGTACTATTGGCTCCAAAGTGGTAATAGAGAAAGTTGTCAGGATCGCCATAATCGCCAGTCCAACCCAACATAAACGATTGGTAGCCAGGGGATTTGAGCCGATCAGCCTGATATGCCGCCCAATCTTTCGTTTGCAGCGACACTCGAATACCGATCGCGCTGAGGTCGGCTGCAAATGCCTCTGCAATTGGCTTTGGCGTTGGATAATAGGGGCGAGGTGGGGGATACCACAGATCGAGGTTAAACCCGTTGGGGTAGCCAGCTTCTGCTAGTAGCTGCCTGGCTTTGGTAGGATCAAAAGGATAAGCAACCAACGTTGAGTCTTGCGACCAGGCAAGAGTAGGAGGCGTAAAGTGGGCATCACTTTGCCCTAAGTCACCCCAAAATGCTTTGACGATCGCGGGGCGATTAAGGGCGTAGGCGATCGCTTGCCGCACCCGCACATTAGATAAGGGCTTGTAACCAGGATTGAGTGCCAAAAAGCCAACATTGAAGGATGGACGAAGAACGGTATCCAGATCTGGATCGCTTTCCACCTCTTTCTTCTGGTCTGGAGCAAGGTCTACTGTAAAATCGATTTGCCCCGCTCGTAGTTGTGCCAGCCGTGCTGCTGGATCGGTAATGAACCGAATCACGACCTGATTGACTTTCGGAAACCCAGCGCGCCAGTAAGTGGAATTTTTCTCTAGAACAATGCGATCGCCCGTTCGCCATTCCTTGAACACAAATGGACCTGTCCCCACAGCGAGGGTACTTGGGGTGCCGTAGCGTGCGCCTGCTTTTTTGATCGCTGTTGGGCTGGCAATGCCGAAGAAACCGGAGGCGATCGCATTTGGAAAGCCCGCGAATGGTTGCTTGAGCTTAAATTGCACCGTTGTCGGATCAATTACCGTGACGCTTTGTAGTAGCGAATTTGGGCTACCCTTAAAGCCGCCAAATAAGGCTCCCCAGATTTCGTAGAGCTTACCTGCGTCGCGATAGCCCTGCGGATGCTGAGGGTCCCACCAGCGCTCAACGTTGAACTTTACGGCGTCGGCATCAAAGGCTGTTCCATCGTGGAATTTGATGCCCGCTCGCAGCTTAAACGTCCAGGTTGTACCATCAGCAACCGACCACGCTGTAGCAAGAGATGGCTCTAGATCTGTGGTGCCGGGTTTGAAGGTGATGAGGCGATCGTAGAGTTGGTCTTGCACAATGATGGAATTGCCATCGGTGATGTTGCCTGGTTCAAGATTGACTGGTTGCCCAACCGAGCCATAAACCAGCGCACTCGATGGGGCTGAAGGAGAGGTGCCGCCAGACGTTGATGAAGTTTCCTGGTTGCCGCCTGTGCAGTTTGTCAGCGCGATCGCGCTGACAAACGCAGCGACTAACCACAACGTCCGCCAGCGACGCAATACCATCCATTGCCGCATGTTATTCGTCCTTTTATTTTCCTGCTTGCCGCGCTTGCTTCACCATGTCAATGAGCGTGTGATGAGCATCCTCTGCATCTTGTAAAACGTGATCAAACCCAATGCGGATTGAGGTTGGCGTGCCGTTTAACTGAGTGAGTAAGTCCATACCATTGGCGTCGATCGCGACCATTTCTGCGGCGGTTGCGGCAGTGGCTTCACCAAAGACTTTGGCATAGAGCAAAACTGCTTCTGCATGGTCTTCGTTCATGTGACGACAGATGCGATCGCTAATTTGGGGTGAAAACGATTCAGACATAGTGCGTTGCTTTTGTTTCTACAATTGAGAGCTCAAGGCTAAACATAACGTTCCTGCGACTAAATGACAGGCCACCTAACCAGGCATGTAAGCAATTATCCTAAAAACTGATGTTAAGAACATCTGTCCATTACTTTAAGAATCAGCTTTTTCTACGGATAAAATACTCTGATGTATTTTCAGTCGGGGTGCGATACAGAAAGAGTTCATTGCCACTGGGCAGGCTGTAAATGCGATACACCGCTTCAACAACGGTTAATTGACGCTCACGTGGAATGTTTCGGTTTTCAGGGAAATAACCTCCCCGTCTGACAACGATATAGTTATCAAGAATGGTTGCAGCATCGTCCACGATCGTTTGAAAGGTGGCCCCAGCGAAGTTGGGATCGGTTTGCAAGTCCGCCAGTTTACCGCCAGAAAGTGTGGTAGAACGTGTAGACAGTTCTCTCACTTGATTAAGTAACAGCACGCCACTTCGAGTCTTCGTTTGCGCAACAGTCTGTTGATTGAGGATAACAATCAGGACTACCGCGATCGCACTGCTCGCAAACCAACGAAATCGCATCATTAGATCGGTTCTCCTTACACGCATGCATTCGTTCACAGATTCATTGCCTCACTGTAAACTGATTTCAACTAAATAGGACTTATGCAGAGCGCAGAGAGAGGGACACTGCAAGCGAACGAAAACTCGCTACAGTCAAGGTATGAAAGACTCTGTGATCTCGGCTAGATTACTGTCCATCTTTGCTCGTGAGCCAAGTCAACTCTACCTTGACCAACTTCGCCGACCACAGTGAGCGGTGTTTCTGTGACCAGAGCAATCGGTACCTAGGAGGAGAGACAATCACCTCTCGTTTGGTGTGGGAGAACGTCGCCAGTCAGGTTGTTCAGAGTGCAAGCGGCTGCCGATGTTTGACGATACGGTGCTCGACAAGCAGCACTCCTTGGCGATTGAGTTGGTGCGACGGCAATCTAGTGGCAATGCTCATGGGTCATCAAAGGGATTGGAGTCGTGACTGCCTGTCCCGATCAATCTGACACGCCGTACATGCAATTCGGTAGGATATAAAATTAACGCTTATGTACCTCACATACACCTTATGAAGCCTGCCCTTACGCAACTTGGCAACGATATGTCTCGCCTCACGGGAGTGCGGGCGATCATGAAAGATATCGTGGAAACACTGCGATCGGGCGCAGGCAAAGAATTTATCAATCTGAGCGCGGGCAATCCGCTGATTTTGCCTGAGGTCGAACAACTTTGGCGGGACTGTACTGCTGGCCTGCTTGCAAGCACTGAATATGGCGAAGTTGTTTGTCGTTACGGTGCCAGCCAGGGATATCAACCGCTGATTGATGCAGTGGTCGATGATTTCAATCACCGCTACGGGTTGCACCTCACCGAGCGTAATGTGCTCATCACACCCGGAAGTCAAAGCCTTTATTTCTACGCCGCTAACGCCTTTGGTGGCTATGCCGTTGACGGCACACTGAAAAAAATTGTCTTACCGCTCAGCCCTGACTATACAGGATATGGGGGGGTTACACTCACACCAGAATCGCTGTTTGCCTATAAGCCTGCGCTAGACATTGATGCTGCTGCACATCGCTTCAAATATCGACCCGATTTTGGTCAGCTTGAACTTGGCGACGATACAGGCTGTGTACTGTTTTCCCGTCCCTGCAACCCAACGGGCAATGTGCTCACCGATGATGAGGTGCAGAAAATTGCCGCACTGGCAGCTCCCTACAATGTGCCAGTGCTGATCGATTCTGCCTACGCACCACCGTTTCCAGCGCTCAACTTTACTGAAATGACCCCGCTCTTTGGCGAAAACATTCTGCACTGCATGAGCCTTTCAAAAGCTGGCTTGCCTGGGGAACGCATTGGTATTGCGATCGGCGACGAACAACTCATCCAAGTGCTGGAGTGTTTCCAAACCAACATGTGCATCCATTCTCCCCGCTATGGGCAAGCGATCGCCGCCCGCGCTATCCGTTCTGGTGCGCTGGCAGACATTGCCGCCAACGTGATTCGTCCCTTCTACCAGGCCAAAGTTCGCATTGTTGAAGCCACGCTCGACCAGGCCATGCCAGATGTCTCCTGGTTCCTCCATCGCGGTGAGGGGGCCATTTTCACCTGGCTGTGGCTCAAAGACTTGCCCATGACTGATTGGGAGTTTTACCAGGAATTGAAACAAGTTGGCGTGATTGCAGTGCCCGGTAGCTCGTTCTTCCCTGGCTTGCGCGGCGAGTGGGAACACACCCGTCAATGCCTTCGCATCAGCCTCACAGGGAATGACCAGGAGCTTGAAACCGCGATGAAACGGCTAGCCACCGTCGTCGAGCGTGTGTATCAGCAGTCGGCAAGTCAACAGCAACCAGTGGTGGCAATGTGAGCGATCGCACGTCTGAAAACAAAGAACCCGTCGCACCAGACAGCACTAGGCAAAAAGCAAAAGCTCGCAAGCAAAAGGCAGAAAGCAAGCGGCAAAAAGCAGACGATAAAAAGTCCACACCCCACACCCCACGCTTCACACCCCACACCCCGCACTACCTTCCTATCGGTAAAATCGTCGCGGCTCAAGGCATGAAGGGTGAAGTGCGTGTGTATCCAGAATCAGACTTCCCAGAACGCTTTTTAGATCCAGGAACACGCTGGCTGGTGCGATCGTCCGCCTCATCCCCAGAACCCATTGAGCTAGTGCGTGGACGCTATCTGGATGGCAAAGGGCTGTACGTCGTGCAATTTGCTGGCGTGACCGATCGCACCCAAGCTGAAGCATTGCGAGACTGCTACCTGCTTGTGCCAGAACGCGATCGCCCCCCCTTAGAAGAGGGCGAATTTCATGTGCTGGATTTGATTGGGCTACCAGTCTTTGATCAGGCAACGCAAGCACTGGTTGGTACCGTAAGCAGCATCATCCAGGCGGGCAACGATATCTTAGAAGTACAGCGTGCCGCACAAGTTACAGACAAGAACGCGCCAACGGTGTTAATTCCCTTTGTGAAACCGATCGTGCCTGTCGTTGATTTACAGCAGCGCCGTATCGAAATCACCCCGCCACCAGGATTAATTGAATAATCACGAGAAAAATTCAATGCAGTGTTATGAAGGTGCTGTTAGATGAAGCTGATTCGTATCGATACAAACAGCATCAGAGATTGGCAATCTTTTCACCAAGTATTCAAGAAAACATTTGGGTTCCCAGACTACTACGGAGCAAATGGAAATGCCTGGATTGACTGTATGACATATGTTGATGATGCAGATCTCGGCATGTCACATATCACAGTCGAGAAAGGAGAAATACTCATCCTTGAAGTTCCCGATTCAGAGAAATTTAGAGAAAATTGTCCTGACATCTTTGAGGATTTGACTGCTAACACAGCGTTCGTAAACTGGCGGCGAGTTGAACTTGGCGACCAACCAGTGCTTGCCTTATTGCTTTGCTGATAGCCGTTGCTAGTTAATGGTCAAAGTACCTGAACAGGACTTACGCAAATTCTCTAAAACTAGCCCCCCAGCCCCCAAATTTGGGCAGGGTGGTTTCATACAAGGAAATGAAAAACTTGATGCAGTTGATTCGCCCAAGCCCGTAATGCCTGTGGAACAGTACGCCACCCTTGCCTTCGGGCTAAGGTGATGGCAAAGGTATTGAAG